>ERZ791920.8-NODE-8-length-379870-cov-41.057675_pt1 | contig 379870 bp, 339 predicted proteins | sample MGYA00510136_ERZ791920 | MGnify/ENA primary metagenome ERZ791920 (study PRJEB30046, sample SAMN00792066) | human gut metagenome | study: EMG produced TPA metagenomics assembly of the A metagenome-wide association study of gut microbiota in type 2...
ATTTTTGGAGGTATCTAAAAAATGAAATTAAATTTAAGACCAGCTGAAGAGTGTACTTTTGACGCTGTATCATTAGGTGAAGTAATGCTTCGTCTTGATCCAGGCGAAGGAAGAATCCGTACAGCAAGAAGCTTTAGAGCATGGGAAGGTGGCGGAGAATACAATGTTATCCGTGGTCTTCACAAATGTTTCGGTATGAGAACAGCTGTTATCACAGCTTTTGCTGATAACGAAGTAGGTCTTCTTATGAAGGACTTCATCGAACAGGGTGGCGTTGATACATCACTTATCTGCTGGAAAAAGACTGATGGTATCGGTCGTCTTTGCAGAAACGGTCTCAACTTCACAGAGAGAGGTTTCGGTATCCGTGGTGCCAAGGGTTGTTCTGACAGAGCTAACACAGCTATTTCTCAGGCTACTCCAGATGATTTCGATTTTGATTACATCTTCAAGAACAAGAGCGATGGTGGTTTAGGTGTTCGTTGGTTACACACAGGCGGTATCTACGCTGCTCTTTCTGAGCAGGCTTGCGAGACTGTTATTGCAGCTTGTAAGGCAGCTAAGAAGTACGGTACAATCGTATCTTACGATCTTAACTACAGACCATCTATGTGGGAAGCTATTGGCGGTTTAGCTAAGGCTCAGGAAGTTAATAAGGAAGTTGCTAAGTATGTTGACGTTATGATTGGTAACGAAGAAGACTTCACAGCATGCCTTGGTTTCGAAATCGAAGGTAACGATGAGAACCTTAAGACTCTTAACCTTGATGGTTACAAGAAGATGATTAACGAAGCTGCTGCTACATACCCTAACTTCAAGGCTGTTGCTACAACACTTCGTCAGGTTAAGACAGCTACAGTTAACGACTGGTCAGCAATCTGCTGGGCTGATGGAGAAATTTACAAGGCTGCTCAGTACGATGGTCTTGAGATCATGGATAGAGTTGGTGGCGGAGATTCATTCGCTTCAGGTCTTGTATATGGTCTTATGACATTCGAGGATGCTGAGAAGGCTGTTAACTACGGTGCAGCTCATGGTGCATTAGCTATGACAACTCCTGGTGATACAACAATGGCTTCTCTTAAGGAAGTTGAAGGTATCGTTGGTGGTGCCGGTGCCAGAGTTCAGAGATAATCTGATTCATTAATTTAAGATTCATCCAAGATGGGCGGTGCCTTACAGCACCGCCCTTTTTCTTTTGTACATTTGCAATAAAAATAGACAGCATTAAAATTTCAATTTCAGAATTCCAATACTGCCTGTCTTTATTTAATTATTTTTCATTTGTCCCAGATATATCAGTCACTCCAAATAGGCATTCTACAATATTTTGTTCCATCAAACAGAAAATTATATTCACTTCCATCCGGATAACCTACTATCCACTGTTGCAGTTTTTCTGTAATATTGCTATCGCTGCAATTGCTTCTATGCAGCCCGTCAATTTCTTAATCATCCTCATATTTTTTCTCCTTTAAATGTAATTTAAGAATTTCATGTTTAATGAATTCCCTTTTTATTCTACCCCCGATATTTTTTGTCAAGTGCCACATTGCAAAAAAAGCCTGCCAAAAGCATCTTTATGATACATTTGGCAGGCTTTTATAAACCTGAAATTATTAAAATTCTTCTATAAAACTATAACCGACATCTTAGAAAAATATCATTATAGCAAGCAATTATAATGTTACACCCTGTTTAAAGATTGCAAGGTCATGGAAACCTGCAATTTCAGCTTTAACTTTCTTTCCTGAAGCAACATCAAGCACAAGCTGAAAAAGTTCTTTTGCAGCATCTTCAAGTGGAAGGTCATCTGTAACAATTCTACCTGCATTAAAATCAATCCAATTAGATTTATTTCCTGCAAGTCTTGAATTTGTTGCAATCTTAACGGTAGGAACCGGTGATGCAAATGGTGTTCCTCTACCAGTTGTGAAAAGAACCATCTGTGCACCTGATGCTGCACAGGCTGTAGCTGCAACAAGATCATTTCCCGGTGCACTGAGAAGATTAAGCCCCTTAGTATTAACAGGTTCTGCATATGCAAGAACACCCTTTACAAGAGATGAACCTGACTTCTGAGTACATCCAAGTGATTTATCTTCAAGAGTTGTGATACCGCCATCCTTATTTCCTGGAGATGGATTTTCATAAATCTCCTGTCCATTTTTAATAAAGTATTCCTTGAAATCATTGATAAGGTGAACTGTCTTCTCAAAAAGTTCCTTGTTGGCACATCTGTTCATAAGAATTGTCTCTGCACCAAACATTTCAGGTACTTCTGTGAGGATAGTTGTACCACCCTTAGATACAAGCATATCAGAGAAAAGACCTACTGTAGGATTAGCTGTGATACCTGACAATCCATCAGAACCACCGCACTTCATACCAATAATAAGTTCTTTTGCATTTACTTTTTCACGTTTGAAGTTGGCAGCATAAGCCATAAGCTCATTCATAAGCTTCTCTGCTTCTTCCTGCTCATTTTCAACATCCTGAACCTGTAAAAACTTAACTCTGTCCGGATTTACTTCACCTATATAATCCTTGAGAACTTCTATACGGCTGTTTTCACATCCGAGACCGAGTACAAGCACTGCACCTGCATTTGGGTGATTGATAAGGTCAGCAAGAATCTTTCTTGTATTCTCCTGGTCTTCTGTTGTCTGAGAACAGCCATAAGGATGTGTAAATGCAACTACTTCATCTACGCCTTCAGGCTTATTTGCTCTTGCTGTTGCTTCAATTGCTCTTGCGATTGAATTAACGCAGCCTACTGTAGGAACAATCCATACTTCATTACGGACACCAACTTTGCCATTCTCTCTCATATATCCTTCAAAATAAGCTGGTTCTGTCGGCTCTACATCTTTATGTCCTTCAGGCTCATAAGTATAATCAAGTAATTCACCAAGACCTGTCTTTAAATTATGAGTATGAACCCATGCTCCAACAGGAATGTCAGCCTGTGCAAATCCAATTCTGAAACCATATTTAACAACCGGTTCACCCTTCTTGATAGCTTTAATTACAAATTTGTGTCCCTGTGGAATATCTTCTACAGTTGTCACATCAATTCCTGCAACATTAAGAGTAGTGCCTTTTGCAATAGGCTTTAATGCTACAGCAACATTATCATCTTTATTAATTTTAATAAAATCCTGCATCTAATCCTCCTTGTTTTGCGAAGCAAAATGCGACTGCCCTTGCAGGAGCAGAGGATTTAGCCTCCTTGTTTTGCGAAGCAAAATCCGAACCCCTTGGTGAGGAGAGGATTTGCCTCCTTGTTTTGCTCCACTATTTTAATATTAAATAAGAGCGGATGAATATAAAAACATCCGCTCTGTAACATCAAAAAGAGCTGTTAATTAATCATCAAGAGCTAAATCGTTAACAACTGCTCTCATGCCTCTTTCTCTGATATCTGTGATGTATTCAGTAATAACTTCTTCAAGATCAAGGACCTTAGAAAGATCTTCACCACCAAAGAACTTAGTATTACTTAAATAAGCATGTGTAAATTCCTTAGGTGACTTACCTGAATTATCTCTGAAGAAATCAAGAACTGCCTTATCATCAGTGATATTGTACTCTTCACCATTTCTGTTACCCTTTAATACAATACCGCCATTAAACTCAGCTTCTGTCTGTGATGTATAGAAGCTCATGAGTGCTGCAATAGAGAATGTAAGGTACTTAGGAAGCTTGTTAAATTTCTTAACATAACCTAAGAATGAAGGTAAACATCTTGCTTCCCACTTAGATACTGAGTTAAGTGAAATGCTTAATAATCTATGATCTACGAATGGGTTAAGGAATCTGTCAATAACAGCCTTAGCGAACTCTTCGCAATCTTCCTTTGAAAGTGAAAGTGTAGGAATTACTTCGTTGTAAAGTGTCTCTTCCATATACTTTCTGATTACAGGATCCTTCATAGAATTCTCTACGTTATCATTGCCGGCAAGGAATGAAGCCAATACAAATGATGTATGAGAACCGTTAAGGATTCTAACCTTTCTTTCCTTATATGGATGATGATCCTTTGTAAATACTACATTAAGACCAGCTTCTTTAAATGGAAGCTCTTTTTCAAGCTGTTCAAGTGGAAGATTTGAATCACTCTCTACAACCCAGAGACCGAATACTTCAGCTCTGTCGATAAGCTGATCTTCATATCCCCATTCTTCGCAAAGCTTAGCTGCATCTTCTCTTGGGTAACCAGGAACAATTCTATCAACAAGTGTTGGGCAGAATGAACAATATTTGTTAACCCAGTCTTTGAAACCATCTTCAAGACCCCAAAGTTCGATAAACTTCATGATGCACTTCTTTAATTCAATACCATTATCAGCGATAAGTTCACATGGAAGTAAAATAAGTCCCTTATCAGCTGCACCATTGAACTTCTGATATCTCTTGTAAAGGAGCTGTGTAAGCTTTCCTGGATATGTCTTAGGAGGACGTGCATTAGGATCGTTATCCGTCTCATCATAAACGATACCAGCCTCTGTTGTATTAGAAACGATAAATCTAAGAGTCTCACTTGTGCCATACTCAATATATTTATCATAATCTTCAATAGCTGCTACAGCATCAACAACAGATGTAATCTGACGTGTGATTTCCTTAGGCTGTCCATCAACAAAACCTCTTAACTGAAGTGTGTACTGGCATTCCTGATCATGGAATCTTTCAAGTGTTCCGAACTCGATAGGCTTAACGATTACAACACCACCGTTAAAATCTGTCTTTTCGTTAGTAACATCAAAAATGTAATCAACGAATGCTCTGAGGAAATTACCTTCACCAAACTGCATAACCTTTACAGGTCTGTCAACTGCATGTGTAATACTCTTGTTTAATCTTTGCATCATTAATCTCCTTTTTATTTAGGGCAATACCCTTTTTTTACTTAAAACAAGTTGAGATAAGTACCTTTCGGTACCATGTCATAAAATAAACATATGACATCTTGTAAGTGCATTATGTAAGTGCTTACATTCCTTAAAATAACCTTATTGGCTACCAAAGTCAATATATTTTTACATAAAAATTAAAAATTTAACAATGCACTTGTTTTTATTATCATACCATTGTATAATGATTTTATCAATATGTAAGTGCTTACATTTACGTATTTTTATATTTTGGAGGACTAAATTAACCCTATGAATATTTATGACGTATCAAAAAAAGCAGGCGTTTCCATTGCCACTGTTTCAAGAGTATTAAATGGCAATCACAATGTCAGTGAAAAAACACGCAGCAAAGTTATTTCTGCAATGAAAGAACTTGATTATACGCCTAATATATTTGCAAGGGGACTTGGTCTTAACACAATGAAAACAATAGGAATAATGTGTACTGATTCTTCTGATACATATCTTGCCAATGCAGTTTATTATGTTGAGCAGAAGTTAAGAAGTTTTGGATATGATGCACTGCTCTGCTGTACAGGCAATGACTATATTAACAAAAAAAAATATATGTCACTTCTTTTAAGCAAACGCGTTGACGGAATTATTCTTATTGGTTCACAATTTGTAAATAACAGTCCCGGCTCGGATAACTCGTACATAATTGATGCTTCTTCTGAAATACCGATTATTCTTGTGAATGGTTATCTTGCCGGTGATAATATTTACTGTGTAATGTGCAATGACCATGATGCTGTATACAACGCTGCATCCGACATGATTAAAGCCGGCCACCGTGACTTTGTATACCTTTATACAAGCACCTCTTTCAGCGGAATGAACAAGCTTCGTGGATTTAAAGATGCAATGGACGCAGCAGGCATACATATTGATAAAGACAGATTTCATCTATGTACAAAAAGCATTTCAAAATCAAATGATTATTTATCTTTTATTTATGAAAAAAATGTACCATTTGATGCAATACTCACATCCGATGACTCACTTGCCGTCGGTGCTGTAAAATTTGCATATAAGCATGGTATTAAAGTACCTGATGAGCTGGAAATTGTCGGATATAACAATTCGGTACTTGCAAATTGCACCGAACCGGAGTTATCATCTATTGACAGTAAGGTTGAACAGTTATCTTCCAATGCTGTTGACCTTCTTATGGAGGTTTTAGGTGGAGGCAGTGTTTCTAATATTAATACTGTCACTGCTGATTTAATAAAACGCCAAACAACAAAATTTTAATTTTAGGAGGAAAGACCATGAAACAATTTATGGACAAAGACTTTTTACTCTCAACACCAACTGCACAGCATTTATTCCATGATTACGCAGACCAGATGCCAATCGTTGACTATCACTGCCACATCAACCCTAAAGAAATCGCTGAAGACAGAAAGTTTGAAAACATCACACAGGTATGGCTCGGCGGCGACCATTATAAATGGCGTCAGATGAGAACTAATGGTGTTGATGAAAAGTACATCACAGGCGATGCTTCTGACAGAGAAAAATTCCAGAAGTGGGCTGAAACTCTTGAAATGGCTATAGGTAATCCTCTCTACCATTGGAGTCACCTTGAATTACAGAGATATTTCGGTTACACAGGTATCTTAAACGGTGATACAGCTGAGGAAGTATGGAATCTTTGTAATGCTAAACTTCAGGAAGATTCTATGTCAGTAAGAAACTTAATCAAACAGTCAAATGTTAAGTTAATCTGTACAACAGATGATCCTGTTGACTCACTTGAATGGCATAAGGTTCTTGCTGAAGACAAAACTTTTGATGTTAAAGTTCTTCCGGCATGGAGACCTGACAAGGCTATGAACCTTGAAAAGCCTGAATACCTCGACTATTTAAAGACATTATCAGATGTAAGCGGAATTGAAGTTAAGTCATTCGCTACATTAATTGATGCTTTAAAGAACAGAATGGAATTCTTCGCTTCTATGGGATGTTCAGTATCTGACCACGCTCTTGAGTATGTAATGTACAAACCATATACAGATGCTGAAATCGAAGCTATTTTCGCTAAGAGACTTTCTGGCGAACAGGTTACAGTTGAAGAAATGAACAAGTTCAAGACTGCATTCATGGTTTCTGTAGGTAAGGAATACAACCGCCTTAACTGGGTAATGCAGCTTCACTATGGCACAATACGTGATAACAACGTATTAAGATACAACCAGCTCGGTCCTGATACAGGATATGACTGCATCAACACTTATGACTGCTCAGCTGAAATGGCTCAGTTCTTAAATGCATTAAACAGCACAGACGAACTTCCAAAGACAATCATCTACTCTCTTAACCCTTCAGTAAACGCAGCTATCGGTACTGTTATCGGATGTTTCCAGGATTCTAAGGCAGTAGGTAAGATTCAGCAGGGTTCTGCATGGTGGTTCAATGACCATAAAGTTGGTATGACAAATCAGATGACAAGTCTTGCTAATTTAAGTCTTTTAGGCAACTTCATCGGTATGCTTACAGACTCAAGAAGCTTCCTTTCATATACAAGACATGAATACTTCAGAAGAATCATGTGTGAATTAATCGGCGGATGGGTTGAAAATGGCGAATATCCAAACGATGAAAAAGCATTAAAGAAGATTGTTGAAGGTATTTCATACAACAATGCTGTAAGATATTTCGGATTTGATTTATAAGATATATTTATAGCTATCTAAAATAAAAAACGGATTTTGAGTATCGGTGTTAAGCACACATCTCAAAATCCGTTTTTTTATTTTCTTTTTTATTTTCTTTTTTATTTTCTTTTTTATTTTCTTATATGAAGTTTTGTATTACCATCCAGCTTACTCGTAGTTTCCTGTCTTCCAAACCGACGATGTTTCTCATCTTCTCTTCCAATACTGTGCATGCGTCCTGCCATATCCGGTTTATTATGAGGTTTTTCTCCCAAATCAGGCGACCACATTGCCTGTCCGATATTTTTTGCAATCTTCATCATACATTCCGGGCAGTAACGACCGTATCTTATATCAGTTCCACATCTCTGACACTTAATATATACGTCTGAGCCATCAGGTATCTCAACTCGCCCCTGTTTTAAAAATCCATCAATAACATCAAGGCTTACACCTGTTGCGTCAGCTATGACAATTGCAGGCTGTGGACCATTTGTATCAAGAAAATCTCTAACCTTTCCAAAATCTGTAGGCTCTTTTCTGCCACATCCAGGGCATTCATACATTTCTCCGTATACATATTTCATATTGTTACCGCAAAAAGGGCATATTTTTGCTTTTTCAAACTTAACCTCTTTGCGTTTTTTCATCTTTTCCATACTATCTAAGTGCTTTGAATCCATCTTACCTATACCCTCTTTCCTGAATACATATTCTTAAATACTTTTCTTCTTTCATCCCTGTCAACATTATCAATTTCACGCTTACCTGAAAAATGGGTTACTCTATGCTTCTTCTCCCCTTTTAAAAGTAAAGTATTATTGCTTCTTCTAACATTTCCTGCCGGTGCATCTTCTTCCTGCGACAATGCCGCAACTATCTTACCCTTTTCTTTATCAAATATACTTTGTCTTCCATTAGCCATGTTCTGACGCTGTTTATCATTGATATATCTTGATAATTGATTATTTGTAACACTGAGCCTGCATCCATACAGATACTTCTGTTCATCTATTTTTACTTTTCTTACAATAATTCCCATAAGACTGATATTATATTCCATGTCATTAAAAACAAGCCTTACAGGCATATTAAGAATAGACTCTATTTCTTTTTCTGAAAGGAATGAAAAACCGGTCTCACTCACATCCTTTACCAGCACTTTGGCAGCACTCTTATTGAGTCCAAGCTGTGCAATACCACCACAGCCAACATACAGTCTGAAAGCTTCTCTTCTGTTATTTTCAAACCCCTCGGCAAAAGCTGTAACTTTATAATGCAATTTTTGATTATATGTAATCATTGTACATTTCACATTTTTGAATATAATAGGAGCTTTATTTTCTCTAATACACATCAGATTAACATGAATTGCACTATTATCCAGTCCCAGAAGTTTGCCATTAACTCTTATCGCCTCTGTCACAAGAGCACCATCCTGCACTGTGACGCTTACAGTAGGAAGTTCTATCGTCTGTCCATTCATGCTAATCTGCATAACTATAGCCACTCCAGCCTGTATCTCAACTATTTTCATATGCACCACCAGCCATTATTCTATTTCACTAAATTTAACTTATTATATATTACCATTTATTTAATAAAAATAAAAGTGTTTTATAAAAAAATGCATTCAATCATAATTTCTATGAAAGAATGCATTTTACATGTATATATTTGTACCCGCTCTATAATTATAATCCTCTCATCCCCTCCTGATATATCAACCTCATAAAAACGTTTCAAGATAATTGTGGACTATAACATTTATCTGGACTCTCCGTTCATAAGTTCCGTTTTTGCAAAAAACTGCTGCAACACACGAAGCAGATGAAGTGCAGATGTGAGAATTATTCCCAGCATAACACAGACTGAATATCTGAAAAAACCAGATGAAAACACTGCCAATGCGGCAACGTCAGCTAAGAAAATCAACACAATTAATATTTTCTTAAAATACTGTTTTTCATCATATGTCAATCTGTAATTTACAGAATCAACCGGACCTAGAACCATCAGTTCAATTGAAGCTGCTGCTGTGATAAATGAAATAACCCACTTATTATCTATATATTGGGACAAATATGTAAATCCAGCTATAAGTCCGCATGATAGAATCAGGCATGTCCATATATTCTTTGTGTGATAACCTCCGCTGAATCTGCGGATTATCATAAATGGTATAATAAGAAGTACCGCTTCTTTTATCATGCCCATAAGACTGCCTATTACCAAAGCTGCTATAAAAGGACAAATAGTTATTAATACAGATTTCAATGCATACTCGTACAATCCCTTATCTTTTTGTTCTATGACATTTTCATCCGCAAGCCACTGTGATATTTTTCCCAATATTTTTTGCATAATTATCTTACCTTCTTAAATTTTTTGATTTCAGATGGCATCTCTGGCTGATATGCTATCCAGCTTGATGCTGTGTTGGCATCAATTTTTAAAACTGCCTCTAAAACAGTTTTAACAACTTTAACACTTTTTCTGCTGCTGTTTTTTCCTGTCATCACATTGTCCTCCTTTCTTTATTTCTGCACCATATAAGAATTTTAACTCATTAAAAAAAACATTTCAATAGGCTTGTAACGAACGGTATCTGATTTGCAACGAAAGGTATGAAATTTTACATTTATAAACTTCCTATAGTTATTTTTATTTTTAATAAATAGTATTTTGTGCTTTTTCGGTATTTTTTAGTTTTTATGAAATCATATATCAGCTGTGCACTTCATTAAAAAAAAGCTGTGTACCAACTCCTTAGTACACAGCAAAAAAATCACTATTATTATATTTTTTATTCTTCATCTGAATCTGGCTCATCCCAATTATGATATACATTCTGTACATCATCTTCTTCATCGAGAAGTGCAAGAATACGACGCATTTTTTTCAAATCATCTTCTGATGTAAGCTCTACATATGTCTGAGGAATCATTGTAACTTCTGCTGAGGCAAATGTAATTCCGTCATTTGTAAGTGCTTCATTTACAGCATCAAAATCATCCGGTGCTGTTGTGATTTCATAGCAGTCATCTTCCTCATTGAAATCTTCTGCACCTGCATCAAGTGCCATCATCATAAGTTCATCTGCATCCTTGTCACACTCTTCTTTTGCCACAATCATCTGTCCTTTCTTATCGAACATGAATGATACGCAGCCTGGTGTACCGACATTACCGCCGCCCTTTGTAAATGCATTACGGATATTTGAAGCGGCACGGTTACGGTTATCTGTAAGTGCTTCAACGATGATAGCTGTACCATTTGGACCATATCCTTCATATGTAACTGATTCATAATCTGTCATATCGCTGCTGGCAGCTTTTTTGATAGCTCTGTCAATTGTGTCATTAGGCATGTTTGAAGCTTTTGCCTTTGCAACAACCTGTCTTAATTTACTGTTGTTATTCACATCAGGGCCGCCTTCTTTTACAGCAACCATGATTTCTTTACCAAGTCTTGTAAAAATCTTTCCCTTTGCTGCATCATTAGCAGCCTTCTTATGTGCAATATTCGCAAATTTTGAATGTCCTGACATAAAAATTATCTCCTTAAAACTTTTAATTTTGATTCAAAGCTTATCTTTTTATGTGATTTTCACACCAAATCCACCTTATCTTTAGATAAGCACTATTATTTATTTTACCACCTGTGCTTGTCTAATACAAGTATAATGTTTTCAAATTTTCACATACTAAAAAGGATGCAACAATTTGTTTTAAAATGTTGCATCCCTTATTTGATTACATAACATATATCGTCCAACATTTTAAATACTTTAGTATAAATATTAATTTAATTTATTATTTTCTTTTAATAAGCATTATAAGTTCACATTAAGAAACACTGAATCCTTATCATCCTGCTTTATTCCCAGATAACGTTTCGTTATTTCATATGATGAATGATTGTATATATCCATAAGAACTGCCGGCGGCGTTCCGCATTTCCACGCATAATAACCAAATGTTTTTCTCATAGAATGGCAGCTTATTCCATTTTCCAGATTAAGTTCTTCCGCTGCATGCTTGATAATCCGAAATGCCTGGGAACGGCTCAGATGCCCACCATTATTTTTTCCTTCAAAAATATAATCCTCACCAGAAATCTTTTTCAGAAACTTCATGTATTCCTGCAAACAATTTCTTGCATTTTCATTTATCGCAATCCATGTTTCCTTGCCTGTCTTTTTCTCATAAGTAATAAGATGTTTCTTGAAATTTTCATCCTTGAAATTGTATACATCCTTCCACTTCAATTCCAATAAATCACTTATCCTTAGTGCCGAATTAACCCCAAGACAAATCAAAACATAATTTCTCATGTTTGGCTCATCTTTCAGATAAAACTCCCTAAGTGCTGTTAAATCCTGCGTGTCTCTTATTGGTTGTGATGTACTCATATGTTTACCTCCCTTGAATCAGGGATGCAACATTTTAAAACAGTTTGTTGCATAGACAAGGAGGTTAATTTGTTAAAGCTCACAATCAAACCGGGTGAGTTTATCGACATTGGAAAAGACATCCGTGTCGTATATTCCGGCGGTTCCAACGGAAACATACATCTACTCATAGATGCTCCACGGGAACTTAATATTGTACGAAGCAAAGTACTGGCGAAAAACAGTGCCGCAAACGATGGCGAAAATTCACGTTTCATATCGCCCTACTATGCTGAGTCAAATCTCTCACCGGAAACACTCACAAAAATCCGCCGTCTTATCAAAGAGGATAAAGACAACCGCAACAGATAATATTCGGTGTTGGCATGGTAACACTGTCTATTATATATCTGCCACATCATTTTGCATAGCACTTATGTAACAGGTGGCAGGGTTCAAATTCAGGGAACGGAGTCCCTGAAAATAAAATTTTATTAAACACGGAGGTACACACTATGGTAGTACAACACAATTTATCAGCAATGAATGCTAACAGAATGCTTAATGTAACAACATCAGCACAGTCAAAGTCAACAGAGAAGTTATCTTCTGGTTATAAAATTAACCGTGCAGCAGATGACGCAGCTGGTCTTTCTATTTCAGAAAAGATGAGAAAGCAGATTAAGGGTCTTACACAGGCTTCTTCTAACGCTCAGGATGGTGTTTCTGCTGTTCAGACAGCTGAAGGTGCTTTAACAGAAGTTCACTCAATGCTTCAGAGAATGAACGAGCTTGCAGTTCAGTCTTCTAACGGTACTAACTCACAGACAGACCGTAAGGCTATTCAGGACGAAATCGACCAGCTTACATCTGAAATCGACAGAGTTTCTGAGACAACAAAGTTCAATGAAACATATCTTTTAAAGGGTGATGCTACAAAGACAGATACAGCTTATTTCATGGAATCAAAATATAATGTTACAGGTGGTATATATGAAGAAGGCTCAGCTACAGAAATCACTACTGCGGCAGCTTTAGAAAAAGCTATTAAAGATGGCAAAAAGCTCTATACAGCTGCATATGATAAAGCTAATAATCCACAGACAGCTGATAAGATTGCCGTTAAAGGTAAAGATTATGCGTATGTAACAAAATTATATGATAAAAATGGCAAAGAGGTATCTGCCCAGAATATTCAGGATAGTAAAAATGCAGATGGTACTGATGCAGACAAATATTATACAAGTAATGCGGGAGAGGCTGGTAAAAATGCAACACCTCCAACCAATATGGAAATAAGCAAAGATGACGCTAAAGATTTCACAAAAGGTTATGAAGTTAATGGTTCTATCTCATTCAACCTTCATGTAGGTGCAGATTCTGCTGATGACAATAAGATTGTAGTCAATATTGACTCTATGAGTGCAAAAGGAATTGGTGTTTATGGTCTTAAAGTAGATACAGAAGATGATGCTACAGCTGCTATCGACCGTATCGCAGAAGCTGTTCAGAAGGTATCTTCACAGCGTTCAACACTCGGTGCCGCACAGAACAGACTTGAGCATACAATTGCTAACTTAGACAATGTTGTTGAGAATACAACATCTGCTGAATCTCGTATCCGTGATACAGATATGGCTCAGGAAATGGTTAATTACAGCAAGAACAATATTCTTGCTCAGGCAGGTCAGTCTATGCTTGCACAGGCTAATCAGTCTAACCAGGGTGTTCTTTCACTTCTCCAGTAATCAGCATTATCTGATTAATACAATTTAAGAATTTTTTCTTAAATTAATCCCCATACCGGACAATTCCATGCATGTCTGGCATGGGGATATTTTTATGCTTATTATTTCAATTTTTCATACTGAAGCTCAAGTTCTTTTATCTGGGTCTCAAGTTCTTTTATTCTTGCTTCTGCTTGTGCTCTTCCTTGCTTTGCTTCTGTACTTCTTTTCTCTGCTTCTGCTTTCCATCTCTCCGCTTTCTTATTCGCAACCTCTAATTCAGCTTTATACCTGTCTGCCATAAGTTCTGCTGTATTATTATCCAATATTCTTAACGCTTCTGAAAACATGTTCAGCACCTCCTCGGGTCGTGTCAGATATTCATTTATTTTCTGGCGTATAGCATATAAATCCGGAAAAAGCGACACAAGTCTGTTAATCTCATCTGGTGTTTCAGCACAAAAAAGTGAAAGATACTTTAACCTGTCAACCCTCATTTTTTCTGTCAATCCAATTTCATACTGTGAGTCATCACAGTCAAAATCGACTGAATCTATACGCCCTTCTATGATGTCAGAATATCTGTATTTTTTGAATGTGTCAAGGCTAATTAAGTGATATTCCTGCAAAAGCTTCATTTTGATATTCGTGTTAAACTTTATCCTTCCAACATGAAAATATAACCTTTTGTCTATGTGGCTTTTAAGTGACTTACTGCTTTTCTCAAAAAATATAATAGTATGTACTTTCTTCATATTAGCATATGACCTTTTTTTTGATAATTTTTCCATATACTCATCATTTTCATTTTTCTTTGTCATACCCTGCAACATTCTGAACTGTCTTAAAACAAGGTCAGCCGAATAACATGTAATTCTTGCCGCCGGAAAGTCATACGGAACCTTTTGTATCTCAATATTAGTAATACTTCCGTCATCAAGTCTTACAACCATATCCATTATTACAAAAGAATTCAAAAATGCTGAATTTGCATTTGGAAATACTTCAATCACTGTTACATGCTGTCCAAGAATACAGCTTACAAGTTCAGAAAGCCTAGCTCTTTCTTCAATTGGATTAAATATTATTTTAAAAAATGGATCATATAAAAGCGGCAACGTCTTTTTACCGGCAAGGAAACCAACAAAATGTTCATACCATTCTTCATCAGACATAAGATACCCATACATTAATCTGCTAGATGAGTTATCTCTAAGAGACTGCAATGCCATTTCATAATTTGGCAAAGCGTCATGACTAACAACTTTAATGTTGTTATAAGAATTTGTTTCTTTTTGTTTATCTTTCAATAAAAACCATTTACATCGATGCTTTTTCCTTTCCTAATAATAAATATGTATACTCATAGTATATTTATATCATATATATTATGAGTATGCAAGCCATTTTATATTAATAATATTGTTTATTATTTAATTAAATTTTTTAACTTTGGAAATTCCAAATGCAACAAAAAGATATACTGCAAGATTCACAACTGATTTAAGGAGCAGTCCAGGTGCCGATGCAATTCCTGCCGCAGCACTTCCATATAAAATTCCGCCAAAGAAAACATATCCTGCAGTCATAAATAATAGTGTAACAACAGCACCTGCAATTCCTCTTATAGAAAATACCTTGCACCTCTGTACATTATTTTTGAAAAATGCACATGCAATAACGGGCATAATAGTCTTAATTAAAAGTGTAGGTAACGCCCATATTGCATAGCCTGTCAAAATATCCGCCATAGCTGAACCGATTCCTCCGGCTAATGCTCCGACAACCGGTCCGAAAAAATAAGCACTGATTAAAATAACACTGTCACCAAGATGTGCATATCCAAGTGGTATTGGAATCTGAACCACCATTGTTGCAACACAAGTCAATGCCATTAATACAGCCGTAACACACATCTGAACAACATTAATATGCAATCCTTCTTTTCCATTTTTCACTTCTGTCTGTTGTAATTCCATAATTCTCTCCTTGTCTTTAAATAAACTTTTATTGAGAATAACAGAATATGTGACATGTGTATATTGCCATTTTAAAACAATTTGATAATGCCAGTTTGACAATTTATTTTTTTAATAAATTTTGATTTATACAAGCATATTTTTTACATATACTAATGCCTTTTTAACTGGCGGACATGAAATCAAAGCCACCGTAAGTGCCGCCTCAAGACCTATATAAGCCCCATTATAGGCAACAGAGTATAAAAATGCACTATTAAAAAATTCAGGCGTATATACAGCAAAAAATATCCATCCTGATAAAAATGAAAATATAAATCTTACTATCACTCCTAACAGATAGCCTTTCACAAGTCCATTTTTTACCTTTGAGAATATTCCAGATAATCCTAACGCACCAAACGCAAATATATAATCAAGGAACATCTGATAAACATTAATTATATATGGGTCAATAAGCATCTGTAAAATGCCATATCCTACTGCCATAAGAATCCCTGTCTTCACGCCAAACCAATATCCTATAAGTGTTATAAAAAACATGCTGAATAGCGTAACTGAACCTCCCATAGGAAGTTTAACAATTTTAATCATAGATGTTACAACCGCAAGTGCAACTGCCATGGCGGAAAAAGCAATCTGCCTGACTCCAATCTTTTTATCCTTTTCAGCTATCATACACCCAATTGAAAAAAGCACGATAAACACGGCTATCAATGCAATATATCCTGCCGCTGTTAATTGATACGTAACTTTGTATTCATCAATATTTTTTAATATAAAAAAGTTCATAATTTTTCTCCTTATGAATCGCACATTTTCATCATTCAAATCTTATTTTTATTTTATCTTCATCTTTTTTCCAAATTGCAGACATTAATTGAGATTTCATATATTCTAGGGTATTTCATTATTGATGCCATACGCACATAAAAAAGCCGCAATTCCTCGGAACTGCGGCTTTTTTTGCATGTTTTTGACTTTTAATAATTAGAACTTGCCGTTGTCAGCAGCTTCCTGAATCGCTACCGCAACTGCTACTGTAGCACCTACCATTGGGTTATTACCCATGCCGATAAGTCCCATCATCTCAACATGAGCAGGAACTGAAGAAGAACCAGCGAACTGAGCATCTGAGTGCATACGTCCCATAGTATCTGTCATACCATAAGAAGCAGGACCTGCTGCCATGTTATCTGGGTGAAGTGTACGTCCTGTACCACCACCTGAAGCTACTGAAAAGTACTTCTTTCCTGCTTCAAGTCTTTCCTTCTTATATGTACCTGCAACTGGATGCTGGAATCTTGTAGGGTTTGTTGAGTTACCTGTGATAGAGATATCAACATTTTCTTTCCACATGATAGCAACACCTTCTGTTACATCATTAGCACCGTAGCAGTTTACCTTTGAACGAAGACCATCTGAGTAAGCAATTCTTTCGATTTCCTTAACTTCACCTGTCTTGTAATCCATCTCTGTCTCAACGAATGTAAATCCGTTAATTCTTGAGATAATCTTAGCTGCATCTTTACCAAGACCATTTAAGATAACTCTTAATGGTTTTTTACGTACCTTGTTAGCCTTTTCTGCGATACCGATAGCACCCTCAGCAGCTGCGAATGACTCATGACCTGCAAGGAATGCGAAGCATTCTGTATCTTCCTCAAGAAGCATCTTACCAAGGTTACCATGACCTAAACCAACCTTACGCTGATCAGCAACTGAACCCGGAATACAGAAAGCCTGAAGACCTTCACCAAGAGCTGCAGCGGCTTCTGAAGCCTTTCTTGCACCCTTCTTGATTGCGATTGCAGCACCTACAGTATAAGCCCAGCAAGCGTTCTCAAAACAGATTGGCTGAATTCCCTTTACCATGTTATATACGTCTAATCCAGCATCCTTTGTAATCTTCTCTGCTTCTTCGATTGAAGAAATGCCATAGCTGTTTAATACTGAATTAATTTTATCTATTCTTCTTTCATATGATTCAAATAAAGCCATTGTCGTATCTCCTCCTTACTTTACTTCTTCGTCTGTTCTTGGATCGATAATCTTAACAGCATCAGCAACTCTGCCGTACTGTCCACAAGCCTTTTCATAAGCTGTGTTAGCATCGTCACCCTTCTTGATGAAATCTGTCATCTTACCAAGGTTTACAAACTTGTAACCAATAATCTGGTTATCCTTGTCAAGAGCGATACCTGTTACATAACCTTCTGCCATCTCAAGATAACGAGGACCTTTTGCAAGTGTACCATACATAGTACCAACCTGTGAACGAAGTCCCTTACCAAGATCTTCAAGACCTGCACCAACTGCAAGACCGTCTTCTGAGAATGCACTCTGAGTTCTTCCGTATACAATCTGTAAGAAAAGCTCTCTCATAGCTGTATTGATAGCATCACAGACAAGGTCTGTATTTAATGCTTCCATAACTGTTAAACCTGGTAAAATTTCTGATGCCATAGCTGCTGAATGTGTCATGCCTGAACATCCGATTGTCTCAACTAATGCTTCCTGAATAATACCTTCCTTAACATTTAATGTAAGTTTGCAGGCACCCTGCTGTGGAGCACACCAGCCCACACCATGTGTAAAGCCTGAAATATCCTTAACTTCCTTATTCTGTACCCATTTTCCCTCTGTAGGAACTGGAGCGGCACCATGATGAACGCCCTGTGCTACTGGACACATGTTTTCTACTTCCTGTGTATAAATCATTTTCATACTCCTTTCGTAATCTAAAGGTTCTTCTTTATGTACTTCTCTATCCGTACTTTGATTATTTTCTCACAAACCTTCCGAATAGTCAACGACCTTTACGTATTTTTACATTAATTTCATGTTTCTTTGAAACAATTTAATCATTATTCTTTTCTACAATTTCATTTTTATTTTTGTAAATACTTTTAGCAGGAACACATCCACGCACACTTGAAAGCGGATAAATATTAGATTCTCTTCCGACTATCGTACCTGGGTTAAGAACACTTCCACATCCAACCTCAACATTATCTCCAAGAAATGCTCCTATTTTCTTAATTCCTGTCTCAACATTCCCGTCCGGTCCTTTAATTACAATAAGCTTTTTATCAGATTTCACATTAGATGTTATCGAACCTGCACCCATATGTGCCCTGAATCCCAATATTGAATCTCCCACATAATTATAATGCGGCACCTGAACTTTGTTAAACAAAATTACATTTTTAAGTTCTGTAGAATTACCTACAACTGCACCTTCGCCTACAATTGCATTTCCACGTATAAATGCACAGTGACGTACTTCTGCATCCTTTCCTATTATGCATGGTCCGTTGATATATGCCGAATCAAATACTTTTGCACTTTTGGCGACCCATACATTTTCTCCTCTTTTTTCATATTCTGATTCAGGAAGTGTATTTCCAAGTTTTACGATAAAATCGCCTATCTTTGATAAAACTTCCCACGGAAATGTACATCCGTCAAAAATATCTGCTGCAATTGTCTCGTTCAAATCAAAAAGTTCACTTATTTTTATACTGTCATTCATAATATATAATTCCTCACACTACCACCAGATTTATTTTATACTGCCTATTCAACCGTTACTGATTTTGCCAGATTTCTCGGCTTATCAACATCATTTCCTTTAAGAACAGCTGTGTAATATGCTATAAGCTGAAGCGGAACAGCTGCAACCATCGGCATTAACATCTGTTCTGCTTTTGGAAGCCTGATTATATAATCTGCAACTTTATCTTCAACAACTACATCTTCGCCGCAGACAAGAATAACCATAGCACCTCTTGCCTTGACTTCCTTAATATTGCTTATTGTTTTTTCTTCAAGGTCTTTTTGTGTAACAACCGCAATTACAGGCATGTTTTCAGTTATAAGCGAAATTGTGCCGTGCTTTAATTCACCGGCAGCATATGATTCAGAATGAATATAAGAAATCTCTTTTAACTTTAATGAACCTTCCATGCTTGATGCATAATCAAGACCTCTTCCTATATAAAGAAGGCTGTCTGCATTAAGAAGCTTTGAAGCAATAAACTGACAGTCTTTTTCAAGACCTATTGCCTCTTTGATAACCGAAGGAATATTTTGAAGTTCTTTTGTATATTTCTCACACTGTTCTTTAGAAATCCTTCCTGTTCCGTATGCAAGTTCAAATGCAAGAAGATACATAACTGAAATCTGAACCATATATGCCTTTGTAGATGCAACCGAAATTTCAGGACCGGCATGTGTATATACTACCATATCAGCGGCTCTTGCAATTGATGAACCTTTTACATTAACAATTGCGAGTGTATCGGCACCATTTAATTTTGCAAGTTCAAGTGCTGCCTTTGTATCAGCAGTTTCTCCTGACTGTGAAATCAATATTACTAAATCACCCTTGTCAATAAGAGGGTCCCTGTATCTGAATTCAGACGCAATATCCACTATAACAGGTATTCGTGCCAGCTTTTCAATAACATACTTTCCAACCATTCCTGCATGCATAGCAGTTCCACATGCAACAATATATATTTTATTATATGAACTTAACTTAGCCGCATCAAATCCTTCTGCGGAAAAATCCGGCATTGAATCCGTGATTCTTGGTGTTATCGTTGTCTTTACTGCTGTAGGCTGTTCATTAATTTCTTTTAACATAAAATGCTCATATCCGCCTTTTTCGGCAGCATCAACATCCCAATCAGCAGTATTAAGCTTCTTTTCAAGTCTTTCTTTATGGATGTTAAAAAACTCAATATTTTCTTTTGTCAAAACAGCAATATCATTAGTATCAAGCAGATAATAATCCCTTGTATACTGCATAATAGCCGGAACATCTGATGCAATAAAGTTTTCATGCTCACCTTTTCCAACTATAAGAGGACTATCTTTTCTTACTGCAAATATTCTGTCAGGAAAATCCCTGAACATTATGCCAAGTGCATATGAACCTTTAATTTCTGCAAGCACTTTGATAATTGTATCAACAGGGTCTCCCGTATAATAATAATCAAGAAGCTTTGCAACTGTTTCAGTATCAGTCTCACTTACAAAACTGTATCCCTCAGATATAAGAAATTCCTTTATCTGTCTATAATTTTCTATAATTCCGTTATGTACAATAGTTACACGTTTATTACCATGTGGATGTGAATTAATATCAGATGGTTCTCCATGTGTTGCCCAGCGTGTATGACCGATACCTACATGACCATAAGGCTTTCCGTCTGCTGCCATCTTGTTTCTAAGATTTTCAAGTCTTCCCTTGCACTTTTCAACCTTAATCACACCATTTTCAAGAACAGCGATTCCTGCTGAGTCATAGCCTCTGTATTCAAGTTTTTCAAGCGAATTTACTAAAACATCAGCACAATCCCTGTCTCCGATGTAACCAACAATACCGCACATAAATACTCCTTTTCCGTGTATACAATATTATTTACTGAAAATACACTCTATTTATAATTTTTAGAAATTTCATTAAATCTTCCAACAAGCTGTGACTGGTTATTAAGCCTCATAACCGCAACTGTACGTCTTCTTACAAAACCTTCAAGTTTTTGAAGATACTCATCAGATGTAATGGAACCTTCAGCTACATAATTAAGACCTTTTTCCCAGCTTGCTGTAAGTTCAGGATTTAGAAGATGAACTATAGACTTTTCAACAACTTCATATATAATCTCTCCCAGCTGTGTAGGCGTTATTATCTGTGTTTTCTTATTAGTTGAAATATATCCTATATTATTAAGTTTCTTTAAAATCTCTGCACGCGTTGCACTCGTTCCTATACCGGAACCTTTTATCTGTGCTCTCAATTCCTCATCCTCTATAAGCTGTCCTGCATTTTCCATTGCAAGAATGATAGAACCGGAATTATACCGCTTAGGCGGTGATGTCTCACCTTCTTTTATATCAAAACCTACAAGACTGAGTTTATCATTTTTTCTGCACTTTTTCAATGCCTCAAGTAAAGCCGCGTCAGCCTTGCCGTCATCTGTGCCGTTGCCATCCGGATCATCCTGTTTTGATGCTTTTGCAAATGAATTTTTTGCCACTTTAAGATACCCCTCATCTACAAGCACTTTAAATGATGCGTTAAAACGCTCATTTTTACATTCAAGTGCCAGCGAAACCCTGCTGTATACAGCCGCCGGATAAAATATGCTAAGAAATCTTCTCACTATAATCTCATACGTCCTTGCTGCAGTCTGTGAAAGACTCTTCAATGCACCAAGTCCCTGTCCCGTCGGTATTATCGCATAATGATCCGTTATTTTTTTGTCGTCACAGTAACGTGTTTTTTCAATATTTTTAAATTTTTCACCTGAAATTATATCCTGTGCAAATGCTTTTACCGGCTCATAATTTATAAGTCCTGAGATATTTTTGCTTATCTCTTTACAGACCGCACTTGATAAAACTCTGGCATCTGTTCTTGGATATGTAACAAGCTTCTTTTCATAAAGTTCCTGAATTATATTGAGTGTCTGGTCCGGACTAATTTTAAAAAGCTTTGAACACTCATTCTGGATTTCGGCAAGATTGTATAAAAGCGGAGGATTCTTTGTCTCCTTTTTACGTTCTATGCTCTCAACAGTTCCTTCTGCCGGAAGAGGTTCACTAAGAAAGGCTGCAAGTTCCTCTGCATACTTTCTTTCTTTAAAACCATTTTCCTTATATAAATACGGTGTCTGATAGTATCTGCTCTTCTCAGTCACACGCCATTCTGCCTCAAATGATGACTCAGCTATCTGTGCTTTTGTTATAACACGGAAAAACGGAGTTTTTACAAATGCACGAATCTCTCTTTCACGTCTTACAATCATTCCAAGAACACATGTCATTACACGTCCTACAGAAACAACTGTCCTGTCAGTTTTGAGATAGTTAGAAATATTTCTTCCATATTTTAATGTAAGCACTCTCGAAAAATTAATTCCCATGAGATAATCTTCTTTTGCCCGAAGATAAGCAGCATCGCTCAGATTATTATATTCCGACAAATCTTTTGCCGTTCTTATTCCTTTTAATATTTCTTCTTCTGTCTGCGAGTCTATCCATACACGTTTTTCTTTTTTATCATGCACGCCCGCCATCTGTTCAACAAGCCTGTAAATATACTCTCCCTCACGTCCCGAATCGGTACAGACATAGATAGTCTCAACATCTTCCCTGTTAAGCACTCCCTTTACAATATTGAACTGTTTTTCAACCGAAGGAATTACTTCATAGAGAAATTTTTCCGGAAGAAACGGCAGTGTATCAAAACTCCATCTTTTCAATTTTTCATCATATTTTTCAGGATAACTCATTGTTACAAGATGTCCGACACACCATGTTACAATATAATTGTCGGATTCCAAAAAACCGTCTCTTCTCGTGAAATTTTCATGCAGTGCCTTGCCGAATTCCTGTGCTACGCTCGGCTTCTCCGCTATAAATACTTTTTTTTGACTCATATATTATGTTGAGTTAATTAACTCATTCCTTTCTTTAACTGTGTTTTCGGACTATATTACTCAACATTTTATTTACCTTTTTGTTATAGTTCTTTTTGTAAAAAGAACCATTTTTGCAGAAAGGAGAATAAATGGAAAGTACAGAAATAATTTTCACATCAGATTTACCAACCAAAATCAATGAATTGAAGGAGGTGATGTTTCAAAAAGGCTACAGCAATTATCAAATTCGTGTTTACACCAAGGTTTGGGATTCATTACTTATATATACCAATGAAAAACCAATTCAAAAATTTAACGAAAATTTACGTCAAGAGTTTCTTGAAAACACATATGCTGATTTATTAGAAAAACGTGATGCAATGTATAAAATCACTCGTGCAATGAATATGTTAACTGATTATATACAATTTCACGTAATATTCAGACAGTATTGTACACCAAAAACCGATTTTTCGGAAGAGCTTAAATATATTTTCATTAAATTTTTAAAAGCTGAACAAAAAAGAAATTATTCTGATAATACTTATAAGGTTATCAGAGTGCGTTTAATACGGTTTCACGATTATTTATTTGATGTAGGTATTCGTGACTTTAAATGTGTTTCTCGTGAACATATTAATGCTTATATATTATCGCTTGCCAGATTTTCTACAACCTACATATCAGAAGCACTTCGTGAGATAAGAAGATTACTTAAATTAGCTTATGAAATGGGAACAACTGAGTTTGATTTATCAGAATGTGTTCCTCATGTAAAAAATATAAGACAGCAAAAGTTACCAAGTATATTCAGTGTTGATGAAATCGAAAAAATAACTTCTTCAGTTGATAGATCTAATCCAATTGGCAAACGTAATTATGCGATTTTTCTCATTGCTGCTAAATTAGGAATAAGAAGTAGTGATATAAGAAACCTTACTTTTTCAAATATTAACTGGGACGAAAAGATTATATCATTTACGCAGCAAAAAACAGGTCATTCTGTAACATTGCCTTTGCCTGATGATGTAGGATGGGCAATTATTGATTATTTAAAATATGGACGACCTGAATCACAAGTCAAGAATATATTTGTATCTCATATATATCCTTATAAAGAGCTTAGCACTATTGGTAATATTATTCCCACTCAAATGCGAAAAGCAGGAATGAAGGCTCCTTGTAATAAACGTATAGGTATGCATGCGTTCAGACATGCTTTAGCCACAAGAATGCTAGAGAATGATGTATCATTACCAGTTATTTCTCAAACACTAGGACATGCAGATATAACCAGTACAGAAATTTATCTTAGGATAGGTATCAAACAACTTTCTATGTGCTGTCTAGAGGTGGATCTATGAGAAAAAGAAATGTTGGTAATTTTAGTGGACCATTTGCACCTATGTTAGATATATATGTAAAGCAAAAACAAGCATTAGGATATGATTATATAGGTGGATATAATGCTTTACACGTATTTGATACTTTTAGCAAAAACTTTGAAGTAAAGAATTTTGAACTCACAAAAGAACTTGTTATAGCTTGGGGAGAAAAAAGACCTAACGAAAGTGATGTAAACCGTTCTAACCGGATTATGTATTTGCAACATTTTGCTACATTTTTAAACGCACAGGGGTATAAAGGCTATATTGCACCACCTCATAAAATAAAATATTCACAACATACCGCCTATGTATTCACAAGAGATGAGATTCATAATATGTTTGCTGTCCTTGATAAGATGAAATATTCGCCTTCTTCTCCTTATAGACATATAGCTTTCCCACTGCTTTACAGAATGCTATACGGCTGTGGTTTTAGAATATCTGAGCTTTTGAATTTAACTCTTAAGGATGTTGATTTAGAAAATGGCATTGTACATATATATGATGCTAAAAATGGCAATGAAAGACCCGTACCAATGTCGCAAAGTTTGTTGAGAAGATGCAGGGATTATGCGAATACTGTACATACAGGACATGATGATAATCATCTGTTCTTTTTCAAAAAAGACGGAACCGGATACTGTGTAAGTAATATTGAAAAGAATTTTCGTGAATTACTTTGGTATGCTGGAATACCATACTTAGGCAAGGAATTAGGACCACGAGTTCACGATTTAAGACATACATTTATCTGTCACAGACTTAATTTGTGGGCAAAAGATAATGTTGATTTAACAGTAATGTTACCTATTCTTTCAAAGTATGTAGGACATACAGGCGTTGCTTCAACTCAGTATTATCTTAAATTAACTGCTGAAGCATTTCCAGATGTACTTGATAAAATGAATAAATTAACAGGACATGTTTTTCCTGAGGTAGGCGGTGAGTTATATGAAGAAGAATAATACAACTGATTTTGCCTATCATTTAACAAAATTTTTTACAGAATATCTTACTTCACAAAGAAATTTAAGTGCAAATACAATTTCAACTTATCGTTATACGTTCAAATTGTTACTTATATATTTTAATGAGGAAAAGCATATAAAGCCTAATAATTTATCTATAAGTACAATTAACAGAAAAAATATTGAAGATTTTATAGTCTGGCTTCAAAAAACAAGAGCTTGTTCCGCCAGCACCTGTAATCAAAGATTAGCAGCATTAAAATCATTCTTTCAGTATTTGCAATATGAATTACCTGATGCTTCATTACAATGTCAGGAAAACATTTCGATTCATCCGTTAAAGCAGGCTGAATCAACAATAAAATATTTAACAATTGAGGGGGTGAAAGAATTACTTGCTCAACCAGATACGTCTGATAAGTATGGTCGCAGGGATTTAGCTTTATTGAGCATTATGTATGACACTGGAGCCAGAGTATCAGAAATATCTAATATTCAATATAAACATATTAGATTTAGTTCACCTGCCACTGTCAGACTAACTGGAAAGGGTAATAAAACAAGGATTGTTCCTTTATTAACCAATACAGAAAAAATATTAAAACAATATGTAAAAGATTTTAAAATAGCTGAATCTGGAAATGAAACTTATTTGTTTCAAAACAGAAATGGAGGAAAGATTTCAAGGTATGGCATTGCATATATATTAGATAAATATGCAGATATAGCTCACAAAATCCATCCTGAATTAATACCTGATGATATTTCTCCACATTGTATCAGACATAGCAAGGCTATGCATCTGTTACAAGCTAATGTAAATCTAGTGTATATCCGAGATTTACTGGGACACAGTAGTGTTACCACTACAGAAATATATGCAAGAGCTGATACAACCTTAAAACGTGAAGCTCTTGAAAAAGCTAATCCATTTAAAGATACTCCGGCAATGCCACAATGGAGCGATGATGAAGGATTGATGGAATGGCTTAGAACTTTTATATAATTTTAAATATTGATAGGTGACAATCGTCACCTATCAGATAGGAGATAATATGAATAAACTTTGTAATATATGGGGATTTTGTTTTGATTGTAATTATTTTTATTATAAAAATAGAAAAATTACAGGATTAATGTGTAGCGTGAAAGTAAATCATAATACAATAAATTCCTATTCTACTGGACCTATTGGCATAAAATTAACAAAAAATAGTGGCTTCACAATTTTATTGAATAGTAATGCAAAAAAATATATTGTACAACCACACAAAATATATTTTTTAGTCCAATGCGATGATTTAACCGAAGAACCACTTGAAATTAATAATAAAACTCTAATGAAATACTCAAAATATTTCATTAATGCAGTTAATTACAGTGCAGCAGCTGAATGGTCACTTAATGAGGACTGATATATCTTTAGATTTATTTATATCATTAGTGAATCTTAATGTATGCGTGCTACCACAAATTTCAAGGATTTTATAGGATAATTCTGAATCATATTTTTTACATATTTTTTGTTTCATTTTAGATGACATTTTTTTACGTATAATTGTTTCAAAATAAGGTGCGGATTCATCAGCATTATATTTATATATTTTTTTACGTCCAAGTTCATCTCTGTGATTTGATGGGATTGCTGCATTATTCAATATTGCATTTACCATTGTTTCAAAATACGGTGTTGTACTACATTTACCATCGACATATAAAAGATTAAATTGGACCTTACTATATAATTCTATAGGCAAATAAAAGTTCATAGAATATTCATTATCTTTATTCAGTCCAAAATTTAATGTTGATATATAGTCTATATTATCAATATTAATGCATATAAGTATTTGATTTTGTAAACCATCCATTTCGGTATAAAATACATCTGTTTTATATCCGTTATATGTAAAACTATATTTTAAACAAGAATTAACAGTTAAATTTATATTTTGATATTCATTAAATATTTTATTTATTACATTTGAAACTATCATTATTACACCTCATAATTATATTTTTAAATATTATGTTAAGTAAATTTATACAGAAAGGACGAAAATCAATGAATTTAAACAACAACTCAACATTAAATAAAACTCAACATAAGTTAATTTATGTTGAGCTCAACATATAATACTGATTTTCCCATAAATTAACCTTCTAACCTTGTAACTGATTCATCAAGCGTCATACTGTACGCAGGAAGGAACTTTTCCATAAAGAAATCAACTTCCTTCATATTCATATTTTTAAGATATTCTTCTATCGTAAGTTTTGCATCGGCAAAATCACTGTTACCCATCTGTTCTTCCTCAAGACACTTGATAAGTGCAGATAATTTGTCAGCCGCCTTAACATATTTCCACAATTCATTTTCCTCTTCTGTTTCAAGAAGAACACTGTCATAATATTTTCTCATTTTCTCAGGTATTCCACTCAAAAGCTCGTCTTTTGCAACACGCTCAACATCAGCATATGCCTCTCTTATCACAGGACTGTAATATTTTACCGGCGTAGGCAGGTCTCCTGTTATAATCTCTGTAACATCATGGTACATACCAAGAACAGCAAGTCTTTGTGCATCTATATTTCCGTTAAATTCTTCATTATTTATAATACCGAGTGCATGTGCTATGAATGCAACATTAAGACTGTGCTCGCAAATATTTTCATTGCTTGTGTTACGCATTGTTCCCCATCTGTTCACATATTTCATTCTTGACAGCATCGCATAAAACTGATTATTTTCCACTATATTCTCCTAACCGGGCTGCAATCCCATATTATTTCACCTGTTATCTGTGTGAAATATCATACAGTAAAAATAAACTTTTGTCCATAACAGAGATACCACACATATGCATAATTTTTTCGTTATCACGACAAAAATGGTGACCCCTTACCGGAGTCACCGTTTTCTTTATTAAACATTTTATATTATTAATTACTTCTTTGTGATGTAACCCTGAGCCTTTAAGAGTTCAGCGATAAGAACGGCACCGCCTGCTGCACCTCTTAATGTATTATGAGAAAGACCTACGAATTTGTAATCAAATACGCTATCTTCTCTTAAACGGCCAAGTGAAATTCCCATACCATTTTCATAATTAACATCGAGCTTAACCTGAGGACGGTTGTCTTCTTCAATATACTGGATGAACTGCTTTGGAGCACTTGGAAGTTCAAGTTCCTGTGGAAGTCCCTTGAAGTTTCTCCATTTTTCAATAATCTGCTCTTTTGTAGGCTTCTTTTCAAAGTTCACAAATACAGCTGCTGTATGTCCATCAAGAACAGGAACTCTGATACACTGGCATGTAATAACAGGCTCTGTTGCCGGAACAATCTGTCCGTTCTCAACTTTACCCCAGAGTCTTAATGGCTCTTTCTCACTCTTTTCTTCCTCACCGCCAATGTATGGGATGATATTTTCAACCATTTCAGGCCATTCTTTGAATGTCTTGCCTGCACCTGAGATAGCCTGATATGTTGTAGCAACTACAAGCTTAGGCTCGAATTCTTTAAGTGCGTTTAATGCAGGTGTGTAGCTCTGAATTGAACAGTTAGGCTTTACACAGATAAAACCTCTTGTTGTTCCGAGTCTCTTCTTCTGTGACTCGATAACTTCAAGATGTTCAGGATTGATTTCAGGTACAACCATAGGAACATCAGGTGTCCAACGATTAGCACTGTTATTAGAAACTACAGGAACTTCTGCCTTTGCATATCTTTCCTCAAGAGCCTTAATCTCATCCTTAGGCATATTTACAGCACAGAATACGAAATCCACCTTTGATACGATTTCATCGAAATCCTTATCCATATCGTAAACTGTCATCTTCTTAACATATTCAGGCATATCTACTGCCATCTTCCAACGTCCGTCTACAGCTTCTTCGTAAAGCTTGCCTGCTGAACGTCCGCTTGCCGCAACAAGCACAACTTCAAACCAAGGGTGGTTTTCAAGCAATGTTATAAAACGCTGTCCAACCATACCTGTACCACCAAGTATACCAACTCTCAACTTATCACTCATGTTAAATATCTCCCTTTTTATCTTCTTTTTGCAAATCTTTCATTCTGTCTTTCTGTGACGGACATTTGTATTTTGCACTTAGATGATACTATCATAAGTTATAAGATAATGCAACCCTATTATTAAAATTTTATTAAGAAATTTAATTTCACCGTGTTTTCTTGTCAACTTTTATGAATTAATGTAAAATATATTACAAAGAAAGTGAAAGGAACTAAACGTATGAATAAAAAATTAAGTATTCTGCTGTGTATTCCGCTTGTGCTTATGACTGTACTTGGCGGCTGTAGCTCAGCAAATAAAAACATACGCATGGGTGCCGGCGACATAGGCGGAATTTATTATTCATTTTCCGGTGCGTTTGCCGGTGTATTCAACCAGGATAACACCGCCTCAAAAATAGAACTGAAAAACACGGCAGGTTCGGCTGCCAATATTCGTCTTTTGTCAGGCAGATATATTGACTTAGGAATTGCACAGATGGATATTGCTGACAGTGCCTACAATGGCAACGGACCATCAGACGAAAAAAAATATCAGGGTTACAAAGCAATCGCAACGCTTTATACAGAGGCATGCCAGATTGTTGTAAAAGAGGATTCTGACATCTATTCCCTTAATGATTTGCAGGGAAAAACTGTAAGCATCGGCTCCGAGGAATCAGGTTCCGAGAGCAACGCAAAGCAGATTCTTAAATACAGCGGTCTTACCGACGAGATAATCAAGACCGTCAACCTTGATTACAGTGATGCTGCACAGGAATTTACCGCAGGAAAAATCGACGCTCTTTTTATCACGGCAGGAATTAAAACAACCGTAATTGAAGAGCTTTCAAAAGAATGTGATGTACGTCTTTTAAATATTGACGATAACTGCATGGACAAATTAAAAGCCGCATGTCCTTTTTATTCAGAATATATAATTCCCGCGTATACATACAACGGACAAACTGAATCGGTAAAAACACTCGGCGTCAAATCAGTGCTTCTTGCGTCCGACAGTCTTTCGAAGGATACGGTTAAACAGATAACATCATCACTTTTTGACAATTCAAAACAGCTGCAATATGCGACTTCTGTTGACATCAACCTTAATATCAGTAACGCAGCAGAAGGAATAACAATCCCCTTCCATGCGGGTGCGGCAGCATATTATTCCGAACACGGAATTGATGTTATAACAGAATAGGCAGGAGGACTCACATGCTTTTATCTTTAGATATGTATCAGACAGTCGCTGTGGCTGTTCTGGTTCTTTTACTTGGAAGTTTTTTGAAAAAAAGAATATATTTTCTTGAAAAATTCTGTATTCCCGCACCTGTAATTGGCGGTCTTTTATTTGCGATATTTACTTGCATATGCCATGTAACGGGAATTATTGAATTTACATTCGATGACACACTTCGCGAAATCTGTATGGTTTTATTTTTCACATCCGTAGGATTTCAGGCAAATCTTAAAGTCTTAAAAAGCGGCGGCAAATCAATGGCTGTATTTTTAGGACTTGTAATTACATTAATAATAGCACAGAATTTCCTGGCTGTAGGTCTTTCCAAGCTCATGCACATTAATCCGCTTATAGGTATGTGTACAGGTTCAATCTCAATGGTTGGCGGTCACGGTACGGCAGGTGCTTTCGGTCCCGTACTTGAAGATTTTAATGTAAACGGAGCAACAACAATAAGTACAGCTGCAGCAACTTTCGGTCTTATCGCAGGAAGCCTTGTCGGCGGTCCTTTGGGAAAACGCCTCATTGAAAAAAGAAATCTTTTATCAACAGTAGTTTCTGAAGATGATAGTCTTCTTGTTGAAGATGAAAAGAAACATGAGCGTCACACAAGCATGTATGCCTCAGCTGTATTCCAGCTTATACTTGCAATTGGTCTCGGAACAATTTTTTCATGGATGCTTACAAAGACCGGACTTACATTTCCAATATATATCGGAGCAATGATTGCAGCAGCACTTATACGAAATATATCAGAATACTCCGGAAAAGGTACAATACACATGGGTGAAATTAATGACCTTGGTGGTATTTCACTCTCACTTTTCCTCGGTATGGCAATGATAACTTTAAAACTGTGGGAACTTGCATCACTCGCTCTTCCTCTCATAATACTGCTTTCTTCACAGGCATTGTTTATGTGTATTTTTACATATTTTATCGAATTTAATATTATGGGAAGAAATTATGACGCAGCAGTTCTTGTGGCAGGAACGTGCGGTTTTGGTATGGGTGCGACACCTAATGCCATGGCAAATATGCAGGCAATATGTGATAAGTATGCACCTTCTGTAAAGGCTTATCTTCTTATTCCTCTTATCGGAAGCCTTTTTGCAGATTTTATTAACAGCTTAGTAATTACATTTTTCATTAACTTTTTATAATGGAGGTATATTATGTTTAAGTTTGGTAAAAAACATTCTGAAAAAAAAAGCGACTATGATTTGACTTATGATAACCTGGCAATTCCGGAAATTCATACAGGTAAAAAGAAAAATGAACCCCCTGCCAATGAAGACACTCAGGATTCAGACAGTAAACACATAGACACACAGTATGAAAATATGGCAATTCCGGAAATTCATATCCACAGACACAAACAACTATGAGAAACATGCTCTGCGAGTTTCTCAAGTTATCGCGGCAGTCGCCATGGTCTCGTGCAAGCACGGACTTTGGCTCGTTACACGCGTAAATAAAAATACTTTAAGCCGGACAGCTTATACTGCCCGGCTTATTTTTTATTATTATGGTCTTATAATGCTTTTACTGCAAAGATATGTGATAATAAAATATCCTCCGTAAATAACAACTAGAAATACAAATGTTATACCAACCGACGCAAGCATTGAACTCATACCCATTGTCTGAAGAATCAAATTAATGAATTTAATTCCGAATACAGAATGAATTATTGCAAGAAGCAACGGAAAAGCAAAAAATATTCCAATCTGCTTAAATAACGCCATGTTAATCATTTTCTCATCAACACCGATTTTCCTAATCATTCCATATCTTTCCCTATTATCCGCACTGTCAGATAATTCTTTTAAAGCAAGTATTGCTGCACTGCTTATAAGGAATATAATTCCAAGATACAATGCGATAAATGTTACCAGTGCACCAAGCCCTACACTCGCCTCTGCCAAATCAATTTTTGAATTATATGAAAGATAACTCGTCTGATTAAAAATATTTTTCGATATATCATCAAGTTTATTTTCTATATCATATTTTTCTTCTTTTGAATCAGCCTTATAATCCGCTGTCATTCCGCATTTATATACCTGTGCATCTGTCAGTGCGTCATCGGGTACGATAAAAATTCCATCATTTATATGCTGCGAAGCAAGTTCAATAAATCCATCCTTACATTCCTGATATTTCGGAGAATATGTTTTCCCGTTTATATCAATCTTTGTACCTGCCTTTAATGCCATATTTCTTATATCTGCCACTGTTTTAAAATTGGCAACAATTAAATATTCATTATCACCAAGCGAATAAGTTTCATTACCGTAAAGCGTTGCAATTTTATTATAATCGCTTAATTTCATAAAATTGACGGATGACAAAAAAGAAACCATCGGATATTTTTCACGAATTTCATCTGCCAGACTTCCCAATGTATCCATTTCTTCAAGCCCGGTCTGATAAACACTGTATTCTGTCATATTTTTTAAATATTCATTAACGTCAAATCCGTTATTTTTAAGCGTATCACTTATACTAAGCTTTGAATCCTCAAGGATTTTTGTTGCCTTTTCATAATCATCACTATCCTTATCAGCTGTCGCATAAGCCTCTCTTAACGCTTCATAGCTGATTTTTGTAAACTGAATGTCTACAGGACACATTTTTTTCAAATCCGAAGACATTGAATTTTTCATTGACAAAGCAGCCGACAAAACACTTATTGTTATAAAAAGCATTAAACATATTATAGTTGTTGAAAATACTGTTGTGTTAATCTTACTGCAAAACTGCCTTAACACAAAGCTGTTTACGCCCTTGTAATATACACTCTTAATACTTGTAAATATTTTTATAAGAAGTCCCGACAGCGACCAGAATATCAAAAATGTAGCAACACAGCCCATAGCAATAGGAATAATTATCTTATCCGCCATATCCATATTTGAAAATCCGGCAGTTACCATCCAATACGCATACGAAAGAATTCCCACTCCGATTACAAATACGATTGTGCATATAACAGGATTTTTCATTTTGACTTTCTCTGTCTTTTTTCCTGCGTTAAGAAGGTCTATCAGCTTGCATCTGCTTATATTCACAACATTAAATACCATTACAAGTAAATACATAATTGTGAAATATAAGAGTGTTTTCACACATGCTTTTGACGAAAATGTAAACTTGAATTTTGTCATATCCGCATCAAAAAGATTTGCCACAAGGATACTCATAAATTGTGATAATACTGCTCCGAGAAAAAGTCCCACAACAAGTGAAACAATGCCGATTAATAATGTCTCAAAGAAAAGAATTATCGATATTTTTCTCTTACTCATTCCAAGCGTAAGATAAATTCCAAATTCCTTATTTCTTCTTTTGATAAGAAATCTGCTTGCATAAATAATCAAGAAGCCCAAAACACATGACACAAATACGCTCACACCGCTAAGCATCTCATTCATAAGCTTTATTATATCATAAACGTTCTTCCTGACATCAAGCATTACTGTCTGACTGTCAATCGCATTAAATACATAAAATACCGCAACACCAAGTATAAGAGTAAAGAAATAAACGGCATAATCTTTAAAACTCTTTCTGATGTTTTTTACAGAAATTTTAAAGAGCATTGTTCAAATCTCCTCCGAGCAGTGTTACAACATCAATAATTTTATCAAAAAATTCTTTACGGGTATTGTCGCCTTTATTAATCTCGTTAAAAATTTTGCCGTCCTTGATAAATATTACCCTGTCTGCATAACTTGCAGTAAACGCATCATGTGTAACCATAAGTATTGTTGCTTCCAGTTCTGCATTAAGATAGTTAAAACTTTCAAGTAACATTCTTGAAGATTTTGAATCGAGTGCTCCTGTAGGTTCATCAGCAAGAATCAGCTTTGGATTAGTGATAATCGCTCTAGCACTTGCAACTCTCTGCTTCTGTCCACCTGACATCTGATACGGATATTTATTTAACACTTCATAAATCCCAAGTTCATTTGCAACTTTTTTCACACGTCTGTCAATTTCACCGGCTTTTACATTCTGAATAGAAAGTGCCAATGCAATATTTTCATATGCTGTAAGTGTATCAAGCAGGTTGAAATCCTGAAAAATAAATCCAAGCTCCTCTCTTCGGAACTTGTTTAACTTATTTCCCTTTAATCCCGTAATGTCATATCCGCCAACAAATATTCTGCCGGACGTAACTTTATCAAGTGTAGAGATACAATTAAGCAGCGTGGTCTTTCCAGAGCCACTCGCCCCCATTATAGATACAAATTCGCCTTTTTCTACCTCAAAAGAAATATTGTCAATCGCTTTTGTAAGGCTCGATTTGTTTCCATAATACTTTTCAATATTGTCAATTCTAAGTATCGTTTCCATAAATAATCTGTCCTTTCATTTAGATTAATTATGTTTTACCACTTTTTATTAATTCGGTCGTTCGACTAATATTACACAACATTACAATTTTGTAACATTACATAATATTGCGTAATACTATTTAAAATAATATTATTTATTTTTTAATGTCTCTTTATAAAAATCATTTTTAAAAAACTCAATACTTACAAGCGTATACTCACCTTTTACAGATTCGATTGTTATTTTGTGTCCCAGTTTTTCACAAAGATTCTTTACTATATACATTCCCATTCCGGTAGCTTTTGAGTAGGCATGTCCATTTTCTCCCGTAAATGATTTGTCAAACACTCTTGGCAAATCGGCCGCCGGTATTCCTATTCCGTTATCATAAATATTAAGTACTGTCGATTTATCATTTTTTACGACATATATTTTTATTACGCTGCCGTCCGTTTTCTTTTCGTCACGGTATTTTATGCTGTTGCTTATTATCTGATTAAGTATAAATTCAAGCCATTTTGAATCGGTGCATATGTCAACATCTGCATTTTCAACCTGAAAATCAATATTATTTTCAAGAATATCGTCTTTATTTTTTACCGCCACGGCCGCAATCAGCTTGGAAAGACGACAGTCGCTTATAATGTAATCTTTCTGTGCATTTTCGCTTCTCACATAATACAGAATCTGTTCAAGATAATTATTCACTCTGTTTACGTGATGTGTCATTCTTTCTGTCACATCAGGATATTTTTCTTTATAATTATGCAGAATCAAAGTCATTGATGCTATCGGAAGCTTTATTTCATGTATCCACATCTCAACATATTCTTTGAAATCCTGCGTAGCATGACAATATTTTTTAACATTTTCCACCATCGATTTATCTATATCGCTTATCACATCGTATATAATTTTACCCTCATAAAACGACGGCTCACTGAGCATTTCCATAACTAGATATTTCTGTTCAAGATTCTGCGTATTATTTACAAACTCATCAAAATATCTTTTCTTTCTAAAAAAATCTATGAAAATTTCCGATATCCACAATAATGTAATTATAATTCCAACCGTTATTTTCAACTCAATCTGCGACTTAAACGCAGTCATAAGCAATATAACCGCAATAATAACAAATATATAAATAATAACTGAATACAGCCTGTCTTTCAGATACTTTCCAAATTTCATACCAATATATATCCCTGACCTTTTCTTGTCTCAATAACATCTTCTATGCCTATATCTTTAAATCTTGCCCTTAATCTGCTTATATTAACAGTCAGTGCGTTATCGTTTAAATATTCTTCATTATTCCACAGTTCAGTCATAAGTTCATCTCTCGATACGATTCTGTCTTTCTTTGCCAACAGACACATAAATATTGTCATTTCATTTTTGGTAAGAAGCATCTCGTCTCTTCCGTCATTATATTTTATAACACCTTTCTGAGGCAGAATTTCCATTCCCCTGTAAAATGTGCTGTTATTTGCTGACGATGCCGCTGCTCTTTTTAACAAAGCATTAATTCTTAACAACAATATTGTAGGATTATACGGCTTTGTAATGTAATCGTCTGCTCCATAACTCATTGATAATACCTCGTCCGCCTCTGAATCCCTGCTTGTAACCATAATAACCGGAACATCTGTCTTTTGTCTCAAATCCCTTAACAACATCTCTCCGTTCATATAAGGGATATTAATATCAAGAAGCACCAAATCAGGCTCATTTCTTAATATCTCATCACTTGCATTTTTAAAATCAGTAAGAATTGATGCCTCATACCCTGAATTTTCAAGTAATGCTTTTAATTCTATACTTATATCTTTGTCATCTTCCACTATAAGAATCTTTTTCATCACTCTTCCTCCTGTTATTAATATTTATCCATTATGATGATTATGTCAAGCAGAAAAGAATTGTTCCGCCCATAAGCTGCACAGGACTCGTTAATATTAAAAAATTATCGCACCTGCAATTTTATGCAGGTGCGATTTTTTGTTGGTTATAGGATATCATGACAGTCGCCAAAGCCTTGTTCAATGACAGACTTTTAATTAATTTTTCTTATTTTCTTCATAAGCCTTTCTGCCTTCGGCAACTCCGGCTTTAATTCCAGCAACTGCAGCTTTCGCAACTTCCTTGCCGACTCTTGCAGCTTCTTTTCCTGCCTTGACTGCTTCCTTGGCAACTTCTTTGCCGACCTTGGCAGCTTCTCCTGCTGCCTTTTTAGCTTTTTCCTTAATTTCATCCATATCAATATCGGAACTCTTACATGACTGTCTACACCCCGGATATGTCAGTGCTGCCTGTGCTGCTGCAAGTCTTGCAATAGGAACTCTGAATGGAGAGCAGCTTACATAGTCAAGTCCTGCCTGATGACAGAATTCAATACTTGAAGGGTCTCCGCCATGCTCACCGCATATACCGCATTTCAAATCAGGACGTACACTTCTTCCTTTTTCAACTGCCATTTTTACAAGCTGTCCGACACCGTTTTTGTCAAGACGTGCAAATGGGTCTGATTCATATATCTTATTCTTATAATATGAGTCAAGGAATTTGCCAGCGTCATCTCTTGAAAATCCGAATGTCATCTGCGTAAGGTCATTTGTTCCGAATGAGAAAAATTCAGCCTCACTTGCAATCTCATCTGCAAGAAGTGCAGCTCTTGGAATCTCAATCATTGTTCCGATTTTGTAATGCATATCTGAATTCTTTTCAGCTTTAACAGCCTCAGCAGTATTTACAACGATATCTTTTACAAACTTTAATTCTTTTTTCTCACCTACAAGCGGAATCATAATCTCCGGTACAATATTATATCCTTTTTCTTCATGGACTTCAATTGCTGCTTCCATAACTGCTCTTGTCTGCATTTCGGCAATCTCTGGATATGTCACTGCAAGACGACAGCCTCTGTGTCCCATCATAGGATTAAATTCATGAAGTGCATCACATGTTGCTTTTATCTCATCAACCGAAATATTCATATCTTCGGCAAGTGCCTTAATATCCTCTTCTGCAGTAGGCAGAAATTCATGAAGTGGCGGGTCAAGGTAACGAACCGTCATCGGCTTTCCTTCCAACGCCTCATACATGGCTTTAAAGTCCGCCTTCTGGAAGACGAGAAGTTCATTAAGAGCCTCTTTTCTTCCCTCAACAGTCTTTGAAAGAATCATCTTACGAATCTTAGGTATTCTGTCAGGTTCAAAGAACATATGCTCAGTACGGCACAGTCCGATTCCTTCCGCTCCAAGTTTTACAGCATTGAGCGTATCCTTAGGTGTATCTGCATTTGTGCGGACACCAAGCTTTCTGTACTCATCTGCCCAATTCATAATTCTTTCAAAATTACCGCTTACAGTTGCTTCTACTGTCTTAATGTCGCCCTTATAAATCTTGCCTGTTGTTCCGTCAAGAGAAATATAATCACCCTTGTGGAATTCTTCTCCTCCAAGTGTAAATACTTCTTTTTCTTCATCAATCACAATATCAGAGCATCCTGAAACACAGCATGTTCCCATTCCTCTGGCAACTACAGCAGCATGTGAAGTCATGCCGCCACGCACAGTAAGAATACCCTGTGAAGCATGCATACCTTCTATATCTTCAGGTGATGTCTCAAGTCTTACAAGAATTACACGCTCACCTTTTCCCCCGATACCTTCTTCTTTTGCCTCATCAGCTGTAAATAAAATCTTTCCGGCAGCAGCTCCCGGTGATGCAGGCAATGCCTCACCAACCACATTTCCAGCTTTTAAGGACTCCTCATCAAAAGTCGGATGAAGCAGCTGATCAAGTGACTTTGCATCAATTCTCATAACAGCTTCCTGCGGAGTTATCATATTTTCATCTACCAGATCACATGCAATCTTAATTGCTGCCTGAGCTGTACGCTTGCCATTTCTTGTCTGGAGAAAATACAGCTTACCTTCTTCAATGGTAAATTCCATATCCTGCATATCACGATAATGATTTTCAAGTTTTAATGCAAGTTCCATAAATTGCTTATAACATTCCGGAAGGTCCTCTTCAAGCTTGGAAATCGGCTGTGGTGTACGGACACCTGCGACAACATCCTCGCCTTGTGCATTGATAAGATATTCGCCATATATACCTTTTTCACCCGTAGACGGATTCCTTGTAAATGCAACACCTGTTCCTGATGTCATGCCCTTATTTCCAAATACCATTGTCTGAACATTAACAGCAGTACCCCAGTCACCCGGAATATCATTCATTCTTCTGTATACAATGGCTCTCGGATTATCCCATGAACGGAATACTGCCTGAACAGCCTCTATAAGCTGTTCCTTTGGCTCCTGTGGAAAATCCTGATTTTTATTTTCCTTGTAAACCTGCTTGAATCTTACAATAAGCTCTTTTAAATCATCCTCTGTAAGTTCAGTATCGTACTTTATCCCTCTCTTTTCCTTAATCTCATCAATGATTTTTTCAAAATATGACTTAGGAACTTCCATTACAACATCTGAAAACATCTGGATAAATCTTCTGTAAGAATCGTACGCAAATCTTGCATTTCCGGTCTTTTTAGCAAATCCTTCAACAGATTCATCATTAAGTCCGAGATTAAGAATAGTATCCATCATACCCGGCATTGAAGCTCTTGCACCTGAACGTACTGAAACAAGCAAAGGTTCTTGTGTATCGCCGAACTTCTTACCATTAATCTCCTCCAACCAAGAAACTGCATCAAAAATCTGGTTTACGATTTCATCCCTGATTTTTCTGCTGCTTGCATAATAATCCGTACAAGCCTCCGTTGTTACAGTAAATCCTTGTGGTATAGGCATTCCAAGGCCTGTCATCTCGGCAAGATTAGCACCTTTTCCGCCGAGCAGATTCCTCATTGAAGCATTTCCTTCTGAAAATTTGTAAACCCATTTTGCCATATAGTGTCCCTCCTTATATTTTTATATGTCTACGTCAATTATATACCTGTCGTAGCCATTTATAACAACTGTATTTTTATATTTGTCCTCTCTCTTAAAACCATTGCTATAACTCTTATGAACATGACCATGTATAAAATATTTTGGCTGATATTCGTCCAATATATCAACAAAAGCGTCAAATCCTTTATGAACATGATCTTCACCATCATTAACTCCGGCCGCCGGTGAATGTGTAAGCAGGATATCAATTCCTTTATGTTTCTTTATTGAAAGCCACATTTTTCTTACCCTCTGTTTCATCTGTGCCTGCGTATACTGATTCTTACCGTTATTATATCTTATAGAACCTCCAAGCCCCATAATACGGACTCCACGGTATACATAAATCTTATTTTCAATACAGATGCATCCATCAGGTGGTGCAATCTCATAACAGTCATCATGATTGCCATGGACATAAAGAATAGGCACCTTTGAAAATGAAGCAAGAAATGACAGATATTGCGGTTTTAAATCGCCACAAGACAATATAAGATCAATTCCATCCAGCTTTTCCTTTTCAAAATAATCCCATAAATATTTAGACTCAACATCTGCTAATACAAGTATTCTCATAATCAACTCAATCCCAACTTATGTTTATTCTCTCGTAATTCCCTGACTTACCATTATTGCTCTTGCACTTTCATCAAGCTCATCAATTGCAGGAATATCACCAACTACATTATCAAGAAGCCAATCCATTGTGATAATGTCCTCTGGGCTCATCTCATGTCCCTTTTTATTCTGAAGATGTCGGTTCTGGTCATATAACTCATCAGAAAATGGTTCAAATTCATTGTTACAGATAACTTTTCTAAATAGTTCAACCAGTCTTCTTGTCTCTACCGGAACTTTATTAGAACAGATTAAATCAACAACTCCCGATGACATGCCCCACCAGTAATTAAGAGCCCTGCCACTGTCAGAATCCTCATCTTTCTTCCATGAGCCGCCGAGTATGCTCTGTATAAGCTTTTCATAAAATACACCCCAGTGCCATACAGGCATTGCTATATGCTGTCTGTTGCCGACGCCTTCATTATTATATAATCCAAAACGTCTTGAACCACACTGTGGAGTTATCATATCCTGGTCAGAAATATAGTGAATATCTTCTTTCTTGAATTCTTCTTCAATATTGATACCTTTTACAGACGACCATTTCAGGTAAATTCTGGCTCTTGGATTAACAAACTTCGCTCCAAGTGCAAATGCATTAATATTAGCAACTGTACCATAAACAGGATACTGTGCAACATAGCCAATCTTATTCTGTGTTGCCAGTGCTCCTGCAAGAACCCCTGTAAGAAACTTTGCTTCATACATTCTTGCATAATATGTCCTTATATACTTATGCGATGTATTGAGAGAACAGTTAAGAATCTTTACATCCGGATGTGCAATCGCCATCTTTACACTTGCTATTGTCATTGCCGGAGATGTGACAAATATAAGGTCTGCACCATTTTTTATCATCATCTCAATAGCATGCTCATCATCTTTTTCCGGCTTGACATTAGTAATGCTTATCGTCTCTATCTGCTTACCAAATGTATCATCTATATACTGTCTTCCAAGTTCATGTGCATAACACCATTCCGAATCCTGTGGTGTATTTTCATATATAAATCCTACTTTCAGTTTCCTGCTTCCGCTGTCTGGCCTAGGAAGGAGATAACTCAAAATGTTTTTCTTAGGCTCATTTACAGTAGGGTCCATCTTTAAATCAACCGCACTGTCTTCTGACAACAATACGAATTCAGCCCATGATTTTGCAACATTCTTTGCCATATCTGACGGTGTCATCTTTTTAACTGTATCATATCCGAAAATGTGAATAAATCTCAGGAATGCATCTCCTACCGGATAATCAAATCTGTCGCCGCCTCTTGAATCAAAAGCATTCTTAAATGATAAAAAGCATGACACAAAATCTTTTTTAGCATCCTCATCCATCTTTTTATCCGGCTCAATTCCCACAAGCTTCATAAGTGACGGAAAACTTCCCACTTCGCTGAAATATATATCATTGAGCCTTGTGCATTTGTAAAATTCCATAAATTCATAATAAATCTTAACTTCTGGATTATCTGACTTTTTGGGAATCTTTCGTATTACTTCTGCATTGACTGTAACTGCATTAAAATACTTTAATACACTTACACGTTTATTTCCTTCAAGTACATAAAACTTGTTCATATATTCATATACTTTAATCGGGTCTCTTATTCCTTCATTAACCTGGCTGTCACTAAGACTCGCCCATTTTGCAGAAAATTCCGTTCCCCAGTCAAGAAGCGGCATGAAATTGCCCGCAAATGCATTAGTTCTTGAAGCATTACATGTTCCGACAACAAGTCTTAACGGAATCTGGTCAACCGAAAGGCTTACTTCAGAATCAATCTCATCATCTGAAACAAGATTCTCAAGAACCGGAAGATATGGATATGCTCCCTTATTGACACATGCATGATACTCTTTTTTCCCCAGCTTTAAAGCTGACATATAATCCTGAACCGACATAACAATCTCCATTCTTGTGCCAAAATGCACCAAACAAAAAATATAACTCCATACATTGTTAATTGTTTAACTCTTATATTTGTATTATAACAGACCTGTAACTTTTATCAACCAAAATTACTCTTTACTTTTTTCAATAAATGTGCAAATATATTGGAAAACATCAATAAGGAGAGATACTGTGACTACTTTACCAAAAGACCCTGTAATGCTGCTTTCTTTTACAAATATGCAGCTGAGGGATAATTATTCATCACTTGATGAATTCTGCAAATCATTTATGATAGATAAAAAAGATATAATATCTGCATTAAGTAATATTGATTATGAATATGACAGCCGTACAAATCAGTTTATCTGATTCATACGGCTGTCATTTAATCTACACGTACACACCAAAATCTGTGCTTGCACCGGAATTTGGCTGCTGCTGTATTTTTATTATTTCTGTACTTCACCCTTGCTGCGAGCTTCAAGCTTATCTCCGTCAACATCAATCAGTATCGTACCTGTACTGATATTACCTGCAAGAATAAGCTTTGCTGCAAGTGTCTCAACTGTTTTCTGGATATATCTTTTAAGTGGTCTTGCACCATATGTCGGGTCAAATCCATGCGATACAACAAACTCCTTTGCATCAGGTGTAAGCTCAACCTTTAATTCCTTATCTGCAAGTCGCTTATTTACATCTGCAATAAGCAAATCAACAATATTACCAATATTAGCCTTTGTAAGAGGCTTAAACATTATAATCTCATCAAGACGGTTAAGAAATTCAGGTCTGAAATGTGCCCTCAAATCCTGCATAACAAGATTTTCCGCGTCAGGCTTAATCTGACCATTTTCATCAATACCATCAAGAAGATATGTTGAACCGATATTACTTGTCATGATAATGATTGTGTTTTTAAAATCTACCGTTCTGCCCTGTGAATCTGTGATACGTCCATCATCAAGCACCTGTAAAAGCACATTAAATACATCAGGATGAGCTTTTTCGACTTCATCAAAAAGAACAACGGAATATGGTTTTCTACGTACTGCCTCTGTAAGCTGGCCACCTTCGTCATATCCTACATATCCAGGAGGTGCTCCTATAAGACGTGATACTGAATACTTCTCCATATACTCGGACATATCAAGTCTTACAATGTTATTTTCATCATCAAACAGGCTCTGAGCCAGTGCCTTTGCAAGTTCTGTCTTACCGACACCAGTAGGTCCCAAAAACATAAATGAACCGATAGGCTTTGTAGGATCTTTTATACCTGCCTTAGAACGAATAATAGCTTCTGTTACTTTTGTAACACCTTCATCCTGTCCTACTACACGCTTGTGAAGTTCATCTTCAAGATGAAGTGTCTTCTGACGCTCTGTTTCAGAAAGTTTTGCAACCGGAATACCTGTCCATCTTGATATAATCTTGGCGATTTCTTCCTCTGTTACACTCTCATGTACAAGGTCAAGATTCTTATTTTTAACCTTTTCTTCTGCATCATTTAACTTCTTCTGCAATGCTGGAAGCTTACCATACTGAAGTTCTGCGGCTTTTTCAAGGTCATAATTTCTCTTTGCCTTTGCTATCTCGTTATTTAACTGGTCTAATTCTTCCTTAATCTTGCTTATGGAATCAACGCTTGCTTTTTCGTTGTCCCATTTTGCTTTCTGCTGGTTAAATTGTGAACGAAGTTCTGACAATTCTTTTTCAAGATTATCCAGACGCTCTTTGCTGAGATTGTCTGTCTCTTTTTTAAGAGCTGCCTCTTCAATTTCAAGCTGCATTATCTTACGCTGCAATTCATCAAGTTCAGCCGGCATTGAATCAAGTTCTGTCTTTATCATTGCACATGCCTCATCGACAAGGTCAATAGCCTTATCAGGCAGATAACGCTCTGAAATATAACGGTCAGACAATGTTGCAGCAGAAACTAACGCACCATCTGTAATCTTAACACCATGATAAACTTCGTACCTGTCTTTAAGACCACGAAGGATTGATATTGTATCTTCTACTGAAGGTTCATCAACCATAACAGGCTGGAAACGACGTTCAAGTGCAGGGTCTTTTTCAATATACTGACGATGTTCATCAAGCGTTGTCGCACCAATACAGTGAAGCTCACCTCTTGCAAGCATAGGTTTTAACATATTGCCTGCGTCCATAGAACCTTCTGTCTTACCGGCACCTACTATTGTATGGATTTCATCGATGAAAAGAATTATGCTGCCTTCGCTTTTCTTAACCTCATCAAGAACAGCTTTTAATCTCTCCTCAAATTCACCACGATACTTTGCACCTGCTACAAGAGCACCCATATCAAGTGCAAATATCTTCTTATCCTTCAGTCCTTCCGGAACATCACCTCTTACAATTCGCTGTGCCAGTCCTTCGACAACTGCAGTTTTACCTACACCAGGTTCACCGATAAGAACCGGATTGTTCTTTGTCTTTCTTGAAAGGATACGGATTACATTTCTAATCTCATTATCCCTGCCTATTACAGGGTCAAGTTTTCCTTCCTTTGCCTTTTCAACCAAATCCTGTCCGTATTTATTAAGTGTATCATACGTAGCTTCCGGATTATCGGAATTAACTGACTGATTACCTCTAACAGTTGCAAGAACTGATAAAAACTTATCCCTTGTAATTCCATAAGTTTTAAAAAGCTGTTTTATTGCTTTGTTAGGTGCTGCTATCATTGCAAGCATAAGATGCTCAACTGAAACATATGCATCACCCATTCTTTTTGCCTCATCTTCTGCATTAACAAGAACCTTATTCAAATCATTACTTACATAAAGATTCACATTTCCCGAAACCTTTGTCTTCTGTGAAAGAAGTGTCTCGATATTTTTTATAAATGTGTCCTTATTGATATCCATTTTTTCAATGAGATTTGCAATAAGACTGTCTTCTATTGTCATAAGGCTGTAAAGAAAATGCTCCTGGTCAATTTCCTGATTGCCATAATCGTAAGCGATTTTCTCACAATTGTTTACTGCTTCAATTGACTTCTGAGTAAATTTGTTTATATTCATAACACAACCTCCTTTGATGTCTGTTTCTTAACTACAAGTACGTTATATCACCCATTGTTAGCACTGTCAACAGGTGAGTGCTAATTATTTTATTAAAAAAATATAAACCCGGTATTTATGCCGTTTTACAAGTTTCCATTATTGTATACAAAATTGTCCAATCAACACAATCACAGCCACATTTGAATAATCAAACATTACAATATGTATTTTACATTTACATTAATATGCTGTATAGTAAATACATTGTTTATTAATTAAAAAACATCGGGAGGCTTTTTAACTTTATGAAAAAAAGAGAATCATTTAACAACCAGTGGGGCTTTATACTTGCATGTATAGGCTCTGCAGTCGGAATGGGAAATATATGGATGTTTCCTACCCGCGTTTCTATGTATGGCGGCGGTGCATATCTTCTGTTATACATAATCTTTGTAGCACTTATCGGTTTCACAGGCGTAATCGGTGAGATGAGTTTCGGACGTGCTGCAAAATCAGGTCCTATAGATGCTTTTGGTCTTGCCTGCGAATCAAAAGGAAAAAGAAAGCTCGGCGAAATACTCGGACTTATTCCTGTTCTCGGCTCGCTTGCAATGGCAATCGGATACACTGTGGTAATGGGCTGGATTTTAAAATACATGATTGGCTCATTTACAGGCTCAACATTATCACCTCAGGACACAGCCGATTTTGCCGGAAAATTCGGAAACATGGCATCTTCATTTGGCAATAATTTATGGCAGTTTTTTGCACTTGCAGCAGGCATTGGAATATTAATGTTCGGTGTAGGAAGAGGAATTGAAAAAGCTAACAAATTTATGATGCCTGTATTTTTTGTACTTTTCATTATTCTTGGCATCTATGTATTCTTCCAGCCCGGTTCAGCAGACGGATATAAATACATTTTTACAATAGATACAAAATACTTATTTTCACCAAAGACATGGGTATATGCTCTTGGTCAGGCATTTTTCTCATTATCGGTAGCAGGCAGCGGAACTTTAATTTACGGCTCATACCTTTCTGATAACGAAGACATTCCAAAAGCGGCAGGCAGAGTTGCATTATTTGACACAATCGCTGCAATGCTCGCGGCACTCGTTATTATTCCCGCAATGGCTACAACCGGTGCCAGATTAAATCAGGGCGGTCCGGGACTTTTATTTATATATCTTCCATCACTATTTAAATCAATGCCTGGTGGTTATATAATTGCAGTTATTTTCTTTGTTGCAGTGTTCTTGGCAGGACTTTCATCACTTATCAATCTGTATGAAGCACCTGTTGCAACAATTCAGGAAAAATTTAAGTTAAACCGTAAAATATCATGCTCAGTCATTGCAGTATTCGCATTAATAGTATCACTTTGTATACAGGGAATTGTATCCGAATGGATGGATGTGCTTTCAATCTATATCTGCCCTCTCGGAGCAGGACTCGCAGGAATAATGTTCTTCTGGGTTTTAGGTAAGAAATATGTAGAAAATCAGGTGAATCTTGGACGCACAAATAAATTTACAGACAAGTTTTACCCTGTCTGCAAATATATTTATTGTCCTGTCTGTATTCTTGTTTTAATACTCGGAATCGTGTTCGGGGGAATTGGTTAATAAATTTGCATCATGCACACATTTTATCATACCAATTCGACTTTTACGGCACCATAATTTCTTATTGATGCCACATACACATTTCCTTTTCCGAAAATGTGTTCCATATAATCTTTATATGAATAAACATCTTTCACTGGCAGTATGCACATAATTACTCCGGCGAAACCTCCACCATGTACGCGGCACACGCTGTCCGTTCCTTTGAGGAAACGCCCTGTAAGTGTCAATGCCAGTGAAATTTTTTGTTCTGAAGGGTTATTTGGACAGTAACAGTTCTGCAAAAGTTCCCACGAAGACTTTCCTGATTCATCAATCATTCTTTTTATCAAATCAAAATCATCATTGTCAATCGCTCCCGCCATTCTGTCCACACGCTCATTCTCTTCAAAAAAATGTATTGCACGAAGCACGGCTCTGTCACTGTGTAATATCGAACCGGCGTCATTGTAACTATCATGATTTAAAATCACTTTCATTAATTCATCTATATTAGTTTCACACAGACGCTTACATCCAAGCACTTCTGCCACCGAAAACATTTCCTTAGGAATTGCCGAATACTCTTCACTTAAGTCGGCATGTCCTTTTCCTGTATTTACAATAACAAGGCTGTATCCGAATTTTTCAAAGGAAAGATTTTTCTTCGTAAACTTCACTTCATTTTCATCAGAAAAATCCATATATACGGCACCACCGACAGCACATGTTATCTGGTCCATAAGGCCTGACGACTTATGCCAGAACTCATTTTCCGCATACTGCCCTGCTTTTGCACAGTCATTTTCAGTCATTTTATTATCATTAAACATAAAATTAATAATTGCACATATAAGCATTTCATACGAAGCCGATGAACTTACTCCTGCCGATGGGATAACCTGCGTTGTCACATACGCATCAAAACCGCCCACATCAAATCCATTTTTCATAATATACGTACATATTCCCGCAACAAGCGATCTGCTGCCGTCGTATAAATAGCATACTTTTGCATCTGTATTATAGTTATTAACATAATCAGCGATAGATTTAAGGTCAACTTCAATATATTCATGTCCCTCGCTGTAAATTCTAATAATATCAGTTTCATTTGGAGATGCTGCCGCAATTGTATCCATATCAATAGCTGCCGCTATCACCCTGCCGCCGTTGTGGTCGGTATGATTTCCTATTATTTCACTGCGTCCCGGTGCTGAAAAAAACTGAATTGTACAATTTCCACCATTTTCATATTCCGTGGCATGTCCGAATTTTTCAATAAATCCTTTTTCCAAATGCTTATATCTTTCATTTGTTTCAAGCGTTATCGTCTGCATTTACTTCCTCCATAAAATACAATCTTGCAGCAAAATCCTGATACAGCCTTACATCTTCACTGTATCCTGTAGCGGAAAAAGACTGTTTTAACTTAACTCCGGCATACATAAGTGTGTCTCCGTAAGCCGTATAATCTTCTGTCTCTCCATCCAGTTTTACAAATTTTGAGGCAAGTTCCTGAACAAGAGAGCCCTGTTTTATGTGAACAGGTGAAACCATATTTACAAGCTCGCCAAACTCTTTAATATTGTGCTTTAACCTTCTGTTGTAAAAATGATATACAGCATCGTCCTTTAAGCCATTCGCAAAAAAACAGGCGAATTGTGTATTAGGCACGACAAGTTTCTGCATAGTAAACCCGACAGCTTTGCTCATATCCTTTGATGCAACGCACCATGAAGCATTGTTGCCAGCTCCGTTATTAAGCACACCATGATTACGTGAATTTCTGTTATCAAAACATTCTCTGCGGTAAAAAGTACCATACTGTATAACTTCACGCCATTTTTTATACAATTCAATCTGAGCTTTAACTGCCATAAATTCGTCTTTTGGCAAATCACATAGATTAAATTCATATCCGAGATTTCCAAACGTCGCAACAGCAAATCTTGTCTCAAGCGGCATATTTCTTAATGTCTGATGATTAGGACTCGCCGAAACATGTGCTGAAATGCAGCTTAGCGGATAGCCATAACTGTAATTATACTGAATCTGTGTACGACAAAGTGCATCTGTGTTATCGCTTGCCCAGATTTGCGAAAAATAACAAAGAATCCCAAGATCAAACCTGTTACCGCCAGCTGAACAGCCCTCAAATAAAATATCAGGAAATCTTTTTGTAAGCTCTCTCATACAATGGTACAATCCGCATACATATCTGTGTGCCATCTCTCCCTGCCTTTCAGGTGGGAGATTTTTTGAATAATAATCACTGAAAATCCTGTTCATATCCCATTTCACATAGGAAATGTCAGCCGATGAAAAAATATTGCTCATCTGCTCTATTATGTAATCCTGAACCTCAGTATTTGAAAGGTCAAGAATTCTCTGGTTTCTGCCTTCTGAATGTGGCTTTTCAGGAATATCAACAACCCACTCCGGATGTTTTTCATATAACCGGCTCTTAACATTAACCATCTCAGGCTCAACCCATATTCCAAAGTCAAGCCCTAGTGCTTTGATTTTATCCGCAATCTCCCTAATGCCACCGGGAAGTTTCTTTTCATTCGGTGTCCAGTCCCCAAGCGATGACGTATCATCATTTCTTTCGCCAAACCATCCATCATCCATTACAAAAAGCTCGACGCCGGCTTCTTTTCCGGCTTTTGCAAGTCTTAAAAGCTTTTTCTCATTAATATTAAAGTATGCTGCCTCCCAGCTGTTCAACAATATGGGACGCACTCTATTTTTCCATTTGCCGCGTACAATATGATTATTTACAAAATCATGCATATTATGGCTCATTGAATTAAATCCAGCATATCCATAAGTCATAACTGCCTCAGGAGTTTCAAAACTTTCTCCGGCTCTGATTTTATAGGAAAATAATGACGGATTAATCCCTGTTACAATTCTTAACTTTCCATAAGAATTAACCTGTGCTGCCTCATAATGATTGCCGCTGTAAATAAGATTAAATCCAAAACACTCTCCGAAATTCTCCGATGTATTATGTCTTGCAATCATAACAAACGGATTTGCACGGTTTGATGATGTTCCCGTAACTGATTCATTGACATATTTTCCAGCCTCTAGGCTGATAATATTCCTATTCATCTCTCTTATCCATGCACCATTAAAAGACGAAAGTTCATAATCAGAATCATTAAAATCCAACTGCATACTCATAAGACGGTTTAATCTGACATCATCTGTACTCTCATTTATAAACTTTGCACTTCTTGTAATAACATTACATTTTTCATATACATAATAGTGTAATTCCAGCTTCAGATTATAATTTGAATCTTTTAAAATAACTGTAAGATGTCCGACATTTCCATCTTCATCATACGAGCCAGGAAGCGTTTCTGATTCTTCTTTTCCCAATGTAATCTTAGAACTTTCAAATAAAAAATCAGATGTACTACTTCCGTCAGCATGGCTTACTTCTATAAACGGCTCCCTTATATCACCCTTTCCCCATGAAGACATTTCAAGGCACATATCCTCAAGTGAAAAATTATTAAAATCAGGACTGTATATATTAGTATTTCCGGGTATGCTAACATGTTTTTCGCAAAGAACCTGTGCATCCGCATGAATTTTTCTTCCATAATACAGATGCTGTAAATGTCCGCTCTCGCACTCCCTGAATATATATGATGTATTATCTGTATCAAGCTTATAAATGCCATTTTGTGCAGTAATCATAATTTATCCATCCTTATAAGTAATCAGTTTCTACGCTCTTTAATGCCTTTTGTAATCTCTTCCATTTTCTTGTCTGTAAGAATATATTTTTTGTGAAAATAAATCAGTGCAATAATAAGACCGATTATAGGAATTACAGTCATTGTCATTCTGAGTCCTGCAACCGAACCGCCCGTTGTGACAGCTGCATCTGCATCAGTATTACTGCTAAGATGGCTCAGTGACAGACAGATTGAAACTACAAGTGCAGCAACACCCGATGCCAGTTTAACAACAAATGTCTGCATAGAAAAAATCACGCTCTCATCACGCCTGTTATTTTTAAGTTCACCATAATCTACAGTATTTGCAAGGAAAATCGTAGTCAGTACAAGTAGCATTCCATTTGCCGCAAATATGAAAAATGCAGGTATAAATAAAACAAATACGCTTGACATTGATGTAAATACAAGTATTAGAAGTACTATATATCCTGTGATTGCCATTGCAAAACTTACATAGAATATTTTCATTGTGTTCATGAATTTTCTAAGAAGCGGAAACAGAACCATCATTGACAGAATCTGAACCGCACCGCCGAATGTGTTAAAAAGTGTATATCCATTATACCAATCGGCACCACCAAAGTCATATTTAAAAAAGTAAATTACAAGATTTGAAGTTATGTATACAGAGGCATTGATAAGCACAATTGTCACAACCACAGCAACTGCCTGATCATTCTGTACGAGTGCCTTAAACATCTGCTTTACTGATACACTTTCAACATTAACCGTAGACTTTTCTTTTATATTAACACAAGTTATAAGAATTGATACAAAAAACAATATTGAAATTATAAGTGCAAACCACTTAAATCCTGTATATTCATTTCCATTTCCAAGAAGATAAACACACTGCATTGTTATTACTGTAACAATTGCAGAACCTGCTCCTGCACATGAACGAGCCATTGTAGACATATTTTCCCGCTCCCTGCCTCCTTCCGTAAATGCAGGAATCATTGACCAGTACGGAATGTCCATCATCGTATATGTAACACCCCATAAAATATATGTAACCGCTGCATATGCAACAAGACCGCTTCCGTTTAATGCAGGTGGTGCAGCAAACATAAGATATAAAACTACCGCATTAAGTGCAGTTCCCACAAAAAGCCACGGGCGGAACTTTCCCCAGCGTGTTCTCGTCTTTGCAACTATCACACCCATCACAGGATCATTAAATGCATCAAATACTCTCGCAGCCATAAGAATAATTCCCATGGCAATCGCACTAACCCCAAGAATATCCTGATAATAATATAAAATATAACTTGCACAGAACATGTATACCATGTCTTTTCCAACCGCACCAATACCATATGATGCCATTTCTTTTTTATTAAGCCCCATACTCATCTCACTCCTTCTTCATATTCATAGCAATTTTGACTGCCTCATATGCACCGTTGTAAATACCCGCTTTTTTATTTGCTTCGATATTATCGCACATATCGCAAAGCAGCTTATCATCATTCATAAATAGCTTTATCATCTGCAATGTATGCGGAATATCACTACATTCAAGTGTTCCGTCTCCAATCTCGGCAGAATGGATTGCTCCCCACTGCTCATGTCCGCCGACACGCCTGATAAAAAGCTTCGGAACCGGATAAAATGCAAGTTCACTTGGCTTTGTGACAAGCACATCCGCACTTCTCATCAAAAGATTAGTACAGTAAACCGCCTCAAAAATATTTTTATGGAAAAATCCGTGAATTCCCGTAACGTCACCTGTCAGTGCATCATTTGCAAACTTTGTTGTATCATCCCAGTCATCGAAATGTTTTATTGCAATATCTGACATTTCAGGAATTTCACGTTCCAAATCATCCCACACATTTTTATAATCACCGACATTAACATAAAGAGCTGCTTTTTCTGACTTAACATAAGGAAGCAGATACCTGATTATATGTGCAAAAATTTCTTTCTGTGCACCAGCACCGCCTATTGTAAGAAGAAATCTCATAGGCTTTTTATTTTTCTTTCTTTCCCTTCTTGCTTTACAATCAGTCTCTATACCAGCAACAAGTTCATGGTCTATATAATGTCCTGTGTATATAAGACTTTCTGACGGCATTGGATTCAGAACCTTTTTACCATTCATTCCGTTCAAAATCCTATATCCCTGATATGCAAAATGTGTCTGGACAGTATGTATGCTTCCCTCTGATAAATGAAGTGCCATCGGCCAGTTATCAGGAATCGCATTGACAACATATTTCATTCCCGCATGGACTGCTGCCTGTGCAGGCCAGACATGCGTCGCAACTACAGGTATTTCTTTCGGAACATTTTTATATACAGGAGCCATAAGCTCGGCATTTTTCTGGTCTGATGCATTATATGAAAGCTTTCTAAAGCCCTCGTAATTCATGGGTTCCCATACAAAATGGTTAAACAGCCTGCTTTTCTGCGAAAGTCTTGAACCAAGCGAATATAAATCATTCTGTGCTTTTATAACCTTTGTACATGTTGTATCTTCGTAAGAATTCAAATCCATCCAGTAAGGGACATATCCCATAGCATTAGCTGCGGATGCAATCGCCATTGAAATACGATAATGTCCGAACCCCATTCTTATATTACCTACAATAATTCCCGACTTTGTATCAAATTTTTCTGTTTCCTTAACTTCTGACTTATCGCCGACACGGACATCGTAAACTCCGAGTGCATCACCGATATACTTATTCTTATTTACCGTTACCGGGTAATTTTTCCTAGAATCATCCCCATATTTTTTTGCAAATCTCTTTTTAGAATTGACAGCTTTTCTGTATGCTCTCCTGTCAATATCATTTCCATAAATTTTCTTTGACTTATCTTCCATAATCCGCCTCCTCTATGCCATTAAGCAATATACTTACAACTTCATTAAGTCCCTGTGCATATGTCATATCCGCACGCACAAGTATATCTCTTTGGAAAAACTGCTCAAGCGAAGCCTCCATCATCATCTTAAACACTGTAAGATTAACATGTCTTATCACACCCTCATTCATCCCCTGTTCAAGAAGTCCAAGTGTAGTCTCCCAGCCACTTTCAAGCCTTTTTTCAACTTTCCTGTATATGTCCGGATATTTATCTTTTAAAAGATAAAGCTGCTCAAAATCGATTTCTTTATAGCTTTCCGGCATAACACCGAGAATATGCCTTATTTTCTCAATCGTAGAAAGCGATGTATCCTTCACTATTTTTTGTTCGCTTTCCTTTATCGTGTCAAAAAGGTAATCAACCATATCAAGAAACAGCGAATTCTTATCAGAAAACACATTATAAATCGTTTTCTTGCTCATACCAAGAATCGCTGCAAGGTCGTCCATAGTAAACTTCAGTCCTTTTTCATTAAAAGCGGTAATTGCCGCCTGTAAAATTCTTTCTTTTGTATTTTCCGTACATCATCACCTCCGTTGCCATCGTTACCATAACAAAAAATCAAGGAAACTGTTTTCACTGTTTTAGTTTCCTTGATTGTATCACATTACATTTTTAAGCACAATTCACAAAATTGCATAATATTTTTTTCATATTTTTGTGAATTATGCTTTGTATTTGTTTTAAAATATATTTTTTCATGCATTTTTTATCATAAATATTCCATGAGCAACCGCACCAACTACACTCATAGCAATTCCAAACCACATAAGCAATGCCTGATAAACAGACGATGTTCCGGCAATTTCAAATATTCCTCTCAGAACACAGCTTACCGTAACTGCCGCAATTCCTGCACAATAAATGTCCGAAGCGATATGCCATGTTCTTATTTTCCTTTCCAAAATAACAGCAATGCAATTCGGCAGGCAGCCGAAAATGAGCGGAACCGCAAAGAAATATGTCATAAACGGTGAATGAACTCCATGCGAATATCTGTTATATATGCTAAAAAATACTATACAAAAAATACTTATAATGCCCCATATAACGGCTCTTTTTTACTGTCCAATGTATACAATATCGCTCACCTTTCTTTCTGAAATACTGTTTCCGTTTGTTGTCGGATTATTTACCACATCACCCATAAACCACATCGTAGATGAACCGCCTCCGTCAAGATTATATGCACACTGACAGCCCGCATCCTGCATAACTGCCGCAAGTTGTGCCAGCGACAGCCCGGCACTTTCCGAAGTTCGTCCGTCCGACACAACAAACACATAATGCAGCGGGCTTATCATTCCTATCGCAGTACGCGGATTACTGTTCATTGACTGCTCTACTTCTTGATTTGCCGACACGCTTATCTGTCCGTTATCTACAAGCGTGGGTCCAAAGCTGAAAAGCTGCAAAACACCACTATCAAGAAGATTTTGTGCATCCACATTTTCCTCTTTCATCGTAACAAAACTGCCATCGTTATAAACCGCAAGTACATCATTACTTCCGCTTCTCTTATTTGACCTGTAAAGAACTCCGTTTCTTATAACCGGACCGCTGTCCCTGAATCCATAAAAATCACCATTAATCGCAAAAATCGCATTATTTTCTTTTGCAATATCTGATGTTGTCTCTTTTATATTTCTTCCAAAAACACCGTTTGCAAGCCCCGCCCGCAGAAATGACACATCACTCACTGTAACATCAGCAATGTATACACTGTAAATCCCGTCAATGCTATACCATAGAAAATCCCCCACGCCAAATGGCCTTTTCCCGTTTTTTTCCGATTAAATAACACAAGCGGCACCTCCTAATCTTTTTTCTAAGATTATAATAGGCACCGCCTGTGAAAAAAATATGTCGTTTTTGTGTAAATATTATGCTTTTGAATGGAATTTTTAAAAGCCTCCATTCTGATATGCTCTTGCAATTACATATGAAGGCTCGTAAAAAGCACTGCAATTATAATTATCAATAACATCGCAGATTTCATTATTATAAACTCTGATTATACCGTCAACATAATCTTCTTTTGAAGACATCGTATCTCTAATGAGTCTTTGATATACCGCACCCATATCTATCGGAGACGGAATTATTTCCACTATATCCTTATCAACATTTGTAATATCATAGTTACCTTGTTTTAAATCATAATCGTTAATCCAATCATTTTCTACTTTTAACGGGTTTTCACAATGCAAAACATTAGCACAGCTTATAAGATGATACAATTCGTCTTTGCCAATGGTATTCACGACATACTTATTTTTCTGTTTAATATGTCTTGCCACTCTCTCAATCATATAGCATATGAAATATAAATCATTCTCTTCTATATCCTCATCAGGAAAATATTTATTTTTCATAGTCTGTCACTTCCTTTAAAAGTTAATGTTTTAAGTGCTTCTTCAGTACAAAATACAATCTGATGCGTAGGATAATTAAATTTTACCAACTCCCAAAATGCTTTTCTTGGAATTCTGCCATCAATAAAACCTTCAACAAAATTCCAAATTTGGTCATCTGCCATGGGACCTTCAACAATATCATAATTATGTTCAATGCCCATACGGCATTTTGCTACAAAATCCAGCCATTCATCTGTCATATTGTCAAAACTTAGTATTTTTAAATCCATACATAGCTCATATTCATATCTATTTATAACAGATTCACCCTTTTTTGTCATTGCCCAACGCTTTGCCTGTTTTTCATAATTGGTACAATAAAAGCCATATCCGAAATCTTTATAAAATCCATTCTGAAGAATACGTGGAACAGCAACCTCTACATTACTGCCATGGTATACAATGCTCTTTTCCATATATTTGTCTCCATACCACCAATATTATTTTATTCCAATGCCGTAATTATCATCTGATTAAGCTTATCATATGTATTCCAATCATCTTTTCCGGCACCGACTCCTGCCTGAACAATAAAATATTTAATAATATTCATAATATCTCGAGAAGATTTTCCTGTTTTATCAATAACGGACTGTTCTGTAACAGAAACAATCTGATGAGCTGCAAGATTTCTTATGTTTTTTTCGATTGAAATAATCTCATCAATTTTACCCTTTAATGTATCATCGCTACTCTTGTCTTTAATAATATATGCAAGATTCTCCGAATATACCGGACCGCTTCTGAACCCGCCTCTATCAGAATATGCTGTATTTAATATATCAAATAATCCATTGTTATGCAATTTCCCAATATTCCAAGTTTCTACCCCTTTTCTTATATCACAGTAATCCGCAACTGTTATATTAAATTTCAACTTCAAAATCTGCTCAAACAAATCAACTATTAACGGAGTTATTGCTCTTATAAAATCCGCATATTCTTCTTTTTTAAGTTTCAACTGCAAAACGCAGGCATATTCAAAAAGCTTCATTTTTCCAGAATCTCTTATAGGATAAATATCATAATGCTTTTCCATCATTATCTTACTTATTGCATTAAAATTAAGCTTTTCTCTTGCATCTGCAATCTTTAATAATCTGTAAGCATCTTCCGAAATTTCTTCTTTTAATTCCTCTCCAAGTTGTAATGCAGCATGATAATCATAAGCATTTATATGTTTCTTTATCATATCAATTTTCAAAAGCTTTATCAAATTAAGACAACGAACCTCTTCACACCTGTTGGGGCTCCCCGTTTCATTATCATCATCATATTCAAAATAAAGTTCTGCATCATATTCATCTCTGTCGTCATGCTTTGAATTCATTTTACCTAAAGGAGTACATACCTGTATTGGCAAAAATTTATATTCAGATAATGTTGCAAGTATAAGTAAAGCACTTTTCATTGCAGGGGTTCCAGATGCCATATTGACGATAAGCTCATCATCTTCTTCCATATCATCACTGATATTTTTTATTTCATTTTTAAAAATATCATAATAAATATCATACTTCTGAACATCTATAAATTCAGGTTTTTCAATCACTTTAATTTCAAACTTGTGATTCATCAATTCACCTAGCAGTTCCAGACTTTTTACATATCGATTATCTTTTTTATGATTTTCAACTATTTCTTTAGACATATACATTATAACCTCATCAGGCATATAATGTCTGCAAATATGAAGCACTGAACCATCTCTGTCATATTTTATAGGGTCTGTTCCACCAATAGGTGAAAATAATATTTTCTTTCCCATTCTATTATCCCTCTTTCTTTATACAATTATAACATCATCTACATTATAATTATCTTTTGGTCCCCACGTTGTTACATTTCCTGTTCCTTTTATCTGATAAACACGCACACTGTCTTCTTTTTCATTAATATAACTAGGGATTTCATGATTTAACTTCATAAGTTTTGACTTTGTAATAACAGCCTCAAATGCCGACTTCTGAATACGAAATCCATAACCAAGTAATAATTTTGCAAACTTTGTTCTTCTGCTGTTATTAACTATATCATATATAATAAGAACAAACAATCTGTCATCTTTTGATTCATCATCTATCTGAAAATAATAATCATCTTCCATAAGCACCTCTATCTTATCTGTATCGGATGATACATTGAAGCATCCTCATTTTCAATTGCTTTTACAAGCTGATTAACCTGAAGCATCATTGCATGCCTGAAATTAACGGGATATTCAACATAATCAAGATACTTTACATCGGTTTGAAATTTCTTTTCTAATTTTTTTATAAGAATACCCACTCCTATTCTGTTGAGATAACATCCGGGTTCATCGATATTTTTTACAAAATCATCTTTTTGAATCTCATTACCATTAATAATACTCATAACTGTAGCATCAACTATTACTGCACGCCATTCTTCCATCAAATCACTTGCAAGTGTCGGATGATTCTCAGCATCTCTATGTATAAAGCCAAAATACGGATTAAGCCCTTTTTCCTCTATTTTACCGTAAATTTCATTCATCAAAACAGAATAGCCAAGTCCAATCATAGAGTTAAATTCATCAAGCGGAGGTCTCCTGCTTCTGCCATGAAATACAAATTCTTCATTAATCACTTTGGAAAGCCCGTCAAAATAATATTTTGCTCCCTGTCCTTCATATCCCATAATTTCAAAAACATCTTTACAATTCTCAACTTTATATCTGCATGCCGACATCATATTATGAATTTCTTTTAATTCAACATGCTTACTTCTCTCATATCTTCGCAACACCACTTCCTGATTTTTCAATTTAGCAGAAATAATTAATTTAGCAAGTTCAACCGCAAAATCAGAATCATATAGATAACACTGTTGTCTTTGACGTTGTGCTTTCACATGTCCTGTCGAATGGAGTCTTCCAAAATATCGTCCACCTTTTGAAAAAAAAGATACATTAATTCCGCGTTTCAAACACTCTTCCATACAGTTAGTTGTTAGTTGTGACTTACCCATAATAACAATCCCCTCAACTGTTTCTATCGGAATATACTTAATCATACCATCTTTATATCTCGCAACACATCTGTTTGCTTCAATTCCAACTGTAACTCCATCTTCATTAACATACAAATAACTCATAGGCATTTCCTCCAATTAAAACAGTATCCTGTTATATTTACAATTAATTTCTATGTGTAATCCCGTTATAACAAAATTTTTTAATTATCAACATTTCGTCCCCTATTGGGGGGTTCTTTATTCCTAATAATAAAACATCTTCAGCAACCGACACATTCTTTCTTGTTTCCATCCCCACAAGGGGTCTCTTAATTTCTAATTTAAAGCACGAATACGGGTGTGGTTTGAGTGAACTGTTTCCGTCCCCATAAGGGGTCTCTTAATTCTTAATAAGCAATTAAGAAAAGTTAAAAGGCGAATGTTATGGTTTCCGTCCCCACAAGGGGTCTCTTAATTCCTAATTTGAAAATCTTGTAAATGAATATTTCCCTAAAATTAAAGGTTTTCGTCCCCACAAGGGGTCTCTTAATTCCTAATAGAACGAAGAAATGAGTAAAGCTGATTTAATCGCAATGGTTTCCGTCCCCACAAGGGGTCTCTTAATTCCTAATAAGGATTCTTTTTACGGAAGTAAGGGGAAGTGAAGTGTTTCCGTCCCCACAAGGAGTCTCTTAATTCCTAATCAATGAGGAATATTGTTATAGGCTTTGTGTTTGCAGGTTTCCGTCCCCACAAGGGGTCTCTTAATTCCTAATGAGAAAGAGGATATTATGAGAAACTTATTTAACAGATTTCCGTCCCCACAAGGGGTCTCTTAATTCCTAATAAAGCAAACGATACAATCAAAGTACATTTATACGATTGTTTCCGTCCCCACAAGGGGTCTCTTAATTCCTAATCGGAAGCACAGTTACAGCTTTACAGGCGAATGTTACAGGATTTCCGTCCCCACAAGGGGTCTCTTAATTCCTAATCATGTATCGTATATACATGACACCGATTGACTTTGAGTTTCCGTCCCCACAAGGGGTCTCTTAATTCCTAATGACAATCTAAATGACAAAAGAACAGGAACAGCTTGTTTCCGTCCCCACAAGGGGTCTCTTAATTCCTAATAAGCAGCCTTGCAGCAAAAGAACTTACAAAAACAGTTTCCGTCCCCACAAGGGGTCTCTTAATTCCTAATAATGCATATCAGTCAGATATGGCTATTTATGCAATAGTTTCCGTCCCCACAAGGGGTCTCTTAATTCCTAATTGGCAGATTTAAGCATTAAAGAGTGTTACAGCTTTGTTTCCGTCCCCACAAGGGGTCTCTTAATTCCTAATAATTTTAATTAAAGGAGAAATGAAAATTATGGCGTTTCCGTCCCCACAAGGGGGCTCTTAATTCCTAATTAGTACCTCAGGAAATGCGTGAAGATTTGGAAAACGAGTTTCCGTCCCCACAAGGGGTCTCTTAATTCCTAATTGAGAACCTTTAACAAGCATATATCAGATGATAAACGGTTTCCGTCCCCACAAGGGGTCTCTTAATTCCTAATTCACTTATGACTGAATGTGGTATTGGTAGTAAATCGCGTTTCCGTCCCCACAAGGGGTCTCTTAATTCCTAATCCTTAATTCCTCTCCCACCATATTTTTTGTACTTTGTTTCCGTCCCCACAAGGGGTCTCTTAATTCCTAATCATTTTTATAGAACAAGTTGTTAATTCAAAAAATGGTTTCCGTCCCCACAAGGGGTCTCTTAATTCCTAATCTGGAAAATATACGGAATGGACGGGCATAGACAGCGTGAGTTTCCGTCCCCACAAGGGGTCTCTTAATTCCTAATCATAAACAAATAAAGCAGTGTATAAGGTATGTTCAGGGTTTCCGTCCCCACAAGGGGTCTCTTAATTCCTAATCCTCACCAGAAGCACAATATAAAATATTGTGGATACCTGTTTCCGTCCCCACAAGGGGTCTCTTAATTCCTAATTTATTTAAACCATAGCACAAGGTGCATTGAAATAACGTTTCCGTCCCCACAAGGGGTCTCTTAATTCCTAATCTGTCAAGTCAGGAATCATCAACAAAGAAGAAAAAATGTTTCCGTCCCCACAAGGGGTCTCTTAATTCCTAATTAATAAAAATTTTTATGCTCAAACTATAATAATAAAAGTTTCCGTCCCCACAAGGGGTCTCTTAATTCCTAATTGACGAGGACAAGCTGAAAAGAAAGTTGGCAAGACGTTTCCGTCCCCACAAGGGGTCTCTTAATTCCTAATGTATTAACATTATTCGCCAGCCCAGTTAGTGAAGAGTTTCCGTCCCCACAAGGGGTCTCTTAATTCCTAATAGGTAGCTATATTATAGCACAGGTAAAAGAAAGTTTCCGTCCCCACAAGGGGTCTCTTAATTCCTAATTGTACCTGACAATGTAGCAAGATATTTTGATTATGAGTGTTTCCGTCCCCACAAGGGGTCTCTTAATTCCTAATGCCGCCTTTGCAACGCCTGTATTCATAAGGGGTTAAATGTAGTTTTGCGTGGGAAAAATAATTATATTAATTTTCCCCCACACAAAGCAAATCCAAACGCCGCAAGCACAGTAAAAATCTGATGCGGGGCAAATCATAATAATTTTAGATAATTTGACAAAACCAATCAGTTAATATCAACACTTTGATTTTATCCAACTTAATTTATTATACCTTAATTTTCTCTTTCAATCAACCTGCATACACCCATTTGCAGAGTTTTTCCGCCATATCTCGTATATTTAATGGTATGTGGGGAAATTCCTATTGCACTATCATTATAATTAGGATGCTTACCTTTCATCGGTTTGATTGTTTTTAAAAGGACTTCTCTTACAGCTCTGACACCATCTTTTTTACCTAAAAGAGGATACATTATTGTCTTTGAAACAAATCCACTGCCACCGCCAATTACTACATAATCTTTTTGTATTGGTTTTGCATTAATAAATGAATCAACAAAACATTCATTATAACAATTTGCAAACTTTGATACAGCATCAAACAACTTATCAATATCAAAATCACCGACCGTTTCATCTACAGTAATTGTAAAATTAATTCTAACTCCCGGTTTTACACACTCTCTCAAAACAACTTTTACAGGATTATCATTTCCACGTACACTGCCATCAATCTTTTTGCATAATACAAGATTATCAATGTCAATAGATTCACTGTCACTGACAATTATCCCCGACATAATGTCATTAACAGCGTCTTCTTTTTTCTTTTTATTTCTTTCACAAGTATTAAAACGTGCCACCTCAATACTTGACATCTCATTTTTCAATAAATACTTCCGATTAACATTTCCATTTGAATTAAATAAAATCTTTTCAAGATTATCTTTTAAATCCGAATATTTTTCGGGATTATTAATAATGTCATATGCAAGCATAATTGTTCTTATCATACCCTTAATAGAACTTCCGGGAATATATGGATTTCCATATGGGTCTTTTATATGTTGCTGAAGATCTGAAGGACTGTGCTTAATATCTATTGCATCTCCACAATCCATCTTATATTTTACACACAAATCAATTTCTTTTTGTGATACATTATATTTTGCAAGCCACTCTTTAAGATTATTTCTGTCTCTTGACAATAAATACTTTTCGTAGTCAGCCTCATGCCCCTTTTTTTGTAACAGGTTATACATCTTTTCCAAATCAATTATTTCAATGTGTTTTGCATCTGTATATATGTAGCTTTTTTTATCTATCGTTTTGCCATCGCCCACAAATACAGGTCCAATCGTCTCAAGACTCATCTTATATTCTCTGCATGGATTTTTCACACTCTCACCTCCATAAATACAGGTTTTGCATACCTGTATACAGCATGCCCGTCATCACTGCCGACATCATATATATCACCTTCAAATTTATGTGTCACACATGCCCCTGCTGCCAAGACATATAAATCTTTCTTACGTCTTTCCCTATAATTTGATGATGCAACAAATCCGCTCCTCTTAATAATTTTGTATCTCGCATCTTCAAGAACCGATCCTAGTTCACTTTCATTTGGCAGACTCACCGAAAGTGTCATATAATAATCTGACTGTGTTCCAATCATTTCAAGCAAATCATCACACTCTGCATACTCTTCAATTTCAAATCTTCCGAGTCCAGAACTTCTCTCTCCTCCGATGCCACTTATTCCAAGTGATTTTGCCAATATTTCAAATTCTGACAATGCATCTTTATTTTCATAACCTACAATTATATAAAGTCCGTTTCCGTCATTGTAACAAAATGCCACCACTCTGTATGGAACGGTCTGATCCTGACCGTTTATTGCAGCAGATACCCTTACAACTCTTTTTCCCAGCTTTTCAAAATCATCTGCAACTTCTTCAATCAAATCTCCATTTATAAAATCATCAATACTGTAATACGGAATATACTGTAACTTTTTATAAAATTTCTTCTTTAATGAATTTCCATCGTCATTATTGTTATGCTTTATTTCACACATTGGCTTTGGAATATACAAATCCTCTCCGATATATGGCATTGCATCTGAGAAAATTAATTCTCCGCTTTTTACTGTATTAACAAAATTATTAAGCCTCTGTTCGCTATCCTTTAAAGCCTCTATACACAATGCTGAAAATAAAGTATCTGCACAAAAAGCATATGACGTATCATCTAATGACCCTTTTCCAAAATGGACACCTGTTAAAAATCTTAACTTATATGCTTTATACTCCATAATTCCACCTTTACACTTCACCGAGAAGTTTATTAACATTTGCAATAATATTCTCGTCAACTTCACCTATGGCAACTTCTGCTTTAAGCTCCGAAAATTCAACTTTTCCGTATCCTCTTGAACCGTTTCCGCCAAGATAATCATATTCAAGCATTTTCATTCCCTCAGCTATAAGTGCAATATCTTCTTCTATTTCAGCTTCTTTTCCCGACTCTGCCTCATATATAATATCAATACCGAATTTCAATCCTTTTATTGCTCTTTCAATTTGTCTTGGCATAGCAACAGCCGTTGTCCTGTTAATTGAATTTTCAAACTTAACTTCCGTAAATCCTGATATACCTCTGTTTCTTATTTCATCACCATTAATAATAAACATATCAGACACAAGCACTCTGCTCTGTTTAATTACGCCTTTTTCATCTTTTTCAGAACTTCCGAATACTCTTATAATACAGTCTGCATCTTTATTGGCATTTGCCTGTACCACATCGTTATATTTTCTCGCAAGAAGAGTTCTCATCTTACCTTTAAGTGAACTACCCGGTATCATCGGATTATTGGTTCTGATGTCTTTAATTACCGGTGAATCTACCGCACCTATTGCTGAAAATGCAGACGAACCGCCTATGTGCATACCCGTTTTTACCTCTAATACACCTTTAATCTGAATCTTTGAATACATAATAACCCTCCCTTAATCATCATTTTTATTATAAAATCTTTTAAACGCCACAAGTGCTTCCATATAATGATAAAACAATATGTAATTCTTTTTACTTCCGTTTATTTGTTTTAAAATCTCCAAAATTTCTGCTGCTTCAACAAGGTCTTTTACTTTCACTTCGCGTCCCGATTCATATACAAATCGTATTCGCATATAATCAATCTTTGATGATAATTCATCAGGAAGTTTATCATCTTTACAATCAAGTGCAAGATTATAAATATCCGCTGCCATTGCGAGTAGATTCCGTATTTTTGATGTAGTAATCATATCCTCATAAACAGGATTTCCTGCCTTGTCCACAAGACGTTTTCCATTTCTGGTTTTCTGTATATGACTCAGTTTGTAAATTACCTTTTCTGCCTTGTCCACATAATTTTTTTCATCAATCAGCATTATCATTTCCTCCTCCATTTTCAATATAAACATCTCTTGTCAGATAAGCATATATCATCATCGCTGTTTTTAGCTGTCTTGCATCTTTAGCCAGCCCACGTTTCTCAGATATATTTTCATTTTTTATCCATTGATAAATATTTTTTGAGAATTTTTCATAATTAATAACTGCTTGTTTGTCATTTTCAGCAATGTATCTATCAGGTTCAAGTCTTGCAAGTACATACACAATTCTTGCAAAATTAATTTTTTCTTCCTGTTTTCGTATCAAATCCAGCAGATTATACATCATCGTAATTCCTCTGTAATCAGAATTATGGAAGAATTCCTTAATACATAAATATTTTTCACCCATTAATTCATTTATGAATTCATCCCAATTATATGTACCATCGCTTATTTCTTTTTGAAATCCTTCTTCATCATATTCAATATGTGTTGCTCCGTCCTCCATAAGCGTAACGGAATTTTTTGCTTTTCTCTTTTCATTTCCCGGATTGCTTTTTGATTTTGACTCCATATCCGCAACCTCATCTGCTATGACACTTATAGGATAATCATGATTATAAATACCTATTCCTGCCGATAAAGACAGCGTACCTTCCGTGAATTTTTCAAATTTATTTTTTATATCAACAGAAGCTTCAATTATATCGTTCCATGCTCCTACAATAAACAAATCATCTCCGCCCGAGTAACATATTACAGCATCCCGTGATTTCTTTTTCTTATCACTGTTTAACAGCGAGTATTCTCCATTATCTAAAATAGAATTAATATACAATTTAAAGAACAATGATAGCTGCCTTGAAAGTGTTGCTGTTCTTGACAATGTTACATACCTGTTGTTATTTGACTCGTTATTAAATCCCGAAACAAACGCCATTCCGAGATTATCTACATCCGCTCTGAGAACACCTATTCTCTTTATTCCCTTTGAACGCAATGCCATTTCTTCAAATGTATTGGCATCTGAATTATAATTTCCGACCCAAAGCTTTGTAGATACATTTTTTCCTGTAAACATTCTGTTTTTACCATATGTTCTCACGAAATTATTATCTTCCGATGATAATCTTTTTCTTAATGTCTCTTCACTGTCAGCTACAAGATAATATCCCAAAGGAAGCTGCAATGCTCCTTTTTCTTCTTTTGCTAAAACAGTAAAAAAAAGATATTTATCATCAAGAATTTTTGATGACAACATTCTTAATGCCGAACACATACTACATAATCCGTCTTCATCTACCAAGTCTATTTTCTTACAAATTCTGCACTCTCTTGAATAATCTTTCTTTTTAATATTATTTAATTTTATAATTTGTTTTGCACTGTATTTTGAAGCTTTCTTTTCGGAAATCATATTACTTATATTTTTAAAAATTTCCGAATAGCTTCCATGCTGATAATTTTTCAACGAATTACTGCTGCACTCACAATAACCACCCGCAATATAAAGTGATATATCACAATTTTCAAGAAACCATCCATTAATTTCTTTGTTATAATCTTCAATAATATTTTTTGCTGTCTCTGTATTTGGAAGCAGCATATAACAATGTCCGCCACCTGAATATATAAGATTAGCTCTTGATAAATGCAATTTTTCAAGTAAACAGTCAATAATATGCTCCATCATTATCTCAAGATAAAACGATTTTGACCTAAGCATTTTCATAGCATTTTTGGAATGAATAGTATATATAAAATCCTGGATTCCGGAGATGTCCATAGAATACAGAAGAAATACATTTTTATCATAAAATTCTTTGCCATTTGTAAAAAGAATTTTTTTATAATCAGTAATGTTATTTTCTTCCATATATTGATATATACATGAGGCAACTGCTGCCGTCAGCTTGACATGGTCAAACAGCGATATGTCAGCCACTTCATTTTTTGATGTTGATGACGGGACAAATGATAAATTTGCCTCCAACACCTCTATTAAAGAATTAATATAATCATCTGTATAATTAAGACCTTTAAGATTATCAGAAATATTTGACTTTACAATATTATAATAATGTCTGTCAAACATAATTTTATCCTCTGATGGGTAATTAATCTCTCCATCAGGATTAAGAAGCTGTGGTTTATAATACATCTTCTTATTATTTTTATTTAATATGTTAAATACACTTTCTAGAGGGGCTGAAATCTCAAATCCCGATTCTTGTTCTTCACGTTCTCTTCTGTCAGTTGCAGATGCTATATTATCTGCCATATAGACAATATAAGCTACAGAATCATTATCTAGTGATGCACTTTTAAGATTCTGAGCATGATGGTATTTGACGCCCACAAGAATATCTTTATCTGTTATTCCTGCTTCATCTTTTAAATAATCATATCCACTAAGACTGTGCCTGCGGACATCTCCGCCTTCTCTGTAAATAACTTTTCCTATATCATGTAAAAGGCTTGACATAGTTATTTTTAGTTCTTTTTCATTCATCCGCTTTTAACCCTCCATTCTGCCTAATTTTATAGCTCCCATGCCGATTGATGATTTTATTCCCACGCCTGAATATTCTCCAAATGATAATAAAAGCCTTGCATACCTTGACATTGTATCACTTCCGTGAATTCTTACAGATATATTTCCTTTGAAAGACGGTATAACAACACCTTCAAGAGGAAATAATGTACTTTGAAGTCTGTACCTTGTAATATTACTGTAATTTACAAGTTGTTCAAGAGTATCTTCATCATACATATTCTGTTCTGACACAATACTGTATTTTTTCATAAGACTTCTGTAAATCATTCCCAAATCAGGATATATCATATATCTTCCATTACTTTTAAATGATGTCGGAGTAATAAATTCTACATCATAATATTTTTGCCCTGATTCATTATAAAATTGATTCATTAACTCTGATTCATCTCTAGTAACAAGGCTCTTTTTAACAATCTTAATTGTCTCAGAATCATTTTTTATCGCAAATCTATCAAACTTTGAATTCATAAATCTTGTAATAATCTGTTCGTATGATTCATTATCAAGAGTACATATACACCAATACGTTTTGCCTTCCTTTTTGTGTACATACTGGCTATACGGATTTAACCCCTGTTGATGAAGAAAATCAGCATAACCTGTATCTATATTTTCCATTATTACACCTTGTAAATTAGATGAATTGCGATAATTAACCGTATCACAATTAAGCTGCATTTCTATTTTTGCTATCATTTTTACCCTCTTATTCCGCTGGATTACCGGCAACTGACTTAGACTGATGTTTGCTTCCTTTGAGTAAGAATCCTTATAACAGCTTCAACTTCCAAGAGCATCATACACATCTGAAAGAAGTACAAGCTGTACATAAATCAGTATATCAATGTCTTTAAGTCCGTCTGCATATCCTTTTCCATCATACTTTTTCCTACTTAATAAATATATTTATAACAAAACAACTTATAATAAGTATATACCACCACCATAACAATGACAACAATTGTTTTTTAAATATGAATATATTTTCAGATTAATCATGTTTTCCTATATAATTTCCAACAATGTCAGCATTGAGATTTTCACCTATAATAATTATAACATCCTGTCCTTCCTGTATTTCATTAATACTGGTTTTTTTCTTTATCGCATTGACTTCATACCATTTGTCATTTTCTTTAAAAAATCCTTTTATGCGGATTATATTTCCACATTTTTTATCAGCAAATATATTTTCCGCTGCCTTTTTTACATCTTCACTTCCCAACCCTGTATTCATAAAATAAAGTGAAGCAAATTTTCCGTCCTGCATATTAATATCCTGCTTCTGGTACGAATTAAGTCTGTATCCACATTCTGCAATTTCTTTTAAATCTTCATCAGTCAGATTAAGAATTCCTTTTTTTATATCACTCATTCCTATCTGTCTTTTGCAGCCAATGTCCTTTAATGATAAATTAATATAATCAATTGTGTCTTTTATTTTTTGTTCGTCCGCTTCATCTGAATGGCTAAGTATGATTTTTCCGGCACATGAAATCTCAGATGCCAGAACATATGACGATTTTTCTGATAAATTATCTGCTGCTGACGCATCGGCAATCGCAATGATATTTCCCGGCTCATACCATTTATCAAGCGGCTCATCATGTATAACATCAAAAAATTCATCTATATCATATACTCCTGATGGTTCTACTATAACACGGTCATAGCCGCACATTCCCATTGAAATCAGCTTTGTCTTAAAACGCCTCCTGTGGGTTTCTTCATCACATCCGCCAGAAATCATCTCCAATTCACAATTGTCGCTCATCAAATCCTGCAAAAGCATCATATCAACATTAATTGCACCATAATCATTTTCAAGAATTCCAACTGTCTGTCCCTGTTTTATAAAATATGATGCATATTTTTTTATAAATGTTGTTTTGCCTGCTCCTAAAAATCCTGTAATCAAATCAATTTTTATCATATATTTCTCCCATAATTATAAAGCTTTATTCAGTTTTCCAATTGTAAATTCAGCCAGCCTGTATTGATTCCTGCCGAAGCACTGTACTCTTAATACATTAATAATTTGTCTAAATTATAACATAATTTTTATATTTAATGTTATTTAATTAAAAAAGCCGTCGGAATTCGTACATCAACGAACCCTGACGGCTTTAATATTTTATTCAGTTTTCAATTCTATCAAATTGGAATATTATAGTTCAGATTAATCATAAATATGTTTTTTATGTTTTCCTGTAACTGACTGTTCCTCAATATTGTGGTCAGCTGTTGCATTTACTTTCTGATGAACTTTCTTTTTCTTTAATGGATGTTTTGGATTCTTATCCATAACAATCGCTTCCTTTCCATTTTATTTAATATAATTGATAAATTTTTATTAAAAAACTTCAGCTATTACCCTTCAATAGCAATATACTTATTATTTTCAACAGCTTTCTTTTCTTTCTTAGGAACTGAAAGTCTTAAAATACCATCTTCATATCTGGCCTTAATATCAGCCTGAGTTACTTCATCACCAACATAGAAGCTTCTGCTCATAGCACCGGCATAACGTTCCTTACGGATATACTTGCCTTCTTTATTCTTCTCTTCCTTATCAAGACCCTTAGAAGCACTTATTGTAAGATAACCATTATCAAGCTGTGCATTGATTTCATCTTTCTTAAATCCAGGTAAATCAATATCTACTTCATAGCCTGAATCTGTTTCTCTTACATCAGTCTTCATAACATTGCCTGCATGTTTACCATAAAGTTCTTTGTCAACTTCAGGAAATGAAAAATTCATCCAATCATCGTTAAATAAGTTTTCTCCAAAAATACTAGGCATTAACATAAGTCATCTCTCCTTTTTAATATCAAACCTACATATCTGTTTAACACTAGCAGCTATGCCTGCATTGGTTTCCCAATGTATTACACCAAGTTTTTTCGGAACCGGATAGAAAACTCATAGATTCTTTCAATCATTACCTAATCTCTTTTTGTTCTCTTCCTTTGTTCTTGGCTATGTTATATACCTTTTTATTAGCAATGTCAAGAGGTGAGTGCTAATTTTTTTAAATTTTTTTATTTAAAGTGAAAATTAGCGAAACTTAAATCACGCCCAATATGGGATATATTTTTTATATCTTGGTGCAGTGTCGGGATTCATCACTTTAATATATCCACTTTCAACAGCACTGTTAAGAAGTCTTGAAGCCTTTGCTTTCTCTTTCTCTCCCAATCCAAATATTTTGCGAACATCCGAATTAGAAATTCCTTCAAAATTAACATATGCCAGACAAGCCTGCATATAACATGTTCTCATTCGATCTTCTTTTGTTGTTAATTCAAATTATTTTCTGTGATTCATAACATAATTAACCACAATCGCCCCAACAGACACCGCTATTCTGCAAAGCAGAATAATCAAAAATTCAACTGAAAACGGATTATTTATTTTTTCACCCAATAAAGTCGTTGTCAAAATGCTGAGCATTGAACCAGCTATGCCCGCCGCAAGATACTCCGCATATGGTGCGTCACATGCCCCAAAATAAAGGCTTACAATATCTCCCGGAAGAAAACCTACTATTCTTGTTATGAAACATGCGAAAAAATTATTTTTCTGCTGATATACCGCAACCTGTGCCGCTTTTGGATACTTTTCACAAATACTTTTAACTGTCTGCTTACCTGCATATTTACCAATCAGATATGGTATTGTTATAGTAACAGCAAGTCCTGCCGTACTTACTAACAATGCACTAAATGGCGAAAACATCATGCCACATGTAAGATATAGTACAGAAAGCGGCAGAACCACCGTAAGACTTTTTAACGCAAAAAATGTAAGCATAACAACAATTGCAAGCAGTGTATTATCCGGCGTGTATTCAATAATTGTATCTACCGTCAACGGATGCCCGGATTTTTTAACAATAACCGTAAGCATTATTCCTATTATACAAATTGCAATAACAGGAATTATTTTTCTTAACTTTTTCATCTTATATCATCTATCTCATCAACAATATCTTTAATTTCACCAACAAAATTTTTGCTTATCTTATGTATGCGGTATAACATTATACTATCAATAACACCACTTATAACAAAAATCACCCCAGCCATGAGAGCAGCTGATTTTACAGTATTCGGAGAAAAAAACATCATAATTATACCGGCAATGACAACTACACACGATAATACTACATAAATTCCCGCATTAAATCCAAATGCCTTCTGCATATAAACTGCCGTCTCCAGACATATGATTCCACTTATTATAATATAAATACTGAATATATACGAAAACAGAATTGATGTTATTCCTGAATGTGTAATAATAAAAATTCCCAATATACACTTTAATATTCCTTCAAACAACACACCTCTTACATACAATTCACTCCATATGTTCATATAATATATAAGGTCTATAAGTCCGTTTGCAAAAATAACAGCACCAGCAACAATCGCTGTGACTTCCATTGCTCCCTGTGGTCTTGCTATAAATAAAATTCCGATTATCAAAGTCATAATAGCATTAATCCACATATCAATTTTAATTTTCTTTAATATCTTCATAACTACCGCCGCCTTTCTTTTATTTGTCTTTATTTTAACAAAAATAAAAGCATAAAAAAACAGGCAAATGGTGATAAAATGTCTGTTTTTATAACATCATATCTTCGTTTGCCCGTTTTGTGCCAGCCACGTGGCTTTTAACATCATGTGATTTATAACAGTTTTAAAAATTCCTCATAAAATTCGCGTTCTTTTTGCTTTGCCGCACGTGCTTCATCTGAAATATCTGCTGATAAAGACAATGGATTTTCAAGAGCATACAGTGCACTTTCAACCGCACTTCTTGCAGATTCCACAGTCGAGCCGAGCACATCTGTATCATAAATTCCTTTATTCCACTGCATGAATCTTTGTATATCCAACTGCGTAATATGAGTCATCATACCGTTTTCTTTTTGTCCGGGATTGTTTACACCGACCTTTTGTGCCGCCTTTATCCACGCATCTTTTACGCTCTGTGGTGCATTTGGTCCGAAATTCTTAAAAAATGCCTCATGTGTTACCCGTAACTTTTCTTCTTTTACATCACCGTTAAGAAAATTCTCCCAGAATTTCAGCGAGCCTGCAAATGCTAAATTTATGTCATTGTCAAAGCGATTCAAAAACCCCATAACTTTGTCGTAGTCACCTGCATTTTTGTACTTGATTCTCCATGAGCCAATCTCTACACCGTCGCAATATTCCTTGCTTATTATGCCGTCAGGACCAAATGCCGTAATTGTGTATCTTTGTTTTTTATCTTCATCTTCGCTTACAGACACACATTCTTTAACATTTGCATTCTTACTGATATTTTCTTCAAGCATACGCAAAATATCAGCCGCACTTATTGATTCACCCGTTGCTTCTTTTTTAAGAACACTGCCTGAAGATGCCAATGCTGCTGCCCAATCACGTTTTTCATTAACCGCATCGTTTAGCGTCGCATACTGTAAATCATTTCCACTTGCCGATAATACCTGTTTTAAGGCATGCCAGCTTCCCCATTTGTTATCGATACCTGTGCCGTTACTGTCGGCATATTGACAAAATGCAAACATTTCAACTGCAGACGCATTTCTTACATCGACTTCCGAAAGATTGACATCGACAGTTTCACATTTGCCCTCTCCCACGGCAATTTTAACCCTTACTATTACATCTTCCGAATCGTCACTTATTATCTGCCCTGCTGACATTCCAAGTCCGACACCTCCAACGAATAAAAATCCCACTCCGAGATTTTTCATCTTAACATCCTGTGCCGGCTCATCTTCAGCCTTTTTAATATCCGCTGATGCATACGATACCTGCCTGTAATACAGTTCTCTCGAATCAACCGTTTCTTTTTTTGATTCTGAATGTTCCTGCATTTTGTTTTTTAGTTCCGAAGCAAAATCATACTCCGTTTTCTCTTCCTTATGCAAATCCTGTCCATATTCATTCAAAAAACCGTTTGCATATCTTGTGCTGACCTCCATATAACTCCTTTCCGTGGCCGCTCCGTCATTCACAGCCACCCTGTTCTCCAAATAGGTCCGAACAGTAAATAAATAAAAAAGGATAGCACTCCATTTCACATCAATCCGTTGAAATAAAGTACCATCCTTGTGTTTAATATATCGACAGCAATTTTAAAATTATTAACCAATTATATTACAAATAACAAAACTCACTCTTTTTTCCCACCTAAAAATGCCTTATAAGCCGGAGACATTCCACGAAGTCTTTCAACAATCCGCTTCAGTTCCCCAACTACTGTATCTATCTCTTCCTTTGTATTCTCATATGACAAAGTGAGGCGGAGTGATTCATGTGCCATCTCATCGCTTAAACCTATTGCACGAAGAACATGCGACGGGTCTATTGCACCGGATGTACACGCTGAACCGCTCGATGCACAGATTCCTGCCTGGTCAAGCATTATAAGTACTGACTCACCCTCAACAAATCGAAAACAGAAATTAATATTGTTAGGAAGCCTGTCTTCTCTGTGTCCGTTTAATACAGTATATGGAATTTCCGCAGATATTCTGTCAATAAAATAATCTCTTAATTCTTTTTCTTTTTCAGCACGTTTTGCCATATTTTCCATGGCAAGCTTTGCCGCTGTTCCAAGCCCTGCAATTCCCGGTACATTATAAGTTCCGGCACGTCTGCCACGCTCCTGCGAACCGCCATGTATGAATGAACGGATTTTCACTCCTTTTCTTATATACATTATCCCGACACCCTTAGGACCATTAAACTTATGTCCGCTTGCAGACAGCAAATCAATATTCATCTCGTCAACATTAATTGGTATATGTCCATATGCCTGAACTGCATCTGTATGGAAAAGTATTCCTTTTTCATGTGCTATTTTACCGATTTCTGCAACCGGCTGTATTGTTCCTATTTCGTTATTTGCTGTCATTACTGAAATAAGAATTGTATCTTCTCTTATCGATTTTTTAAGTTCATCCAATCTTACTTTGCCATCTGAATCAACATTCAGATATGTTATATCAAATCCATGTCTTTCAAGATATTCACATGTATGAAGCACTGCATGATGCTCAATTTTTGTTGTAATAATATGTTTCCCTTTATCAGAAAATGATTCTGCTACAGCCTTAATCGCCCAATTATCAGATTCACTTCCACCGCTTGTGAAATATATTTCCATATCAGAAGCACCTATCAGCTTTGCCGCATGATTTCTCGCTTCTTCAATCGCAATCCTGCCTTTCGTTGCAAAGCTGTATGCAGCCGAAGGATTGCAGTAAATTTCCGAAAAATACGGCATCATTGACTCTAAAACTTTTTTGTTTACTTTTGTTGTTGCGGCATTATCAAGATAAATCATTCTCATTCACTCCCAAAAGACCCAAAACTTATATCTGAAAATTTCATTTATTATCATACTCATCAAGGAAATTATGCTTTACACCGTTCTGCTTATAAGCAATAACTGTGTCAATATTAACATTTTCAACGCTTCTGAAAATATTACTCTCAACATGAGGATTAACCTGCTTCAATGTTTTTATCAGTTCCTTGATTTCAACCCGCTTTGACTGGTTTTCTTCATTATTGCATGTTGTACATGTATCCGTAAATTTGCAGGCACACTGGATAAAATTAAGTCCATTATAATCACGCCATGCTTTTATATCATCTTCTCTCACAAGATAGAGTGGGCGGATAAGCTCCATTCCCTCAAAATTCGTGCTGTGAAGTTTAGGCATCATTGTCTGTACCTGTGCACCGTAAAGCATTCCCATAAGTATCGTCTCTATAACATCATCATAATGATGTCCAAGTGCAATCTTATTACATCCGAGTTCTTTAGCATACGCATAAAGATGTCCTCTTCTCATTCTCGCACACAGATAACAAGGTGATTTTTCAATATTGTATACAGACTCAAAAATATCAGATTCAAATATGGTAATCGGTATATTAAGAATCCTTGCATTTTCCTCTATTACCTGCCTGTTTCTCGGACTGTAGCCCGGATCCATAACAAGGAATTTCACATCGAAATCAAACTTGTCATGAAGCTTTAATTCCTGAAAACATTTCGCCATAAGCATTGAATCTTTTCCGCCTGAAATACAAACCGCTATTTTATCACCCGGTTTCACAAGCTCATATGTATTTACGGCCTTTGTGAACTTTGACCATATTTCTTTTCTGAATTTTTTACGGAGACTCTTTTCTACTTCAAAAGCCTTCTCATTTTCATCAGTCATGCTCATTTTATCAAGAAGCCATGCCCCAAATCCACCTTCAAGACTTTGTGCATCGTAACCTTCCGACTGTAAAAGCCTGGCTGTCTCCTCGCTTTTCTCGCCTCTTGCACAACATATAATGAGTTTTTTAGAATAATCTATATTTTTATTATCAAGTACATTTTCAGATGCCACGATTACTGCTCCCGGAATTTCGCCGTGTGCAATCTCAGCAGCACTTCTTATATCTATAATCTGATAATCATCTTTTAAAAGTTTTTTCATTCTTTTTACTGATATACTCATACTCTGCACTCCGTTATTTACATTGATAAAATATCAGACAGATTATTGTAAATTGCACCTGCAACAGATGAATCATTCATTGAATATACATGGACGTTTTTCACTCCGTTTGCATATAAATCAAGAATCTGCTCTGTAGCATATATAATTCCTGCCTGCTTCATTGATGCTTTGTCTTCTTTAAATCTGTCTACAATTTTAATAAACTGCTGTGGCATCTTACAGCCTGAAAGTTTTATTACATTTTCAATCTGTGATTCTCTTGTAATAGGCATTATTCCCGGAATTACCGGCACATCAATTCCTGCTTTACGCACATTTTCAACAAAATCATAATAAACGCTGTTATCAAAAAACATCTGTGTTGTAAGAAATTCACATCCGGCATCAACCTTCTTTTTAAGATTAATTATATCTTCCTGTCTGTTTGCTGAATCAGGGTGTACTTCAGGATAACATGCACCACCTACAGAAAAACCACCAAACTCTTTTATTGTTGATACAAGTTCAGATGCATATTTGTATTCTTTAAAAGGTTCTCCATCAAACCACTTAGGCTTATCACCACGAAGTGCAAGTACATTTTCTATTCCTGCATCTCTCATATCAGAAAGTGATTTTATAATTGAATCTTTTGATGCTCCAACGCATGTAAGATGTGCAATTGTTGCAACACCATATTTTTCCTGAATTCCTTTTGCTATTGCAAGCGTATTTGTGCTTGTACTTCCACCGGCACCATATGTAACACTTATATATGCCGGCTTTATTGCTGCCACTCCAAAAGCAGCTTCTTTAACTTTTTCAAAATCTGAATCCGTCTTAGGCGGAAATACTTCAAATGACAGTGTCAATTTGTCTTTTCCCACAATACTGCTAATTTTCACTTATCTTTTCTCCTCGTCTTTAAGTGTCTCATTCATACTTCCACATCTGTATCCCAAAAGGTCCAGTGTAACATATGTAAAACCATACTTTTTAAATTCCTGCACAATTTTAAATCTGTTTTCTTCTTTCATAAGTTTATCAAATTCAGCCGGTTCAATTTCAATTCTTGCCATCATACCATGAATTCTTACTCTTACCTGATGAAATCCCATATCAAGAAGAAGCTGCTCTGCTTTGTCTACCATTCCCAGTTTCTCTTCATTAATAGTCTCTCCATATACAAATCTTGAAGAAAGACAGGCAAATGACTGTTTGTTCCATGTAGGAAGTCCCAGCATTTTTGACAATGCTCTTATATCGTCCTTTGTCATTTTGCTCTCTCTTAATGGGCTCTTTATGCCAAGCTCGGCAACTGCTTTAAGTCCTGGCCTGTAATCCCCATTATCGTCCATATTGGAGCCTTCTGCAATACATGCAATTCCATTTTCATCAGCAATTTTTTTGATTTCTTCAAAAAGTTCATGTTTACAAAGATAACATCTGTTTTTCGGATTCTGGGCAAATCCTTCTATTTTTAATTCCTCAGAATCACATATAAAATGTCTTATTCCCTCTTTTTTGCAGAAATCCACTGCCTCATTGAGTTCTCTTTTAGGAAATGAACATGAACGTGCTGTTACAGCTATGGCGTTATCACCGAGCACATCATGTGCTGCCTTTAACAAAAACGTAGAATCAACTCCACTTGAAAATGCCACAGCAACAGAGCCTAATTCTTTAATATACTGCTTCAGCTTTTCATATTTAATCTGCTGGTTTTCTGTAATATCTGCCATAAATTCTCCTTGCTTTATTCGTCACGTCTTTTATAATCACATAAATCTTTAACAACTTCACCTGCTATTATAAGTCCAACAACAGACGGAACAAATGCTGTACTGCCCGGAATAACTCTTCTATCCGTGCATTTATGCTGTGCACCAGGTGGACATATGCAGTTTGTACGACAGCTTATCGCCATATCTTCAAGAGGTCTTACCGGCTTTTCTTCTGAATATACAACTTTCAGCTTCTTAATTCCACGTTTCTTTAACTCTCTTCGCATAACTTTTGCAAGAGGGCATACCTTTGTCTTATATATATCAGCCACCTGAAACATGCTTGGTTCAAGTTTATTTCCTGCCCCCATGCTGCTTATAATCGGAATATTCATCTCGTTGGCTTTCATTACAAGCTCAATTTTTGCTGTAACAGTATCAACTGCATCAACTATATAGTCATACTCATCAAATGGAAATTCATCTGCATTTTCAGGCAGAAAAAAACATTTGTGAATTCTCACATCCGCCTTAGGATTAATTTCAAGGATTCTGTCACGCATAACTTCTGTTTTATACTGCCCGACTGTTTTTCTTGTCGCAATTATCTGTCTATTAAGGTTTGTAAGACAAACCTTATCATCATCTATCAGGTCAAATGCACCGACACCACTTCTCACAAGTGCCTCGCATACATATCCGCCGACTCCGCCGACTCCGAACACCGCAACTCTTGAAGCTGCAAGTTTATCCATTGCTTCTTTACCAAGCAGAAGCTCTGTTCTTGAAAATTGTGTAAGCATAGATTCTATCCTCTTTCATAATATAAGCGGATGCTTCAGGCATCCGCTTATCACTTTATTTCCTAGCATTTCAATAGTTTTATTTATTAATTATTTTCCGTCAGTTTTGCTGAAAAATCTGCTAACATAAGAGGTTTTGAAAAATAGAACCCCTGTATGTCATCACAGTTAAGATTTTCAAGAAAATCAAGCTGTTCTTTATATTCTACCCCTTCTGCTGTTATCTTCATTCCAAGACTCTGGACAAGCTGTACAATAAATTTAAGAAGCTTCTCACCATTTTCATTGCCAACATAATCAACAAGGCTTTTATCAAGCTTAATTGTATCAAATGGCATCTGGTTAAGAGATGCAAGTGATGAATATCCACTTCCAAAATCGTCCAGAAGAATATCGAAACCTGCATCATGGAATTTCTGTATAAGTTCAACAATCACAGTATTTTCAATTATTGCACTCTCTGTAATCTCTATCTGTACATACTTATGATCCACATCATAATAGTTAATTATCCTCTCATATTTTTCTACAACATTTGAATAGTAGAGGCTGAATCTGGAAATGTTTACAGATACAGGAAGTATCTGAATCCCTTCTTTCTGCCATTCTTTCTGCTGTCTGCACACTTCACGGAATACATATTCATCAAGTCTTATTATATTACCATTTTTTTCAAACAAAGGAATAAACCGTCCGGGTGAAATAAGTGAACCATCGTCCGCACGCCATCTGATAAGTGCCTCTGAGCCAACTATTTTACCTGTATGTGAGTTAAATTTAGGCTGATACCACACTTCAAATTTCTTATCTGCAAGTGCTTTCTCAAAACCATTCTCCAGCTTTTTATTCTCAACTATTGTATCATAATCAATCTCATCATAAAAAGCATAATGACGGTCACGTCTGTTCTTTACAAGTGCTTTAGCTCTCAATGCCTCACCATAACGTTTATCTGCATCATCAAGCTTTTCTACAGCACGTATTCCTATTACAGGATACAATCTAGGCACGCTCAACTGCTCTGATATGCCTTCAATCTCATTTATCAGCTTTTCGATACGGTAAGTAACTGTCTTTTTGCTTCTTTCAATCCAAAATATTACAAACCTGTCAGCATTAACTCTGGCTGCCTGCTCATTATCATTGCAATTAGCCAGTATGACATCCCATATAGCCTTTAATACTTCATCACCACGGGCGTTGCCGCATACATTATTGACGAGCTTAAACTCACTTATATCAAGTGCAATTACATATCCTTCTGTATTTTCATACTTCTTTGCTTTTTCCTTGAAATTTGAGAAATTATCTCCACCTGTAATACTATCTTTATATGCAAGCCTGAATAATTCCTGTCTTCTTCTTACATTGTAATATAAGAATATAATATTAGCCATAACAAGGATACATATAAGGATAACTGTAAGAAACTGTATATCTCTCATTATAGGATGCATTCTTTCATCAAGAACACTCTTTGGTTCAATAGAGAAAATATACCAGTTCATATCAGCAGACTCAATCTCGAGTGGTTTATAGCAATAAAAATACTTATCGTTATCCTCATTAACACCTATACCAACCCTGCTAAGCTTCTCCCGCATATCATTTTCAACTTTTTCCTGTATGGCATCGTCATATTGTGCCGCATCACCTGTATATATGAAAATATTATCATATTCTTTCTGCATCCCGTCACCATATGATGATATTACATCACCATCGCCGGCAACAATATATGTATATCCTTCACCCTGAAATGAATCTGAAAATATCACTTCGTGAAATTTTTCTGTAAGATATGTAGCAAACAACACGCCCTTAATCTCACCTTTATTATCATATACAGGAACGCTGAGAATATTTATCATATCTTCTGTATAATCACCTACAGTATCCTGAAGCGATTCTGTAATAAATGATTCACCTTTAAGACCAACCTGATAGAATTCCCTGAATGACAAATCTTTTTCAAATCCATCTGTCGTCTTCGCAATACCATTAAGGTCAACAAATCCCATTCTTCTAAAATTATACACTTCAACGAAACTCTGCATATCGCGAATCTCTGCAATCTCATCACCTGTTGACGATAATTCATTTGCAAAACTTTGCAATACACCAAATTTTGCATCAATCTCTTTTTTAATCAAAGCTGCATTCTCTTCAGCTTCCTCACTGAGACTCGAAATAATTTCGCTTTCAAGATTTGTCTTTATATTATTAAATACAACTGATACCGTCACAATAAAAGCCAACGATATCAAAAGCAGCATAATTGTAATAAAAAAACTGTTTTTCTTCTGTTTCATAAAATAAAATCCCCTGATTACATCATTAGCTAATACATCTTTGTTGCATATAATTATAACACCTAAATATATTAGCTGTAAATGTAACAGGGAAATATAAGCTCACCAATAGTACTTATTTACCATCTTTAAACATTTCATTTAATGTACGCCATCCAAGCACAGCACATTTTACTCTTGCCGGCATATGCGAAATATCCTTTAATACTGATGCTTCCTCAAGCTGGTCAATTTCATCATCTGATGCTTCACCCTTTATCATTCTCAAAAAAATATCAGCAAGCTGTAAAGCTTCTTCTTTTGTTTTTCCAACAATCAGATCAAGCATCATATCAGCTGATGCCTGTGATATAGCACAGCCGTCACCCTGAAATGAACCATCTTTGATAACTCCGTCCTCAAATTTAAGATTGAGAAAAATGTCATCACCACAGCTTGGATTAACACCCTCAAGAATCATATTGGCATCATCAAGTGCATGCTTATGACCAGGATGAAGATTGTGGTCTGTCAGTACCTCATTATAGAATGTCTTATTCTCCATAACCCATCTGTCTCCTTATCTGTGAAAGACTATCCACAAATGTATCTATTTCTTCACATGTATTGTAAAATGCAAGACTCACTCTTGTAGATGAAGAAATACCAAAATATGCAAGAAGCGGCTGTGCACAGTGGTGTCCGGCACGCACTCCTATATTATCTGCATCAAGTATAGATGCTACATCATGCGGATGTACTCCGTCAAGTGTAAATGATAATATTCCGTGATGTGATGATGCATCAGGCGAACCTATAATATGCACACCATTTACAGCTGTCATTTTTTCAAAAGCATACTTTGTAAGATAATCTTCTCTTTCCTGTATAACATCAAATCCAGTTTTGTTGATATATCTTATCGCCTCTGCCAGTGCAACCGCACCTGACGCATTAACTGTTCCCGCTTCAAACTTGTGAGGAACCTCCGCATATACCGCACTTTCTCTTGTAACGGATTCAATCATTTCACCACCATAAAGAAATGGTGGCATCTGCTCAAGAAGTGATTTCCTTCCATATAATACGCCAATTCCCATAGGCGCAAACATTTTATGTCCCGAAAATGAAAGGAAGTCCACTCCAAGTTCCTGGACATTAACAGGAATATGCGGAACACTCTGTGCTCCATCAGCAACAAAAACAATTCCTCTGTCATGGCAATATGAAGCATATTTCTTTATATCATTCTTACTTCCAAGTACATTGGAAATCTGTGTCATTGCAACTATTTTCGTCTTATCTGTTATAGCATTTTCAAAAGCTTCATCTGTTATAACGCCGTCTTTTGAACATTCAATAAATTTAAGAACCGCACCTGTTCTTCTTGCGGCCTGCTGCCATGGTAAAAGATTGCTGTGATGTTCCATGATGCTTACAACAATCTCATCGTCTTCTTTTAACATTATCTGTGAAAGGCAGTATGCGGCAAGATTAAGTCCTTCAGTTGCATTTCTTGTAAATATGATTTCTGATGAATCTGCTGCACCGATAAAATCTGCAACTGTCTTTCTTGCATCTTCATACTCTTTTGTTGCTTTCTCAGCAAGTGCGTAAAGACCTCGAAGCGGATTTGCATTTGACTTTTCATAGAAATCACGCTCTGCCTGTATTACACATTCAGGCTTTTGTGAAGTTGCAGCATTGTCAAGATATACAACATCAGCAGAATTAAAAAGCGGAAAATCTTTTCTTATTTCAATCCCCTGTTGTCTGAACTGCTCTTTATTCATTCTCCTGCTCGCCTCCATTTTCAAGTAACTGTTCACCTTCAAGGTAATCACTCATCATATTTTTAGTATCCTCATCCGGTATAAGATTACATACCGCCTTAATTCTTGCCTTTGACATTTCTTCATATACCTGTTCACGGCTGAGACCTCTTGCCTGCATATAAAGCATTATCTGCTCATCAAGCTCACCTATTGTTGCACCATGGTTACCTTCAACATCTTCCTCAGCACATAAAATAATAGGAATTGTCTGGTTTACAACATTATCATCAAGCAAGAGCACATCCTCTTTTTCGTTACCTACAGCACCGGCTGCCCCTTTCTTAAAATCAATTGTACCTCTGAACAGCTTAAATGCACCGTTTTTCAATACACCGGCTGCATTTATTTCACTCTCTGTAACTTTTCCTTCGTGAACGGCTTCATAGTTCATATCAAGTCTGCCGTCATTGTTTACCATATAACCGATATCAGTCTTTAATGAACTTCCTTTTCCTTTAAGAACAACACGGCAACCCATATAATTTTTATCGCCATCAAGTATAACCTGTACTATGTTAAGTCGTGCATTATCATCAAGAACCGCCCCGATATCATTAAGGCATGAATAATCTGAAGAATGTCTTAACAGCTGGACAAGATTAACTTTTGAGCCGCTTCCGGCCTGTATTCTTGTCTGGACACCAAACATTTTATTTTTTTCTTCATCATGCAGACTGTCTGAAAGATAATCCATCACAACAGTTATTATGCTGTCCTTATCCGTCTCAATAACAAGCTTGTTAATTGTTCCCGCATCAGCAGGCACTTTTACTATAGCCGGTTTTGACGATGTAATTCCCGGTTTTGTCTTTAAAACAAAGCTGTTTACGCCTGAATCACTTATAAGTTCATCAATATCTCTTCCCATGCCACTTGTTTCTTTGTCAATGCCGGAAAGTGCAATACTGTCCACAAGTTCTCTTTCACATGTAACTTCGTCAGGAGTTGTCACAACCATGCTTCCGCACTCAAATTCCGGCACATCTTTGACAACGCTTTCATTCATTCCCAGCCAGTTAAATGTTTTTGCTGACAATTCATTTATCTTAATATCCATATTACTCTCCATTTCTGCATCATTAACCTATGCTGCCCTTCATTTCAAGGCGGATAAGATTATTCATTTCAACTGCATATTCAAGAGGAAGTTCTTTTGATACATTATCGGCAAAACCACTTACAATCATTGCTCTTGCCTCTTCCTCGGAAATACCTCTCGACATAAGATAGAATACAGCCTCATCGCTGATTCTTCCAATTCTTGCTTCATGTCCGACATCAGCATCCTTTGTTCTTATATCCATTGCCGGAATTGTATCTGAGCGGGAAATATCATCAAGCATAAGTGACTGGCATGATACTGCAGACTTGCTTTGCTTTGCCTGTGGTTTTACAACAACAGAGCTTCTGAATGTACTTATGCCGCCATCTTTTGAAATTGACTTTGTATTGACATATGATGTCGTCTTAGGTGCATTATGGACAACCTTTGTACCTGTATCAAGATTCTGTCCTTTTCCAGCAAATGTTATTCCTGTAAATTCTGCTCTCGCACCTTCTCCGTTTAATACACTCATAGGATAAAGGTATGAAACATGTGAGCCAAATGAACCTGATACCCACTCAATAGTACCGCCCTCTTCTACTAATGCACGCTTTGTATTAAGGTTATACATATTCTTTGACCAGTTCTCTATAGTTGAATATCTGAGTTTCGCATTCTTACCAACAAATAATTCAACGCAACCGGCATGAAGATTGGCAACATTATATTTTGGTGCTGAACATCCTTCAATAAAGTGAAGATATGCACCCTCATCTACAATAATAAGCGTATGTTCAAACTGTCCTGCACCCGGTGCATTAAGTCTGAAATACGACTGTAACGGAATCTCAACTGAAACTCCGGGTGGTACATATACAAATGAACCGCCTGACCATACAGCTCCGTGAAGTGCGGCAAATTTATGGTCTCTAGGTGTTACAAGCTTCATAAAATGCTTTTTAACCATATCTGCATACTCACCTGTCAATGCACTTTCCATATCTGTGTATACAACCCCCTGTGCTGCAACTTCTTCACGGACATTGTGGTATACAAGTTCTGAGTCATACTGTGCACCAACCCCGGCAAGTGATTTTCTTTCTGCCTGAGGAATACCAAGTTTTTCAAATGTATCCTTAATATCTTCCGGAACATCAGACCACTTTGCACTCATTTTAGTATTTGGACGGACATAAGTTACAATATCGTCCATATTGAGTCCCTCAATTGACGGACCCCAGTCAGGAACTTTCATTTCATTGTAAATCTGAAGTGACTCAAGTCTGAAATTCTGCATCCACACAGGGTCATGTTTCTCAGATGAAATCTTTTCTACAATCGCTGGTGTAAGTCCTTCTTTTACTCTGTATACATCTTTTTCTTCATTTCGGAAGTCATACATACTTCTGTCTACATCATTGACGTTCGTCTTTTCTCTCATGGGTAATTACTCTCCCTTCACAAATCTGTCAAATCCGTTATTGTTAATCTCTTCAACAAGTTCTGCTCCGCCTGTTGTAACAATCTTACCATCCACAAGAACATGTGTGTAATCAACGTGGAGTGATTCAAGTATCTTAGTATTATGTGTGATAATAAGAAGAGAACCCTCCTTGTCCTTCTGATATTCACAGACACCCTTAGATACTGTACGCACCGCATCTACATCAAGGCCAGAATCTGTCTCGTCAAGAATAGCAAGAGACGGCTTTAACATAAGAAGCTGTAAAATCTCTGCCTTCTTTTTCTCACCACCTGAAAATCCCACATTAAGGTCTCTTTCCGCATATGACTCATCCATATCAAGAACTTCCATTGCCTTTTTTAATTCTTTCTTGAATTCCCAGAGACGGATTCTCTTACCATTTCTCTGCTCCAATGCACTTCTTATAAAATTGCTGAGTGAAATTCCCGGTATTTCGATAGGATTCTGGAATGATAAGAATATTCCGTCTTTTGCTCTTACATTAACCTCTTCATCAACTATATTCTTTCCGTTAAATATAATCTCGCCGCCTGTGACGCTGTACTTAGGATTACCCATTATAGTGTATCCGAGTGTAGATTTACCTGCACCGTTAGGTCCCATAAGCACATGAGTCTCCCCTTTACCAATATTCAAATTTATACCACGAAGAATCTGCTGTTCTTCAACATTTACTGACAAGTCTTTTACTTCCAACAAATTATTGCTCATCATTTTTCATCCTTTCACAATCTTGTTATTTTTCAGAATTCCGATTGGCTTACTAGGAATTCTTGAAACATTATATTATGATTCTTTGCCAAATTCAATACTTAAATTCAAAATTTTTTATAAAACTGCGATTAGTGCACCCCAGCGGAATTATTGCCGTGTCATCGCTGACATCTTCCTATCGTTGCAACAGCGTAACCTTACACCGCCGTAACAAAAAAGACTCCGAAACACACAAATGTGATGTCTCAGAGCCTTTAACCAACAGATATTATTATATTGGCACAGCATTATTTTGATATAAAATGTTTTTTCTTATGAAAAATCTTATAAATCCAAAAAATCAAACCGCCGATGATAACCGTAAAAGCTGCATAGAACTTTATCCACGACGCAACGTCGGTTTTTATAATTCCATTTCTATAGTCAGTTCCTTTATAATAAAGCGTCACTGAATTGCTTTTTTCAGGTGCATACGAAGCATTGTAAGAATATGTTCTTCCATCCGGTGCTTTCCATGTAACAAACTGCTGTTTTCCGTCATATTCAATCTCAACTGCCGTCGCACCGGATATTTTTCTAATTTCCGTAATATGAAGATAAATAATTCCTGCAAGTCCGATAATCATAAATGTAAGAATTATAAATGGAAGTATTGCATCAGAAAATTTTGCCTTTTCTTCCTCATATTCATCGAATCTGCCTTCTCCGATTCCGCTTCCCTCAAAATCGGAATTATTTCTTTCCATCCTGTCACGCCAAAAAACATTATTCATAAAATTCCTCCTGTCCGTTTAATTTTTTCGTAATGTACATTGCACTATACTTTCTTACCCATAGATTTTCTTTATCTCGTCATACTTTGACGATGTAATAAGTGCGTCATAATCTTTTCCGTTAAACTTGACAATGTATGTCCAGCGTCCATATGGTTCTATTCTGCTCACATAATCCATATTAATTATAAAAGATTTATGACTTCTTATAAACTTACTGTCAGTCAGCTTTTCCTCAATATCGCCAAGCCCCATTGACGTATTATATTCATCCCGGATTGTATGTATTATTGTAGATTTGCCCTGTCTTTCAACCATTACAATCTCATCTATATCTATAAAATTCGTACTCTCCCTGCCACGTATCATCATTTTTCTGCCTGGCGAAAATTTTACCTTACCGGTGTTGTCACTACTGGTTACATTTTCCCCAGAAGCGGCAATCCTTCTTAATGTACGTTCAACACGCTGTATATCAAAAGGTTTTACTATATAATCATAAGCATATATATCAAAAGCATTTGACATATATTCACTGTGTGCCGTCACAAATATAATTTTTAAATCAGGATTAATATTGCTTAGAATTCTTGCACACTCAACACCATTTACCCTGTCGCTTGCATTTTCATCTGCTTCATTTTCTTTTATCTCAATATCCATAAATATAATATCCGGCTGACATTCAGAATACATCTTTATAGCATCATGAAAACCTGCACATTCTGCAACAACCTGAAATGATTCATTTTTTGAAACAATCTTTACAAGAAGTTTTCTTATGCCCTCTTCATCTTCAACTATCATAACTTTCATAAAAGTTTTCCCGCCTCTCTTACACTTCTTTCACAGTAAGTCTTGAATCTTTTATACTAAAGATAACTATTTTAGCACCCTTCTGGATAAACTGTCCTGAAGAATTAACATCAAATTCGACACCCTCGAAATTACCTTTTCCGGCAGGTCTTAAATCTGTAACTGCCACGCCTTCTTTTCCAAGAAGGTATCTGAGGTCATCTTCCCCCAGATATCCGGCATTACTGTCTATCGCATTATCAAGAACTATCGGCGATTTTACTTTTGCCTTGAATATAAGAAAATACATAATCACAAATATAACAAGAAGAATACATAAAATTCCGATAACAATTATAATTCCCTGCATAACATTCTTTGCTGTGAGAAGCACACCTGCCACCAGACATATTGCAGCTGATATTCCCGGTACTCCGAATCCCGGAATATACATCTCGACAGATGCAAGAATAATTCCGGCAATAATTAATATAATTCCAATAACTTCCATTGTGTTCATAATAATCCATCTCCTTTTTTAACAAATTCTATTTCAAAAAAAGTTTCTTTATCTGATGAGTCGACTTTTATTTTTGCATTGTATTTTTTTAATATATTCATTACAATTGCAAGCCCCTCACCGTGTCCCGGTTCTTTCTTTGTTGAATATCCTGACTTAAATATAATTTTCTTATCATCAGCTGTAAGAACCGGACCATTATTTCCTATTCTTATAATATACGAATCAATTGACTCACTGATTTCTATATATACCTTTCGGCTTTCATACTCACTCTGCAACGAAGCAGCTATAGAATTATCAATTATGTTAGACATCACTTTGCACAATTCCCAGCCCTCAACTCCTATATTTTCAAGGTTGGACTTAACTTCAACATACATGTCAATGTTCTGTTTTTCAGCCGTCTGCATCTTTGCCATAAGAAGTGCATTGACAGCAGGAATCTTTGTCTTTAATGCCTTACCGACTTTCATCATATCCGTAAAAATCGGTTTCAGATAATCGAGTGCCTCATCATACTCTTCAAGTTCGAGAAGTCCATATATAACCTGCATCTGATTTATGTAATCATGTCTCTGGCTTCTCATGCGTGCATTAAGCTGCTCTAGATTATTAACTGTCTCTAACGCTGCCCTGTACTTTTCCATATTTTTAAGAAGAGCTTTTACAAGGAAAATTACAACTGTAACAGCAATTAGTATAAATATAATAATAACAGCTATAAACTGTTTCTCCACTTACTTTCTCCGTTTCATGATATTAATTATTTCTTTTGCATTATTAATATACAACACATCTGTCAAATATTGAACTCTTATTTTTCCAAATTGACATTCTGTGTATTTAACTGTCAAAACAAGGGCATAAAAAAACACATCTGCCATTTTTCACATGACAGATGTGTAATAAATATTTAAATAACTATTTATTGTGCAAATTCTTTTATATATTCTTCAAGAATATCTGCTGTACGCTCTATTCCGAGCTTTGCACTGTTTACGCAGACATCATAATTTCTTGAATCGCCCCACTTATCTTCGCAATATCTGTTATGATAAGTCTTTCTTTTCTTATTCTGCATATTTATAAGTGATTCAGCTTCTGACCTTGAAATATCATTATGCTTTGAAACTCTTGTAATCTTGCTCTCTTTGTCAGCCAGTACAAATATAGAGACAAGTGCCGGATGATTTTTTAACACTGTCTCCGCACATCTGCCGACAATTACAAAAGACTCACCTTTGTTTGCAAGTTCTCTTATATAATCAAACTGCATCTGTGCAAGCACTTCCGAAAGTGAATTACTGTAGCCCCTTACACTTCTTGAAAGGAATATATTCTTTGGCTTTTCATCATATTTTTCCAAAGTATCAACATCAAGATTTTTACTGTTTGCAATTTCAGTTAAAAGATTGTTGTCATAAATCGGAATATTAAATTTTTTTGCAAGAATATCCGCAATCTCATGTCCGCCGCTTCCAAATTCACGGCTTACCGCTATAATCAGCTGTTTTCCCATACACCTGCTCCTCCTTTAAAAATATCTTACAAATATACCAACTGTGGAAATAACAAGCACAAGAATTGTAGCCGGAACTACTTTCTTGCAATACATACCCCAGCCAATAGGATGTCCTGCTTTGGCAGCTACAGATGTACCTACTACGTTAGCAGAAGCACCAATCGGTGTTGCACTTCCACCTATATCAGTTCCCATTGATAATGCCCATGCCAGTGTAGAAAGGCTCACGCCTTCTGTTGCGGCAAGTGCTTTTATAATAGGAATCATAGTTGCTGCAAAAGGAATGTTATCGACAAATGCACTTGCAAATGCTGAAAGCCATATAATTATTGCCACCATAAGCATTGCATTTCCACCACTTATCTTTCCAATGAAATTAGCAGCTATCTCAAGAATTCCTGTCTGCTCGAGTCCTCCTACAACTACAAACAAACCAATAAAAAACAATAATGTCTTATAATCAACTTTGCTTATTATCTCATGTATATGTTTAGGTGCTGTAATAATTGTAACAAGAGCAATAAAAAGTCCGATAAATGCAACCGTAAGACCTGTCATGGCATGTGTTATAAGCAGAACTACTGCTGTTGCAAATATAATACAGCTTATTGCAAATCCTTTTTTATCCTTAATTGCCTCTTTCGGGTCCGGAAGTGAAGAAATATCAACATTTTCTCCGTTAGAAGCCGAAAGTTCTGAATGAAACACAAAATAAAAATATACAAGCACGGCAACGAGTGCCACAAGTGCAATAAGACCTGTATTTGTTATAAAATCAGCAAATGAATATCCAAGTGATGTTCCAATTATGATATTAGGCGGGTCTCCGCACATTGTTGCCGAACCGCCAAGATTTGCACAAAAAATCTCCGACAGAATCATCGGCACAGGATTAAATTTTAAAAGCTGTGACAACTCGACTGTAACTGCTGCAAGGAACAAAATAACAGTAATGCTGTCGATAAACATTGATAATACAGCTGACATAATCATAAATGTCATAAAAATCGCCATTGTCTTGTAATGTACAAGTTTGGCAATTCTCATGCAGAGCCATCTGAAAAAGCCGACTCTTGCCATTCCTTCTACCATTACCATCATTCCGGCAACAAATATAATTGTCGCCCAGTTAATACCACTTGATGACTCTTCTGCCGCACCGCCTGTATACCAGAATGTTCCGGTAAAAATGCTGTGAATATTAAGAGTATCCGTGATTGCTGTAACACTGTGCATACATAAGCCAAATACAACTACAAGTGTAATAACCCCGCATCCTAGTGTTATGTACTGACGCTCTATCTTATCAATTACAATGAGAACAAACATTGCAACGAAGATAGTCACCGCCAAAATCTGTGCTACCATTCTCTTCTACCTCTTTTCTAATACATTATATATATCTTAATCACACAATACCGAATCATCATCCATAAGAAGCAGTGCTGTAAGTTCAAACACTGTATTTACGATATAATCTGCACCGGCTTCCTCAAGCTCACCGTCTGCCGCATATCCGAATCTTACTCCGACTGCCTCTATATCCGCATTATGTGCTCCATATATATCATCTTTTCTGTCGCCTACCATTATAGAATCAGCTTTCATTTCATCAAGAACAGCCTCTGTGAGTTCCCCATTTCCTTCAAGTCTGTTAAGTCTTGCAAAAACCTCTTCAATAATTTCATTTTTGTATTTTCTTGTCCCATCAAGATTACTTCCACAGGCTACCGTAAAATACTTTGAAAGATTAAAATGTTCAAGTATTTTTAATGCAAACGGTTCAGGCTTACATGTTGCAAGTGCAAGCGTCTTTCCCGCTGCTTTGAGTGTCTCAAGGACAAAAATCATTCCGTCTATCACACTGGTTTCATATATACCGGTATCTTTATATCTCTCCCTGTATTTTTCCACTGCTTCCCAGGCCTGTTCTTTTGTCATGCCATGAAACTTCTGAAAACTTTCATCAAGCGGCGGTCCTATATAACACGTAAGGTTATCAAGATTTTCCTCTTTAATCCCCTGTGCTTCCAATGCATATTGGACAGATTTCGTAATCCCTTCAGCTGTATCGGTAAGTGTTCCGTCCAGATCAAATAAAATATATTTCTTATTCATATTCTTTCCCTTTCAATGAATCTGTCCTGCATAAATTTTACCTAATCTTAAAGTAAATCATAATAATCATTTATAAACAGATTACATTTTTCTTTTATCTTTTCAATGTCGCCATTCGATGCATCATCCTTTACAGCAACTGTATAAAAATCCCCATTTACTGCTCCGCATACAGCTTCATATACATCCTCAAAAACAACACATTCATCCGCCCCAAATCCGCATTTTTTTGCGGCAAGTTCATATACATCAGGAAATCCTTTTCCTCTTTCAACCTCATCGCTCTGCGTAAAATTATCAAAATAATCAAATATCTTATTTCTTTTTAGGCATGTCTCATACAATTCCCTGTCAGACGCTGTTGCTATACATATTTTATATCCCTTTTGTCTGAGATTCTCAAGAAAATCAGCTGCTCCCGGTTTTAAATCTATATCATCAGCATATGCCTGTACAGCCATATCAAACCACTCTTTTGCAATATCTTCCGGTTTCTCGTCAAGATTAAATCTTTCAATTACATATTTTGAACCTGTTGCAAAATTATGTGTTTTTATTTTTCTTATAAAATCTTCAGGCACTTCAATATTTCTTTTACCAAGAAAATCAATATCAACATTCGCCCACACGTCCGTGGAATTCAAAAGAGTGCCATCCAAATCAAATATGGCACATCTGAATCTGCCAAAATCAAATCTAGTCTTCATACATTTTTATTCTGTTCTTAATATTCTTAACGCTCATATTATCAGCATATGAAGCAATAAGTTCATTATACTTTTCTGTTATAATAGCATTTGAAATTGTTGAATCATTTGATGAATCGTAGCTTCTTGAAACAAACATTACAACACTGCATTTACTTGCAGATGAGTCAGACACAACAGTTACATCCCCTGTCTTTCTTGTGCTGTCAAACAGCCAGTCAGCCTCATCACCGTCAACTGAAGATTTTTTAACAAGTGTCTTTAATGAAGCATTAGAATCACTCTTATATGTATCCGCATTATCACCTGCATATTCTATACAAAGGTCTGCAAACAATGATTCATCGGTAGCTTTTGCCGCCATTTCATCAGCCTTTGCTTTTGCATCAGCAAGTGAATTATCATCATTTTCTGTCTCTGCTTTTATATCAAATATTCTGTAATTTACAGTATCATAATCATCTTTGTGTTCCTCATAATAAGAAGCAATCTCTGCATCATCAGGTTTTAACTTAGTCTGAATTTCTCCCTGATATGACGCTGCTTTAAGGTAACTGCACAAATAACCTTTTATATTCTTTTCTGTTGCATTTTCGCCAAATACAGTCTTGTAATAATCTTTTACGGATGAACCTGCTGAATCTGCAGATGACTTGAGATTGTCAATAAAATTATTATAGTCATCATCTGCATTATATGTAAATCCATTCTTGTCAGCATCCTTTAAAAGTGCTTTATCTTCTTTTATTGTTGAGAGTGCTGCATTAGCAAAATAGTCATACCATGTATAATCAGAGTTGCCACCGTAAGTCTGTGACGAATCACTCTTTGATGTATCATATCCCATATATGATGCAAAATAACTTCCATAAGTCATTCCGCTGAATAATTCCTGATTAAGAATATTCTGCTTTGTCATTGAATAATAGAAATCAAATTCAATCTTACTTATCTTATCGCCGTCAACATCAATATATTCATTATGTATCTTATCATAATTCATCCATGCTGCTGTTCCTGCCACAGCGACAATAATTACAAGAATTACAGTTGCAGCAATCGATGTTATCTTTTTAGCTTTTGCATCTCTTTTCTCCTGCTCCTGTTTTTTCTGAACCTTTTTATCATACTTTGTAACAATCTTTTCCTCTGTATTATTAAGTACTGCCTTGTTTCCTTTAACCTTAGCCATTACTAATCCTCCTAAAATCCATTTTCCTCTTTTATTTCATCTAATTCTTTCATCCATACGGCTGAACTTGCATCACTCGGCATTCTTAAATCGCCTCTTGGCGAAACTGCAACGCTTCCGACTTTAGGTCCGTCAGGAAGACATGAACGCTTAAACTGCTGTGCAAAAAATCTCCATACAAATGTGCGAAGCCACTTATATATTTCCTTATCTTCAAATTCACCTTTAAATGCACATCTGGCAATTCTGAACAGCTTCTTAGGATTAACACCGAACCTCAATATATGATACATAAAAAAATCATGCAATTCATATGGTCCAACCAAATCCTCCGTTTTCTGTGCTATTGTTCCATCTTCCTGAGGCGGCAGAAGTTCAGGACTCACAGGAGTATCAAGGACATCAAGGAAAATACCCTTTAGCTCACTGTCATCACAGATATCTGCATAATAACGTACCAGATGTCTTACAAGCGTCTTTGGAACTGACGCATTGACTCCATACATTGACATATGGTCTCCATTGTACGTCGCCCAGCCAAGTGCAAGCTCTGACATATCACCAGTACCTATAACCATACCGTTTGTCTGGTTTGCGATATCCATTAGAATCTGTGTACGTTCTCTTGCCTGTCCGTTTTCATATGTGACATCATGGACACTCTCATCATGTCCAATATCAGCAAAATGCTGCCGCACAGCCTTTTCTATAGAAATTTCCCTAAGCGTTGCACCAAGCTTTTTTGTAAGGCTTACCGCATTATTGTAAGTTCTGTCAGTTGTGCCAAAACACGGCATAGTAACACATGTTATATTGCTTCTGTCAATTCCACATGCGTCAAACGCCCTTACAGTAACTATAAGTGCGAGCGTTGAATCAAGTCCGCCTGATATGCCGACTACTGCACTCTTACATTTAGTATGTTCAAGTCTCTTTTTAAGACCAAATGTCTGAATATTTAATATCTCTTCACATCTTTCATTACGTTCCTTTTTATTCTTAGGAACAAATGGTGTCTTATCAAAATGTCTTTCAAGCTTTATCTGACTGGCTGTATAAGCTTCAAATACGACCTCATTCCATTCTGACATATCATCAGCTGGAACAAATGTTGTCATTCTCCGTCTTTCAGCTTTTATCTTTTTTAAATCAATATCTGCATATATCTGCTGTCCGGAAAAAAGTTCTGACATCCCGAGTATTGTACCATTTTCACATATAATATCATGTCCGCCGAATACTATATCCTGTGTTGACTCTCCATCTCCTGCACTTGAATATACATAACATGAGACAAGCCTTGCAGACTGGTTTTTGACAAGTTCTGTCCTGTACTGTCTTTTTCCGATTGTCTCATTGCTTGCAGAACAGTTTACCAGCACAGTAGCACCATGAAGTGCCAGCTTCGTGCTTGGTGGGTCAGGTGTCCATAAATCCTCACAGATTTCTGCCCCGACAACAAATTCATCCATTCCAGCACATCTGAACAGAATATTGGTGCCAAATAACGTATACATTCCGTTTATTTCAACATTTACACACTTGTCAAATCCCGGAGTAAACTGTCGTCTCTCATAAAATTCACCATAATTCGGAAGATATTTTTTCGGTACAAGTCCAAGAATCCTGCCATTATTTATTGCTGCAGCAACATTATAAAGCTTTGAATTATATTCAAATGGAAGTCCGGCAAATATAAGCATATTCTTATATTTTAAAGATTCATTACATATTTTTATTAGACTTCTCTTTGCACTCTCAAGAAGTGTCTCCTGCAAAAATAAATCTCCACATGTATATCCTGTTATACACATCTCAGGGAACACGACAAGTGAAGCCTTTTTTTGCGATGCTTCTTTTATAAGTTCAATTATACGTTCGGTATTATAATCACAGTCTGCCACTTTGATTTTGGGTGTCAAGGCAGCGACTCTTACAAATCCATCTTTCAACTTCTCCCCATTTCCGCGTAACTTATCACGCATCATAAAATCATGTGTTTTATTATACAATTTCCCAAGAATTTAAGCAACATTTTTTATTAATTTTCAACAAATGTTCACCATACATAAATGGCAGCATATCTGCAATAAAGCATAGATATACTGCCATAAAACAAGCATATAATTATTGATTTTCAACGCTCATGGTTCATTCCTTCATAATCGTCTGTAACCGGCTCCTCTGAACCATTTACAGCGTCAGTAAAACCATCTTCTATTCCTTTTGCAGCATCAGTAATTATTTCTTTCGCTCCTGTTGCCGCATCCGTTATAACTTCTTTCGCTCCTGTTGCTGCATCTGTAACTATCTGCTCAACAACTCCATTATCCGAATCAGGATTACTCCCTGTTTCCTCATTATCAGCATTGCCGCATCCCGCAAGTGCCGCCACTGCAAAAACTGCAAGAGCCGCCATGATAATTATTTTACATTTTTTCATAAAGTCCTCCTTTTTACGAACTATTTTTAGTATGGACTTTATTTCTATTTTTAATCATATCATGCTGAAACTTTTAAATGTCTGCTCAGATACTTATACAAAACAAAAGTAATGACACTTGATATCAGTGCTTTTACAAAATTAAATGGTGCAACGGCAAGAACAACAAATGTAAATACATTATTAATATTTGCATTTATTTTATTACCCATTGCAATAAAAGCCTCTATTGGCATTCCATAAAGTTCTGAATATTTTGGAAGCAGATAAAATGCATTCAAAAATACGCCTGAAACTATAAGTGTAAGGCTTCCAGCAACAAGTCCCAATACCGCTCTTTTCTTTGTTCTGTGAAAATGATATACAACTGAAGCAGGAACTGCAAAAAAACATCCCAGAATAAAATTAGCAAAATCACCGACAAATGCCGTTGTAGTTCCTTTTATACATATTTTCAGAATGACTTTTACCGCTTCAATAACAACTCCCGCACATGGTCCTAATAAAAATGAACCAATAAGAACTGGCACTTCACTAAGGTCAATCTCATAAAATGATGGTGCTATAAAAGTCAATGGAAATTCAAAATACATTAAAATAACTGAAATTGCGGCAAGCATTGCCATGATAACCATCTTGTTTACTCTGGTTTTTTCTGATGAGAACTTAATATTGTTCTTCTTTTCGATTAGCTTTTCAAATCCAAAAGCTATAAAATATACTACTGCCATAAGTACAAGCGACACTAGTACAAATACGATGTTTTTCTGTAACGAATCAAATAATTTTGATAAATTAGTCATTTTTAAACGCTCCTTCTTCTTTCATCCAGACTATACTGTCGGTTTAAGATTCTCACTTAATCGGCCTTTTTGGCTCGCGGACTTATTATCATGCTGCATACAGATACATCACCGCCGGTCAAGAATTGACATTACTGTCTCACTTTGCCCTGAAGGTTGGAGTATAAAACTCACTCTTCTATTCAATTGTTTTATCAGCTGACTGCATTACTATAACACTGTAATGCAGTCAAGTCAATGCTGATTATTGTTTTTCCGAATATTTCTTACTTATAATTCAATATTTTCTTTTTCAAACCATTCTTTTATCTTTTCAACCGCTTCTTTTATAAGATTTTCATTGAGAACAAGTGCAAATCTTACATGATTCTCGCCCAGACTTCCGAATGCACTTCCCGGTGTACATACAACACCTGTATTTTCAAGCATCTGTATACAGAATTCATCAGAATTCTTAAACTGCTTTGGAACCGGAGCCCACACAAACATTGTTCCTTCTGAATATGGAACTTTCCAGCCAATTGCATTAAGTCCGTCACAGAGTGCATCTCTTCTTGACTGATACTGTGCCTGCTGCTTGACAACTCCATCCTGTGGACCGTTTAATGCAGCCACTGCAGCTTTCTGTACTATATAACTTGTACCATAATCAAACTGTGAACGTATTGTCTTAAAATGTTTTATAACATCTGCATTTCCCAATGCAAAAGAAATTCTTAATCCTGTAAGATTGTATGTCTTTGAAAGTGAATTAAATTCAATTCCCACATCTTTTGCTCCCGGAATTGAAAGGAACGAAAATCCTCTTCTTCCATCATATTCAATCTCGGAATATGCATTATCATGCACAACAAGAATATTATATTTTTTTGCAAATTCTACAAGTTTTTCATAAAATGCTTTATCAGCACATGTACATGTAGGATTAAGCGGATATGACACGACAATCATCTTTGCACGCTGTGCCTTTTCCTCGCTTATTTTATCAAGCATAGGCATATAATGATTATCCGGGTCAAGCTCGTAATAATCAATTGAAGCATCGTTAAGATACGGTCCGACCTCAAAAATCGGATATCCCGGATTAGGTACTAAAACGAGATCCCCCGGATTACATACTGTCATAGCAACATGTGCAAATCCTTCCTGCGAACCGTTTATTGACATAATCTCATCATCATTAAGAGTGACGTCATAACGACGGTCATACCAGTTTTTAACTGCATCTTTTAACTCCTGTGTATCAGTAAGCGAATACTTATAATTTTCAGGATCCAAAGCAGCTTCCTGCACTACTTTCATAACATGCTCTGCCGGTGGAAAGTCAGGTGTCCCGACAAATAAATCGTACACCTTAACTCCCTTCTGTGCTATCTTTGCTTTACGCTCATTTAAAATATTAAAAATATTTGGCTTGAAAAACTTTGCTTTTTCTGAATACTGTATTTCCATTATTGTCCCTCAAAAACCTATTTAACAGGCTTTGTATATCCTGTAATATCAGCCATTCCAACCTCTAATACACGATGTCCTTCCAAAAGTTTATTCTGAATATTTACAAAAGAAACAACCTCAAGAACCTTTCCGTCTTTTGTCACCATTTCATGCTGATAACATGCAAAACGGCTCTCTATAAACTTGGCACGCAAATCTGCAATTATTTCATTATATTCTACATCAGGCATAAGCTGTTTGAATATAAGTCCATTTTTTATATCTTCATCAGTATAACCGAGAAGCTGTGTAAATCCTTCATCAACATCAAGAAGCTTTCCGCTTCTCATCTCCATTGAATAACGACCATTAGGTATTGAATGCATCCTTCGCATATCTGACATAATAACCTCCATTTCCGCACATTATCATGTGCAAGACAAACTTTGTGAAATTGCCGTTTTACATATATTACTTTGTAAGTGCCTGTAAACGTTCTCTTACCTGTGCAAGCATCTGCTGATACTTCTCAAGCTTTGCCTTTTCTTCATCAATCTTTGCCTGTGGTGCTTTTGATATAAACTTTTCATTGCCAAGCATACCTTCGCAACGCTTGATTTCTCCGTTTAATCTGCCTTCTTCTTTCTTTAAACGCTCGATTTCTTTGTCAATATCAACAAGTTCTGCAAACGGAATATAAAGAACAGCTCCCGGAATTACTGCTGACACAGCATCATCAGGTATACCTGATTTATCGCTCTGTACTGCAACTTCACTTGCATATGCAAGTGTTGCAAAGAATACTCTGCCGTTTTCAAATATATCTCTTATTAAAGCATCTTCTGACACAACATAAACCTTAGCTTTTCTGCTAGGTGCAACATTCATCTGTGCACGAACATTACGGATATTTCTTACCGCTTCCTTTATTGTCTGTATTGCAACTTCCTCATCAGGGAAATTGAACTTTTCATCATATACAGGCCAGCTTGAAATCATGATTGATTCCTCATCATCCTGGATATTGCAGAAAATCTCTTCTGTAATGAATGGCATATAAGGATGAAGAAGCTTTAAAGCATCAATAAGTACAGTCTTTAATGTCCATATTGCTGCATTTTTTGTTGTATCTTCATCATTGTAAAGACGAGGCTTAACCATCTCAATATACCAGTCGCAGAATTCTTCCCATATGAAATCGTTAAGTTTTGCAACAGCAATACCAAGCTCATATTTTTCCATATTTTCAGTAACTTCTGCAATAAGATGATTCATCTTTGATAAAATCCACTTATCGGCTGCAGTAAGATTATCCGGCTGTTCATCCGTTGTCTTAATCTTATTATCAGGGTCATTCATCATAATGAATCTAGAAGCATTCCATACTTTATTGGCAAAGTTACGGCTTGCCTCAACTCTTTCCCAATAAAAACGCATATCGTTACCCGGTGCATTACCTGTTATAAGTGTATATCTTAACGCATCTGCACCATACTTTTCGATAACTTCAAGCGGATCAATACCATTGCCTAATGACTTACTCATCTTGCGTCCCTGTGAATCTCTTACAAGACCATGGAATAATACTTTGCCGAAAGGCTTCTTGCCCATATGCTCATATCCTGAGAAAATCATTCTGATTACCCAGAAGAAAATAATATCATAACCTGTTACAAGTACATCTGTAGGATAGAAATAATCAAGTTCTTCTGTTTTTTCAGGCCAGCCGAGTGTTGAGAATGGCCAGAGTGCTGATGAAAACCATGTATCAAGTGTATCAGGATCCTGTTCAACATTAGTGCTTCCACACTTAGGACATGTACATACTTTCTCAGCTGATACTGTCATCTCACCGCAGTCCTTACAATAATATGCAGGAATTCTGTGTCCCCACCATAACTGTCTTGAAATACACCAGTCGCGGATATTGTCTGTCCAGTTAAAATATGTCTTATCCATAGATGCCGGCATAAGCTCAATATCGCCATTTTTTACACCTTCAACTGCCGGTTTGATAAGTTCATCCATCTTTACAAACCACTGCTGTTTAATCATAGGTTCAACTGTTGTCTTACATCTGTCATGTGTACCAACATTGTGAACGTGGTCTTCTACTTTTACAAGAAGTCCAAGTGCATCAAGATCTGCGACCATAGCCTTTCTTGCTTCGTATCTGTCCATTCCGGCATATTTTCCACCGAGATTATTAATTGTAGCATCATCATTTAAAATATTAATTTCAGGAAGATTATGTCTCTTTCCCACTTCAAAATCGTTAGGGTCGTGTGCAGGAGTAATCTTAACAACGCCTGTACCAAATTCCATATCAACATATTCATCTGCAATAACAGGAATAGTTCTGTCTGTGAGAGGTAACTGTACCTGTTTTCCAATTAAATCCTTATATCTGTCATCCTTAGGATTTACAGCAAGTGCAGAGTCACCAAGAAGTGTCTCAGGTCTTGTTGTTGCAATTTCAACAAATCTTCCCTCCTCGCCGACAACCGGATAATTAATATGCCAGAAATGTCCAGCCTGCTCCTCATGTTCAACTTCCGCATCAGAAATAGATGTATTACATACAGGACACCAGTTTACAATTCTTGAACCTTTGTAGATAAGTCCCTTATTATAAAGATTGATAAATACAGTCTGGACAGCCTTTGAACAGCCCTCGTCCATTGTAAATCTCTCTCTGTCCCAGTCACATGAAGAACCAATTTTTCTAAGCTGGCTTGTAATTGTTCCGCCATACTCTTTCTTCCATTCCCATGTTCTCTTTAAGAAACCTTCTCTTCCGAGTTCATGCTTATCAATGCCTTCTTCTTTGAGTGCATTTGTAACTTTTACCTCTGTTGAAATGCTTGCGTGGTCAGTTCCGGGCACCCAGAGTGCTTCATAGCCCTGCATTCTCTTAAATCTGATAAGAATATCCTGCATTGTGTTATCAAGTGCATGTCCCATATGAAGTTTACCTGTAATATTTGGTGGTGGCATAACGATAGTAAATGGTTTCTTGCTTCTGTCTACTTCTGCATGAAAATACTTCTTATCAAGCCACTTCTGATATAGTCTGTCCTCAATCTCAGACGGATTATAATTCTTTTCTAATTCCTTGCTCATAAAATTCTCCTTTTTCTCATTGTCCGCATAAACATATTATTGCGGCATATGCACAAAAAGCCCTTTGCAGGGCTTATGCCTTGCAAAGGGCGAATAATCGCGGTACCACCTTTGTTCAATTGCCTTAATCCGCTTTGATTATCAAACGGAAATCGTACAATCCTTATTAATATTCTTTAACGTGAATAACTCCGTTATAGCTTACTCTAAGTTCAGCTATACTGCTCCAAAGCTACATTCAGCCACACATTTCCAAAGCTGCCTTCCAGCCTGTGGACAACTCTCTCTTCTGGCGGTAATGACTTACTCCTCTTTTTCACTGCATTTATTTTTTTCATTATTAAATTAATAATAATCTAACCAAATAAAAAAAGCAACTGTTTTTCAAAAAAAGTTACAATACTAATCCAGCATAAGCTGGTCAACTGTCACAAATACGAATCCTTTTGATGATAACCGGTCTATTATTTCAAGTGCCGCCTCCACAGATGAATCATATATGTCGTGTAAAAGAATAATATCACCATTTTTAACTTTATACACAACACTTTTTACAACATATGCAGTATCTGTCGTTGCCCAGTCATCAGGGTCTATACTCCACAACACAGGAGTCATATTAACATGTGAAAGAAGTTTGTCACTATATGCACCATATGGCGGTCTAATATATTTCACATCTTCACCTGTTATACTTTTTATAATTTCATTTGTTTTATTTATTTCACCAACTGCACTTGAAATATTACATTCATCGAGTTTTATATGCGAGTATGTATGATTTCCAATCAGATGCCCTTCCTCATACATCCTCTTTACAACTTTCTCATTTGATTCTGCATTCTCGCCCACAAGAAAAAAAGTTGCTTTTACATTTCTCTCTTTAAGCCCATCTAACAGTCTGTTTGTTGTCCTGCTGCACGGTCCGTCATCAAATGTAATAGCAACTATTCTGTCATACATATAATCATTGCCGCCTGAAGCATCCGTTTTTTTTAATTCATTGACATTATCCGTTTTCGTTAAAAATCCAATAATAATAAATGCACCAATAGCCATAATTAAAAAAAATAATATAATCAGTCTGACAATAATTCTTTTTTTTGCAAATTCAAAACTGGAAAACATATGCTCACCACAAGAATATCTTATTGCAAATATATGTAATATAAAAAAATAATATTCATTAATTCTATATGCCTAAATATGCGTCCATCTCATGTGTAACTTCTGTCAGTTCCTTTCCTGATGCTGCCGCAATCTCTCCATATAATAATTTTCTTGCAAGCGATAAAGTCCTGCTGTCTGCCGATTTCATTTTTCTTAAATCTTTTGCACGCTCATTTTTAATATTATATAAATGTCTTACAAGATGCATAAGCTGCTCTATATCCTGTGATTTTACAATTTCATCGTACTTTGCCGGAGAAAGTTTCTCATTAAGCAATTCATCTTTCACACAGTTTTTTGCCTTCTCAATAATTTTCTCACATTCATTTTTTGAAATAATACTTCTTATCTGTACTTTTGTACTATTTACAGGAGAATAAATTATTCCTTTATCATCATATACCGGCTGTAAAAAATAATAATCTCCTTCAATTCCCTTTATAGGAGGTGCTGCAATGTCTTCAACTTCACAAACACCAACTATTCCATACACAACCTTATCATTTACTTCAAACATTTTTATTCCTCCGTTTCTGACAAGTAAACAAATCAATCCCCGTGCATTTCATACCTCGTAATATATTATACACTTTTATTAATTAATTTTCAAAAGAAAATTTTTAACATATTAAAAAAACATATTTAAAAAGCATAAAAAAACGGGATATACGACTGATGCATATAAATAAAATATACAGCAATACGTCTCCCGCCTTTTATGTAATATTTATTTAATTATTAAAAAAGTTCAACATCACCTGTTATTTTTTCATCAGCTACATAATAGCATTTATTATCTTCAGGCTTAACATACAGCTTAATATCTTTTGCTATTACGTTCTGTGCCTTTAAATCAGCTTCTACACGCTTAATAATTGCTGCCTGATTAACTGATTTACCCTCAAACTGAATAACAAATTCTTTCTTTGCTTCAGTGCTCTTTTTAGATCTGCCAGCTGATTTCTTGACCGGAGTTTTTGCCTTTGCTGCTGTCTCTTTTGCAGCAGTCTCTGATTTCTTAGGTCTGCCTCTTCTTGGCTTTGGCTGTTCAGCTTCTGCTTCTACTGTTTCTTTCTTTTCAGCAGACTTTACTGTCTCTGCTTTTGCTGTAACAGCAGCTTCTGCCTTTACTGCTTCAGCTTTTACATTTTCTTTTACAGCCTCAACAACAGCTTCCGCCTTATCTTTTACAGCTTCAACTTTTTCTTTTACTGTTTCAACATTCTTCACAGCAGTCTCATCATTAACTGCTTCCTTTACATTATTCCTTCTGTAAGATGCTTTTCTACCCATTATGATTACCTCCTCATCCAGCATTATTTACATGCTAAAAAATTTTTTATAGTTTCAACTGCCTGTGTCTCATCTGCACCGTCAGCTGAAATTTCCACCTGCATGCCCTTCTTTAAACCAAACGCCATCATACCCATAAGACTCTTAGCATTAATATACTTGCCATCATTTGAAACTGTAATATGGCTGTCAAACCTGCAGGCAGTCTGTACCAATTCTGCTACCGGATTACCATAAGCATTATTGATGTCTGCCACTTCTACCATTGCTATCATAGATTAACATTCACCTTATACTTTCTAAATTAATATTTTTTTAATACATGAACAAAATATACTCTATTAAACTTTTAAAGTCAACATCTATAATTTTTTTTGTTAATTTTTATACATCTTTGTCTTTAAATCCGCAGCTGTATAATTCTTCCATCTGATTGTCCATTTGTTCTGATGGTTCATAGCCTTCAAGCATTTCAACCATTCTTTTTATTTTTTTATCATCGGATGAAAACTGTCCCATATTGTCGAAAACTTTTTTCTTTAATTCTATTATATTTCCGTAATTTTCATACTGCTGCTGACCGCTTATTGCACAAAGCACCCCCAGTGCATATGCACATTCATAATTTCCCGTCATAATAGCATTTTCAAAACCACATTTTATCTGGACAGCATTTTTAGCAAGTAATGTCACCATTATTACATCTCTTCCTTAAATTTTTTAATATAATCTTTTACTGCTTCAGTTGAGAAATTACTCTCCTCAAGCAATTTAATGAAACGGCTTCCGACAATTGCACCATCTATAACATCTTCAAATGGTTTTACATCTGCTGCTGTCTTTATTCCGAATCCCATCATTACAGGAACATCACTCTGTCTTTTAACTTCTGCAAGATAATCATGAAGATTTTTATGAAAATCATGTGCATCACCACCGGTTACACCCATCTGTGATACGCAGTAAACAAAACCTCTTGAGCGTTTTACAATTTTAGCAATTCTGCCTCTTGAAACAGGTGAAACAAGCTCAATAAATGCAGGTGCATTTTCAGTTTTATCTATAATTGCAAGAATTTCATCCTGCTCCTCATAAGGCAGGTCAGGAATGATAAGGCCGTCAACTCCGCACTCGGCACATTTCTTAACAAAAGCATCAAGTCCGTAATGATATGCTGTATTATAATACATCATAAAAAGAATTGGAACTTCACATTTTTCATCTCTTAATTCTTTCATTAGAACAAATACTTTTTCAAGATTTGCACCGGCATTAATTGCCTTTACAGAAGCATCCTGAATTACAGGTCCGTCAGCTACAGGATCTGAAAAAGGAATTCCAAGCTCTATTACATCAATTCCAGCTTCTTCCTGTGCAAGTATAATTTCTTTAGTTTTTTTCATATCCGGAAATCCGGCTGTCGTATATGTGATAAATGCCTTTTTATTATTTTCTTTTAAATAATTCATTCTTGATTCTATTCTGTTCATTATTTGTTTGTCTCCTCTCCGTTAAGGTATCTTTGTACTGTATTGACATCTTTATCGCCGCGGCCTGAAAGGCATACAACAATTATTTTATCCTTTTCCATTGTCTTTGCTGCTTTAATAGCATACGCGAGTGCATGTGAACTCTCAATAGCCGGAATTATTCCTTCAAGCTTACAAAGTTCAAGAAGTGCCTGCATTGCCTCATCATCTGTAACAGAAACATACTGTGCACGTCCGCTGTCACGAAGATAAGCATGTTCCGGTCCGACACCGGGATAATCAAGACCTGCTGAAATTGAATGTGCAAGTTCAATATTACCGTCTTTATCCTGTAAAAGATATGTCTTCATTCCATGAAGAATTCCTACTTCTCCAAGTGCCATTGCACTTGCATGTTTTCCTGTCTCAATTCCAAGTCCGCCAGCCTCAACTCCGACAAGCTTCACATCTTTATCATCTATAAAATCAGCAAACATTCCGATAGAATTTGAACCGCCGCCGACACATGCCATTACAACATCCGGAAGTCTTCCTTCTTTTTCAAGAATCTGCTTTCTTGCTTCCTTTGAAATAACACGCTGGAATTCTTTTACCATCTTAGGATATGGATGAGGACCTACGGCAGAACCGATTATATAAAATGTATCTTCTGCTCTTTCTGCCCATGTTCTTATCGCCTCATTAGTGGCATCCTTTAATGTTGAACTTCCACTTGTGACAGGCTGTACTTTTGCACCGAGCATTTCCATTCTGAATACATTTAACTTCTGTCTCTCAATATCTTCAGCCCCCATAAAAACTGTACATTCCATATTAAAAAGTGCTGCACCTGTAGCCGTTGCAACACCGTGCTGTCCTGCACCTGTCTCGGCTATAACCTTTGTTTTTCCCATTCTTTTTGCAAGAAGAATCTGTCCTATTACATTATTAATTTTATGAGCTCCCGTATGATTTAAGTCTTCTCTCTTCAAATAAATTTTCGGGCCATATTTTTCGCTGAGACGCTCTGCATAATAAAGAGGTGTTTCTCTTCCAACATACTCTTTGAGATAATAATTATATTGTTTAATAAATTCAGGGTCCTTAATCGCCTCATCAAATGCTTTTTCAAGCTCATCAAGCGTATTCATAAGTGATTCAGAAACATACTGTCCACCAAATTCTCCATAATATCTGTTATCTTTTTTATCCATAATTTTTCTCCTGCTCTTTCCTTATATTTTTTATGAATTTTTCTGTTTTTTCTCTGTCTTTTCCTGCACCTGTATCTTTTTCGACACCCGAGCTTACATCGACAACATCAGGATTAACCTGTAATACCGCCTCTTTTACATTATCGGGATTAAGCCCGCCTGCAAGAAAAAATTTTTTTCCGCTGTATTTTATTTTTTCTTTTATGCCATTTATGCGGTGCCATCGGAAAGTTTTTCCGCTTCCAGGCACCCCGGCATCAAAAAGAATGCCATATATTTTGTCATTTTTAATCAGTTTTTCAATTTCATCATTAAAATTACTTTCTGTTTCTGCACCGTTAATTTCATCAGGCATATTGACAGCCCTTATTACCGGAATTGTTATTTTTTCAAGAATATCATCAGGCATATCTTTGTGTATCTGTATGTAATCAAATCCCACATCCGTTATTGCTTTAATCTGATTTATGTCGGGTGAAACAACAACAGCAGTTTTTTGAATATTTTTATCAAGCTTTTTTATCATTTCTGCTGCCCTGTCTATTGCAATATTTCTTTTGCTCTTTTCAAAGAAAAGCACCATTCCGGCATAATCAGGTTTTAATTCATTGATTATCCCAATATCCTCATCATATTTTATTCCGCATATTTTAATTCCCGTCATAAATTGCCTTCCATTCCAACGCGAGTCCTTTTGGATTTTCGTTTTCCATAAATGCTGTTCCTATAAGAAGTGCATCGGCACCGCTTGCCTTCAAAACTTTTATGTCATCATCATTTAAAACGCCGCTCTCGGATACAAGAACCGTTCCTTCAGGTGCTAATGAAGCGAGTTTTTTTGTTGTATCCAAAGATACTTCAAATGTCTTTAGATTGCGGTTGTTAATTCCTATTATTTTAACTCCGAGATTAATCATTCTTTGCATTTCCTCTTCGTTATGAACTTCACACAGAACGTCAAGTGAAAGGCTGTATGCCAGGTCATATAATTCTTTGAACTTTTCATCGTCAAGTATTGCAGCAATAAGAAGTATTGCATCTGCCCCTATCACTTTTGCCTCATACACCTGATATTCATCAATTATAAAATCTTTTCGTATAATAGGAAGATTCGTAATCTTTCTTATCTGTTTAAGATAATCAGTATTTCCGAGAAAATAATCTTCTTCAGTGAGACATGATATTGCATCAACCGCATTATTATATTGGTCTATTCTGTCCGTAAGTTCAATTTTATTATTCATTTTCCCGTGGCTTGGCGATGCCTTTTTAAATTCGCCTATAATTGAAAGCCCCTGCTTTCTTAAAGCATTATAAAAACTTATCGGGACGCGTTTTTCATTTAATGCGAGATTTTTCATATCCTGTTCACTTACATTTTCTTTATGCCGGACAAGTCTTTTCTTTTTTGCAGCTACTATATCATCAAGAATCATTTCATTTCCTCCCGCTTAAATTCTGTCATTTACAAAGTTTTCTATCATTCGTTTGCCATGCTCTGTATATATTGATTCAGGATGGAACTGAAGACCTACTGTTTTATACTCTTTATGTCTCACAGCCATTATCTCACCGTCATCTGTCTTTGCGATAACCGAAAGGCAGTCAGGAACTGTCTCAGGTATTATTGCAAGTGAATGATATCTTGCCACCTTTACAGGCGAATCAATTCCTGTAAACACGCTTGTTCCCGTATGTGTGACAAGCGACTGCTTGCCGTGAAATATCTTTTTTGCATGGTCGATTGTTGCTCCAAACGCCTCACCTATACACTGATGTCCGAGACATATGCCAAGAATCGGAATCGCCGGTGCGAATTTTTTTATTACATCAAGACATATTCCGGCTTCTTTTGGGCTCTTAGGTCCTGGAGAGATGACGATTCTTTCCGGATTCATTTTTTCAATTTCTTCTATTGTAATTTTATCATTCCTTACAACTTTTATATCATCATTAAATGTACCTATATACTGATAAAGATTGTATGTAAATGAATCATAGTTATCAATCAGCAAAATCATAAATTTTCCTCCTCAACAAGCGTTTTTGCAAGTGCCATTACTTTGTTGCAGCATTCCTGATATTCGTTTTCCGGTACCGAATCGGCAACTATTCCGGCTCCTGCCTGAAGATATACCTTATCGCCTTTTTTAATCATTGTTCTGATTGTTATACAAAAATTCATATTTCCGTCAAATGCAAGATATCCTGTTGCACCGCCATAAAGACCTCTTCTTACTGTCTCTAATTCATCTATAATTTCCATTGCACGGATTTTCGGTGCACCACTTAATGTTCCTGCCGGTAAAAATGAGGAAACCATATCAAGCGGATGACATGAACCGTGTTTTTTTCCCTCAACAAGTGAAACAATATGCATTACATGTGAATACCTCTGGACTCTCATAAATTCTGTAACTTTGACACTGCCAATCTGCGATACCCTTCCGCAATCGTTTCTTGCAAGGTCAACAAGCATTACATGTTCTGCCTTTTCCTTTTCATCAGAAAGAAGTTCTCGCTCCAATGCTTCATCCTCTTCTTTAGTTTTTCCTCTTTTTCTCGTTCCTGCAATAGGACATGTATAAACATTGTTCCCTGTCTGTTTTACAATCATTTCCGGTGAACTTCCGATTATCTCAAATTTTCCGAAATTATAATAATAAAGATACGGTGACGGATTAAGAACTCTTAATTGTTTATACAAATCAAATCCTGTCTGTTTAGTCTGTATTGTCCATCTTTGTGACAATACTGTCTGGAAAATATGACCTTCCTTAATATATTCTTTTATTTTATTTACTTTTTCAGAATACTGTTCAAGCGTATCCGACTTTTTTATTATCACTCCATCGTGATGATTTTTTATTTCACAGCTCTTTTTATTTTCATTTCCAGGAGTTCTCGCTTCATCAATAAGCTTTTCTGCCTCAGCAAGTGCTCTTTTCTTTCCCTCTTCGTTATCTTCGTCAAGAACAACCGCCGTAACTGTCTCTGCCATATGGTCTATGGCAATGAATTTAAGAGCAAGCATAAGCTGGATTGTCTCGATTCCAATCTCATCTTCATTATCATCCGGAAGGTTTTCTGTATATCTTATAAAATCATATCCCAGACTTCCAACCAGTCCACCATTAAATTCATCCTGTGTTTCATCTGAATGTACTTCAAAAGAGCTGAAATATTCTTTTAATAAAACAAGTGGATTTCCTTTTAATTTTGTTACATTTCCATTGTTTTCAGTTATCACAAGACCATCTTTTTGTGACTGAACAAGTGCCTGCGGATCAACACCCATAAATGTATATTTTCCACTTTCTTTTTCATTACTTTCCATAAGGAAACCAACTCTGTCACTTCCGAGATTTTCATACATCCAGATAGCAGTTTCATTTACTATACTGACTGTCTTTTTGTATGCTCTTAAAACTTTTTTCATAATCCAACTCCTTTGCATATAAAAAGTCCCTGACAGCCATAAAAGCTGCCAGGGACGAATTAACGTGGTGCCACCCTTATTCACAAGATTGAAAATGTAGTCTATACATTGACATCCGCTCTGATGTCTGTATAAAAAAAGACATATCCAAACTGGATATGCCACCGTTTACAAAAACAAATCTTGTCTCATTCCGATACTTAATACCTGCCGGTATATAATATCTTTCCCCTGTAACGTGAGGCCACGTCGTAAGCTACTTATAAATTCACCTACGCATCTCCCAAACCCATTCCATAAAGCCTTCCATATCAGTTCACACCTGCCCTGACTCTCTGTGATGTACGTGCTAAATGTACTATTTTGTTCAACGACTTTTTCTATTTATTTAACTTGTGACTGATTGTAACACCAAAAAATTTTGATGTCAATGTTTTTTTACAATTCTTCCATGAGTTCTGGAAGATTTTTTATATCATCTATTTTCGCAATATATTTATCACTGCTTACATTTCCAAAACCATAAGCTGCATAAATAAACGGAATTCCCGCATAATCCGCCGATTCAGCATCACCTGATGTATCTCCGGCATACACAGGGTTACAAAGATTATTTCTTTTTATAAGAATCTTATTACTCTCGCCCTTGCATGTTCTGGTTCTTCCCCAGCACTCAGTATCCTCAAAATACTTTGCAAGCCTGTGAGCCTTTAAAAAAGCTTCGATATAGCCGTCCTGACAGTTGCTCACTATAAACAGCCTGTATTTTTTTGATAATAATGATAATACATTTTCAAGTCCGTCAAAAAGCCTCGCACCATGTTCTGAAAGATATTCATTTTCATACGCACACAATTCATCCATAATCGCAGTCTGTACTTCTTTTGATTCCAACGGAAAAAGTTTAGCTGCAATATCATACATTGGAAGTCCCATACATTCACCGAGTTCATTTATTGTAACCGGTGGTCTTTTTATTTCAGCATGTCTTTTTAATACAACATTCCATGACTCGCAGATTGGCACTGTTGAATCCCACAGTGTTCCGTCAAGGTCAAATATTATCGAATCAAACATTTTCAAGTTCCTCCAAAAGCTTTTCAAGCTGTTCTTCCTGTGTTATGTCATAAACTATCGAAAAACAATCTTTTGCAAGTCGATAATCCTGACTTTCCATCATTATCTGTCCGACACGGTATATTACACCTATAGTATCTGATGATGGTCCCGGCTCAATTCCTTCATCATCAAACATTTTCTGCATTTCTTTAACAGAAAGCTTAGGTGTCTCCTGATTTAAAGCCTGCTCAATATAAGAAAGTTCTGCATCTGCATTATCTGTTTTGTAATAAATATTGCTATATATATAACAGGCTCTTGCCACTTCCGGCTTGTATGCAGAAAGATAATAAAATCCCATATTTCTGTAATATCTGGCCATTGTTGCTCTTGTACAGCAAAGCCTGTACGCCTCTTTTGTTGCTATCATATATCTTTTTAACATATTAAGATACTTGTAACATTCCGCAAGTCCAAGAATTGCATCCAAATCTACGGGATTCCAGCATATTGCGTTGCTGTATGCTTCAATACCTGCTTTATAACGCCCGCTTTTCACACACAAATCGCCATAGGACCTGTAATATTCACCATATGGAAGTTCACTTAGTACCACATCGCAATCAGGTTTGAAATAAAATGCATATATATAATATTCCATAACATGATTAAGGCTCATATATATATGTTCACAATTATCCTGTGGTTCGCTGATGCTTATATTTCCTCTTGCATCTATAGAACCTGCTCGTCTTACTTTCACCTGTTCTTCTATTGATTTAAGAAGTTCTTCAAGCATATGCATTGCTTTATCTGCTTCTTCATTTTTTACAAGTTCTTTAAATTCCTCAAAATATTTTTTTAATTCTTCCGGATTATTTATATTCACGATGACCCCTTTTTATATTTTTAATATTTTTTATAGTTGCTGTTAATACAGCTGATGTCCTCGGTGCGATATGAAGTGTTCTGTTGTCTGTAACGCTTACACTTTCATCATCCGCCGAACATATTTTCACATTCCATGATGATGATTCAGAAATTTTTGGAAGTGCAAGTTCATGTGCTTCCCAATGCATGTTGTATGCAATATATATAAGCTCAAATTCATCATCTTTTCCTGCATTTGTCTTACAATCTGAATATTTTGTACAATACATTATTCCAATATGCCTGTTATAATTTTCTGTAACCTGATACCATGCACCGCTTCCATGATAAGAAATATCAGGGTAACCGCATGAAAGTGAATCAGAGGCAAGCAGCTTGTCTTTCATATGAAGGATATTATATTTTTTCCTGAATGAAATAAGTTTCTTTACAAATTCCGTCATTCTTTTTGATACTTCATTATCATTCCAGTTTACCCATGAAATTTCATTATCAAGGCAATATGGATTATTATTTCCAAGCTGACTGTTAAGGAATTCATCACCACCGAAAATAAGTGGTGTTCCCGCTGAAAACATAAGCATCATAAGTGCATTTTTCATCTGCTTTTCCCTGAGAGCCAGAACTTTTTTCTTTTTCGTGCGGCCCTCAAATCCGCAGTTCCAGCTGTAATTGAAGCTCTCGCCATCACGGTTATTTTCATGATTTGCTTCATTATGTTTCCTGTCATAACTCACACAGTCGTTTAATGTAAATCCATTATGATTAGTAATATAATTAATTACCGCCGCATTCTGTGGATTATTTCTCTGTGTATTTATAAAATCTTCAAGCTGGTTATCGTCACCTTTCAGAAAACGTCTTATAATTCCAAGATACCCATCATTATAATCTGCCATATGACGCACATGTCCTCTCTTGCCATCCCAGAACACTGTAATTATTTTGGTATATGAAAGAACAGGGTCTGTGGCACAGACATTTAATGCACATGGCGGACCATACAGATGCACTCCGTCAATATGATATTCCATCACCCAATAACGTATACAATCTGTGATAAGTTCAGGTGTCTCATCGCTAAAATACATCTCCATAATAACTTCTATTCCTTTTTTATGAAGCTGCTTTACCATATTTTTAAACTCATATGTGTAATCATTTTTGTATGATGCACACGAAGTAAAAGAAGCTTTCGGTGCAAAATGGAGTGCATTGCAATATCCCCAGTAATTAAGCGGACGTCCCTGCTCTGCCATTTTATACATTCCTGATGGTTTTTCATTTTCATCATAATCCGGAAAGCGTCCGGCTTCATCATATTCATAAGCCGGCATAAGTTCAACCGCCGTAATTCCAAGTTCTTTAAGATAATCTGCTTTCTGGATAATACCGTCAAAAGTCCCTTTATGTTTTACCATTGATGTTCTGCTTTTAGTATATCCACGGACATGAATTTTGTAAAAAATACTGTCTTCATATGGAGTCTGAAGAGGCATATCACCTTCCCAGTCAAATTCATCAAGCACAATTCTGCTCAGATATCTGGCATTATCCTGTATTTTATTGAATTCACTGCAGCATGTAACTGTCTTTGCATACAAATCCGGAATCATTTTTCCATCTGACTCATAACAGTACATTGCTTTATCAAGATTTTCACCGGAAATATTACATGAAAACACATCGCCTGTCTTGTATGTTTCATCTAACTCTACTCTGCATTTCAGATTTTTTCTTCCGTCAAATATCAGCAGTGTTATATTATCAGAAACACCTGCAAATGCAAAATTATATGACATACTTCCGGTTTTTTGTGCTCCACGCTGTGCCGGATTGCCTTTTTTTATATTTATCATTCTTTTCCACCCTTCAGACTGTATAAATTTTTCATCGCAGCTTTGTCGAGCTTATAATATCTCATTGCAAATAAAGTTATAAGCCAGCCAATAATAGGTATTATACAATAAAAGAAAATTGTCATCCATTTTAATGGCTGCGTAAGTTCGTCGCCAACCTGTGGAAACACTTTTGAATAACCTATAAGTGAAAGTGATATTCCCACAAAAAATGTTCCCAGTGCCGAAAATGATTTGTCAATAAATGAAAATAAAGCTCCCATGATTCCCGGAACAAAATGTCCGCTTATTGTATATTCATAATCAGTACAGTCAGCTATCATAGGCACAACCATATTGTTTGTTATTGATTTTACACCATTGAGCAGTGCAAATACTGTCAAAAATACTATCGTTATAAGATTAATATTCGTAACTGATACTTTTGTAAGGTCGCAAAAAATCATCATAATCATCAATACAGACTGGAATATAATTGCAAACCATGTCGCTCCTGTCATTGCTTTTTTCTGTCCATATTTCTGTGCATATTTAATTCCTATATAAATAATTCCAAGATTAGGTATTCCAACTATTATACCAATAATTCCAGCAAGAGGATAATTTTTCATAAATATGCCGTATAGCATGACAATAACTGTAGAATTGCCGTAAACCATAGCAGCGAACTTATCTGACGCAGCCGCAATTATAAGCATTCTTATAGGTTTATTATGCTTTAAAATCGAAGCATAATCGCGGAATTTAATATTCTGGGGCTTATCACCCGAATTATTATTTTCAAGATTAAAAAATTCTTTTCTATCTTTCTGCCATATTCCTATTACAGCCAGAACCGTACATATTGCCGATAAAATAACAACAGTTATTACAAATTCAGCAAAAAGCTCACTGGAATTAAAATTTTTATATTTATGTATAAGATATACCGAAACATAAAATGCTGTAAGACCATGTGCGAACATTATAAATGTTGAATCAAAAAATGTTATAAGCGGTCTCTGGTTTACATCGTTCGTTATAACTGACTGACCTGATTTTACAACTGTTGTCTGAAAAGTATATCCTATTATATACACAGCATAAATTATTATAAAATACGGTGCACGTATAAAACGAGGCACAAGGTGTGTTGTAAAAAAAAGCACTAGTGAACTTGCTGCCATAAGAATATATCCAAGAACTATAAATGGCCTGAATTTTCCAAATCTGCCATTTGTCTTATCAAGAATATATCCTATAACAGGGTCTGTAATTCCGTCAAACACCCTCATTCCGGTAAGAATAAATGATATTACAACTACACCTATTCCCGCAATGCCATTGGCATAATATGATACATATCCCATCATCGCCAGAAATAAATTAGTCGATGTATTATTAAGCGAAAAAAAGGCTATCTGCCAGATATGTGCCCTATTTTGTTTTATTTTATTATCCTGCCCATGTACTTCTTTTTTCATTATATAGTCAAACTCCCTCACAGTCAAATTCAGGGATAAAGCTTTCCGATGCAGTCTCTCCCTCCTGGATAAAACCGTTTACAACTCCGAGTTCAATGGCATAATCAACAACTTCATCATATTCTTTATCTGTCACTTTCCGGTTTATCTCAGGGTACTTTTCAACCTGTTTCAGCGGTGTGTACTGATTCATAATACTTATATAAATATCATCTTTAAAAGTTTCATATAAATACTTTATAACATTTTTTGAATCATATGTCATCCCCGGCAGTATAAGATGTCTTACTATCATTCCTCTTTTCATAATTCCACGTTTATCAAAAACTGGTTTTCCAACCTGCTTAAACATCTCATCAAGAGCTTTGGATGCAACATCAAAATAATCTTTTGCATTGGAATATTTAAGTGACAGTGAACTGTCCATATATTTCATATCCGGAAGATATATGTCAATAAGACCATCAAGAAGCTTTAAAGTTTCTATGTTTTCATAACTGCCTGTATTGTATACAATTGGAATTATCAGTCCGTTCATTCTTGCTTTTTTTATAGCCAGTGCAATCTGCACCACAAAATGTGTCGGCGTTACAAGATTAATATTATTGGCACCTTTTTCCTGCAATTCCAGAAAAATATCAGCAAGCCTGTCAATGCTGATAATCTTTCCTGTTTGTGCCGCAGCTATATTTCTGTTCTGACAAAATACACATCTTAAAGTACATCCTGAAAAAAACACAGCTCCTGAGCCTTCCTCTCCTGAAATACATGGCTCTTCCCACATATGCAGGGCCGCTCTTGCAACACAGAGTTCATCCGTCATAAGGCAGTAGCCTTTTTCTTTATTTTTTCTGTTTTTTTTACAATTTCTTGGACATAATTTACATTCGGACATTTCCTTATCCGCAATATTTTCAGTCATGTTCTTTTCCTTTTTCATTCATAAGTTCCTGCATCTTCGCAAATGCTTCCTTTATTCCTCCGACACCATTTACAAGTCCTTTATCTACAGCTTCCTGTCCGACAAGAATTGTTCCTAAGTCTTTTGTCAGAATTCCGGTATTCATCATCATTTTCTCCAGTTCATCTTCCGAAACCTTTGAATGTGATGATATAAACCTGACAATCCTGTCCTGTATCATTTTAAAATAATCAAATGTCTGTGGTGCACCTATAATCGTTCCATTCATTCTTACAGGATGAATAATCATAGTTGCCGTCGGTGCAATAAAACTATAATCTGTACTCACTGCAAGCGGTACTCCTATGCTGTGTGAATCACCAAGCACAAGCGAAACTGTCGGCTTTGACATTGAAGCAATCATCTCTGCAAGAGCCAGCCCTGCACTTACATCACCACCAACTGTATTCATAAGAAATAATACACCATCTATCTCTTCATTATCTTCAATTGATGCAAGCTGTGGCAGAATATGCTCATACTTTGTTGATTTACTTGATGCCGGAAGAACATCGTGTCCTTCTATTTCACCGATAATCGTCATTAAATGTATTTTACCATGTTTTTTATTATTCTCAAGCACTACCTGTCCAAAGTCCTGAATTTTCTTATCTTTTTCCTTTTCTTCCATATACTGCCCCCATTTTTATAAATTAAAACATATTAACACTCAATAATATTGTGCTTTTAAAATTTATTTTTATTCACATATGGATATACTATTCACATTAAGACATATTGCAATGAATGACAGCTTATATTAAAATAAAATATAATTTTTAATTATGAACTGTTGAAACAGTTCTATTCAAATGTAATTTTTACACAAGCGGCAAAAGTTTAATTTGCATATAATTAAACGCAGAATTGGAGAACTCTGATGATTGATTTAACAAAAATGATAGACAGTTTCACACACAGGCATGTTTTTATACAAACACACAATTTTCCTGACCCCGATGCAATAGCAAGTGCTTACGGTCTTCAGTATCTTCTGCACAGCAGAGGTCTTGAATCTACTATTATTTACAAAGGAAAAGTTGAACATGGAAGTTCAAATGCAATGGTTAAAAAGCTTGGTATTAAAATCATTGAATATTCTGATATGACAGATATGTCACAGGATGCAGAAATAATTCTTGTTGATTCGCAGAAAGGCAATGCCAATATAATCGACATGCCCGGAAATGAGGTGGTCTGCATTGACCATCATCCTATATTTGGCAAATCACAATATACTTTTTCTGATATAAGACCTGAAGTTGGTGCATGTGCTTCAATGATAGCACAATATATTTTTGATGAAGGTCTGCAGATACCCGGCAATATTGCAACAGCACTTTTATACGGAATACGTATTGATACTGCCGGATTGAGCCGTGGTATGTCCAATCTTGACCTTGATATGTTTTATAAATTATTCAATCTTGCCGACCGCAAAAAGATTGCCGAACTTGATAACAGCACTCTGCGTCAGACAGACCTGCTTGCATATTCCTCAGCAATTAACAGCATAAAAACATATGGAAAAACATCATATGCCAATACCGGATATAACAGTCCAGAACCGCTTATTGCTGCAATATCTGATTTTATTATGATGCTCGACACAACTGACAACACAGTCGTTTACTCTGTAAAAGATGACGGAATAAAAATATCTGTGCGAAGCGTCGGAACAATTAACGCCGGAAAGGTTGCCAATCAGGCACTTGATGGCATCGGAAGCGGCGGCGGACACGAAAATATGGCCGGTGGTTTCGTTCCTTATGATAAACGTATTACAGACCCTGTCCACAACGATAAATATATTTCCGAGCTGACCAATGAAATCGAACAGCGTTTTGCCAATGTGATCGATGGCTGAACACCTTCTGACTACCAAAAAACACTCGATTTTCACCTAAAACCGACAAACATTTTTTACATGTAAAAATCCCCGCAAACCTCTGGTATCTTTCGGATTCAAAGTCTTTTTTACCATTTTACCAACGTCGGTAAGATGCTCATAAAATAATAGAGGAGATGATTTAATAATTATGAGACGTCAAGTAGGACAATTCTCTTCCCATATAATCAATTTATTAGAACTTGATATAGAAGTTGGAACTCCTATTTATATATCTGATACTAATATAGAACATATGAAATCATCTCATCCAAATGATTTTATTAAATATGGTAATGATATCGAGCATATCATTTCTACTCCTGATTATGTAGGTAAAAATATTAAAGATAACTCTATTGAGTTTACCAAGGAATATTTAATTGATGGAGAATTTGTTAAAGTTGCAGTACGAGTATCTTCAAGTGGCATATTCTATGCACGCTCTATGTACATATTAAATCCTAACAGGGTTAGAAATTTTATTAAAAAAGGAACGCTTATAAAGACTTGACAATTTTTTGTACTAATGTATAATTGAAACTACAAAAACATAAACTATATCAAATGAAATCTGAGGACGGAACGGGCAGCCGTCACCCTAGTTGGAGATGTGGGAATGTCACCCCACCTATTTCATTTGTTAGTAAGGTGATAGCTTCGGTTATCACCTTTTTTGACTACCATTTTGACTACCATACATCAAAAAACATGGGACTGAACACCTTCTGACTACCAAAAAACACTTAATTTTCACCTAAAACCGACAAACATTCTTCACATGTAAAAATTCCCGCAAGCCTTAATTTACAAGGTTTTGCGGGGATTCTTGATGTAAGCTACCAGCCGGAATCGAACCGGCGACCTTCTCATTACGAGTGAGACGCTCTACCGACTGAGCCATGGTAGCATGAAACAAGAGATATGTTACCATATCAAACAAAAAAAGTAAAGATTTTTTACAACTTTTATCATTTTCCTGACATATGAATGCTTATGCCGGACACTTCCAACACAAATGCATAATATAAGATATAACCTGATTGGAGCCCTGTTATGAAAAATATTCTTTCCATTAAAAATGTAAGCTATTCTTATCATACACAGGAAGGTGAAACTCCCGCCCTGACTGACATAAGTTTTGATGTCAGCTCCGGAAGCTTCACATGTATTGTCGGTCCATCCGGATGCGGCAAATCTACACTTCTTTCCCTGATTTCAGGGCTTTTGCATCCCGACAGCGGTGAAATATATATAAATGGATGTAGCTCATCCGGTTCACTTCTTCATATAGGATATATGCTTCAAAAAGACAGTCTTTTTGAGTGGCGTTCTGTTTATAAAAATGTCCTGCTTGGTCTTGAAACAAGAAATATGCTCACATCGGAAAAAAAGGAACTTGCTGATAAAATGCTTGAAACTTACGGTCTTGTCAATTTTAAAAATGTAAAACCTTCACAGCTTTCAGGTGGAATGAGGCAGCGTGTAGCCCTCATAAGAACACTCGCACTTGAACCTGATATACTTCTTCTTGATGAACCATTCTCTGCTCTTGATTATCAGACCAGACTTGAAGTAAGCGACGACATATATAAAATTCTGAAAGAGCAGAACAAAACGGCAATCCTTGTAACTCATGACATTTCCGAAGCAATTGCAATGGGTGACAAGGTTATTATTTTAAGTGCAAGACCCGGACGAATTAATAAAATTATAGATATAACATTTGATAATCTGACAGACGGACGCACACCTTTTAAAGCAAGAAGTTCTCCCGGATTTTCTGATTATTTCAACACAATATGGAAGGAGCTGGTACAATGAGTGCACAACAGCAGGCCTACCTTAAACAAATAAAAAAATACAAATTATTTATCACATTATCGAGGATTTTTCTTTTTGTTATTTTCCTCTTTTTGTGGGAAATTTCGGCAAGATTCGGCTTGATAGAAGCTTTTATATTCAGTTCACCATCAAGAATCTGCATATGTTTTTATAAAATGCTGATTGACGGAAGCATATTAAAGCATGCTGCTATTACACTCGGCGAAACTTTTTTCAGCTTTGGTCTCATAATTGTATTCAGTATTGGCACCGCCCTGCTTTTATGGCTTTGCAAGCCACTATCCGACATACTTGAACCGTACCTTGTAGTTCTTAACAGTCTTCCTAAATCAGCACTTGCACCAATGCTCATTGTCTGGCTTGGTAACAATGCGAAAGCTATTATTGTAACAGCCATATCCGTTGCAATTTTTGGTACAATACTAAATATATACACAAGCTTTGCCGATACAGACCCTGATAAAATCAAGCTTATGAAAACTTTCGGTGGAAGCCGTTTCCAGATTCTTACAAAGCTTATCCTTCCGGCATCATTAAACACAATTGTAAGTAATATGAAAGTCAATATCGGTCTATGTCTTGTCGGCGTAATCATTGGTGAATTCCTTGCTGCAAGAGCCGGACTTGGATATGTAATAATTTACAACAGTCAGATTTTTAATATGGATCCTATTGCAATGTCAATAATTATTCTGTGCATTATTTCAATGATACTTTTTAAAATTATTGATTTAATACAGAAATGTGTTGAAAAATTATATTAGCCTTTCATAATTTTTATTGACTTTTTATATTATTCGTATTAGTATATATTATATAAATTTTAATGGGGTACTTAATATGATTTCACTAACTATCAAAGATACTAAGACTTTCATGTCTCATCTTCTTATAAAAGACACATTTGATAATATGCTCCTATCAGAAGCAGCCATAGTAACAGGCAACACCTATAATATCAATGGTTCAATCAACCGTTCTTTTTTCTCTGATGATGAGCTGGCTTCACTGGCCAGCCCGTCATATTCGCAGTGGTCTAAGATAAAGCCGGTGTGTTTTGGTCTCATTAAAGGTAATAAAGTTCCTACATCATTGAAGATAATATTTCTCTTATCAGAAGGTGACACATCACAGCTGGCCGGGCAGACCGACATTAATCCAGAAGATATCAACGGACTTTTTATAAATATACGCTATTCTGACTCAGGACTTACGCTTGTAACAGGAACCTCTGTCAGAACATTTACACTGGATAAGTCACTTGAACATGCTTTTGACTCATATGTAAAAGTATTCCTTGAAACCTCCGGCATTAACTATGAAGAAATTTCATAGAATTTTAATAATCTCCTGCAGCCGTGTATTTATGCGTATTACGCCCCTCCCTGTTAGCACTCATTTGTTTTGAGTGCTAATTTCTTCTTGACTTTGTTCATTTCCTGTATTAAATTACATTCTAGATTGATTTATGTTAAATTCATTTTGAATTAACAGGCACATAAAAGCTTATCAGGCTTTTAAATATATTTAATGGAGGATTGATTAATATGGCAAACGAACATGGTAATTTATCAATTAACAGCCAGAATATTTTCCCTATAATTAAAAAATGGATGTATTCTGACCATGATATTTTCTACAGAGAATTAATTTCTAATGGTTGTGATGCAATTACAAAGCTAAAAAAACTTTCTTTAATTGGTGAGTATGAAGCCCCTGATGATATTGAATATAAACTTGACGTTAAAGTAAGTCCTAAAAACAAGACTATCAAAATCATTGATAATGGTATTGGTATGACTAAGGATGAAGTAAATGAATATATTAACCAGATAGCATTTTCAGGTGCAGAAGCTTTTCTTGAAAAATACAAGGACAAGACTAACGAAGACCAGATTATCGGTCATTTTGGTCTCGGTTTCTACTCTGCATTTATGGTTGCTGACAAAGTAACTATCGACACGCTCTCTTTCCAGAAAGATGCAACAGCAGTTCATTGGGAATGTGACGGCGGTACTGAATATGACATGAAAGATTCTGACAAGCAGAATGTCGGCACAGAAATCACACTTTACCTTAATGAAGACAGTTATGAATTTGCAAATGAATATAAAGCAAGAGAAGTTATTGAAAAATACTGCTCATTCATGCCTGTACCTATCTTCTTAACTAACGAGGATGAAGAACCAAAGACAGAGGAAATTCCTGAGGAAGAAGTTACAGAAAAAGATACTGTTATTGAAACATTTATAAAAGAAGCCGAGACAGAAGAAGTCGAAAAAGAAGATGGAACAAAGGAAACAGTCGAAAAAACTCCTGCCAAAAAAATGGCTAAAATAGTAAAACGTCCTGTTCCTTTAAATGATATTCATCCACTTTGGACAAAACATCCAAACGAATGCAGCGATGAAGATTACAAAGAATTTTACCGCAATGTATTCCACGATTATAAAGAACCTTTATTCTGGATTCATCTGAACATGGATTATCCATTTAATTTAAAAGGTATTCTTTATTTTCCAAAGATTAACACAGAGTATGAAACTATTGAAGGCACAATAAAGCTTTATAATAATCAGGTATTCGTTGCTGATAACATAAAAGAAGTTATACCTGAATTCCTGCTTCTTCTCAAAGGCGTTATTGACTGCCCTGACCTTCCTCTTAATGTTTCAAGAAGTGCATTACAAAATGATGGTTTCGTTAAGAAGATTTCTGAGTATATTACTAAAAAAGTCGGTGACAAGCTCACAGGAATGTACAAAACGCAGAAGGAATCATATGAAAAATATTGGGATGACATCAATCCATTTATCAAATTCGGCTGCTTAAAAGATGAAAAATTTGCAGATAAAATGAATGATTATATTATCTTTAAGAACATTGACGGCAAATATCTCACACTCAAGGAATGTCTTGAAGAGAATAAAGAACATCATGAAAATACTGTATTCTATGTTACTGATGAAACAGAACAGAGCCAGTATATCAACATGTTTAAAGAAGCCGGTATTGATGCTGTAATCCTTACACATAACATTGATCAGCCATTCATAACTCACCTTGAGTCTAAAAACGAGGGTGTTAAATTCGCAAGAATAGATGCTGACTTATCAGACAGCTTCAAGGAAGAAACAAGTGAAGATGAATTGAAAGAAATATCTGAAACACTCACTGAAACTTTCAAGAAAGCTCTTGGCAAAGATAATCTTAATGTCAAAGTTGAAAAGTTAAAGAATGCATCTATTTCATCAATGATTACTCTATCTGAACAGGACAGACGTATGCAGGATATGATGAAAATGTATAATATGTATGGCATGGATCCATCTATGTTTGGTGCCAACAGCCAGACACTTGTCCTCAATGCCAATAATGAACTTGTCAAATATATTGCTGAACATAAAGATGGCGAAAATACAACTCTCATGTGTGAACAGCTTTATGATCTTGCTATGCTCAGTCATGCACCACTCACACCTGAACAGATGACTAATTTTATTGCAAGAAGTAATAAAATTATGGAATTGCTTGCTAAATAAGTAATTTTAACGTATTATATAAAAGAAAGGCACTGGGATTATATTGCCTCAGTGCCTTTCTTTTAAATTTTTTAAAATGAGGGTTATTATGTCAGATTATAACAATACACACAGTAACAATACTAATGACGATTTATATGATGATGACTATATTACATATGAAGAAACAAATGATGATGATTATATAGATGATGATGTTCTTGATCCGGAATTAGATGATTTCGATATTTATAGACAAAATCATTCTACAAATAAAAAATCATCATTAAATAAACAAAAACCAAAGCTCAATCCTTTTGTTGAAGAGGCTTTAAGCATAATCAAACTAATTGCCGTTGCATTTATAATAGCATTTATTTTTACACAATATATTATTGTAAATGCCGAAGTACCTACAGGTTCAATGAAAAATACCATCATGGAGGGTGACAGGCTTATCGGTTTCAGATTATCTTATTTGTTTAGCAAACCTGAACGTGGCGATGTAATAATTTTCAAATATCCTGATGATGAAAAACAAAATTTTGTCAAACGTGTAATCGGAATACCAGGTGATGTCGTTCAGATTATTCATGGAAAAGTTTATGTCAATGGTAATGAGCTGGATGAACCTTATTTACGTGAACCTATGAACGATAATGAAGAGGAACAGGTGTTTGTTGTTCCTGAAGGTCACTATTTCGTAATGGGTGATAACCGTAATGATTCTTTGGATTCAAGATATTGGAAAACAAGTAATTATGTTTCAGAAAAGAAAATTCTTGCAAAAGTAATATTCAGATATTACAACCAGTCAAGACATAAAATTAATTTCAAATTATTTAATTAATTTTCATTTAATTGATTTGAATAAACTACACATTTTTGCACATATTAAACATGTCCGGAATATCCGGACATGTTTTTTTCGCGGAAATAATTATTTACGCAGAACAGGAGGATTTTATGACAACATTAGGATGTAATGTAAACGCATGTTCACACAACAAAGACAATTGCTGCTGTCTTTCATCAATCGAAGTTCATGGAAACAGTGCATGTAAATGCGATGAAACATGCTGCGGCAGTTTCTACGAAGCCGACAGTGAAACAGCAAAAAACGCAAGCGAATCTCCTAAAATCAATCTAAGTATCTCATGTGAGGCTTCTAATTGTGTATATAACGAAGACAAAAAATGTAGTGCCGACCATATCGATATCTCAGGCATCTGTGCACAGGATGCATCAGAAACAGTCTGTGCTTCATTTAAGTGTAAATAATATAAATAATGGGAGAAACGTGTACCGCAAGGTGCACTATAAATAATAGGAAGTCCGCCATAAGCGGACTTCCCATTATTTATCAGAAAAGTGATAATTATTTCCACCAAGTTTTTTAATAAAATACATTGCATCATCTGCTGCCGCTACAACAGAATCTTCATTTGTTCCATTCTCGGGCACCATTGCAATTCCAAGGCTTGAATGAATATTTATCATAGCATTGTCAACTTCATATGATTCTTTAAAAGAATCAATTATACGATGTGCATACTGACTTACAACGTTATAATCATGACTGTCAACGATAACAGTAAATTCATCACCTGCAAATCTGTATACTCGGAACAGATTATCATTTATTTTTTGTATTCTCTGGGCAACTTCCCTTAGAACCATATCTCCGCTATTATGTCCGTAGGTATCATTAATATGTTTAAATTTATCAATATCAAACAAAAATACACTAAATTGCTTATTATCACCAAAATACTTTATCAAATCTTCCTTAAATGCCATTCTGTTCGGAAGACCTGTCAACATATCATGATTTGCAAGCTTTTCATATTTTTCCGTTGAAATACTTAAATTCTTATTTATCTTCTCTTTATGCATATTAGATGCAAACAGACATACAGATATAATAATTAGAAATGCTATTATAATTCCAGAAAAGATAATAATATCCCTATTTCTTTCAAAAAAATTCTGTTCATGATTGATAATAATTGCATTTTTAGGAAGCAATTTTGATGAAACTTCATATTTTTTCATAACATTCTCATCAAACATAATCACTCTCGGCGGTTCTGTCTGTATTCCAATACTTGAAACATCTGTACCATTAAAATACTGCTGTACCATTGACGCCGCAATTTTTGCCATCTCCTTCTGAGATACCATCTCACCACCGATAACGCCTTTTCCCATACCTATAGACACAATACTGAATGTAGGAACAGGTGCATTTTCTGATACAAGCTTTATTCCCTGTGAATCTATATATGTATTTCCGTCTTTATCACTGCTGCACATTATATATATAAGAATCGTATCCGAATCAAGACTTTTTACTTTTTCAATCAAATCATGCTGACTTAGTTTTGATGCATTAATTTCATCAAACTCATATTGCGGATAAATATTTTTATATTTATAATACTGTATTCTCTCACCCATACCGGTAACAGTATCATCAAGAATCGCAACAATCTTTTTGGCATCCGGAATAATCTTTGATGCAGCCTTAATTGTATTTTTGTATGAAAGACTTTCAATGACACCTGTAATCTGCGATGATGCTGAGACTGCAACTGCCTTATCATCATTGTTGACACCTTCAAAAAATATCGGAATATCTTTAAATAATGTATCCTTATTATCTACAGCAAAATTAAATGCTGCATCATCACCGACGATAATTGCATCATATGGTTCAACCTCGCCAAGATAATAAACCATATGCCTGTAAAAATCATCAACACTTTCTGATGATGTCAGATTTTTTGAATCCATAAACTTATAATCAATAACTACATCTTCATTAAGTACTTCTTTTATACCGGCAATCTGTTCAGGCACTGTTTCCCATGCATATGAATATGAACTTATAAAAAGCACTCTCTTTTTTGTAGTGTACTTCTGCTGATTTTCTTCCTGTGCATAAACACTCTTATATAATAATGACATACTACTCACTGCACCTATCATTATTATAATAAATAATATTGCTTTTAGAATTCTACTTCTTTTTAATCTGTCAGTTCCAAAAAAGCTTTTCATATTCTCTCCTGTCTCTGACACCGCCCCTGTACTTATGCGTTGCCGGTATTTTTATATTTTATCTTTGATATCTTTTTAATATCTCATATACCTCTTCCTGCGTAGCACATTTCATAACTTCATCTGCAACTTTATCTGCCTCAGCTTTTGTCCATTTTGCAATCTGTGCACGCGTCCTTAAAATTGATGATGCATTTACACTAAATTCCTTTAATCCAAATGATATAAGAAGTGGTGTAAGAAGTGGATCTGCAGCAGCTTCGCCACACATTCCCGCTATAATATTCTCATTTGCAGCTGCACTTATAATTCTTTTAATTGAACGTATAACTGCAGGATTGTATACAGAATATAAATATGCAACCTTTGAATTGCCACGGTCAACAGCCATTGTATACTGTGTAAGATCGTTTGTACCGATACTGAAAAAATCGGCTTCTTTTGCAAGCAGATCAGCGATTTCACTTGCCGCTGGAGTTTCAATCATAACACCGACACATATATTTTTATCATAAGGTATATTTTCCCTATCCAGGTCAGCTTTGATATCTTCAACTAATGCTTTTACTTCTCTCAGCTCATTTACACACGTAACAAGAGGTATCATTATCTTTATTTTACCAAATACACTTGCTCTAATCAATGCTCTTAATTGAATTTTATACATTTCTTTTCTGTCAAGACAATATCTGACTGCCCTGAATCCAAGAAATGGATTATCCTCTTTTTCCATTCCAAGATATGGAATATTTTTGTCTCCTCCAACATCAAGTGTTCGTATAATTACTTCTTTTCCATCCATCATAACAGCTGTCTTTTTATATGCTTCAAATTGCTCTTCTTCCGATGGAATCTGCGTATTTTCCATAAATAAAAATTCTGTCCTGAAAAGTCCGATGCCTTCACCGTCATTATCTTTGACATTTTTTGCATCTTCCGGTTTTCCTATATTTCCAAACAGTTCTATCTCAATAGAATCAGCTGTTTTTGTAGCTTTGTTTCTGTATTTATTTAATTCTTCTTTATCTCTAAGATATTTTTCTTTCTTTGCTGTATATTCTGTAATCTCTTCTTTTGATGGATTAAGAATGACACATCCTTCTTTTCCGTCAATCACTGCCTCCATCCCATCTATTGCATTGTCGGTTATATCATCTACGCTGAACACTCCCGGTATTTCCAAAGCTCTTGCAAGTATAGCAGAATGTGATGTAAAGCCTCCTGCCTGTGTTATGATGCCTTCTACATTTTCCTTTACAATTCCGGCAGTCATTGAAGGTGTTAAATCTTTTGCAACAATTATGCTGCCTTTAGGCACTTCGCTTATATCAATATCTCTGTCTCCTGTAAGAATTTTTAACAGACGAAGCCTGATATCTTTAATATCCGCCGCTCTCTGGACTGTAAGCTCATCATCTGTCATTGTAAACATTTCAATAAACTGTTCACATACTTTATCAACAGCTTCTTCTGCACACATTCCGCTGTTTATCTTATCTTTAATTTCATCCTGCATAAATGGGTCTGACAGCATTATTATATGTCCCTCTATAATTTCTGCATTCTTTTCTCCTGCTGTTTTTCTCATATGTTCAGCCATTTTTGTTGTTTTTTCAATAAATTTATCAACTGCCTGTAAAAAACGTTTTATTTCATTTTCTTTATTCTCTGGCGATTTTATCTCGTACACAGGCATATCATTTTTTATAATAACAATTTTTCCGATTCCATAGCCCGAAGACCCACCAATTCCTTTATACATAACTGCCTCCTTTTTACATCTAAACATAAAGCCGCCGGAACATGAACCGGCGGCTTATTAATAGCTATACTTACTTTATTCCCCAAGTCCCGATTCAATTAATGAGGCAATGCTTTCACAAGCCTCCTGCTCATCAGCACCATCACATTCAACTTCTATCTGGGAACCACATTTCATACATCCCGCAATAATATTCATAACACTCTTGGCATTAATCTTTTTTCCATTAAATACCAGACTGATATTACTTTTATATTTTGCCGCTTCTTTAGCAAGCACGCCTGCTGGACGCATGTGAAGTCCCTGTTCATTTTTAATTACCACTGTTTTTGATACCATAATAATTCTCCTGTCTTTTCATTACGCTTTTATTTTCACTTTACTTTTTTCTTTAATGCTGAAAGAATTAATGCTCCAACTATACTTCCTACTGCAAGTGCAACTATATACATAAGCCAGTTGCCAACAACCGGAAATACAAATACACCACCATGAGGTGCCCTCAATGTACATCCAAATGCCATTGACAGGCCACCTGCAACTGCCGAACCAACAATACAGCTTGGAATTACTCTTAATGGATCAGATGCTGCATATGGAATTGCTCCTTCTGATATAAAACACAATCCCATAATATAGTTTACCACGCCATTTCTTCTTTCTTCATCATTCCATTTATTCTTAAAAAATGTTGTTGACAATGCAATTGCTATCGGTGGTACCATTCCACCAATCATTACAGCTGCCATAACATCAAAGTTACCTGTAGCAAGCGATGCCGTACCAAATACATATGCAGCCTTATTTACCGGACCACCCATATCAACGCTCATCATGCCTGCAACAATTATTCCAAGAAGAACTTTTGATGTATTTCCCATGCCATCAAGCCAATTGCTTATTCCTGTATTAATCCAGCCCATAGCAGGATTAACAGCACACATTACAAGTCCTATAATTATAATTCCGCCGAGAGGATATATAAGCATCGGTCTTATTCCGTCCATACTCTTTGGAAGCTTTCTGGTTATCTTCTCCAGAAGAACAACAACATATCCTGCAACGAAGCCTGCAAGAAGTGCTGCAAGAAATCCTCCTGAAATTCCGACTGTCTTACCCTGTGCAAGATCAACAAAATTAGTTCCGTTCATCGCAAGCACACCACCGGCAAAACCGACTGCAAGTCCGGGTCTGTCTGCTATTGATGATGCAATAAATGCGGCAAGTATCGGTAACATAAATGCAAAAGCTGCATTGCCTGTTGTCTTGAAAAATGCAGCAACAGGCGTATTCATACCGAAATTAGACGGGTCAATTGAATAATCATCAAGAAGAAATGCAAGTGCAATCATTATTCCGCCGCCAATTACAAATGGAAGCATATGCGAAACACCATTCATAAGATGTTTGTATATTACATGCCATACGCCTTCTTTTTCACCTGATGAAAGGCTTTCCTTTTGTCCACCCTCCTCATGGTACACCGGAACTTTCTTTTCTACAATTTTGGTAATCAACTCTTCCGGTTTATGAATTCCATCCGATACTTTCGTAAACAATACCGGTTTTCCGTCAAATCTTGCTGTTTCTACATTTTTATCAGCTGCAACAATTATGCCATCGCACGCTTCTATTTCCTCAGCTGTAAGTGCATTCTTTACACCGCCTGAACCATTAGTCTCGGCTTTCAGGCTGTAACCCATATTTTCTCCAGCTTTCTGCAATGCTTCTGCCGCCATATATGTATGGGCGATTCCAGTTGGACATGCAGTTACAGCCAGTACACGATACTTTGCATTATTGTCATTTTGTCTAATCTGCTTTTCTCTTTGTTCTTTTTCATCTAAAGATTCTTCATCACCATATTTTTCTGATTCTTTTTCATCAATCACAGCCAAAAATTCCTGTTTGCTTTTTACATTCAAAAGCTTATTTTTAAAATCTTCATCCATAAGAAGAACCATAAGGCGTGATAAAACCTCAAGGTGAACATCCGCACCATCCTCAGGTGCTGCTATCATAAAAAACAGCTTAGACGGCTGTCCGTCAAGTGCTTCATAATCAACTCCATCCGGTACCGTAATTGCTGCAAGTCCCGGTCTTTTTACTGCACTGCATTTTGCATGAGGAATTGCTATTCCTTCGCCAACAGCTGTTGAACCCTGCTCCTCTCTTGCTTTTATGGCCTGTGTATATTCAGCCTTGTCTGACAGATTTCCTGCTTTTTCATGAAGGTTTACCAAAATCTCAATAGCAGATGATTTGTCCTTAACTGAAACACCAAGCTCAATTCCCGATTCATTTAATAATTCTGTAATCTTCATGTCATCTTCCATCCTTTCTTTTTATTTTTTTATTTTTAACACATCTATTATATGTGTCATACACTGTTATAACTGTTTTAACAATTCTTCCGTCTTTTCCTTAGTGGCAAGTCCTTCCAGAAAAGCTGTGGCACCGCCTGCGGCAGTTGCATATTTTAGGGCTTTTTCGTAATTCCTGTCCTTAAAATAACTTGCAACAAACCCCGCAACCATCGAATCTCCTGCACCTACCGAATTAACAACCTGACCCTTTGCAACGCCTATTTTATATACCTTTTTATTTTCCGTAAAAAGCACCGCACCGTCACCTGCCATAGAGACAAGCACATTTTTCGCCCCCATATCCTGTAATTTACCTGCATAATAGTTCATCTGTTCTTCATCAAGTGATGTCTTACCGAACATTTCCGCAAGTTCATGGTTATTCGGTTTAATAAGAAATGGCCTGTATTTTAATACATTCAGTAAAAGTTCTTTTGTAGCATCAACCACAACATTAACATTCTTCCCTGAAATTCTTTCTATAAACTGCTCATATATATCTTCTGGAACACTTTTAGGTATCGTCCCTGCAAGTATCAGCGTATCACCATCTTTTATTTTATCCAGTTTCTTAAAAAGCTGTTCCAGTTCATCTTTTGAAATTTCAGGTCCTGCCGCATTAATATCTGTTTCCTTTGTGCCCTTGACTTTAACATTTATTCTGCTTAATCCACTGTTAAGATGTATAAAATCCGTCTGAACACCCAGATTTTTTACGCCATTTTCAATCTCTTTACCTGTAAATCCCGCAACGAAACCTAGTGCTATACTTTCAACGCCAAGATTATGCAATACAGTCGAAACATTAATTCCTTTTCCGCCATATAAAACATATTCACCATGGCTTCTGTTTACCTGACCAGCTGTAAGATTATCAACATGCATCGCATAGTCAATTGCAGGATTCAGTGTAACCGTATAAATCATTCAACATGCACCTCCTTAATCAGAGTAAGTTCTTTATACTTATCTTTAACAATACCATCCGTTACAATACACGCTTTTTCTAACGGAGCAAATGTTACAGCTGTAACTTTGCCAAACTTTGTGTGGTCAGCAAGAACATAGCTTACATAACTGTGATTGACTGCTTCTTTTTTCAACATTGCTTCATCTGTGTCAACTGTTGTAAATCCATGTAACGGATGTATTCCGTTAGCACCGATAAAAGATTTTGTAAAATTGAATTTTTTTATGCTCTCAACAGCCTCACTGCCAACAACTGCCTCAGTCTTTGCTCTTATAAGTCCACCCGCCATATAAGTTTTAAATCCTTTAGATATCAGTTTTTTTGCATGTACAATTCCATTCGTAACAAATACGGCCGACACACTTATGTCTATATAATCAATAAGAAACTCTGTTGTAGTTCCTGCATCTATATATATAAAATCATCATTCTGGATTGTTGAAGCTGCATATTCTGCTATAGCTTTCTTCTCTGCTACATTCTTTTCGTACTTGGTATCAACATCATCTTCAGATGTAAGGAACTCCTGTTCAACTGCTGCTGCACCTCCACGGATTCTCTTTACTTTTCCCAGTTCATCAAGTGCTGTCAGATCTCTTCTTATTGTTGCCGCTGATGCACCTATTTCATTCACCAGCTGCTCAACCGTCACAGCCTGATTCTTTTCAACTGCTTCAGTTATCAGTCTGTATCGTTCCTGTGTCAGCATTAATAACCACTCCCTTAAACCATTTTCTTTATCTATGATTAAAATATCACTCTTTTTAATCATTGTCAATCATTTTTAATCAAATTCAATCATATTTTTTCATTTTTTGATTGATTTTGATTGAATTCAAGTCAACTATGAGAAACACGCTCCGCGAGTTTCTCAAGTTATCGCGGCAGTCGCCAAGGTCTCGTGCAAGCACGGACTTTGGCTCGTTACACGCGTAAAAAAAAGAGAGAAACCGACATTAAATGTCAAGCTTCTCTCTTTAAATTATTAATGTTATGAATTACAAATCCATCATGCACAGGCATAAAACTTAGTCTGCCAAATGATTAAATTAAACTCTTGAAAGATATTCACCTGTACGTGTATCGATTTTGATTGTATCTCCCTGATTTACAAAGAGTGGAACCATAATCTTAGCACCTGTCTCAAGAATAGCAGGCTTTGTAGCACCTGTTGCTGTATCACCCTTAACACCAGGTTCAGACTCTGTAATCTGAAGTTCAACAAAAAGAGGTGGTTCAATAGCAAATACCTTGCCCTGATGCGAACATAACTTAACCATTTCGTTTTCCTTAACGAACTTTAATGCATCGCCTACATCTTCCTTTGCAAGAGCAATCTGCTCGAATGTTTCTGTATCCATGAAGTTGTAAAGATCTCCATCAGAATATAAATACTGATATTCTTTTCTGTCAATGTGAGCAAGCTCAAGCTTCTCTGTTGGTCTGAAAGTCTTTTCAACCACACCACCACTCACGATGTTCTTCATCTTTGTTCTAACAAAAGCAGCGCCCTTACCAGGCTTTACATGCTGGAATTCAATAATCTGCCAGATACCGTTATCCATCTGAACTGTAATACCGTTCTTAAAATCTCCTGCACTTACCATTCTTTGGTATACCTCCTAAATTATCAATAACTTATAATATTTTATAATAATCTTACGCATTTGGCAACTATTTTTTTAGCAAACAGCCACAAAATACATATTTTATACACTAAGAACCAAATTATAAAGATTTACTGCATATCACATAATGCCTGCATTGCATATAAATATCCGTTTAATCCGAGTCCTACAACCTGACCTGTACACACAGGTGCTGTAACAGATACATGACGGAATTCTTCTCTTGTATGAACATTAGAGATATGAACTTCAATCTTTGGAATTGATTCTATTGATGCAAGTGCATCACGTATAGCATAGCTGTAATGTGTATAAGCTCCAGGATTAATTACTATTCCGTCAACATTTTCAAAATATGCCTGCTGTATTCTGTCAATAATTGCTCCCTGTGAATTATTCTGGAATACTTCAACTTCCACACCAAGCTCTTCTGCTTTTTTATTAATCATATCAACAAGAACATCATAATTTTGTGAACCATATATTCCTTTTTCCCTTATTCCGAGGAAATTGATATTAGGTCCGTTAATAACAAGTATTTTCTTCATTCTTTTATTTACCTTTCTATAATTATAAATCACAACCAAATTATCTACATATTTTTTTGCAAAAACTCTTCCATCTGACTAAACATATCATTAAAAGCTATATCTTTCGTATCAATCTTAATGTCAGAAACACTGTCATAAATCTCTTTTCTTGCATCCATAAGCGTATTAATCTTTTCTTTGAGATTACCACCTGCAAGAAGCGGTCTTGTATTATCACCACTTAGTCTTTTAACAAGTTCATCTGCATCAGCCCACAGATATACAACTGTACCAAGCTGTGATAAAAGCTCTCTGTTCTCCTCTTTTACAGGAAGACCTCCTCCTACAGATATAACACAATTTTGGGTATCTCTCTCCAGAAGTTTGTTTAACATGTCTGTCTCAAGATTTCTGAAATATACTTCACCCTTTGACGCAAAAATATCAGAAATTGTTATTCCATTTTCTTTTTCTATAAGCTCATCAGTATCAACAAATTCCATTTTCTTATTAGCTGCAATCCATTTTCCGAATGTGGTCTTTCCTGAACCCATAAATCCAATCAGGATAATATTGTTTCTTTTACTCACTGATTCCAAGCTCCTTTTTCATATCCTCATATATTATATCAGCCATATCAGATGAAATCTTACAGTCATTCCAGAGTTCATACGCTGCAACGCCCTGGTACAGAAGCATTTTTAATCCGTTATAAGCCGGCTTGCCATGCTTTTTCATAAGTTTCATAAACATTGTCTCATATGGATTATAAATAATATCGACACCTGCCGCTGCATTCTCATAAAACTCATCTGCCGTAACAGCTGTCTCATCATCATGCGGATGAAGCCCTACACTTGTTGTCTGTATAACAATGTAATCCTTTTTATCAAAGCTGCCACATTCAGAAATTCCTGCCGCCTTTGCTATATCTTTTTTTGCATATTCATTGACTGCATCTGCTATATTCTGTGCTTTTTCGAGCGTTCTGTTCATTATATAAAGCTCTGATGCCTTCTTTCCTGCACAAAGAAAAGCAATCGCTCTTGCTGCGCCGCCTGCACCTATTATAACAACACACTTGTCTTCAAGAGAAATGCCAACATCTGAAAGTTCTCTGTCAAGTCCGAGAATATCCGTGTTATACCCCTTAAATCCACCTTCAGTACGCACAAGCGTATTCACAGCCCCGATAGCAGCTGCAAGCTCATCAATGTCAACAAGTTCATCTATAACAGCCTGTTTATGCGGAACTGTAACATTAAGGCCCAGAATATCAAGTGCATATGCACCTTTAACTGCTGCCGCCACATTACCGGCTTCAACCTTAAAAGTTGCATATACAAGATTATCTCCTCTTAATCCAGCAAGCCTGTTATGAATAACAGGCGATATTGAATGTGCTACAGGATTACCTATAAGTCCGCACACTCTTGTTGTTCCATTAATATCCATCTTAACATATCCTTTTTATTTTTTATTTTTATAATCATCTGTTTGGCCATGTTTTTTACAATATCTTTTATAGAAAAAAAGAACTATCTTCTCAAGATATCTTTTTAAAACAATCTGAATCTCCTCATGCTTATCTATAGGCTTCACAAGCATGCTCAGGATTCCTGCCCTGTTGGCTCCCCATACATCAGTAAATATCTGGTCTCCGACAAAAAACACATTATCTTTGCCACAATTCATAATATCCATTGCCTTAATATAATTGACAGGCGATGGCTTGTTTGCCTTGCTTACATACTTTGAATCAACTTCATCTGCCAGAGGTTTCACTCGTTCTTCTTTATTATTTGAAATAATACACGTCTCGTATCCTATCTCATGAAGCCTGTCAAATAAATCCTTTGCTCTCTTTGTGACAGGTGCACCGTGTTCTACAAGTGTATTGTCAACATCAAATATTATTCCGCGGTATCCTTTTTCGTAAAATTCACCATATTCTATATCATAAGCAGAATCATAATATCTGCCGGGATAAAAACATTTAAACATATATTCCTCATTAATTTTTCATGATAAATTATTTTAAAATTTTGTTAATTTCCTCAAGAAATGTATTGACATCCTTGAATTCACGATAAACAGATGCAAATCTTACATAGGCTACTTCGTCGAGTTTTTTAAGTTTATCCATTACAATCATTCCGATCTTTGTTGTAGGAATCTCTTTTTCACCAGAATTAAAAATCTGTGTCTCAATCTCATCAACCATCTGGTTAATCTGTGCAAGTGACACTGGTCTTTTATGACATGAACGCACAATTCCCGCAACAATCTTTTCCCTGTCGTAAGGCTCTCTGTTGTCATCCTTTTTAATAACAATAATCGGCATCATCTCTATTTTCTCATATGTAGTAAATCTTTTTGCACATGACTCACACTGGCGGCGGCGGCGTATCGCTCCCTCCTCAGTCGGTCTTGAATCTATAACTTTTGTATTCTCATTTCCGCAATATGGACACTTCAAGGTAGTTACCTCCAAAAAATTAAAACTGAAAATTCCCCAAGGAATGAATTTATTATAAATAATATTGTGTCTGCGGTCAATAAAAAGTCTTTAAAAAAATGGATATTCTTTACAGGATTAAATTTTCTTTTAACGGCAATCATTTACTTAGAAAATTCAATTATATTGATAAAGGAGGTGCAGCTTGGCTGGGTATAAAGTAGAAATATGCGGTGTCAATACAGCAGAGCTTCCGCTGTTAAAAGCAAAGGAAAAAGAGGAACTTTTAAAGAAAATCAAACAGGGTGATGCAAACGCCCGTGAACAGTTTATCAAAGGCAATCTGCGTCTTGTATTAAGCATTGTACAGCGTTTTAACCAATCAAATGAAAACATCGACGATTTATTCCAGATTGGATGTATCGGAATGATTAAAGCTATTGATAATTTTGATTTATCACAAAATGTACAATTTTCGACATATGCAGTCCCAATGATATTAGGAGAAATAAAAAGATATTTAAGAGATAACAATTCTATACGTGTCAGCCGTTCCATGCGTGATACCGCTTACAAAGCAATCTATACCAAAGAAAAACTGACAAAATTAAGACAAAAAGAACCGACAATTAATGAAATTGCGTCCGAAATCGGTGTGCCAAAAGAAGATATCGTACTTGCACTGGAGGCAGTACAAACACCCGTCTCGCTGTACGAGCCTGTATACAATGATGGCGGCGACACACTCTATGTGCTCGACCAGGTCAGTGACAAAAAGGACTGCGAAGAAAACTGGGTCAGCCGGATTTCTCTTAAAGAAGCAGTTGAAAAACTCTCCCCACGCGAGAAAAGAATTATAACAATGCGTTTTTTTGAATGTAAAACACAGATGGAAACTGCTGCCGAAATAGGCATTTCACAGGCACAGGTTAGCCGGCTTGAAAAAATGGCATTAAAATCAATGCGTAATTTTCTGGGCTGACAACTATCTGCCGCCTTATGAATATAATAATACTGACAAATATTTATAAGGCGGTTATCCATGCGTGTATGTGATTTGCACAATAAACAGGTAATAAATACATGTGACTGCAAAATTCTTGGATGTGTAATTGATATTGACTTTGACGAATGCAGCGGCTGCATAAAAGCACTCATAGTACCGGGACCCGGACGGCTTTGCGGCCTGTTTGGAAGAGATATCGAATATATAATTCCATTCCCATGTGTCAGAGGCATAGGTCCCGATGCTGTTCTTGTTGAAGTTTCTCTCGAAAAAATAACACATAAATGTATATGATTATTGAATTTTATCTCTTTTTGAATTAAAATATAAATAAATATTAATGTACAGAAGCGAGGCATATTATATGAGCGAAAAATATATTGCATATGTAGGCAGCTATACTCACGAAAGCAGCAAAGGAATCCATTTATACGATATGGATGTTGAAAAGGGACGTATAACAGAACGCACAGAATTTCCAATTGATAATCCTTCTTACATAACATTGTCACACAGCGGTAACTTTTTATATTCAATATGTGACCAGGGTGTAACATCATTTTCCATAGAACCGGATGGCAGTTTAAATAAACTCAATGTCGTTTCTATTAACGGAATGCGAGGATGTCACATCACAATTTCAAAAGATGACCGTTTTTTAATTGTTTCAGGATATCATGATGGTAAACTTACCGTGCTTTCACTTGAACCTGACGGAAGAATCGGCAAAATAACAGATGAAGTATTCCACAAAGGAATGGGAAGCATTGCTGACCGCAATTTCAGGCCACATATAAGCTGGTCTGTATTTACACCTGATGAAGAACTTTTATGTGCATGCGACCTTGGTATTGACCAGATTAAACTTTACGAATTTAATCACAACACTGGAAAACTCAAATTATATGATATTATACGTTCACAGCTTGAATCAGCTCCAAGACAGATGATATTCAGTGCAGACGGCAGATATGCCTATGTTTTATGTGAATTGAAGAATTATATAAATGTATATTCTTATGACAAAGACAATGGCAAAAACCGTTTTGAACTTATACAGAATATTTTTACAGTCAGAAAAGGACATAAAAACAACAGTGCTGCTGCCAGTCTTATTCTTTCTAATTCAGGCAATAATCTTATCTGCTCAAACGCAGGTGATAATACTGTTACTATTTACAGCGTAAACAAAGAAACAGGTACGCTTAACAGTATTTCATCACTTCCGGTAAGCGGTGATTATCCAAAATACATAAATATTTTTCCTGATGACAAACACATAATGTCAATGAATAATGAGGGCAACTCAATAACAATTTTTACAATTCATTTTGATAAAGGACTTATAGTAATGAATGGTCCTGAATTAAAAGTTTCAAAACCAAATAACATGATAATTAAAAAATTACAGTAAATCTTATGCCATGCCATGGATTTTCAAAACCTGCGGCATGGCGTTTTTTTACATAAAATAAAAAACAAACGAGGATATTATATATGAACATATTTATATGTGATGATAACGAAGCTGATATCGCACAAATTCGCAGTTATACAAAAATATACTTTGCAATGGAACCTTATGACCCGCTTGTAAAAGGCTTTACCAGCGGTGATGATTTATTAAATGACCCATTAATACCGGATATTGTTTTTCTGGATATAGAAATGCCGGGACTCAACGGAATAAATACCGCAACAGAGCTTATTAAACGCAATCCAAGCGTACTTATAATAATCGTGACATCTCATCTTGATTATCTTGATGACGCAATGAAAATCCATGTTTTCCGCTATCTTACAAAGCCTGTTGAAAAGAAACGTCTCAGCCGCAGTCTTGCTGATGCAGTAAAAATATATGCCGAGGCTAATGCGACAGCAATTGTTTACACACGCAGACATGGTCCTATTGCACTTAAAAAATCTGATATTATATGTATTGAAGCAGAGGGACGTTATTCTTATGTATACACAAAAGATGATAAAATTGACTCAGTCAACAGCCTGTCAGAATGGATGAATGTACTAGCCGGAATTAATAAAAGTTATAATTTTTATCAGGTTCACAGAAGCTTTATCATTAACATGAATTATATAACCAACTACTCTCCTACTGAGCTTTCACTTAGCAATGGCTTTATGACTATACCTTTGGCACGCCGTAAAAGAGTTGAATTCAAAAGACAATATTTAAGACATCTTGAAAGAATAAGATAAATTATAGGGCCAGGTAGTTATCATGAATTTATTTAATATATATATAATATCAATTTTTGCATATATATGTGAAGGATATACGTTATGGCTTTATTGCTCCGGCCTTTTTGAACGCAGATACAATTTTATAAAAAGATTGTTAATTTACATAATATTTTATACTATTCCTATATTGTTTATAGGTTTACGCATGTTTTCATTAAACTGTATACTGTTTTTTGTAATGACAATGCTGATTATATGCACAGCATATAAAGTCACACCGGGCAAAAGCATGCTGCACGCACTGCTGGCAACTTTTATTATGTGCATAACAGAACTTATCGTAATGGTTGCTGTTCCTGATTATGGTCAGAACGTTCTTGGCTATATTGATTCATTTAAGGTACAGGTTATGATTTATTATATAAGTAAGCTCTTATACCTTATATTTATGTATATAGCCTCTTATATTCTTGCAAAAAAGGAACATCCCGGCACAACATCAACATTAAAAATATTTGCACCTGTCGGAATATGTGCAATAAGCGTTTTCATTATAAATTCTTTTTGCATTTTATGTGTCAATATATCACTTTCGACAAAATATGTTACACTTATACTTATAAGTGCAACGGTTCTTTTGTGCCTTAATGTACTTGCAATAAATATGTATAATTACATAGAAAAACAATACATCCAGAACGAAAAACTAAATTTGCAGCTTCAAAATGAATCTCTTTCAATAGAATATTATAAACAGCTCGCTGAAATGGACGAAAAACAAAAAATAATGATTCATGATATTAAGAATCATCTTTTGTCGATAAAGGAGTTAAATAAAGAACATAATTATAATGAAATTGATAAATATATTTCAACGCTTCTGTACTCTGAGGAATTCAGCAAACCTGTAATGGTATCTGACAATGAAATTTTAAATGCAATTGCATATCGTTTTCAGAAAAAATGTTCAGACAAAAATATTACATTTATAACAGATATACGTTCAAAAACTGTTTCTTTCATATCTCCTGACGACTGCACTTCTTTATTTTGCAATCTTCTTGATAATGCATATGAAGCAGCATGTAAAACAGATGATGGACATATAACATTAAAAATATGTTCTGATACTTCTGACAAACTTACTATCATGGTAAATGTAGTAAATTCATGTAATGGAAATCCTTTCGATTCGCATGGTAAATTAAAAACATCCAAGAAAGACACCATAAGCCATGGCTATGGACTTAAAAGCATTGAACGTGTCGTCAATAAATATAATGGTTTTATTGATATGTATTATGACGAAAATGATTCAACTTTCCATACACTTATAAGTTTTTCAGACCGGATGTAAACAGCCAAAAAGGCAGGCTTACTGATTTTTCTAAAAAATCAGCAGACCCGCCTTTTATATTTTTATATCTTATTACTTTTCTGCATTTTTATCAGAATCTGCATTTTTATAATCGCTTTTTTCAAGCTTATATGCAAATATTGAACCTGCAACTGCAAGTAAAGTAAGCACAGCTGCAATAATGTTCATTACCATATTCACCCCTCCTGTCATAAATTAATTCCTAACTTATGACAGCACAGCTTTTTTCTCCATCCTGATTATGAATATATGTAATAATAATTTTTCTGCGTATGTATTGATTTTTTTCATGTATATAATAATAATTAATACTGAAAAAAAACATAATAATAAATTCAAGTAAAATCAGGGCAAACGAAAAATTAATCTTCAGATTATATCTGTATGAAATTATATCTTTTGTCTGAAAGACATTAATATCTTTTAATCCTAACATCTCTCCCATACATATTTCGTTACCTCCATATGTATCATCAATCACCTGATATACATAAGATGCAGAAGTTCCACCGGACTTATTGCATCTGAATTCTTCATTATCCGTTCCAAAATACATTCCTGAAAGAATTATTGACAGAACAAGAAAAATATATATTAATTTTTTATTTGTTTTAAATGATTTCATATATTGTTTTCAACCTTACAGGCACAGAATATACAACTTCTTCTACAATATCCGCATCTTGTGCAAGCTGCCTGTTGATATATGCTAATTGTCTGATATATTCTCTGGTAGATTCATCATATATGCATCCATCAGAAAAAATATCATTGGTTACTATTATTATATTACTACATTTATCACGGATTGTCATGCATTCTTTAATAATTGATTGAGTATTTCCTCCCGGCTCAAACATTTCGTTTGCGACAAGATTTGACATACACTCAATAAGAACTGTTGAGTTACGTGGATTTTTTATTTTTTCCAACGCCCCTGATATATGCATCGTCTGCTCAATTGTATAAAAATCTTTGCCTTCACGCAGCTTCTTATGCCTTTCAACTCTTTTTTTTCCTTCTTCTCCGTATGGAATCATAGTTGCAATATAATATTTTTCATTTTTTTGTGCAAGCTCACATGAAAGCTTTTCCGCATATTCAGATTTACCGCTTCCGCTTCCTCCGAAAATTAATGCAAACACTCATATGCCTCCATATCTATATTTTCAAATGTATTGCTCTCATTGTACACACTCATTGCCATATCAATCAGAGGAAAAACCATAACTGCCCCAGAACCTTCTCCCAATGCAAGATTCGCATCTATCACAGGCTTTAATTCAAGATGTGTAATAATCTTTTTTAAAGCAGGCTCTTTTCCTGCATGTGATGCAATCATATATTTTTTTGTTCCAGGTGACATATATTCTGCAGTAAGTGCTGCTATTCCCGATATCAGTCCGTCAATGACAACCGGAATTCCATACTCAGCTCCGCCGATAAATACACCTGCAAGCCCTGCAATATCCAATCCACCAATACATGATAAAAGTTTAAGTGCATCATCTTTATATCCACTATACATTTCACATGCTTTTCTTACTGTTTCAGTTTTATTTTTAAGCCCTTCATTCGTAAGTCCTGCACCGTAACCTGTTACATTTTCCGGCTTTTCATCAAGAAGAATTGCTGCAAGTGCTGCACTTGTAGTTGTATTTCCAATTCCCATTTCGCCCGTTGCAATAATATTTATTCCTTTTTCACTGCACATTTTTACAATTTCTTTTCCTGTTTCTATTGCCTTAATACACTGTTTATCTGTCATAGCATGTTCTTTCAGAAAATTTTTTGTACCATGGCTTATCTTTTTATGTAAAATCCCATCCATATCATCAATTTTTTTACCTGACGGAATGGTTTCACATGCAATTCCTATATCTACAGGTATAACCTGTGCACCGGTATAACCAGCCATAAGACATACACTTGATTTGCGTGATGCCATATTGGCAGCCACTATCGCTGTTACATCCTGTCCGCTCTGACTTACATTTTCCTCTACAATTCCATTATCAGCACACATTATGACTAATGCTTTTTTACTTATATCTACATGTTCTGTATTCTGTATGCCTGCAATTTTTACTATTATATCTTCAAAATCCCCTAGTCCGTTAAGAGGCTTTGCTATATTATCCCAATGTTTTTTTGCAGCATATTCGCATGATTTTTTTATAAAATTCATTCCAAATTCCTCATTTCCGTAAAAATATATGTGCATAAAAGCCGCATATAATTTTTCTGTGTTGTATCCTGCCATGCTGATACTTTCATCAGATACTTTTTTCACCTGAAAATCGCTGCCCGGATTACAGCTTTTCCAATAATGAAATTCATGCGTTTTCAACGGCTGCATGCATCTGCATGCCATACCATCGGACACCGGCGTAACTTCCATATATCCAAATCTTTGCAGTTTTCCGCCATTTACTGCTTCACCATCTATAATCCCCGCCATAGGATACTCTTTCCCATCAGTTCCTTCAAGATATGAATGAAGATATAAAAAGCCTCCACATTCCGCAATACAGGCAATCCCACTGTCTATCACTTTTTTTACACTTTTAATCATACTCATATTTTCTGATAATTCTTTTGCATATCTCTCAGGATATCCACCCCAGAAAATAACTCCGTCTGCATCATGCGGTATTTCACTGTCATGTATCGGACTGAAATACATAATCCTGCATCCATTTTCTTCCAGAAAAGCAATATTGTCATCATACAGAAAACAAAATGCTTCATCTTTTGCAATTGCAATATTCACACAAGATTTACTGTCAGTTCCCACATCTTTTTCAGCTTCGTATTCTATTTTTTCCGCTGTTTTTGCAAGTTTCATCACCGCATCAATATCGACCGTCTTTTCCATTACATCTGCCAGATGATCAAGTTTTTCATCAAAACTTTTTATTTCATCCGCACCTACAAGCCCAAGATGCCTGCTTTCAATATGAAGTGACGAATCTGACGGAATATATCCTAATGGCTGTACTCCAAGTTTTAATGCACATTCTTTTGCATATCTGTAAAGTTTCTCGGATAATCTGTTAAATATGACACCTTTTATATGGCTGTTTTGCTTCATATTAACAAATCCTGAAAGGACAGCTTCCAGCGATGATGACATGCCCTTACAATTTATTATAAGTATTACAGGTGTAGATGTTATGTCAGCAATTTCATATGCACTTGCCCTCTGCGTAAATCCCATCCCGTCATAATAGCCCATCACGCCCTCAATAACCGCTATATCACATTTATCCGCTTTTTTTGAAACTATCTTTCTTAAATCTTCCGGCTTACAAAACCATGAATCAAGATTTCCTGTTGGAATTTTTAGCACTTTTTTATGAAATGATGTATCTATGTAATCAGGTCCGCACTTAAATGCGTGAATGTTCATTTTTCTGTTTAAAAGACACTTTAATAAACCGCATACAACTGTTGTTTTTCCACATCCGCTGTTTGTGCCTGCAATCATAATTCTTCCATTACACATTTTAATGCCTCCCTGAAATTTTACCTGTCATCTTGCATCTATTATAAATATAGGATTCTGTACATCCGGCATATGATATCTTCCACGTTTTACCACATTCGTAACTGCTATACACACTGTTTCCACTTTTTGAAAATTAATTTCAAGATATTCCAGAGCTTCATTTAATGTCTCCATTGTAACAGCAGTCATAACAATATGTACAGATGGATTTTTACGGATAAGCTGGTCAATTATATCTTTTAACATTCCCTTGCTTCCGCCAATAAACACGCTGTCCGGTGCCGGAAGTTCATTTATTTTTTCTTGTGCACGCCCATTTACAATCTGAATATTATCTGTTCCGAATTTATCAGAATTTTCTTTTATTAAAGCACACGCCTCTTCATTTTCTTCTATCGCATATACTGTTCCCATATAATCCGCAAGTGCAAGCTCTATACTGACTGAACCTGTTCCGGCTCCAATATCATATATACATTCATTTTTTGAAACATGCATGCGTGAAGCAATTGATGCACGGATTTCTCTTTTCGTCATAGGAACATTGCCACGAATAAAATTCTCATCGGGAATTCCTGCAATGCCGTCAATAAGCTTTTCATTATTTTCAACCAGCATTACACAGAGTCCGCATGATTCATACTCTGTAAGATTTTTTGCATAATCACATGTAATCTTTTCATTTTCAAGTGAAAGATTCTCACCTATATATACTTTAAATCCGCCAAATCCAATTTTTTGGAGTCTCTGACATATTATGCCGCAATCTGACTGTGTTAAAATGTATGTATATCTTGATGAAAGAATTGTGCCCATAATGCTCATTTTTCTTCCATGCAGACTTAAAAATCCAGCCTCATCCAACGGAACACCTGTTTTTGCAGACATATATGATACGCTTGAAATCCCCGGCAGAATATTATATTTAATTTTTTCTTTTTCTAATTCCAAAACCAGCTTTTTCGTTCCGCTGTAAAACGATGCATCTCCCGACATAAGCACCGCTATATTTTCACACTGATTATTACTTTTTATGATTGAAATTATATCGAAAGGCGTAATTGCTGCAAATGTTTTTTTATTACAATATGGCTTTATAAGTCTTTTTGCACCTATTATTATATCAGCATTCTCAATTTTTTCTTCTGATTCTTTTATCAGATACTGTCCGTTTCCGGGTCCCACACCAATTATATATACATTCATTTTTATCTTTCTTTCTGTTATTTTTCAACTATTTCTGTAATATATTTTAAAGCTTCACTCAATCCTATACCGATACATTCATCACTGCCTGTATCCTCTATTATTATTACCTCTGTCCCTGCACGCATTGCTGCATTAATTTTTTCCTGTGTACCGCCCGTATTTCCGGAATTTTTTGTAACCATTACTTCTATTCCATAATTTTTTATCATTTCATAATTCATATTTTCAGAAAAAGGTCCCTGCATGCATATAACATTAGAATTTTTAATTCCGCTTTTAAGCACCTCTCTAAGCATCTGCACATTAGGCAGCATCCTCAAATAATAATTATCTTTAAATCCTTCAAGATGACTGTAAATGCCTACCGTTTTACTTCCTGTTGTAAGCAGAACTTTTTTATTTTTATAGCATGGGGCACTTAATATTATTGCTGCTTCTTCGGCACTGCCCGCACTTCTTACTTTTTCACGATTGACCAGATTATAATTTTCTTTATCTCTCTTTATACGTATGTATTTTGTTGTAGTCTTTTCACAGGCATTTTTAATATTTTCCGTAACCTGCACTGCAAATGGATGTGTCGCGTCAAACACTGCCATCGGATTTATTTTTTCTATTTCTTCTTTAATTTCTGCCTCATCAAGCCTGCCTGTGTGTATTATGCACTTATTCCCATCGAAACTTTTGTCGTCTTTTAATATCATTTCACCATATTCTGTAGCAACAAATATATGTGTGTCTATATTTAACCCGGATGCATAATCTGCAAGGTGTCTGCCTTCTGTTGTTCCGGCAAATATAATAATACTTTTTTCTGACTTATTATTATATCCCCTCGGTGTTACCATTTTTTCACCCATCCTGACAGTTGATTTATTACCGATAAATACTGTAGTAAACATATCTGCATTATATTCTTTTAACTGACCTAGTGTAAGAACCTTCGAGCTTTCCATATCTCTTCCTATATTTCTTACAACGCCGCATACTGTGTCTTCATCTTTATATTCAATACATATGCTGCATGCCCATGCAAGATAATCTGCCCTTTTTTTACTAGACGGATTATAAAGGCAGATTACCATATCTGACATTGCTGCTGCACGCAGTCTTTTTTCTATCACGCTCTTTTTTGTCAAAAGGTCACTAAGGCTTATAACTGAAAAATCATGTGACAACGGAGCACCTATTATTGCTGCTCCACTGTTTGCCGCTGTAACTCCAGACACGACCTTAATTTCAGGAGAATTATCCATAGCACCGGCAAGCTCATATGCAAGGCATGCCATGCCATATACGCCGGAATCACCACTGCAGACAAGTGATACCTCTTTGGTCACAGCCTCATTCAACGCATATTCACAACGCTGTCTTTCCTGCATCATGCCATTTTCATAATACTCTTTATCAGGAAAATATTCTCTCATCAAATCTATATATGTCTTAAATCCTACTACAAGTTCAGACTTTTCAATCGTCCTTACCGCTTCTATTGTCATATTCTCATATGAACCACATCCAAAACCAACTATATTAAGCACTTTATCCTCCATAAACCCTGTATCTGTATACAGAAACTGTCACTCCGTTTTCTACAGTCTTAGGTATAAGACATTCACCGTTACAACTTGCCCTGCATGCACTGCGTCCACAGACATTATCCGCACCAACGTGGTTATATACAGTCATTGACGGCTCAAATTCACCTTCAACCTCCATAAGCTCATCTGCCGTATATGTAATGAAATCTGCCTGTAACTCCTCTGCCAGCTCTATTATACCTTTTTCGTCCGCTTTTTTGTTAATTGAAGCGACACAATTCACATTTTCCGCAGATACACCGGCTTTTTCTAATATTGTCATAACAGAACTTTTAATCTTTAAATATTCTGTTCCTCTTCTGCAGCCAACTCCGACAACAATATTACGCGGTATAAGAATTATTTTTGACTGCATATCTTTAATTTCTGATTTATTTTTTAATATAACTATATCAGCATTTTCATAGTCTGTTATTTTTATATTTTTACTGTATTTTTTACACTCGTTCTGTATTACCTTTTCATATTCTTCAGCCTGCATGTATATCCCAAGCTGCTCACCGTTTACAATTCTTGTGCTTATGTCTCGTATCATATATGGATTTATCATTTTAAGGTGATTTTTTACTGCAAAAACATCTACAGCAAATGCGTTATTGACATCCGTTGCAGTTGTTATAACTGCATCCGAACCGAACATTCCTGCAACTTTTACACACCATTCATTCCCGCCTCCCACATGCCCGGACAAAAGTGAAATAACATGTATTGCATGATCATCCATGACAAGCACAGCTGGATCTTTGAATTTACTTGTAATATAAGGTGCAATAGAACGTACCGCTATTGCGGCCGCACCAATAAATATGATTCCTTCATATTGATAAAAAATATCTCTGATAAGGGCCGGCGTACTCTTAAATGTTATAATATTTTCTGCATCAATATATTTTGCCGATTTTGCACTGACATATATATCAGTCTCATCATCACTTAAATGTCTTAACTTTTCTGCCAGTATAGCTCCGTTTACCGTATATGCAATTACCGCCGCTCTCATTTACGGTACTCCGTTGTAAATGAAGCATCATAAAGCTTTGAATTATTATATTTTCTGCCTAGAAAATCACCAACAAGAATAAGAGCCGTTTTCGCAATACTATTCGATACCATATCATTATGCAGATTTTTAATTGTTGTCATTATTATCTTTTCATCAGGCCAGCTTACCTTATAACATATGGCACATGGTGTATCCTCACTATATCCGCCGGTCAGCAGTTCATCCTGTAATTCTTTTGTAAGTCCTGAGCTTAAAAAGACTGCCATGGATGTATTATGTCCTGCAAGTTCTCTCATCTTTTCTTTTTCAGGAACCGGTGTTCTTCCTTCCATTCTTGTAATTATCAATGACTGCGAAATCCCAGGCACCGTATATTCACATCCTGCTGCTGCCGCAGCAGCAAGAAAACTGCTGACTCCTGGACAGATATCCCATGAAATATCATATGAATTTAACTGTTCAATCTGCTCTCTTATTGCACCATATATTGAAGAATCGCCTGTATGCAGACGCACAATATCCTTATTTTCACTATCTGCTGTTTTTATGACATCAATAATCTCTTCAAGCGTCATATACGCACTGTTGTAAATTTCACATGAATCTTCTGCATATTCCAGAAGTTCAGGATTTACAAGTGAGCCGGCGTATATTATTACATCAGCATTTTTTAACAGATTCATTCCTCTCACCGTTATTAAATCTTTGGCTCCTGAACCTGCTCCAACAAAATGAACCATACTTTTCTCCTTATTATCATTTCAATTTTTTAAGCATATTATCTGCATTTTCCGTTTTACATAAAATGCCGTATTCTTCTGAAAATGTTATCATTCCGATTTCAATACTGCCTTTTGACCGCAGTTTTAATGACCTGTCAATTCTTTTTTCCAGCATTTTAATTGTCTCATCAAAAATACCTTCTTTTTTTAGAATCTCAAGTGCAGCATCAGTAGTTATACATCCAAGTATATTTTCAAGAACTTCTCTTTCTGCCCCACATAAGGCTGCACATAAAGCAAATGCTTCCATTCTTCCATCAGCATATCTTGAATGTGTATTGTATATTGTGCAGCCAAGTTTTGAAAGTTTGCCGATATGGCCGACAAGAAGCATTGATTTAAAGCCCTTTTCAATGCACATATCTATTGTATCTCCTATAAAATTACTGCATTTAACGCATTTATCAACAGCAATCCCCAGATTATCCCTCAAAAAATCCTGGCCGTAATTTCCAGGTGTGACAATTATAAATTCTTCATTTTGTGCTTTTCTTACATCAAGTTCAACCGATATTGTATCTATAAGTGCCTGTTCACTCATAGGTTCAACTATTCCCGTCGTTCCAAGTATTGATATTCCTCCCTCTATTCCAAGTCTTGGATTGAATGTCTTTTTCGCAATCTGTATTCCCATCGGAACACTTATTACAGCTTTAAGTCCACCATCATATGAATAATCAGACGCAGCCGTTTTTAACTGTTCTTCTATCATTTTCCGTGGTACAGGATTTATTGCAGCTTCACCAATCTGCTGTTTTAAACCCTTTTTTGTAACACGTCCGACACCTTCTCCTCCATCAACAGTTATTCCACTCTTTTCATATGAAACCGTTGAATAAACAAGAATTTTATCTGTCACATCAGGATCATCGCCACTGTCCTTTTGTACCGCACAACTCACATAATCATTTTCTTTTTTTATATCTGTAAGCCCAACAGTAACAGAATTTCCTGAGGGAGTCATTACAGTAATATTTTCAATGACTTTTCCTGACAAAAGCATTCTTGCAGCACCGGCGGATGCAGCGGCAGCACATGTTCCTGTTGTAAAACCGCATCTTAATTTTTTGCTGCCTTTACTTACATATTTTTCGAGCATTTATCTTCTCCACTCCCGGTTATCATCCTGACACATATACAAAAGTGCATTTACTATTGATGCGGCAACATTGCTGCCGCCTTTTCTCCCTCTTGCTATAATACATTCCATACCACTATCAATAATTGCCTCCTTTGAATCCACAACATTGACAAATCCAACAGGAACACCAATTACAAGAAGTGGTTTAAACTCATTTTCCCTGTACATTTTTTCTATCTGAATAAGTGCAGTAGGTGCATTTCCTACAACCATAATACATCTTTTATTATTCATAGCTGCTTTTTTTACAGCACATACTGCCCTTGTTATATTCTCTTTTTTCGCCATAACTGCAACATCCTCGTCTGATACATAACACACAGCATTACAGTTAAGTTCTTTCAATGCTTTTTTATTAATACCTGAAAGTGCCATATTCGTATCTGTAACAAATGTCACTCCCGATTTAATTTCACCCAACGCCGTCTTTATGGCATCAGGTGAAAAATACATATTTTCCGCATAAGAAAAATCTGCGGTCGTATGTATTACTCTCTTAACAATCGGTTTAATATCAGATGGGAGTTCAATTTCAAGCTCTTGTTCTATTATTTCAAATGAATGTTTTTCAATATCATTTGGATTCATATATTCATACTTATTATCCAATATTTTCTCCTATCTGTCTTAAATTATAATCGTTTGGTTTATCTAAAATAATTTTGTTATTCTTTAATGCATACTGCCTTAATTCTTTCATTTTCTCATTTACTATACCATACGGGCAGCCTGCATCAATATAATAATCAGCTATATCAACATATTTTTTTGCCATTTCTAATGACTTGCCGCTAAATATTTCAAATGGCTTTTCGCTTATGACTTTTACCGCAAGGGATTCTGCTATCGTATATTCACAGTCATTTTGTGCAATAATTCCTGCCGAAAACGGAATCTCAAAATGCTGCAGACGCCTGTAGACGGAAACGCCGAATCCACCGCCACCAGCGACAAACACCTTTGGAGTACCTGTCTTTTTTTCAAGTTCGGTACTTCCATAAAGGCAGTTATAACTTCCATTTTTAATATCATACAGTTCACGTATTATTTCATCTTTAAATATTTCATCGGGCGTACCATACAGTATTTTTCCATCAGCCCTTACACACATAACCCAGTCAGATATTCTGTTTGCGAGTTCTATCTCATGTAATGACAAAACAACCGTAACATTTTCTTTAACAGCCATATTCTGCAAAATATCAAGAAGCTCTATCTTATGCCTTATATCAAGAAATGACGTAGGTTCGTCGAGCACAATAATCTGCGGTTTCTGACATATTGCACGTGCAAGCATTATACGCTGTCTTTGTCCGTCACTTATCTGTGAAAAATCTTTTTCGGCAATATCAAGAGCCGCCACGCTCTCAAGTGATTCATCGACAATTCGTTCGTCCTCAGGCGTAAGTTTTCCAAAATAATTAGTATATGGATAACGTCCCATTGCAACAACATCACGACACGTTAGAAGTTCTGTTTTTACTTTTTCTGTGAGAACTACCGACATCTGCTTTGCAAAATTTTTGCTTGAATAATTGTTAATATCTTTTCCTTCTAAAACAACCACACCGCCAAGCGGATTCATTTCCCTTATAAGATTTTTTAAAATGGTTGATTTTCCCGAACCATTTGGACCTATAAGTGTAAGAATCTGCCCCTTATACACTCCAAGCGAAATATTTTCAAGAATTGGTTTTCTGTTGTATCCAACTGATAAATTCTGTGTTTTAAAATAAAATTCTTTCTCTTCTTCCATTATATCTCACCGTTTTTTCTGCTAATCATAAGCCATATTACCACAGGTGCACCAAATACCGCCGTTACAGTACCTATTGCAAGTTCTGACGGCGAGAATATTGTTCTTGCTATCAAATCACAAAACATGCAGAATACCGAACCGCTTAAAAATATAGCCGGCATTATCACTACTGGTTTTGACGTTTTCATAAGAATACGCGTAACATGAGGAACTGCAATTCCCACAAAAGAAATCGGTCCTGCAAGTGCTGTTACACATGCTGAAAGTATGCTTGACAATGTTATTATACAGAGTCTGAAAAATTTAACCGGTATACCCATGCTCTTTGCATATCCTTCACCAAGAAGATAAGCACTGATTGGTTTTGCAAAAAGGAATGTCACTATTGCTGTCGGAAATACTATAACTGCCGATAATTTTACTGTATTCCATGAACTTGCTGAAAAACTTCCCATTGCCCAATGTGTAAGATTTGCTATATCTGAATCATTGGCAAATGTTATACATAAATCTGTTATTGCAGAACATATATAACTAATCATTATGCCGATTACAAGAAGTGTTGACATATTTTTAACCTTGCCGGCAAAAAGCAGAACATAAAGCAATGATAAAACCGAACCTGCAAATGCTGCCGCTACCTGAGCCCATAAAGGCATTGATGGAATATATCTTAATAGAAAAATCATAGTAATTGCAAGAAACATTTTTGCACCTGATGATATACCAAGCACAAATGGACCCGCAATCGGATTTCTGAAAAATGTCTGAAGCAGAAAACCTGACAGTGCCAGGGCACCGCCAAGTATAGCTGCACTAAGAAGCCTTGGCAGACGGATTTTCCATATAATATTGAATCCGGCTGTGCCTGCCTCAGCTTTTAAAAAGATAATCTTAAAAATTCTGCCAAATGAAATATGTACATTACCTGTATTAATATTCATAAATACCGCAACAATGAATAATACTACAAGCATTATATAAACCAGCTGGCAGCGTAACGCCTTCTTCATTATATAACCTCTTTAATTATTTAAGTTTTTTAAGATATGTAAGTTCATTTACACTGCTGTCAGATGTCATCATCTTATTGATGTCATTTACCATACTTCCGATTGTATCCGCAATCTGGAAAAAATCAGGTGTAGTACACCATACATTGCCATCCTTAACAGCCTTCATATCTGAAAGAACCGAACTGTATCCTGTAAAATCAGCAAGTGTAGATGGCTTTCCTCCAAGACTCCATATATAAATGATGTAGTCAGCATCTTTAGCCTTAGAATAGAAGCTTTCCATCTCCATTGTCTGTGTTCCTGTCTTTCCGACATTCAAATCATCAAAAATATACTTTCCACCGGCAAGTTCTACCATCTGTGCAACATAATCGTCCGCATTTCTTACATATAACTTACCCTTTGATGTTATATAAAATACTGCTACAGATTTTCCTGTCTTTTCTGTCTTTGAAATCTTATCAACATAAGCAGCCTGCTCATCATACATTCTTACTGCATCATCTTCTTTATCACAAAGTGCTGCATAACATTTTGCCCACTCTACTCTTCCAAGAGGATGTTCCTCATATGTTGACTGGTCAAGTATAAAATTAATATTAAGCTCCTTGAACTTCTCGGCAACATCAGGGGCACTTGTAAGCATTGTTGAATAAATACATATTGAAGGGGATGCTGCAACAATCTGCTCAAAATCAGGTGCTTTATAATCACCTACATATGTAAGTTTATTATCGTCAAATGCTTTTTTAACATCATCGATATACCATGAAGATTTATCATATGTTACAAGGCTTATATTCTCAAGACATCCGCTTGCATTCATAAGTGATGTAACCGGTGTAGATGCAACAAGCATATTTTTAACAGGTCCGTTTAAAACAATAGTATCCTTTGATACATCTTCAGGAGTCTTCATTCCATCAGGAACCACAAGAATCTTTGACTGCTTGTCTGTTATAGCAGTATCTTCATCACGGTTTGTGATAGTTATCATCTTATAACCACCCTTATAATAGTCTACAGAAAATAATTCTGCATACTTTAAATCCATTGAATGGTCAAATACAAGCTTTCCGTTGTATTCATCGTTGTTTGATGCTTCTTTTTGTTTTCCACATCCTGCCAATGCAAATATGCTGGCAAAAAGTGTGATTACAAGTGTAATTGCCAGTAATCTTTTCTTCTTCATTTTTACCTCCATTTGAAGCCTGTGCCTCTTATTATTATTTTGATGAAGATAGCTTGCAGAGTAAAAACAGCTTTTGTACCTTTATATACCACCAGTATATCAAATATATTTTATTGCACAAAAATAAATAGTTCACTGTTCTCGCAGCGTACTATTAAAATCTGCCTGTAAACCGGTCTTCTGACTCGCATATCAACGCCTGTATTCACCTTCCCGAATCCAATCCATCTCATATCTGTAAGATAACAAATAATATATGTTTATCATCAGTGGCATATCAAATACAGACTCCCTGCTCACAGCAGCGGAACTGTTCAGGATTCTCACCTGATTCCCTGGAATTATAAATATATTAAAAAGTTATGACATTTATATTAATTCATATATTCCGTTTACAGTGACTATTTCAATCATCTTTCAAAGATTATTATATAAATGCACTATTGTCAAGTAAAAAAGGTGTCTGTTTTGATATGCACCCATAATCCATGATACATATTAAAACAGACACCTTAAAAAATATTAATCTTCTTTTACTGAAGCTGGCTTTTCAACCTGTGCAATAGCTTTCTTCTGCATTGAAATCCTGCAGTTCTTATTGTTACCAAATTCAACGATTACATCATCATCTGTGATATCTATAATAACACCGTAAAAACCGCTTGTTGTGAGAACATAATCACCTTTTTCAATTGAATCCATAAGTTCCTGCTGCTGTTTCTGCTGCTTCTTCTGTGGCTTAATAGCCAGGAAATACATCATCGCACCAATTGCAACTACATAAACTAATAAAATAACTATCTGCATAAATAAATTCCTCCGAATTTTAAATTAACTAAATGATACTATATACTAAATTTCGCTCAATGTCCAGCTTTTATAAAGATTTTTTGTTATCATATGTCTTTAACATATCAAGTCTTTCTTCCTTAAACTTACTGTAACGTCCCTCATCAATAGCACCTCTGATATCCTCCATCAGATGATTGTAAAAATAAAGATTATGCAATACACAAAGTCTCATTCCAAGCATCTCTTTTGCCTTTAAAAGATGTCTTATATATGCTCTTGAATAATCACGGCAGGCAGGACAGTTACATCCTTCTTCAATAGGACGCATATCTTTTTCATACTGTGCATTAAAAAGATTTATCTTTCCAAACTTTGTATACACATGTCCATGTCTTCCGTTTCTTGAAGGATATACACAATCAAAGAAATCGATTCCCCTGTCTACCGCCTCAAGAATATTAGCCGGAGTACCTACACCCATAAGATATGTAGGCTTATCCTGTGGAAGATAAGGCACTGTCTCATCGAGAACGTGGTACATTTCTTCATGTGTCTCGCCGACCGCAAGTCCACCGACTGCATAGCCGTCAAGATTCATCTCTGAAATAATCTTTGCATGTTCAATTCTTATGTCTGTATACACAGCTCCCTGATTAATTCCGAATAAAAGCTGATTTGGATTTACTGTATCAGGAAGTGAATTAAGTCTGTCCATCTCTTTTTTGCAACGCTCTAACCAGCGTGCTGTACGTTCTACCGAATTCCGTACATACTTTTTATCTGCTTTTGCCGGAGCACATTCATCAAATGCCATAGCAATTGTAGACCCAAGGTTTGACTGTATCTGCATGCTTTCCTCCGGTCCCATGAATATCTTATGTCCGTCAATATGACTGTTAAATGTAACGCCCTCTTCTTTGATTTTTCTTAACTTTGCAAGCGAAAACACCTGAAATCCACCCGAATCAGTAAGAATAGGCTTATTCCAGTTCATAAACTTATGAAGTCCGCCAAGCTCTTTTATCAGTTTATCACCCGGTCTTACATGAAGATGATATGTATTTGATAATTCAACCTGTGTTCCTATTTCATTAAGGTCTGCTGTTGAAACAGCACCCTTTATTGCTGCAACTGTTCCCACATTCATAAATACAGGTGTCTGTATAACACCATGCACAGTTTGCATCTCAGCCCTCTTTGCACGTCCGTCTGTTTTTAATAATTTGTACATTTTTATCCTACCTATTTTTTATAAAATTTCACAATATTATCTATGCGTGATGTCATATTTTCAAAAATCAAATCTACAAGTGCAAGTGCTGCCATAGATTCAACAACAACTACAGCACGTGGCACAATCATAGGATCATGTCTTCCCTTTATAGATACTTTTATATCTTCCCCGTCTTTATTAACTGTATCCTGAACAGATGATATTGATGGTGTAGGCTTGATTGCTGTCCTGAAAACAATCTGTGAACCATCACTCATACCGCCAAGAATTCCACCGGCATTGTTTGTCTTTTTCTCAACTTTGCCATTATTCATATAAAACGCATCATTATTCTCAGTTCCTGTCAACCTTGCCGCATTAAATCCGCTTCCTATCTCAAAACCTTTAACTGCACCTATAGAAAATACAGCCTGTGCAAGTTTAGCATCAAGCTTGTCAAATACAGGCTCACCTATTCCCGGCATCATTCCATCTATCACACATTCAATAATTCCACCAATTGAATCACCTTGCTCTATCTGCTTCATCGCATACTCTTCAACCTGTGCAGCTGCTTTTTCATCAGGCATTCTGAACGGATTCTTTTCAATCTGTTCTTTGTCAAAATTATCATATGAAGCTGCAATACCGCCTATTTCCTTGGAATATGTACATATGCTTATTCCAAGCGTTGCAAGAATCTTGACTGCAACAGCCCCTGCCGCAACTCTTCCTATTGTCTCGCGTCCTGAGCTTCTGCCGCCTCCACGATAATCCCTGAAACCATATTTTTCATCAAATGTATAATCAGCATGTCCCGGTCTGTAGAAACGTGCTATCTCTGAATAATCAGCCGAACGCTGTGTTTTATTGCGTACAACCATGCTTATCGGAGTTCCTGTCGTTTTTCCTTCAAAAATACCCGAAAGTATCTCAACTTCATCGTCTTCTTTTCTTGGTGTAGTATATTTTGACTGTCCCGGTTTTCTTTTATTAAGCATAACCTGGATGTCACTTTCTGCAAGTGGTATTCCTGACGGACACCCATCTATAACAACACCTACTCCGGCTCCATGGGATTCTCCCCATGTCATAATCTTAAATTGGTTACCAAATGTTGAACCTGCCATTACGTTTCCCCTTTGTTTCTGATATTTATACCTATCCTATATGCCCATACGGCTCAATGTATTTTCAAGATAATCCTTAGCTTCACAGATATTTGATGCCGTAACTTCATCTATCTTTTCGGGTGTTGACCTGCCTATAGCTTTTGAAAGTCTCTGACATGCTTCTTTCACCTGTTTTTTAGTCTGTTTATCCCAGTCTTTCCTATGCTCATGAAGCATATACTCAGTATTTTGCAAAAGCTGTCCTGCCTCAATACGCAGATTGACAATATCCTGTTTTTCGGCATCTTTACTTCCGTAAACTTCTGCTTCCCACTTTGCTCTTTCGATTTCTTCTTCTGACATATTGGAACTTGATGTGATTGTTATTGACTGTTCATGCCCTGTTCCCAAATCTTTAGCCGATACATTGACAATTCCGTTCGCATCAATATCAAATGTTACCTCAATCTGTGGTGTTCCTGCAAGTGCTTTTTTTATTCCTGACAGCCTGAAATTACCCAAAAGCTTGTTATCCCTTGTAAACTTGCGTTCTCCCTGAAATACTTTTATATCTACTGATGTCTGGAAATTCCCTGCCGTTGTAAATATCTGGCTGTGTCTTGTTGGAATTGTTGTATTTCTCTCTATGAGCCTGCTCGCAATTCCGCCTACAGTCTCTATCGACAAGGAAAGAGGTGTAACGTCCATAAGAATAATCTCAGATGCCGCACTTCCGGCAGTCAGCTGTCCCCCAAGCTTTCCGCCCTGAACTGCCGCTCCCATTGCAACACACTCATCAGGATTAAGATTTCTTGAAGGCTCTATACCACATATTCTTCTGACTTTCTCCTGAACAGCCGGAATTCTTGTCGAGCCTCCGACTAGAAGAACCATATTAATATCAGTCTTTTTAAGTCCTGCATCATGAAGTGCATTCTCAACAGGTGTAACAGTTCTGTCAATAAGATCTGCCGTCATGCTCTCAAACAGGCTTCTTGTAATATTAATATCCATATGATGCGGACCAGATTTTGTCATTGCAATAAACGGAAGATTAATATTCGCATTCATGGCGGAAGAAAGTTCTTTTTTAGCTTTCTCCGCTTCCTCTCTTAACCTCTGCATTGCGGCAGTATCCTTAGTCAGATTGATTCCGTCTGTCTCCTTAAACTGTTCTACAAGGAAATTCACGATTCGCTCATCAAAATCATCTCCACCAAGATGATTATCTCCTGATGTTGCAAGAACTTCTATAACCTGGTCACCAATCTCAATAACCGAGACATCAAATGTTCCGCCTCCAAGGTCATATACAAGAATTTTCTGTGGCTGACCATTATCAAGTCCATATGCAAGTGCAGCCGCCGTAGGTTCATTAATTATACGCAGAACATTAAGTCCTGCTATTCGTCCCGCATCCTTTGTGGCCTGTCTCTCAGCATCATTAAAATATGCAGGAACAGTTATAACAGCATCTGTAACCTGTTCTCCTGTAAACTGTTCTGCATCATTTTTTAATTTTCTCAAAATCATCGCAGAAATTTCCTGAGGCGAATACTTCTTACCGTCAATCTTTTTTCTGTAATCTGTTCCCATATGTCGTTTTATGGAAAAAATAGTTCTGTCTGCATTAGCTGCCGCCTGTCTTTTAGCAATATCGCCCACAAGCCTTGAACCATCTTTTGAAAATGCAACAACTGAAGGTGTTGTCCTGTATCCTTCGCTGTTTGTTATAACTGTAGGCACATCTGCCTCAAGCACAGCAACACAGCTGTTAGTTGTTCCCAAATCAATTCCGATTACTTTACCCATTCTAATCAAGTCACTTTCTATACTTTATAATCCATAAAGGATTATTCTTTTATGAGTATATCACATAATCCTATGCTTTAAAATGAACAGACCGCTAAAATTTTTAAATTTTTTATAAACATTCAGAACGAACCATTTTATATATTAATTATTTTTGCCATGCGGCAACCTGACACGGAAAATGCTTCTCTTCAATTTTTTTACATCAAATGGATATAACGGATAAATATAACTTTTTCCTGAAATCGTCTTGTTAAAAATTATACAGCATACTCCGACAGCCACTCCTGCAAAAAAACCGGCAGCATTAAAAACAGCTGTAAGACACAGCGTAAAAACTCTTATAAATTTCATTGCATAACCCATCTCAAAACTTGCCTGTGAGTATGTTCCGACAGTCACCACAGCCATATATAGAAGTGATTCCGTATTAAACCACCCCGAACTTACAGCATACTCCCCGACAACAATACCTGCCACAATGCTTAAAGGTGTAGAAAGAAGTGACGGTGTATTTACTGCTGCCATCTTCAGTCCGTCAACTGCAAGTTCAAGAATCAAAAGCTGAAAAATAACAGGCACAGTTATTTCATCAGACACCGTTATAAACGAAAGCCATGACGGAATCAATTCCGGATTCTGAATAAGCAGAAGCCATATCGGCGTAAGCATCATTGTAACAATGGTAAAAAGAAATCTCGACAGCCTCAGATACGTTCCTATCATGGGTGCAAAATTATAATCATCAGGTTCTTCAACAATATCAAATATTGATGTCGGAATTATCATAACGGCCGGTGAATTATCAACCATTATGACGATATTTCCGTCAAGTATCGCAGCAGATGCCGTATCCGGTCTTTCTGAATATTTAAACTTTGGAAATGGATTAATCCATTTATACTCAAAAAGACACTCCGCAAGGCTTTCAACATTCATGGTAAGTGATTCTACATTTAGTTTTTTTATTCTTTCCTTAATATTATTAAGAAGACTTTTATCAACCAGGTCATCTATATAACATATGGCAACATCAGAGCGTGAGCGTGTTCCCACATTAAACATCTCCATTGAAAATCCTGTATCTCTTATTCTTCTTCTAAGCAATGCCGCATTTAATACAAGTGTCTCAACAAAACCATCTCTTGAGCCTCTTAGAACTCTGTCTTTCCACGGTTCAGCAACCGACCTCATCGGATAAGTCCTGCAGTCTATAAGTACAGCCTCGTCAAATCCATCTACAAAAAGGACTGTAACTCCTGCAAGAAAAGATGTTATAACCCGCTCATACTTATCAGCCCTGTCAACTTCTGTATATGGCATCCCATTTTCAAGAAATTTATCTATATTACTGACATCTTCCGGTTTTAAGGAATAAAAAAACTGCATAAGTTTTTCCACCATATCCTCCTGAACAAAACCATCAATAAAGAAAAAACCGGCCTTCTTTCCGCCTATTCTGACAGCTCTGTCAAGCATATCAAAATTAGCTGGAAATCTCAGCCGGTTTTTGAAATTTATTATATTTTCATCTGCATTTTTTACAAAATCACTCATATTAAGGCAATCCTTTCAATATTTATAATGCTCCACAAATATTCGCAGCATTTTATTTATATGATTGCCTTAATATTTATTTTAATGCAGAAATTTTACAATCCAATTGGACCCTGATTGTTAAAATCATCTAAAGAATCATATCCATCCATCTGGAAGAAATAACTAAATGACCCCCCTGACCTGTTTCCATAGAAAATTATTTCAATTACCGGTTTTGTCAAATCAAATTTTTTCTCAGGTGAGATGTTTTTCAGGTTTTCTTTCAAATCAGGAACAATTTTATTACTGTCCATATTTTCTGACCATATTCGTGATTGAGTATTATTTTCTACATCATAGACTGATATAATGCATGTATAATTATCTTTATTTTTCTCTGTCTCAATATTATCAAGATAATTACACATTGATTCGTAAGAATCCTTTTTATTTTCTGCCACATACTTATTAACAGCATTCATGTATGCCTGAAGCGTGTTTGGCATTTTATCTCCGATTAATACTTCTGAAGTATATTTAGTTCCATTAAGTGAAAATGATATATCAACATAAGCCAATGATACACCTCTTTTCCTTCCATTAACTGTAAGATACCAGTCCTCAAATGACATTTTTGACACTTCATCTAAAAATGTATTATATAATTTTTTACTGTCCTCATCGGACATATTATCTGACCAGCTTATTACAGCTTCTTCATACTGCGGAAGCTTTTTATATTTTTTGCAGAATTCATCATTCTTCACTGCTCCATTTATAATTGTCTGTATATCTTTTTCTTTGACATATACAGTTCTGTATCTTCCCCAAATGCTATCCTTAATATATACAGTAACCGGGCTGTAATCGCCATTCTGGAATATTGCTGAATATTCATCAGAAGTATTATATATTTCCATATTATCTTTCATTGAATTAACAATTGAATTAATTGCATCTATGTCGTCAATTTTCACCTGTGAAAATACATCTGAAAAATAATCTTTATCATAAACATATGAATCATTTCCTGTATTTATTTTTATATACTTAATCTTTGACGCATCCGGCTGATAATTAATCATACTGCCAATTCCGATATTTACAATCACACCAAAAACAGCTGCCAGCACATATGCAGTAATTATTGAAGGGATTGCTTTTATCACACGGTGCGTTTTTCTGCTTGCAATCAACTCATATACTATAACAACAACCGCAGCCACAATGAACGTTATAACTACATATAATATACTCTGTGACTTTTCTATATCTGCATTTCTTACTGCACCCACAAATGAAATCACACCAATAATACTTATTGAAAATCCGATAACTGTACGTATTACAAACTGCAGTTTCCAAGACAGTGTAGGTTTTCCTGCCGTCTCACTCTTTCTTCTTATAAAAAGCAGACAACCGGTAACAAAATAAATAAGTGCAAGAACAAATGTGTATATTTTTGAGTGTGCTACATTAATTACACCATCTAATGATGAACCTGTAAACACACTGAACACCTGACCAACAATCATATTGTAGCTATTGTCAAGAATTGAAACAAAATGCTCTGATGATGCAAAATATACTATTGATACAACTGTCACCTGAACCATCAATATTATAAATCTTGGAAAAAACAATATAAGTCCAGTAAGGCATATATTACTGAATATATTTCCTGTTATAGAACAAGCAAGTGTTGCTGCTGCCGCACATAACAGACAGCATATAAATTCCGAGAAAAACACACTAAGTATCGAGCCATAATTTACAATATAACATGTTTTAAATATATTATATAAAATTACAGCTGATAAAAATATTGATGCATACATAATCAGAATCCATAATACAAAGGCTGCTATTTTAGTAAGATACAGATTCAGTCTTGTATAAGCAAGTGAATGATAAAAATCACTTGTATTTCTTTTATTAAGAAAATTCCACGCAAATAAAACAAGAACCGGTGTTATTATTGCAAATGTAAGAATCAGTATAGATATAAAATCATTCCCATCAACAAGCTGAACATATCTTGATGCCTTTTCAACGCCTGCATATTCAATATTAGATTTAATATTAACTGCACTTATGCAAATTGGCACGCATGTTATAAGCACCATTAATATCGTTGATATAAAACCTATTACTTTTAACTGCAAAAATGACTGCCAGAACATTTTCACACTGAAAATCTTTTTATTATTCATTATTTTTCAACCTCCAATGCACTCTCAAATTCATAGCCAAGAGATTCCATCTCATAAGTAAATACTTCTTCAAGTGTAAGCGGAAGGACATCAAGAACCAGCGGATTCATTGCTTTGAACAATGCAACTGTCTCTTCTCTGTCTCCATTAATTATCATATTGGCAACTGAACCTTCCTGTCTGTAACGTGTGATATTAAACTGTTCAAATCTGCTCTTATCAAAGTTTTCCCTGAATGCCACCTGAACTTTAAACTGTGATGTTTTTAATTCAAGCACATCACTGTCAAGCACCATTCCGCCCTTATGGAGAAGTGCCAGATGGTCACATATATCCTCGAGTTCTCTTAAAGAATGTGAGGTAACTATAACAGTTGAATTCAGTTCTGCAACATCATTGCATATAAGTTTTTTCACAAGATTTCTCATTACAGGGTCAAGTCCGTCAAATGTCTCATCAAAAAACATATATTTTGTTCTTGTTGACAGTGCCAATATAATCGCTGCCTGTCTCTTCATTCCTTTTGAAAAATTAGAAATTGATTTTTTCGGGTCAAGTCCGAATAATTTTGTCAGTTCTTTAAATCTTGCCCAATCAAATCTGTCATATGCCGATGCATACAGCTTTGCCATTTTATTCAGCGTTGCACCCGGCAGAAAATATAAATCATCAGCAACAAATACGATTTTCTGCTTTGCTTTTGGATTTTCATATACATTAAGTCCGTCTATAAATGCGTATCCTTTATCTGGTTTGTAAACTCCGGATAACACTCTTAAAAATGTAGATTTTCCCGCACCATTTGAACCAACCATGCCATATATGCAGCCGTCACTGATATTGCATGTAACATTATCCAGTGCAGTAAAGTCCTCAAAAGACTTGTGAATAGCCTCTGCATTAATCATTGTCATACCTCCGTATTATTAAACACTTCTTCAATATTATTAATTATTTCTTCTTTTGTAACTCCGGCCAATGCCAGTTCCCTGATAATCTTATTAAGTTCTGTCATCTTCTCTCTTGAATTCGCTCCTACAACCTCAATAGCTTTTTCTGATATAAATGAACCCTTACCCGGAACAGTTATTATAAGCTGTCTTCTGTCAAGTTCTGTATAAGCCTTCTGGATTGTATTGGGATTGATAGAGAGTTTTACAGATAACGACCTTACTGAAGGTAATTTATCGCCCTCCTTCAAAATACCTGTAAGCACTTGTTCTTCCACCTGTTTGATTATCTGTTCATATACCGGCACTCGCGACATGACGTCTACAACAAACATCTAAACACCTAATCCTTTCATTTCTATTTTTTCATTGCAATGTTTTTCGTTCTGTAACAACTGTACCATATGAATTAGTACAGTTGTTATGATTAATATAACCCCTTATATGATTTATGTCAAGCAAAATCATAAATATTTTTTGCTACATAACGCAATGCCTGATTTTATGCGGGGTTCAGAATTTTATTGTTCCGCTAAAAAAACAGCATCCAAGGTGTTTTTAATACCCCAGATGCTGCTTTTGTTATTATTATAAAATTTATTATATCTTTCCTATCTGCCAAACCGTACCTTATATCCCGAAACAAATTCTTTGCCCGGTGCCAGTTTATTGCTCCACTCTCTTTTAGTCAAATCACCATCAAAGTCAGCACTGTCCGTTCTTCCATTCCATGGTTCTATGCATACAAAAGGAACTCCTTTTCCGACCGGTGACCATAGACCGAACACGGGCGTATCAAATTCAACTGTCACAATAGTTTTATCGTCTTTTACAAGGCTTACTCTTTTTATTGTGCTGTTTTCTACTATATAAGCATCCTTGTCAAAAAAGTCCTGTGTTATAGTAACTGCCTTATTTTCAAGCTTCATCACATAGCATTTATCTTCAAGAAGACCATCATTTGATAAAAGGCTGTATTCCAGAATATCTTTATCTGTCCCAAATACAAGATTTGCACCACAGGCATTTTCACCGCATACAAATGCCGGATGTCCGCCTATGCTAAAATACATATCCTTATCATCTGCATTTTCAACATGCCATTCCGTAGACAAAATATCATCTTCAATTATATGTCTGATATAAAGATTAAACTTAAAAGGATACTTTTTAAGCGTCTCCTGACTGTATGTAAGTTTCATTGTAATCGCATTTTCGGATTTTTCAACAACTTCAAATTCTGAATCTCTTGCAAATCCATGCTGAGTCATATGATACTCTTTGCCGTCATATATTGTGCAGTCGTTTTTATATCTGCCGACAACCGGAAATAATACCGGCGTATGACGTTTCCATGCTGAAGCATCTCCACACCATATATACTCCGTATCATCTGACTTTTTCAATACTGATACAACTTCACATCCTTTTGAATCTACTGTTACTTTAAAATCATTATTCTCAATTATATATTGCATATTTACTCCCATCTGCCAGTTTTCGCAATGCAAAAATGTAAACTATAATTTTTAATAACTATAATATATCCTTTACACTGATTATTTTCAACTGGATAATCAAAGTAATAACAATTATTATAATATCCATAATTATTACCTGGGACACTGACAAGCCATTTTCCATAAAAAGACTGCTTCTTTGAGCCATACATCCGTTTCCAGGCAAAAATATATTTATATCAAAAATTGAAATTATATATATAATCATTGATATTATAAAACCTGCCATATTTTTAGCAGCAAGCGAAAACGCAATCTGAACCATGCTTATTGCAAATGAAGCTATTATTGGTGCGGCAAAAAACACTAATATATACAAAAATTTATTCTCATTATTCTGAATAAAATAATCTGTTCCAAAATACTTTTCAAATAATTCACTGTTGAAAGTAATTTTACGTTTTCCAGACATAAAACATATAATTGCAGCTGTCATATACATAAAAACAATATTGATAAATATTGCTGTTATTTTAGATAAAATCCACTTTTTTCTTGTTCCTGCATATATGATAAATATTTTATTACATTCATTTTCAAGAATCTGTCCTGTAATATATGAAATAAATATTGCAAAACCAAGATATATAAAAGGGATTTCTTTTAGTTTATTATTGCTGTCTATTTTTTCAACGCCTTTTATAATATTAAAATAATAATCTCCTGCCCCAACGCTTTTTCCATGCATTACGCCATTTTTCAGATAAATGCACGATAATAAAATAAGAACTACAAATAATAAATATATAAAAATATTATTTCTAAAACTGCATTTTAAATTATTTATTATCAGTTTGTTGTATTTTTTCATTTTTTATTATCCGTCCATCATCCATATAAAATATTTCATCACAAAATGACAAAAGCAGTTCTTTACTGTGTGCTGATACAATTATTAACGCACCGTTATTTTTCTGTTCTTCTATAATACCGGCTATATTTTTTATGCTGAATTCATCCAATGCATTTACAGGTTCATCAAGAATAATCAATTCAGGATTTTCCATTATTGCACATGCTATTCCAAGCTTCTGTTTCATGCCAAGAGAATAACTTCCAAATGATTTTTTATTTTCCGGATTAAGTCCTGTTTTTATCATAGTATTTTTTATCTGGTTATCACCGGCAATGCCTTTAAGCGAAGCAATCATTTTGAGATTTTTAAAACCACTGTACTTTCTTACAAATCCCGGATATTCAAGAAGCAGCCCTATGCTTTCAGGAAATGATATGTCTTTTCCAATTATTTTTTCATCAATTTTAACATATCCTTCATCCGGATTTATAAGTCCGCTTATTGCTCTCATAAGCATTGTCTTACCGCTTCCGTTTCTTCCGCACATCCCATATATTTTACCGCTTTCCATTTTTATATTTATGTTATCTAATAAAATATTCTTTTTTATCTTTTTTGTATAATTCGATATTTCAATCTGCATTAAATCACCACTCCTTTCAGGATTTATGCAGATTCAGACTTATTCTGTTTATTTGCCCTACTTTTATATATTCAAAAAATAATTCTTCATCTGTGTTATTAACTACATAATAACATTTCCATTTCTGTGTTTCGCCAGCCTCTATCGTCCTTACTATTGAATCAATCTTTCCCTCCGGCTGTAAACGCCTTGTATAATAATAATTCATCATCATTTTCTGCATAATTCCATTAACACTGCACAACTGCCCCATTACCGCTGTTTTTCTTTCACCTGAAATATTTTTCACCAACAATTCTGTCTCTATGACCTTATAATCTTCATCCGGATTATATCTCATTTTTAATGCAGCATCTTTATCATCCGCCTTGTACGAATCACGTTCACGGCCGATTTGTGTGCTGTCTATATAATTTTCCCACTCTGCTTTTTCATAAACTTTTACTGAATCCAAACATATCTGATATTCATCTGTATTAACCGTATCACCAATATTGTAATTATGTATTTTTACTGACGGATATACTTTATTAACATATATTATTCTTGTAAAAATGGATGCAGCCGCAGCAAACACGCATAAGTACACAATTATTTTTCTTATCTTCATCTAAATTACATCCTTTTTTATTTTCATAAAAAACAGTAAATCCACCACAAACACTATAAATATCTGAACTGCCACGTATACAGCAATGTCTTTATACAACAGCATCATTCCTGATGTTGTCATCAAGGATGCCGTTGAGCCAAATAAATATTTCATAATAAAGCTGCTGCCATAATATACTAAAAACGGTACAAGTATCACTGCATATTTATTTTCTTCAAAGAATCCAACTGTCAGACACAGACAATTAAGCAGTCCAAATAATATAAATACATATGTTATGTAAATTATCACGTATAATTCCGGATGTTTGTAAAAAAGTTCTGCAAACACTGCTCTTTTTCCAACTGAATAAAATGATACCGAATACACAGGAATACCCCATGGTGCAACGCACATGCTTATAATAAGGCTCGCCATAATCGGTATTGCCGCAATCGTTCCTCCATTTATAAATGTAACTATAAATTTTGTAATATAATAATCTTTTTTATTTTTACATCTTAAAATCAGCTGATTAATCAATCCGCTCCTCTTATCCTCGACATATGATGAACCATATGGTATTGCCGCCATTACAGGTATCAGAACTTTATAAACATAATAATATTTGCTGACATCTCCATGATTTGGCATCCAAAAGTACAAAGATGTCACAACTGCATTTGACTCAAATACATTCGTGTACCCCGGCTCAATTTTCTCCGCACACTGTGCCAGGTCTATCGCACCTCCAAGCCACGAAGTTCCTACCAGGTCTAGTAATGCAATAAGACATCCTGCCAATGCCATGAGCAGAAATTTTTTATTTCTAAATGCCCTCATGCACTCTATCTTGAATATTTCTTTCACTTTTTTCTCCTCATTTATTCTCAGACATTTTTATTGTCTGTTAATGTATATTCTGTACCCTCCATTATCATATGTTACTTCTTTTTCGCCATCCCATCTCCTGCTGGCATGTGAATCATCGTTTCCAATAACGAGGTTCTCATCATCTGCATACTCTTTAGGCGTTCTGAACACACAGGTGTATGATATCTCGCTATTAGATTCGATGTATACGCGAAAAGCAAACGATTTCCAATCATCGGTTCTAACATAACCCATATCAGAGCTTATTTTATTATTAACGTCAATATTTGAAACTGTGTATCCTTCTATATCTGTATCAAACTTCATATCTACCAACTCAAATTTATCGTTTAAATTGTCATTGTATATTCCTTCATCCAACATAATTTGGCATATAGGTTTTATTTTAAATAGGCCAGCATTTTCACTTAAATTTTTTACTATAATATGAATTTTTACATAACAATTTTCATCTTCAATAAATTGATTTTTATAAACATTATCTACTAATATATTTGACTTACAATCTATATTTTCACCAACATCTAAAATACTTTTTGATATTTCACAATAATTTACCATCTTATTTACAACACCAATCTGATAATATAAAAACTGTGTTTTACTTATAAACTCAATTCCATTATAATCAGGTATTTTTATTTCTTCTTTTTTCGATAGGGCAGCAACTTCCTGATTATATTTTTCATTCTTTATATTTACGTTCATTTTTGTTAATAAATATATAAATACAGCTATCAGAAAGATTAATAAGTAAATCATTTTCATCTCTTTTAAAAAGCTATGTCTATCCTTATTCATCTTTTCGCGTTCCCCTCTATTTAATTTTTATTACTCACTATCTGTTCTAAACAAAACAACAAACTGTGTATAATCCTCCTCATAAGATTCACCTAAAAGACCTGCATTTGCAAATCCATTTTGTTTAACTTTATTTACTATTAAATATGTATCACCTGTATTCATTACATGTCTCCAACTATAATTAGAACAAAGTGTCCAGTCATCACCATTCCTGTTAGCACTGTTACTTCCAATTGCAGATATGCATAAAGGATAATTCGTTCTTACACAATTAGCAATTATATCTGACTCATTATCCTTTGGATAGCAAAGTGATGTATCAAAGTCAATTCCTTCCCATCCATGTGTAAACAAAAAATCTTCATGGTCCGTATTATTTGCTTTCGCAATATTACCTGAAGACCCAGCACTGACTCCGGCTGCAACTGCCGCACATAAAATCACTGCTGTTCTGAGTGTTTTTTTCACACCATGCTTTTCTTTCGTACTTTTTGTCATTTTTGAGTTTTTCAAACTCATCTGTTTTCCTCCTTAATTAGAATTTTGTATCCGGATTACGGGTATTACCATATCATAAAAAAAGAGGATTTTTTCAAAAGTGTCAAAAACAGCAGTCTAGTGGTCAAAATTAGCATGTAATATATCACGCTGATTAATCATGTACTGCTTTATATATACAAAATAATATCTGCAATAAACTTTTTATTTTCTGTTTTAATAATCAGTTCACCATGATATTTCTCAACAGTATTTCTTACATTTGCCAGGCCTATTCCATGTTCAAACGAATCATCTTTTGTTGTGACAGGCAATACGTTTTTTGCTACATTAATATTATTGGCATATGTGTTCATAACTAATATTGACATAACTCCACGATTATATTTTATATTTATATTAATGCTTCTTTCTTTTTCATCACATTCAAGTGATGCTCTGATTGCATTATCCAGAATATTGCCAAGTATAACCGCAATATCATATCCATCCTTAATAATCCCTGATGGAATTGTAATATCTGTTTCTGTTTTTATATTACTATTTTGGGCTTCATTAATTTTATTATTTAAAATCGCATCAAGTTCTATGTTTCCTGTATCAATTTTCTGCTCATTTTCATGTGCAATATCTGCCAGCTTTTGCATATATAGTTTTAATCTGTCATAGTTTTTATCATCAAGCATCTGTTCCATGACAATCATGTGATTCCTCATGTCATGGCGTATTCTTCTCATTTTTTCATTCGTCTCCGCCATTGTGCTGACCTGATTTTTAATTGAATTATATTGCTCAACCATTGCCTTTTTATTTAAAGCTATCTTATATTGTTTTATAAATTCATTATAAAATACTATCATCAGAATATTAATTACAACAATTACAAAAAACATTACAAGCTTTTCTTTATCATTAAATGATGCATTATTTAACATGTAAATTGTAAATGAAAAATACAGTACCGGTATTATTATTATGAGAATTCCGGTAAATGTTACTGTTGTTTCTTTCATTTTAAGATACGCTTTGAATACTATATACTCTATGGCTGTAAACATTATATATGTTTCATATCCATCATCACAGCCTTTCATAAACATATATGTAAATGTATACAAGACAACAAGTGCTACAAGTACAGCACAATTTGTACCAAACATTTTCTTTTTATCAACATTATAATTTACCGACAATGCCATAAATCCAAGAAATACTATAACAGGAAACAATATCATTGCATATGGAAATAACATCATGTCCATAAGAAGAAATACATATACAGCATTTGTCAATATATTAAGAAGCACCCTCTTACATCTTTCTCCATATATATCTGTCGCCAGATCATTTGCAACAAAACAGCTGAAGGCACATACTGCCAAATTAATTACAATCCTATACTGCATGATTTTTTTATTTCTTCCCTTCTCTGCCTGCTGACCGGCAAAATTACATTATCATCAAGCTCGACATTATCGTATGAATATTTTCTTATATAAAGATTATTTACAATATATGATTTATGAATAAATAAAAATCCAAATCCTTTTACACGCTCATATATATCATTTAATTTTCCTTTTAATTTATATTCGCCACCACTGTCATGAACAATAATATATCTTCCGCTGCTTTCAATATAGCGAATTTCACTCACCGGAATTCGTAGCAGTTCCTTTCTGGCTTCAAGTATAAGAATATGTTTATTCGTATTTATGAGTTCTGCTGCTGTTTTCATAATTTTTTCTATGTCATTTTCATCAAATGGTTTTATCAGGAAATTCATAGGCCTTATTTCAAACAAATCCATTGCATATTTATTTTCAGATGATATAAAAACAATCTGTGTGATATTATCTTTCAAATCATTTCTTATAATTTTACCAACTTCGACGCCGGACTTTTCCGGCATCATAATATCAAGAAAAATCAAATCATATCTTTTCCCCGCCAATAATTTCTCTGATAATTTTACGCTATCCGTATAAACTTCAATATCATAATTTTCACTTTGATTTTTCTCTAATGAATATAAAATTCTCATCAGTCTTTTTGTAATCAGTTCTTCATCATCACATATACCAATTCTTAACATTTTCGTTACCAAACTCCTACGAATTCAGGATATTCCAGTCCTAAAACTTCAAAATATTTTATTTTATCTTAGCAACAAAAAATATTGCACTCAAGGGTCTGATTTTTTATAAAATGTATGCAATTGCATGTAATGTATATAATCAATAAAAAAAACATACATTTCTGAACCCTGCCACAATTGGTAAATTCAAAAATGTATGTTTCTATTAATTAATCTTCAATACCGGAATATTTTTCTGACTGAACTTTGATAAGCTGTGCATCATCAAAATAATTTATCTTCATCGATGCTTTTACTTCATTAAGCGTCTGCTGTGCAACTTCATATGCTGCTTCTGTACCTTTTCTTAATATCTCATATACACCCGGAATATCTTTCTCATATTCATGACGTTTATTACGGATTGGTTCAAGCTGCTTCTGAAGTACATTATTTAAGAACTTCTTAACTTTTACATCTCCAAGTCCACCCCTGCGGTAGTGGTCTTTTAACTCATCAAGATTATTATAATCAGGAAGGAATTCCTTGAAATCTTCTTCTGAACTGAAAGCATCAAGATAAGTAAATACACAGTTACCTTCAATCTTACCTGGGTCTTCAACTCTGATATGGTCTGGGTCTGTATACATGCTCATAACTTTACGTTTTACTTCTTCAGGTGTATCTGAAAGATATATGCAATTGCCAAGAGACTTGCTCATCTTAGCTTTTCCATCTATACCCGGAAGTCTGAGACAAGCCTTATTATCAGGAAGAAGAATATCCGGCTCAACAAGTGTTTCACCATATATAGAATTAAACTTTCTTACAATCTCTCTTGCCTGTTCGAGCATTGGTTCCTGATCTTCACCAACAGGTACTGTTGTTGCCTTGAATGCAGTGATATCTGCAGTCTGGCTGATAGGATATGTAAAGAATCCAACAGGTATGCTTGCCTCAAAATTACGAAGCTGAATTTCACTCTTAACTGTAGGATTTCGCTGAAGTCTTGATACAGTAACAAGATTCATATAATAAAATGTAAGCTCTGTAAGCTGTGGAATCTGTGACTGTATAAAAATATTAGTCTTTGAAGGATCAAGCCCACATGAAAGATAATCAAGTGCTACTTCAATTATGTTTTGTCTTACTTTTTCCGGATTATCAGCATTGTCTGTAAGTGCCTGTGCATCCGCTATCATAATAAATATTTTATCGAATTCACCTGAATTCTGTAACTCTACTCTTCTTTTTAACGAACCTACATAGTGACCAAGATGAAGTCTTCCTGTTGGTCTGTCACCTGTAAGTATTATCTTAGGATTATTAGTTTTTTTATCATTGCCCTTAGAACTGCTGTTAGACATAACGTCTCTCCCTTCTTAATGTTCGTATTAAATATATTTTAACACAATTATTTCAAAATAACAATTGATAAATCTTGCAAATACATGTAGAATAGCATACAGAAAAAAAATTAGGAGGCATACTATGAAGCATCTACTTAACCCACTTGACTTTAGTGTGGAAGAGCTTAATGAATTACTTGATTTAGCAAGAGATATATCAAATAATCCACAAAAATACAGCCACGCATGTGATGGCAAAAAGTTAGCAACACTTTTTTATGAACCAAGTACCAGAACCAGACTCAGTTTTGAGGCCGCTATGTTGAATTTAGGCGGTTCTGTTCTTGGTTTTTCTTCTGCCAACTCAAGTTCAGCATCAAAAGGCGAAAGTGTCTCTGACACAATCCGTGTAATTTCATGTTATGCAGATATCTGTGCCATGCGTCACCCAAAAGAGGGTGCACCAATGGTAGCTGCCCAGAAATCACGTATTCCTGTAATCAATGCCGGTGATGGTGGTCATCAGCATCCAACACAGACTCTTACAGACCTTATGACAATACGTGAGCTTCGAGGCTCACTTGACAATTTTACAATTGGTCTTTGCGGAGATTTAAAATTTGGACGTACTGTTCACTCACTTATCAATTCACTTATCAGATACAAAAATGTGAAGTTCATACTCATCTCACCTAAAGAACTTCGTGTACCTGACTACATAATTGATACTTTAAAAGAAAATAATGTTGAATATGAAGAAGTTGAAAAACTTGAAGATGTAATGCCTCAACTTGATATTCTTTATATGACAAGAGTCCAGCGTGAGCGTTTCTTCAATGAGGATGAATATCTCAGAATGAAAGATTTCTATATACTTAATAAGGAAAAAATGACTCTTGCAAAAGAAGATATGTATGTACTCCACCCACTTCCTCGTGTAAATGAAATTTCTGTAGAGGTTGATGACGACCCTCGTGCCGCATACTTCAAGCAGGTTCAGTATGGCGTATATGTAAGAATGGCTCTTATACTTACTTTACTCAGTCTCAATAAATAACAAGAAGGAAAAACAAGGAGGACAAATCCTCTCCTCACAGGAGTTCGGATTTTTCCTTCGGAAAAACAAGGAGGATTTTATGTTAAACGTAGGACAGTTAAATGAAGGTTTCGTGCTTGACCATATAGAAGCCGGCAAATCTATGATGATTTATAATAATCTCGGACTTGACAAACTCGACTGCTGTGTTGCCATCATCAAAAATGCACGCAGTAACAAAATGGGCAAAAAAGACATCATTAAAATTGAAGGTGGTCTTGATCTTGTAGACCTCGATGTATTAGGCTTTATCGACCACAATATCACAGTAAACATAATTAAGGACGGTCAGATTGTTGAAAAGAAAGCTCTTTCTCTTCCGACACAGATTACTAATGTAATTAAGTGCAAAAATCCTAGATGTATTACTTCTATTGAACAGGAATTAGACCATGTTTTCATTCTTACTGACGAAGAAAAACAGGTTTACCGCTGCAAATATTGTGAAGAAAAATATTCAAGATAATTTTAATACAAAAAAGCTCCGCCCGGCATATAACCAACCGGACGGAGCTTTTTATTAACCAACCTGTTCTGATAATTCTTCATTATCATTAAAAAATTCTTTATAAAATTCTGAATTTTCAAAATTCATTCCACATGTATATGTGAGTTTTTCATCATATACTTTTTCATATATATCTTTCCATAAACGATAATTTTCTTTCATCATAATCATGGCATTTTCATGCTCCGACTTTGAAGCATCGGGATATATAGGCGGTGCAACATGAATTGTATATTCCTGAACAGGAAAACCGTCTGAATCTATTATATCACTGTCCTGCATAGTCATAAATACCGGCAGTACAGGAACATTATTTCTTGCTGCAAATTTATATGCACCGGTCTTTAAAGGCTTAGGTTTCCTATAATTCCACCACATGCTCTGTTCAGGATATATAAGTATAAAATTGCCCTCTGACAGAAGTTTATTTACGGCAGAAATAAATTTCTTCATAGTATCCATATTACTGCTCAATGGAAGTGTATTACAATTTCTCATAAGGAATCCATAAAATCCCGGAAAACTTGTGTAATTACCTTCTTTAATAATACGATACAATTTTCTTGACTGTTGTTGTGCTTTGTCATAGACGAGCTCCATTGCAAAGCTGTCATATGCATTAAAATGATTGCATGTAATAACTGCACCACTGTTAAGAGCTTTAAAATTTTCCACTCCCTCATAGCCTTTTATTATTACCTTTTTTTCTCTTATCATAGAATTAAGATACCATCTTGCAAACTTAAATGCATATCTTGTTCGGAATTTTTTCAAAAATTTATTAGATGTATAATCTATCTCTTCCGGAAGTAATACTCTTGAAGGCGGATCGTCCTCAACATCTTCATCGAAACGCCCCTCTCTTTCATATTGCTCTATTTTCTCAACTATTTCTCTTCTCTGCCTAGACTGTACCTGACTTCTATCGCAGATATTTTTATAATTATTCTCATTATGAATCTCATCATGTGCAAGTTTATAAAGATTTTCACCGTATTTCTTATCCTGTTCCTCATCTTCTCTTGTAAAGTTATTAAGAACATCTTTTATTTCGTCATATACGGTTGTTTCTTTTGCATACTGCCAGAAATACTTAGCCAGCTTACAATCCTCATAATGCCATGGCTTAGCTGCAAGATTATAGTGAATAAGGCAAATATCTTCCTCATCACATGCAAGCTTACCAAATGTCTCACTATTCCACTTAGGATCTATCCAATAAACATGATTTTTACAGATAATATTAAGATAATCCTGATCCTGTGCAACAACAAATGTATATGCATGAAGCAGCTCAACAAATTGTCCGAGTATATCCTGCTCTCTGAACTGATTTATATTAAGTACAAGAACTCCGGCATTAAAATAATGATTTCTGTCAATATCAAGAACCTGTTCAGCATAATTACCGAATATATCAGCCTGGGAAACAACCGGGTCACATGAAGCTCCGACATAATTATCACCTATATCATAATCGAAAAGTTCTGATATATCTCCAAGCACTACTGTATCACTGTCAATATACAATGCTTTTTCATATTCCGGAAACATTTCTGCAAGAAATAATCTGTAATATGTTGTATACGAATAATAATCTCTTAAAGGAAGTCTTTTTTCAAGCTCTTTTAAATATTCTGTTACATCATTGAAATATATATGAAATACATCATCTGCCATATCAAGTACGACCTGTTTCTTGTCATCATCTATTCCTGTATTCAGAATATGGATATTGTACTGTCTGTCTCTGTCTGCATTCATCATAAGAGACTTTAATGAAACCATAGTGTACTTTACAAATCCATTATCGCATGCAAAGAAAATCGGTATTATGTTGCTATTCATTTGTATTACCTTTTATATCCCTTTCAAATTTCTTTTTTAAATATATATATTCAAAGAATATGTCATCAAATGCATCATATCTAAATATTCGATAAACTTTACTAATCTGCCATTGTTTAATATTTTCTGTATGAGGATACGGTGTATAAAACAATCTCTTTGAAAAATGCCTTACAACAGTATGCTTATGTAAAAACTTCTGGTCATTAAACTTCTGAGGAAGCATAAGCTTTTTTGTTGTACTCCTGTAGATAGCAGACTGGTCAGCAAATAACAGTTTTTTTTCTGAAAGAAGCTTTCTTGCTTTTGAAAAAAGTCCTGTCTGCCTTATTTTTTTCATATTAAGCAAAAGCACACCTGCATTAATATAATTAGGATTAATCAGATATTTTCCATAGTGGTCTCTTGCTGCAGCATACTCGTAATCACTTATATCATGATTATACAAAAGTGTTATGTCCCTGTTAAATAAAATATCTGCATCAAGATATAATAATTTATCAGGTATCTCGTCCATCTCGTCAGCGAGAAGTCTTAAAAGCGTGTACGGAGAACAATATGTAAGTTCATTCGGGCAATTCGCAAATACTCTGTTATAATTTTCTATTACATCCATACGTACCACTTTGTTATCTTTATTATAACTTTTTGCAATCGAATCAAGATATTCTGTCTTTTTCTCCGAAATTGCAATATAGCTGCTCTTTATATGGCTTACATCCATTGTAAATATGTAAAATGTAAATGGCTCTTTTGTTGTAGTTCTTAAAAATATTGAAAGCATACATGTAAGTATGCCATCAAAAACCCCATCATTACCGGCGAATAATACATTAATCATTATTCGTTCTCCAATCTGATATACTTTATTATCTCAACATTATTATTTTTGCTTCTTGCTGTCATTGCATCATAGACTTTATTTCTAAGATATACTTTCTGTTCCTTAATTGGAATCGATGAATCTGCAATAAATGGTCCATCTATATATGTTATCATTTGCGGTGTCTTTCTTAGTTTTCTCTTTCTGTATACATTAGTAAAACAAAATACCGGAGCATGATACTGAGCCGGATATCTGAAAGACATATCCTTAAACGGCCTTATCTTCGTATAATATGGCCATATGTGGGCTTCTGGATAAATAACAATGCTGTCTTTTTCATCTAGCCTTTTCTCTATAATATCTGTAAAATTCACAAATGCCTCTTTATTTCCAGGAAGGGGAACAGCTCCAAGATATGGTGTTATCTTTCCCAGAACAGGCATTGAAACATTATTGGGATGCACAATTACATATGTATCTTTTGGAAAACTCACCATGCTTGGAATAAATGCATCAGCTGCAGCATTAGTGTGATTTCCATATATGAATATTCCTTTATCTGAATATCCTTTTAATACTTCTTTATTTATAATTTTATGTCCAAATTTTATTTTCAAAAAAATATATGCCAAAGGTCTGGCAATAATCTTATACCAGAATGTATGTAGAATTTTCCCTTTTGTTTTCCTGTCATAAATGTAATTTTCATCAATAGATATTGGTTTTATCTGTGCCGACGAAAACTCATCTGACAATTCATCTTTATAATATATAACCCTGTTTTTTTTCACAACAAACCATACCTTAATTCATTTTCCGGCAGAAAGAAAATATTTATTTTTGTCATCTGTAAAATGTTTTAATAACTAATTTATTATAATGAGCAGCACTATAAGCCGGGTTATGTCCACATATAAATGTGTGATAATCATCTATCTAGTTGCATCGTCGCCGATACACTCAAGCGTCCTACCTAAAAGCACGACGGGCAGCCGTATAGCTTTTTCTTGGACTTGCTTCGGATGGGGTTTACATGGACCATTGCCGTTACCGGCAACGCGGTAGTCTCTTACACTGCCTTTCCACCCTTACCTGTAAAACAGGCGGTTTATTTCTGTTGCACTATCCTTGGAGTCACCTCCACCAGACGTTATCTGGCATCCTGCCCTGCGAAGCCCGGACTTTCCTCACCTGCTGCCTTTCGGCAATTGCAGCCGCGATTATCCGCACTACTCAATATCTTTAATTTTAATTATTTTGATTTTTTGTTCCTTCAAATACCATTCTGAATACCTCTATACGAAATTCGTCTTCAGGTCCTATTCCAACAAAACGGCTTCCATACATAATCTCACCATTCTCATCTGGCTGCTGTCTTACTATTTCAATAACAACATCAAGAATCTCATGGTTCGGCATTTGAATTGAAGTATTGTAAAAAGTCCCCATTTTCAAAGGTTCTTTTGTAATAAAAGCTATGCCACCCTTTGAAATGTCTACTGTTTCAACACTTATATCTTTTTGCTCACATGCATCATTTTCATCACTGATACCATTGAGTGACAATGTCACATTAATCGGAACCCTTGATGCTCTTCTTCTTTCTGCTCCCAATATTTTTCTCCTCCCATATCTCCTGCGTTATTTTATAAACATAGCATCTCCAAAACTGAAGAAACGATATTTTTCTTTTACTGCAGTTTCATACGCATTAAGTACATTCTCACGTCCTGCAAGTGCTGACACAAGCATAACCAGTGTAGACTCAGGCAAGTGGAAGTTTGTAATAAGACAGTCGATTGCTTTAAACTTATATCCAGGATATATAAATATCTGTGTCCAACCACTGCACGCTTCTATTGTACCATCCTCTTTAGCCACCGATTCAAGTGTTCTTGTACTTGTAGTTCCAACAGCAATAATACGCCCATTATTTTTACGTGCGTTATTAATTTTTTCTGCTGCTTCCTCATCAATTCTGTAAAATTCAGAATGCATATGATGATCAAGTACATTTTCTTCTTTAACAGGTCTGAATGTACCAAGTCCGACATGAAGAGTTACTCTTGCAATATCAACACCTTTTTCTTTTATCTCTTTAAGCAGTTCGTCTGTAAAATGCAGTCCTGCTGTCGGTGCTGCTGCCGAACCTTCATGTTTTGCATATACTGTCTGATATCTGTTTTTATCTTCCAGTTTATGTGTTATATATGGTGGAAGAGGCATCTGCCCAAGTTCATCAAGTATTTCCTCGAATATGCCGTCGTACTCAAATCTGATAATACGATTTCCCTCTTCTACAATATCAATAACCTCACCAATAAGTTTATCACCGCCAAAATGAATACGAGTTCCTATTTTTGCCTTTTTGCCCGGCTTAACAAGAACTTCCCATGTATCCTTCAAATCAGCTTTACGGGTGAGAAGCAGCACTTCTATTGCTGCTCCTGTATCCTCTTTTTCACCTATAAGTCTAGCCGGAATTACCTTTGTATCATTAATAACAAGGCAGTCTCCCGGATTAAGATAATCAACTATATCCCTAAATATTTTATGTTCTATTTCGCCTGTATTTTTATCAAGGACCATAAGCCTTGAACTTGAGCGGTCAGAAAGCGGATCCTGTGCTATAAGTTCCTGTGGCAGGTCATAATAAAAATCATGCAGATTCATAACTTTTTCCATGTCTGACCTCTAGTTACTTCTAAGTTCTATTCCCATTTCTGACAAATCATTAAGAATCTTCTCCATGATAGGAGCTATATCTTTATCTTCCAATGTTCTGTCATTTGCCCTGAATGAAATTGAATACGCAACAGATTTAAATCCAGCTTTAATCTGTTCGCCTTCGTATATATCAAACAGCTTGAAGCTCTCAACAAGCTTACCGCCGCGTTTTTCAATGACTTTTTCAACAGTTCCAACAAGCATGTCTTTAGGCATAACCATGCTTATATCTCTTGTAACAGCCGGGAATTTGGCAATTCCTGTATATTTTCTGTCAAATGAAGCCATCGGAGTAATCTTTGATAAATCAAGAACAGCAATATATGTTCTCTCACCAAGACTATAATTATCAGCAACATCAGGATGTACTTCACCAAGATATCCGATAACAGTTCCATCATAGATTACATTTGCCTGACGACCCGGATGAAGATATGGCTTGCCTGCCTGTGGATCATATTCAGGCTTATTTCTCATTCCTATTCTTTCAAGAAATTCTTCTACAACGCCTTTCATTGTAAAGAAATCTCCATCTCCAAAGAAACCAAGAGTAAAATCAACGCTTTCTGTTGGAAGTTCTTCTTCATTATCAGACGGAATATAAACTGTAGCAAGTTCATACAGCTTAACATTTTTATTTCTTCTGTTATAATTTGTTGAAAGTGATGTAAGCATACCATTAAGAGGAAGTGTTCTCATAATAGAGAAATCTTCTCCAAGTGGATTTGAAATCACAACTGTCTTTCTAAGTGGTGAATCCTTAGCAATCTTTAATTTATCAAAAACCTTAGGACTTTCAAATGAATATGTCATAGCCTGTGAAAATCCACAGAACTGTGCTATCTCGCCTGCAACATCCTTAACTGTCTGCTTGAACGAAACCTTACCCATTGTTGTAGCACCATGAGGAAGTGTTGTAGGAATGTTGTCATAGCCATAAAATCTTGCAACTTCTTCAGCAATATCAGCTGTTCTTATTAAATCCTGACGGAATGTAGGAATAATAAGCTCATTTGATTCTTTATCATATTCTATTTCAAGACGCTTGAAATAATCCATCATATCATCAACGGATACATTTGTACCAAGAAGTTTATTCACTCTTTCAGGTTCAAATACAATTCTTCTGCATTCTTTCTTAACAGGATAGATATCAACAGCTCCACCGACAACTTCTCCGGCACCAAGTTCTTCTATAAGCTGGCATGCTCTGTCCATTGCAGCCATTGCATTTTCAGGATCAAGACCTTTTTCAAACTTGCCTGATGCATCTGTACGAAGACCGATTCTCTTAGTTGTCTTTCTGATGTTTGTTCCGTCAAAAGTTGCAGCTTCAAAAAGCATTGTCTTAACATCATCTGTAATCATTGAATTTTCGCCGCCCATTACACCGGCAACACCTACGGCACGTTCACCGTCACAAATCATAAGTGTTGATGAATTAAGTATTCTTTCCTGACCATCAAGTGTGACGAATTTTTCACCATCAGCAGCTGTTCTTACAACAATCTTTTTACCTGCAATCTGGTCATAGTCATATGCATGCATAGGCTGACCATATTCTTCCATAACATAGTTAGTTATATCTACTATATTGTTAATAGGTCTGATTCCTGCTGTCATAAGTCTGTGCTGCATCCACTTTGGAGATGGCGCAAGTTTGATATTTTTCACAACTCTTGCAACATAACGAGGACAAAGTTCTTTTGCTTCAATATCCACACTTATGTAATCGTTAACATCCTCTGAATTGCCTGTCTTAGATGGCATTGGAGGATTAAATGGTTTGTTGAATGTAGCTGCTGCTTCTCTTGCAATACCGATTACACTATAGCAGTCAACACGGTTATTTGTAATCTCATATTCAAATACAGTATCATTAAGACCAAGATACTCTACGGCATCAGAACCTACAACTGCATCATCACCAAGAATATATATACCATTTTCCGGTGCATCAGGATAAAACTCTCTTGATGAACCAAGTTCTTCAATTGCACACATCATGCCGCATGATTCTATGCCACGAAGTTTACCTTTCTTTATCTTAATTCCGTCCTCAGGAAGTGCAGAACCGTCATGACCGCCTGCAACACGTCCTCCATCAAGAACTACAGGCACTTTCTGACCCTTTGAACCAACTTCAATATTAGGTGCACCTGTTACAATCTGAACTGTTGAATCACCTACATTTACCTGACATATAACAAGCTTGTCTGCATCAGGATGCTTTTCTACTGATTCAATCTGTCCAACTACTATTTTATCAAGGTTCTTATCATATGCTGTGAAGCATTCAACCTTTGTTCCTGAAAGTGTCATGGCATCACGGAACTGCTGATCTGTAACATCATCAAGTCCGGGTACCATTGCTTTAATCCAATTTAAAGATGTATTCATGATTAATTATCCCTTCTGATATCTATAATATATTCACAACCTGTTATCTTAATTATTAGAACTGCTTTAAGAAACGTGCGTCATTTTCATATAAAAGTCTCATATCATCAATTTCATATTTGAGAAGTGCTATTCTTTCAAGACCAACACCAAATGCAAAACCAGTATATTTATCTGTATCAATTCCGCTCATCTCAAGTACGTGAGGATGAACCATTCCACATCCTAAAATTTCAATCCAGCCTTCACCTTTACACATACGGCATCCTTTACCGCCACACTTAAAGCATGAAACATCCATTTCAGCACTAGGTTCTGTAAATGGAAAATGATGCGGTCTGAATTTAACTTTTGTCTCAGGGCCAAATACTTCTTTTGCAAATTCTACAAGTGTACCCTTTAAATCCGCAAATGTAATATTTTCATCAATAACAAGACCTTCTACCTGATGGAAACATGGTGAATGTGTTGCATCAACTTCGTCTGCTCTGTATACACGACCAGGAGAAATCATACGAAGCGGAAGTTTTCCTTTCTCCATCTCACGAACCTGAACTGATGATGTCTGTGTACGAAGGACAATCTTGTCATTAATATAAAATGTATCCTGTTCATCTTTTGCCGGATGATTGGCAGCTATATTCAACGCTTCAAAATTATAGTAATCATATTCAACTTCAGGACCTTCTACAACTTCGTATCCCATACCAACAAATATTTTCTTAATTTCTTCAAGAGCAAGTGTATTAGGATGACTATGTCCAACATTATTCTTTTTTGCAGGAAGTGTTACATCAATAACTTCTGCTTTCATCTGAATCTCTCTCATCTTCTCTGAAAGTTCTTTTCTTGCATTCTCAAGAACTTCCTCTATAGCCTGTCTTGTCTCATTGACTATCTGACCAACCATAGGTCTGTCTTTTGGCTCAACATCCTTCATTCCTTTAAGGACTTCTGTAAGTTCGCCTTTCTTGCCGAGGATAGATACTCTTACCTCATTTAACTTTTCAAGTGAATCAGTAGAGTTAATCTGTTCTAACGCTCTCTCCCTGATTTCCTGCAATCTTTCCTTCATCATGATTACTTTTTCCTCCAATTTAAAATAACTGAACTGTAACTAATTTTAACACATGTACCGTAATTGGCAAGCAAAATTTAATTTATAGACCTTTTTTCATATTCATCAAGTATTTCCAAAGTCTCTTTTGTATACTCCGGATGTAATTTATTAACTTTTCTTATGTTATATTTTGCTTCTTCAATCCTGCCTTCATTATACTCAATCTGATTTCTCAGTTTCTTACGACGTGCCGCAAGTTCATGCCTGATTTCAACCATTTCATTGCGTATATATAGTCCTTTGGTCTGTGAAAGCCATACAACTGTGTCTGAAATTCCTATTCTTTTCAGAAGCATAAGCAGCTTATTTTCTGCATCATTAAGATTAGCTGTCATCATCAGTACATGCTTTCTTTCTTCTTTCATCTGAAGATATAATTCAAATTTTCTTCCAAGTTCATATGAGCTCTTTATTTTGTATTTATCATATTCATATGAAAGCACATTTGCCGCATTAACATACTTTATCTTTATCTTGTTTAATGCCGCCGTAATTTTATTTATCTTTATTTCGACTGCCGATGCCTGTCTGTGAATAATACTCAGCCATGCAAATATTCCCACAGCAACTATTGCACCAAGAAATGTCACAACAAAGAATAAATATAACTCATCTTCATTATCAAGTGCAACCATAACTATTGTAAAAATAGAATAAACTACCGCAAGACAAGCAAGAACTATAATTGCAGCCTTTTTGATTGCAGCATGTTTCTTTTTCAGATTCTTGGCTTCCATTCTAAGAGCCATCCTCTCGCCCTCAAGAGACTGTAAATCTCTTTTCACTGTCTCATAATATGTTTCCTGCTGCTGTATAAACCTAAAACTCTTAGGAAGTTCCTGTGCATACATGTCCATTCTGTTATATGCATTATTAGACAGCTTGCTCTCGGAATTTTTAAGAATCCGCCTGTCAACCGCAAGATTGTCAACAAATTCAGCCTGTTTTGCAATCTGGTCTTTCAGATTATCCGGTGCATTTTCATACAGTTCAATATCAGCAAATCTCTCTGATACCTGACTGTACTCCTCCATTATCATTTCAATATGCCTTCCGGCATCTTCCATAATCTCGCACTGGCCTTTAACATATTCTTTCAGGTCACTTCCATCAAAAGCCCCCAGTTTTACGTTATCACGTTCATCACCCACAAGCAGTTCATCATCGCTGAAGCCATCAAAGCCCTCATCATCTTCCGGCGTTTCATATCCTGAACTCTCATCATACTCATCAAATTCCTGATTATCAGTGTCTTCGTTTTCTTTGCCATAATCCTCTTCATCAAGATATGACTTTATTGTTCTGGCATGCTTATTCAGTTCTTCATCAAATTCGTCATATTCTTCATAATCATCTTCTATTTCATCTTTAAAGAAGATATTCTTAACTGACTTTAAAAATCCCATATGTACCCCATTCTATGATTTGTACTTAATATACTGTTTCTTCCAGTCATCAAGCAGACCGGTAAGTGCATCATTATACTCCGTAATATCAGCCTCCTCTTTAAGCTTTTCAATCTGCTGGAGATGTCTGTATGTATCAGAATATCTTGCATTGTCTGCCAGTTTTTCAAGTTCGCTTTTCAAAGCTGCCTCCTGGTCAGATGCATCATCACTTTCTATTATATTATTTCCCATAGCTAGTCTTTTAGCTGCCATAAGACATTTTAGCGACTCTTCGTGCTGCCCTATTTTGTAGGCTTCCTCAAAATATGGAACAGACTGTTTGTATAAAAACATTCTTGCATGTGCAACCCCCATATTATGATACACTCTCGCATAAAACAATCCCGAAAGTGACTTATCATATGTGCCCTCAATTATTTTCGCATAATTTTGCACTGCACCGTAATAACATTTATTTTCAAGCAATGTATCTGCTCTCGCTTTAAGTCTTTCATAAACATTGCGGCTGTCAAGTGTTCCAAGCACACCGCTTAACTGTTCTATCTCTTCATTGCTGTAATAATCAACATATTTTAAAACACTTACAACAATCTGTGCAAGTCCTGCATTCCTGCTTTTCAAATCTGCAATTATCTGTACCAGCTGTTTCTGCCCTGTCTCCTCAACAAATGAATTGAAGTCATCATCAAAGAAGTCAATGCTTATAAAATAAATATTATTATATATAAAATAGCACAATTCCTCAAGTGTATATATTTTAAGTCCTATATCCTTTACAACAAGCGGCTGTTTTGCCTCTCTTGCCCTGCATAATATTATCTTTCCCATTTACGCATGACCCTCATTTCAGTAAAAACGTTTTTTCTATTATTTTTCCGGAACTTTTTACTATGTCACCAAAGCCTTTATCCTTTATTAACACATGACATTCCTCATCAGACATAAAATCAACATCCATTTCTATTCTTGTCATTTTACCTTCACGGAAAGGCAGTGAACTTATGTCAATTTTTTCAATATATTCTTTGTTAGTATCAACAGGTCTCAGATAAAAATTAATATATCTTACATCATCTATTATAAAAAACAGCTGTTTTTTTACACTGTACCAGTTTGTTCCGGGTCTTACAATTTTCAGACGCATATCGTTTCCACGCTCGCATATGTCCATCTCTATACCAGTTGTAATCCTGTTTTTGCATGCCAGAATTGTATCAGGAGGAAGTATCTGTTTTACTTTTGTACATGCCCCAAGAACCGCACCTTTCACATAAAGATTCTGCCCTGCAAAAACTTTTCTTGAATGGCACAGAAATCTTGTGAATTCATCAGGAAATTTCTCCATCTCAAATCTGCTGCCTGTAAGAAATACACTTGAGACATTATACCTGGACAGCAATCCTTTAAGCCACTCTGTTATCTCATGCTGATTAACACACAGATTGCTATATGAATCCTTTTCTTCATCATATTGTATGGCATCAGAAAAATACCTGTTTTCCATTATAACATCACAACCATTAAGATTAGCTTTCATGCAGATATATGATGCAATATTATCATTACTGTAGTCAAGAAGCATAACACCTGCTGAATACAGACCTTTTTTCTGGCTGTAAGCATAAAAAGCAAAACTTTCCTCATGGCTTATAACTGACCACTGTTCACTGTTAAACTGCAGCCGTTTCATGACCTCCGATATAAAATTAAGCTTTTTAATTTCATAATCAGCGATTGTTATGCATATCAATCCCGCTTTTCTGCCCTGTGCACATTTTGATGCACATTCTATTATCGATGCAATAAATTCACAGGCTGCCTCAATATTACCGCTCTGTTCCCAGCCTGACATTTCAAACGGATTTAAAAAAGCGGCCTCGTTTTCAGGTCCTGTAACATGTATCACCATCTCTGTCTGCTCATCCCAGATTGCAGCCTGTGTTATTTTATCCTGTATATCAATCCCGACTATCACTCCATTTACATTATTCATTAAATTCCTCACCTACATTGGTTTAAAAATCTGTTGTGTTACATAATCCTGAACACAATAATCATACATACACTTTTTCATTTCTGCCGGATCATGCTGCTGCCTTGCCGAAAGAATTTTATTAATGCTGTCAAATCTTCCTGCAGTCTCTGATTTATTGATAACATTATTCTGCATATGAAATATATCAGACTTTCTTGTTTCACTTCCAATTTCTTCAACAAAATAATATCTGACACTCTCCGAATAAAAAAGTGTAAATCCTTTTACAAAATAACCTCCACAACTTGAAAGAATCTCAGTATATTCATTACTGCTTTCTCCAAACCAGTAATGAATCTCCACACGCGAATCCGGATTACCTGCATACTCCGCAAATGTCCTGTCTGTCATATTATATGGAAGTGCAAATACTTCAGAATAATTTTTATAAAATTCAAAACACTTGTCCACTGCACACAATGTTTTTATAATTTCATATATAAATCTGCTTTTTGACTCTGTAAGTTCTCCGGTTCTTAAAGAATAATATTTTAAGTATGCAAGGACACAGACATCAGGAATTGCACGTTTTTCCATAATAAGCTCTTCTATCACGTCAAAAACTGCTATGTCAACTTCTCTGTGCTTTACAAAATACATAAAAGCATTATATGCAGCATAAGCCGCAATAACTGTCCTGTGTCCACCATTTTTTACATATGAATCAAATACATCTGTAAGCCTTTTATCACTTGATTTTGTAAAAAGCATCTGTGCGACAATTCTTTCTTCTATATCACCTGTAAATACATCATAATCTTTGCATGCATTCCATATATCAAGCATCTGCTCATTAGTTCCATTAAATCTTTTTTCAAGATTTTCAAGAATATCAGCACTATATTTTTTATTTTCAAAAGCATATTCACACAGCTGCGTAAGTTCATCATCATCTTCTGTCCCTGCAAATCCCAGCATATGACGTGCAAGTTCTGATATTTTTCCTGAATTGGCATTACATATTCCGTACTGCTTTATAATTGAAAATGCAAAACTATAAGCATTATTATCGACACTTGCATATATAAGTCTCACTGCATCATTTTCATCTAAATCATCAGTATCTATAATCTGTATATCTGCCAGATAATTTTCTTTATCATATGATTTTTCAAAATATTTTATAAGCCAGCTGTTAAGCTTCTTTTTACATTTTTTATCACAATCAGCATCATTTATGATACATCTGACAGCTTCATATATTTCTTCATTAAATATATCTTTTTTCTGCTCGTACAAAATTATATTTTTATATTTTTCTATATCATTTTCTTCATATTGATAAGCAAGCATGCTCTCGTTTATCATTTCGTAGTATTTATTTTCAAATACTTTTTCAATGTCATACCTGAAGCTGTCCTTAAAAAATTCTCCTGATTCTGATTCAAATATAATAACGGCATCTTTCGTGTAAATCGGGACAAATGCACATTTATTAATGATTTCGTAACGTTGTAACGTCTTATATTCTTTATGTTTTACCCATACAGCTTTTACATTTTCCTCATAACATTTTATTTTATAAGTGTATAAAATTTTCATCATTGATGATGCTGTATACTCATCAAATAAACATTTATTCCATATTCTTTTATAAATTAATATAAGATGATTATTAATTCTGCCATAACGAAGCTGTTCATACGCAAATTTATCAATAAGCGGCATGTACATCTCCATTATCTTCTCATTTTCCGCTTCATTAAAAAGTACATCTGCATATAAAAATGATTTATTTTCATAATCAAGAGAGGCATCGTATGCGAAATACATTAAAACAAGCTTTGAAAAACGCGGATATTTATTTTTATCAAGACTTTTTATGTAATATTCATATAATCTTGTAATTTTTATCCCTCGAAGAATCCCTTTCTCATAATAAATATTACTTTCACGGCTTATACTTCCGGCACAAATCAGATATGAAATAATAGACGTAAGTACCTCATCTTTTTCATATATTTTGTAAATATTTTTCAACAGTTCTATTTTTGAATTGCTGGCATTTTTGTCAGAAACAGCTATCTGTGCGGCATGCAACGCAAGTTTTTCACTTACAATGTTATTCTTACAGCCAAACGTAAGAACCTGTATCTCAAATTTATCAAGAACTCTTAAAAGATGAGGCTGATTATTCATGACATTTAATGCTTCCATATACATCACACCGCTTTTACATCCTGAACGGAAGCTTTCTTTTATCCTCATAAGCTTAATGCTCTGATTATGTCCGAATGTCAGATCAACATAAAATCTTATCCACAATATACGCCAGTCATCATTGCCATTTTCATATAAATTTTTAATATCTATGGCAGCCTTCGCAGTATATACTGCATTACTTATAAGCATTGATTTTACATAAAGATAATAGCTGTATAAAAATGCATCATCTTTTGAAACCTGAACCTGCTCAATAAGATTTTGTGCCTCATCATTCATCTTACGCAGGTTATAAACCTGTGCCTGCATAAGCATGTACAGCGGATTGTCATAATCGAGCGTTCTCAGCCTTTCTATAAGATTAGCCGAACGCTCAGCCCACACACCTGTATCAAATTTTTTCATGCGGTAATCGAGATAATTTTGGGTAATCTCATACATGAGTTTTCTCTTATCATGATATATCTCATTTGTATTTTCATCCGGATACTCTGCATATATTTTTTTTACTTCTATATCAGTTACAATTTTACGATTATATGTATTTATTATTATTCTTCCATAATTATATCCATCATGAAGTTTTTCATAATTAATTATATATGCAAGTTCACATTTATTTCCTGTAAAATTCTGTGCCGAAATATGCTCTGTTTCCATTGAAATAAAATCTGCTTCAACGCAAATATCTGCCTCAATATATCCCCACGCATTCTTTTCTAAAGCAATAGTATCTCTTCTGTCATCGCTGCATATATATGAGCGTTCTTTATCTGTGCATAAATTTATTGAAACAGGAGATTTCTTCCCGGCAGCAACGAGAAACTCTTCTATCGCACGCCCGGTATTATTCTCTTTTTTCAATGCTTCATATATATTAGATAGTTTTGTATCATTTTCAATAAGGATATTGAAATTATCACTAAGAAAAACTGCAACAGCCTCTTCCGGATAATCTCTTGTGAAATTAGCAAATTGAAATAAATCTGCAATATCATTTTCATTAGTCTTTAAAAATTGTGCCGTAACTGTAAAAGCATATTCTAAAAAATATTCCCCCGCATTGCTTATGACATCAAACTTGCCTTTTATAACATCATCTTTCTGAAGTCCATTAGTATCAACAATATAATGTATCGTACTTACAGTTCCAAGAAACATATTGTCGATGATTTTAACACGCTCATTTGATGACCAGATAACGCCTTTTGTTACTTCCCTTGAGACTATATCAAACGACTGCTCACAGACTACATTTTTTGTGATATTTAATTCTATATTATCCTGTTTAAAATGCAGCTTAGGATTATCATATACAAAATGACCACATGCCAGCCGCCTAAGATTATCTCTCATTAAGATTCAGCCTCCGCCTTAATTTTATCAAGATGTTCCTTTATTTTTTTCTCATATCCGTTATCTGTCGGCTCATAAAATACAGTGCCTTCAAGTTCATCCGGAAGGTATTGCTGTTTTACATAATGATTTTTGTAATCATGTGCATATTTATATCCAATACCATGTCCAAGCTTTCCTGCACTCTTATAATGTGCATCCTGTAAATGCACAGGAACACCATATGTCTTTTCATTTTTCACAATATCAAGTGCTTTGTCTACAGCCATATAAGCGGCATTGCTCTTAGGAGCACATGCAACGTATGTTGCCGCCTGTGAAAGAACTATCCGTGCTTCCGGCATACCAAGCCTTTCTATTGCAAGACATGCGTTAGTTGCAACTACAAGTGCCTGCGGGTCAGCATTTCCGACATCTTCACTTGCACATATCATTATTCTTCTCGCAATAAACTTTATATCTTCTCCGGCATATAACATTCTTGCAAGATAATATACAGCCGCATCAGGGTCAGAACCACGCATGCTCTTAATAAATGCTGATATAGTATCGTAATGGTTATCACCATCTTTATCATACTTTAATACACGCTTCTGTATACACTGTTCGGCAATCTTTAAATTAATATGAATCTTTCCATCCTCAGATGGCTTTGTTGTAAGAATACCAAGTTCTATAGCATTCAATGCACTTCTCGCATCACCATTTGCCACATCTGCAAGAAATGTAAGTGCCTCATCATCTATATCTGCATGAAGACTTCCCATTCCTTTTTTCTCATCATATACTGCACGTTTTATAAGTGTTTTTATATCTTCTTTGTCAAGTGGCTTTAATTCAAATATTATTGACCTTGAAATCAAAGCTCCGTTTACTTCAAAATATGGATTTTCTGTAGTCGCACCAATAAGGATAATTGTTCCGTCCTCAACAAAAGGCAGAAGATAATCCTGTTGTCCTTTATTAAACCTATGAATCTCATCGACAAACAGTATCGTCTTTTTTCCGTACATTCCAAGGTTATTTTTTGCCTGTGCAACGACATCTTCCATATCCTTTTTTCCGGCAACAGTTGCATTAATCTGCTTAAAATCTGCACTTGTAGTATTGGCAATCACCTTTGCAAGTGTGGTCTTTCCTGTTCCCGGAGGTCCATAGAATATAATTGAGCTTATCTTATCAGCCTGAATTGCCCTGTATAAAAGTTTATCTTTTCCTATAATATGCTGCTGTCCTACTACTTCATCCAAAGTTTCCGGTCTTATTCTTGAAGCCAGCGGCGATTCATTTTTCATCGTATTTTGTCTGACATAATCAAATAAATCCATTATATACTCCACTTTCATAAGTCATTTGGATTTATTATAACATATATATTGAATTTTTTACAGCCGCAATATTTTTCAGTTCACATTTTGGGTCATATACCAGCAATCTATTCTTACAATATCATTTCAACAGCCTGCCAAGCACATTTTTTATCTGTGTTAAAAAATCTGCTTTTTCTATATTTTCAGATGAAATAACATTGACGCTGCCTATTTTTTCTCCATTATAATAATATTCAAGTGTTCCAATTGTATCTCCTTCATATACAGGTGCGGCAATATTTTCATTTATATGGAGTTCTTTTGAAATATCTTCATGATTAACCGGATTAATAAACATATATGAAAATTCTTTTTCATACCGGCAATTGACATAGTCTTTTTTACCTTTTGAAATTCTTATATTTTCTAATAAAGGCATACCATCATCTTTATATATATCACATGTATTAAATCCATAATTCAAAAGATTAACAGCCTCAGCAAATCGTGTCTTTGAGTCCGGTGCAGCCATTATTACAGCAATAAGGTCAATCCCATCCTTATTTGCCGATGCTGACAGACAGCATTTTGCAAGCCCTGTCGAACCAGTCTTTAACCCAGTCGCCCATTCATATTGCTTAATAAGCTTGTTGGTGTTTGTAAGTCCAAACTCGCTGTCACCTCTTCTTGTACTGTGAATAATGGTATCCATCCATATTGTGGAATAATCATGAATCTGCGGATATTTTGTTATCAGTTCACGGCTCATAAGTGCTATATCACGGGCAGTTGACATATGTCCATCCGTATCAAGTCCGCAGCAGTTCACAAAATTAGTATTGTTCATTCCAAGCCCAGTGGCTCTTTCATTCATCTTTGCAACAAATGCACTCTCTGTGCCCTCTATGTATTCTGACATGGCTACACATGCATCATTCGCACTTGCCATACTTATGCATTTAATCATCGTATCAACCGTCTGCTTTTCTCCTGCCTCCAGAAACACCTGACTTCCGCCCATAGATGCCGCATATTCCGATACAGTAACTTCGTCATCAAGTCCGATTTTGCCATCCTTTATAGCATCAAATATCAATATCAGAGTCATTATCTTGGTAATACTTGCCGGATGCAGGCTCGTATCTGCATCTTTTTCATATATAACCTGACCTGTTGATGCCTCCATAAGTATCGCTGACGGTGATTTTAATTCTATTCCTGAATTTTCCCCCTGTGTCCGTTCCTGTGCAATACATGTGACGCGGCTCATTCCCGCATAGACTGATGTAAATATTAAAATCAGACACATTATGCACATTATAAGTCTTTTGTTTCTACTCTTAATAACAAACATTTGCTCACCCAATACACAATATTCTGGCTATAGTTTATGTATAAAGTGGGGGTTTTATGATTAATTCAATTACCTATTCCTTCTCCAACAATTTTTTATATGTATTATCAATTCCCAATGCTCCCAGCGGAGCTGTGATAATAATTGCAAGTACAGCCACTGACAAAATAATTTTGCCACAGGCAAGTCCTGCTGCAAGAGGCACTGAACCGATTGCCGCCTGAACCGTGGCTTTCGGAAGGTACGCAATAACGCAGAATATTCTCTCTTTCATATTAAGTTTAGTCTTTATCGTACATATCAAAACACCCGCCGTTCTGAAAATCAATGCAATAAAAATCATAAACACTGCCGCTATTCCTGCACTAAGCGTATATCGTATATCAACCGCAGCCCCAACAAGCACAAAAAGAACCACTTCAGCTGCAATCCATAACTTTCCGAATTTCTCTGATAATCTTTTTGAAACAAACGCTGTACTTTTTATTTTTATAACACATGCCATGCTGACTACAGCAAGTAGTCCTGAAACAGATACTTTTCCCTCAAGCCAGCCTTCAACAGAAACAAGCAGCATTGAAAAGCCAAGCACAATTATTACTTTTGTACTGTTTCTGACACAATGCTTATGTGCATATGATGTCTCAAAAAATAAATATAATCCATATCCTGTAACTGCACCAAGAAGTATTCCCAGAACAATTGAAACAGGAATATTTACAAAATCAATAATATCAGCACTTCCACCCTGTGCCATGCTTAAAAATGTCGTAAATAATACAATAACAAAAATATCATCGCATGACGCTCCTGCCATAATCATCTGTGGAATTGCTTTTTTCGTCCCATATTTTTCTTCCATAAGCATTACCATTCTCGGTATGACAACCGCAGGTGAAACGGCTCCAAGCACTGCTCCCATTACCGCCGCCTCTATCCTGTTAATTCCTAATAACAATGGTGCAAATAATATATATCCTGCTATTTCACATGTTGCCGGAACAAATGACATAAGAATTGCCGGTCGTCCCGCCTTCTTCAAATCCTTCAAATCAAGAGACAATCCTGCTTTAAGCAGAATAATTATAAGTGCCAGTTTTCTTAATTCAGATGAAATAGAAAGTATTGACGGGTCGAGAAAATCAAGAACATACGGTCCTAATACAATACCCGTAACAAGCATTCCGATAATACGAGGCATTTTAAGTTTCTGGCAGGTTGCCCCCATTGCAAGTCCAACCAGAAAAATAAGTGATAATGATGCTAACATATAATTCTCCTTAAATTATTCAGCAGGGATTCTATTCATTGTCCACATAAAAAAGCTGACAACCCCTGCGATTCTAAAATCGTAGAAGTCATCAGCTATAATAAGCAGTTTAGGTTTCCCATGGGAGAACTTCATTCCCAACTTGTAAAATAATACTTCTTTTAAAGCTTTATGTCAATATACAACTGTCAACTTCGTTTTTTAACATAAAAATGCTGCATTTCCGGCGGATTATCAATCTTTCAATCTTTTTTACACTTTACACACAAAATTTTCACTTATTTCTTCTAAAATTCCAAGCTATATAAACGTAACGAAAGGATATATTTACCATGAAAACAAAAATCAGTTTCAAAAATTCCAAACGGCTTCTTGAATATGTCAATAATGATGTATTAACCGATTACAATAAATTCGTAGCAATATCGGACAATTACTATAACGATGCAGTAAACGTAAATAACATACTTGAAGAATTTACAACCGGAACATCAGCTTTAAAGACAACAATGAGTGAAATGAATCATGGTATCAATGATATTTCCACAACAATTGAAGAAAGTGCCAATGGAACAAATTTTATAGTGTTAGTATATTTACATTATATACTACACAATTATAATTGAATAATAACTTTATGCTATGATATAATGTCACCAACGAAAGAAGGTGATAGAAATTGAGCGATTCAATGACACGCGAGGAACTTATTAGTTTAACAATTGATAAATATACTGATTTACAACGTATCAAAAAGGCAAATGGCAATGCCGAAAATAAAGAGCTTGACTATCAGCTTAAAGTTACTATAGCTAAACTAACCTCATTAGGAATATCCGTTGAAGATATAACATTATAACTTTCAACTCATATCTTCTGTCTAATGTATAATGTTATTAATATGTGTTTATATAATAAAGCTGGGATTTTCCCAAAATTCACACAAACCTCCAAGCTAAGATAAAACGTATCTCAGTTTGGAGGTTATCTTACAATTTTTATATTAACTAAATAATTTATTTTTATGTATACATGAAATTATGAAGTTAATCCCAATTATAATTTTTAATATCAACTTCCTGATTATAAAGTTTAATTTTTTTAATTTTCAGTTCTTTCTTTTTTGTATTTTTTATTTGAATATAGTCACCGTTTTTTATATCATATTTATATGTCTTTGTATTAAAAGCCTCAACCCATACAGTTTCTCCATATACTTCTTCATCATCAACAAATATCTTATAATTTTCAGAAGATGCTGTCACATACAAATATTTATAACAACCATAGGCTCTTCTTGTTATTGTTGATTTTCTACCATTAGAAGTAATCCCATCAGATACAGCGGATACATTTTTTGATGCTTCTGCCAATGGTAATTTATTATAATTATATCCTTCAGTTACCTCCGCAATAGGACATTCATTAACTGTTTCATATTTAACAACTTTTTCATTCGTCCAACTGTTAAATATAAAGCTAAAACACCATACTAAAACAGCACCAGATATTAATAACTGTAAAATTTTTGAATATTCTTTTTCACCGAAAATTGAAAATAGAGCATCCGCAAATAAACACACAAACAATACATTAACTCCAAATCCTATCAATGCTAAAATAACATTCAAAATTCCTGATGATGTCACTCCTAGCAACAAAACAAATATGAAATATACTATTCCCTCTGGTATTGCAAATATCAAAAAATATTCCATCTTTTTCTCCAATATAATAACACGCAATCAAAATACACACCAATAAATTAGGCATTTAAAATTTTCTACTCTCTGTCCAACTGTGATTTAATAATTAAGCGTGAAAAAATCTGCAACAAAATTGAATATATAAGTCCGATATAACACATTACATTTATATTAAAAAATTCAGATAAACTCTCTCCCAGTTTACTTTTTATATAAAATCCAATAATAATTGTTGCCGCAAATGCAACTATTCCGCACATTGACATTCCTTTATCAACATCAATAATTGTCTCCACATGATAATCTGATATTATATATTTTATTAACATTACTTCTGTGGCAAACAGAACGATAAATGCTATTGCAAATGCCAAAAAGCCAATAACTATGTATATATTTAACTTTATACCAAGTCCATACTTTGAAGCCGATTTGAATAATGCTTCATACAAAAATTTTACCGCATTCATATTTTTTGTTTTCGCTGAAAACCATCCTGCATCTATTTTAACGGAATATCCCATTCCAAAAAACTGTAATAATGCCAAAATTATTGCACTGATTACACTTATAACTCGTATGGCTGAATTGGGTTTTCCAAACCCTCTCAGAATATCCATTACAAAATTTGTCTGTTGATATGTTTTCTGTTGGCTTGTTGTCGTACTTTGCTCTGAATTAATACTTTTTCCGCACTTATTACAAAAATTAGCTCCTTTTTCCAAAGGCTGTCCACAATATTTGCAAAATTTAATGTCTTCCATTTTTCTCCTCCATCTTTAAATTTCTCTGAAATTTTCATTTTTAGTTACGAGATCAACTGTCTTAAATCATTATTAATTTTCCAAATATCATCTCCTCCTTTGTTTTTATTTACTTCATGCAAAATCTGCCCATGTAGTTTATATCATATTATCATTTATGTGCATTCAGTTCAAGTATTTTTTAACTGTATGTGCAAAAAAATGCCACAGAAAACACTGTGACATCTTTTAATCAGTATATATTAATCAATTTAATAATCCTTATTTCTTCCTACAAAACCTTCTTTTCCTTGAACATTATATATGCCATAATATCCTTCGGGTAAATTTGTTTTTAATTCTTTTTGATTTATAAGTCCATATGTCCAATACAAAAATTCTTGTGGCAAATCAGTCACACTAACCCCTGGAAGATAAATCATAAATTCACTTGCATTATCAAACCCATATGGACATCTTTCAGTATCGTATTCATATTTCCAGCCATCCTTATAAATCGATTCTTTATCTACTAAATTTAAATAATCAAGCTTCATATTATATATATAATTATCTACTTTTGTGACATTTGAAAATTTTCCGTTAAATTCAATAATATTAGTTATCTTTGCATAATAGTTCTGCTCTGTATAATTTCCTGTAAATGTTCCATCTGTTTTTATTTTAAATTCTGTATGCCATCCACCTGCACCAGCCGAAAATATAAATTTCTCAGGTAATAATTCAAATATATTCTCTTTAGTTACATATTCATTAATAAATGCAATCATATCATTATTGCTATATTCCTTTAAAAATGCATCGTTTTCTGCCGGTAAAAAACCATAGCATAAATTATCATTTGATGTACTTGCATTTTTTAATTTTACTAAATATCCTGCTATTTCATCATTAATCTTTTCCTGTTCCTTTATCAAATTCGGTATTTTCTGTTTTGTCGATTCAGTTAAAGTTCCTAAACACGCTTGTCTATTGATATAACATGATTTTAAATATGTATAACAATATTCTGTAATCTTATATAAATCATCAGGAGACAGCGAACTGTTATTATTAAAAACCTCATTTCTGAACTTTTGATAATTAATAAATGCATCCGACATAAATATCTGAGAATATAACTCAAGCATAAAACTATCCGTTTCCGATATTCCCTCTTTATAAAATGGAATATTTTCTGATAATAAGTCCCACACAATCAACATCAACGTAGCTTCTGTAGATAATACATCACTTAATTTTAAACCTTTTGATATTAATTTAGCATAATTATTATCCAAATATCTTTTTGCAGAATAATTTGCTATATTGCTTTTAAGTTCATTCGTATAATCTGTTATTCCTCTTTTCATTTCTAATGGTATATTATATGGCAAATTTATATCTGACAAAAAATCCAAAAGTGCTTGAACTGCAAATTCGTCCTGATTAATAAATTCTTCCAAATATCCAATCACTTCTGCACATGTCATTATTTTATCAAAAATGCCCGTAACATTTTTTAATTCCGTCTGAACAGACTTATATAATTCTGTCATGCCATTGAAAACAACATCTTGGTTATAAACAGTTTCCAATGCTTTATGTGTACTGTTATATTGTGCTAAATTTCCGCTATTAACATTCCCTATCTCTTTTAGTTGTTTCTTTAAATTGTCAATAGTATCAATCTGTTGTTTGTCAAGAGCATTTATTGTTTTTGCTAACGCATTATTGCCATTAAACAATGATAATTTATCTTTTACAACTTTTATTTCTTCTTTAAATTCATCATCTGAATATGTACAAAAAAGCAGTGCAAATTTTTGTCCATATTTTTTGTCAAATGTCGAATTGTCGGCACTAAGATTATTAACTGCCTGAATCCACGCATCACCATCTAATTTTAGCAAACCATTAAGCTGCTGTACTAAAAATGATGCTTTAGCCATCGTAGATAAGTCTGTCTCTGACAGTCCAATATCTTCAGTAAAATCAAACTGATATTTTTTATTTTCTTTTAAAATATCCATATATATATCAACAATGTTTTTTTCCGGCATATCAATTAACAGCTTAGAATCATATATCATATAACTGCTATTCATCAATAACAATGCCTGTTCTAACGGTATCCATGCACCTTCATTATTTTTTACACTTTGACACACCGCCTCATAATCAATAAATCTATTAAATATCATATGTTTTATCTTGGTACTATCAAAATAAAATAAAGTCATTGAATACGGAACATTATCACTTTTTTCTTTATTGTATACAGCAATATACTCATCATTAACAGCTATTTTATAGCCAAGCCTTATTGCTATCTGTTCTGCATTTATATATATATTATTATTTTTCAACATAATTTGTATCTGTTCTGTTTCACTTCTTGCATCAGAAAATTCTACATTAATATTATAATATTCTTCCTTTATCTGCTCTTCAGCATTAGCAATATTCAATGATTCAAATATAAAAACAGCACTTAAAAATAGACATATAAAACGTTTCATATTAATCCTTCCCTTTAGTCATTTAATGAATTAAGTAAATCTCTATAACTTTGTATAAATCCTCCTGTCAACGCATTTATAAACTCAAATGTATTATATTCTGCACTAAAGTTATTGTCTTTGTATGAATAAATTACATTTACTTCCAAACAGTATAATGAAGCGTTATCAATATAATCATATATAGCTTTATTAAATTTACTTATCCCTATATTTTCGTTATTTAAAATATCTTCAAACATATTATCTAATCGTGGTGCATCAATTTCGTATATTATATAATTATCTTTAATATTTTTTACTTTAACATTATCTCTTTCAATAATCTTTTTTATTAAACCATCATTTTCATTCTGAAAATCACTAAAAAAATCAGCTAATTCTTCATCACTAGTAATATTCGATGTATAATTTTTCATAACAATACTTTGCAAATCCGTCATATTATTTGTATTAACCGCTTGTGCAACCATATATGCATATTTTTTAATATCCTTTTTTTGTCCACATGCAGACATACACACAACTGCAATTGTAAATATTATAAAAATAATAACCCTCTGTTTTTGATACATAATTCTCTCCTTAAAACAATAATAATATTTATCCGCTATTGTGCAAGACATATTTTAACTATATGTGCATAAAATAGCCTATGTAGTTTATGTAATATTACCATTTTCGACCATACAATTCAAGTATAATTATATTATATAGGCAGGTGCATTATGGATTATTATATGATTGGACAAAAAATCAGAAAATTTAGGAAAAGCTGCGGATTATCACAGGAACAGCTTGCAGAGGAAGTAGGAATTTCCACCACACATTTAAGTCACATAGAAACAGGAAATACAAAATTAAGTTTACCTGTGTTTGTTAAAATTGCTTCAGCTTTGTCAGTGCAAACCGATGAACTTCTATATGATACGCCAAGTATCAATTCATCAACCAAAAATGAAATTCTTGACATACTTGATTCATGTTCCACACAAGATTTTTATATTTTAAGAGATATTATTCACGCTACAAAATGCTCATTGGACAAATATAAAAAGTAATTTAAAAATATAATCACTCAAAAGTACGATTTATAATATAAAAAGAGATGTAACTACGCAAATCACAGTTACATCTCTTTTACATTTTCTACTTATACTCTGTTCCCAGCCAGAAACGTTCAACGTCTCCAACCACTGAACCATTCTTTCCTTTTACTGTACATGAGCATAATTTCTTATCTGAATTGTAATAATACAGTTTATTTTTATAAAATAATGTGCTCACAGTATCTGCATCTGAGCCAACATCTGTCATCTTCACCTCATCCGCTGTAAGCGACTTTTTATAATATTGGACATTATCACGTATATACGTAAGTTCAGATGATGTATTTTTTACAATGCTTAAAGAGCCATCAGTAATATTTTCAGCAATAGTTTTAACTTTACCGGAACTTATGCTTATTAGATTATTATTTTCATCAACTGCTGCAATCGTATCAGCTAATTCAAGAAATACATAATCTGACGCACCTCCGAGCTTTGACACAACTGTAAATACCGGCGTTACATCCTTCTTGACAGACGCATAGCTTACCTGACCAGAATTGATTACATATACATAATCTTTATCATATATAAGCTCAACACCGGAACCATTAAATTTACCAATAAACATATCCTCTGTATTCTTTGATGATATGCTGTGATAATAACAGTTTCCGTTGACACTATATATAAATCCTTCCGCCTTATCTGACTGATTAACCGGATTTGCCTTATAGGAATATCTCACAGAAGATTTACTTGTAAGGGCATAAATATTTTTTGCATCTTCAGATATTTCCTTTTTCTTCTCATCTTTATCATAATTAAGTGTATACAACACATTACCGGTTGAATTATATATAATCGTATTTTTGGCAGAATATATATACACATTTGCAAGCGACGACTCAACTTCTGTTATAACACCATGCACATCACCATCTTTGGATTTATCCAACTTACTTACCATAAGTGATGTCTGTCCTAATGCCCCCTGGTCATTTACAACCTGGGTATCTTTATAAATTATAGTTCCTTTATCACTTATATAGAGTATTTCTTTTTTATTTGAACTTTCAGCAAGTCTGAGACTCATTGAATTGTTCCATACAAAAAGCGTGTACTTGTCTTCCATAGAATCATAAGTTATGGCAGTAAAATATTTTCCCTGATTGGACGCCATTTTCTGTATAATATTATTTTTATCTATTTCATCAGAAAATTCCGGCATATAAAATGAATTATTATCAGCCTCAAAAACAATATCATCTTCGCTGCAGACCAGCTTACTGTCTATCCCTGCAACATTATATATTTTATTATTGTATTTCATATACAAAACATAATTTTTACGTGTTGCAAGATTAAATATGCCAAATCCTGCAAGAGAAGCCAGCATTAAAACTATTGCTGCTGCAATTATTCTTACTATCAGCTTCTTCTTGCCTTTTACAGCCTTTTTCGCCTGTGATGCTGTTTTTTCAACCGCATCCTGTGCAAATTTACTTCCACTTTCTTTAAGACGCCGAAACATTTCATCAGGCAGCACTTCTTCCTGCCCACCATTTTTAACATCTGCTGTATTATTTTCAGAAGTCTCTTTATCAGAAGAAGCAGACCCCTTTCCGGCCTGCTTCTCCTCATACGCCCTCTTCCGTTTCAGATAATCTGCATTATTAACAATGACTTCCGGTCCATTGCATCTTGGACACTTATCACCTTCATATTCCTGACCACATTTTGGACATATCATATAAATAACCGTGCCTTTCCGCATAATTAAAATTCAAATTTTTCTGCGAAATATGCTTTCAAATCCTCAATCTTAACTCTTTCCTGTTCCATTGTGTCTCTGTCACGTACTGTAACAGCTCCGTCTTCCTCAGAATCAAAGTCATAAGTAACACAGAATGGTGTACCAATTTCATCCTGTCTTCTATATCTCTTACCAATATTGCCTCTGTCATCAAATTCACAGTTATATGTCTTTGAAAGTTCTGCAAATACCTTTTCTGCCCCTTCATTTAACTTCTTAGAAAGTGGAAGAATACCAATCTTAACAGGTGCAATAGCAGGATGGAAATGAAGAACTGTTCTCACATCGCCGCCCTCAAGTTCCTCTTCATCATATGCTGAACAAAGGAAAGCAAGTGTAACTCTGTCTGCACCGAGTGATGGTTCAATAACATATGGAATATATTTTTCTTTTGACTCATCATCAAAATATGACATATCCTCACCTGATACTGTCTGATGCTGAGTAAGGTCATAATCTGTTCTGTCAGCGATACCCCAGAGTTCGCCCCATCCAAATGGGAATAAAAATTCAATATCTGTTGTTCCCTTGCTGTAGAAACAGAGTTCTTCTGGTGAATGGTCTCTTGCACGCATCTCATCATCCTTGATACCGAGAGCTTTAAGCCAGTTGATGCAATACTCTCTCCAATATCTGAACCACTCAAGGTCTGTGCCAGGTTTGCAGAAGAACTCAAGTTCCATCTGCTCAAATTCTCTTGTTCTGAATGTGAAGTTACCTGGTGTAATCTCATTTCTGAATGATTTACCAATCTGACCGATACCAAATGGAATCTTCTTTCTTGATGTTCTCTGAACATTCTTAAAGTTTACGAAAATACCCTGTGCTGTCTCTGGTCTTAAATATACTGTATTCTTAGCATCTTCTGTAACACCCTGAAATGTCTTGAACATAAGGTTAAACTGTCTGATATCTGTAAAATTATGCTTTCCACATGTAGGACAGTTAATTTCATGCTCATCAATAAAATTCTTCATCTGTTCCTGAGTCCAGCCGTCAACTGAACCTCCAATATCAAAATTATTATCTGCTGCCCAGTCTTCAATAAGCTTATCTGCACGGAATCTCTCATGACATTCCTTACAATCCATAAGAGGGTCTGAGAAACCACCAAGATGACCTGAAGCTACCCATGTCTGTGGATTCATAAGAATTGCACAGTCAACACCAACATTATATGGGCTTTCCTGTACAAACTTCTGCCACCATGCTTTCTTTACGTTATTTTTAAGTTCTACACCAAGATTACCATAATCCCATGTATTAGCCAATCCGCCGTATATTTCAGAACCAGGATATACAAATCCTCTGGCCTTTGCAAGAGCAACAATCTTTTCCATTGTCTTTTCCATTTCTTTTCTACCTCCGTTATGTTTGACTGCAATATGCAGATAATTTTATAACATTTCTTCAAATATGACAAGCTTAAATCTTTGCCGGCTATGTATTATTCTCTGTCCAATGATACTTTTATTCTTCCCATGGCCTTATTCTGTATTTTGCACCTATATCATCACATATTTTCTGACACTGTGCCTCTTCTTCATGGGAAATTGTCGTATCAACTGTTGTAAGAACAACATTGGGAATATATTTTGTACATTCTTTTGCAAACGAAAGCATTGCATCAAATGATTCATCACCAAATTTGCTTCTTACAAGCTCATTATATCTTTTTTTATCAGGATCATTAAGACTTATAGAAACTGTATCAATAAGTCCTTCCATTTCAGGTACGATATCCCTTTTGTTAATCAGATTTCCTACACCATTTGTGTTAATTCTAATTGGCTTGTTATATGTCTTTTTGACATATGAAGCAACTTCCTTTAACACATCAAATGCCTCTGTAGGCTCGCCAAACCCACAAAAAACGACTTCGTCATAATCTTCCATATTGAATTTTGCAAACTCATCTATAACCTCTTTTGCCAACGGTTCTCTTTCAAGCCATAATCTGTCCGACTCACCGATTCTGTCCATTGTCTGTCTAAGACAGAATGTACAGGCATATGGACATCTGTTAGTAAGATTAACATACAAATTATTATGTACCTTATATAATATTTCCATGAAGCACCTCCAAATATTTATTTTAATGAATATAACAGCTCTTCAAAGCATACACCATCAGTCAATGGTATATCAAGTTCAATTGACTTCATGATACATTTTTTTATAAACGAAGAAGCTTTTTTTACTGATTTATGAAAATCCACACCATTGACCGCATCTGCTGCAATTATTGATGTAAAAATATCACCTGTTCCACTTCTTTGTGCCCCAATCTTTAATGCTTTAACAAAATAACCTTTTTTCCCTTCTTTTTCTCTTTCATAACAATAATTTGAAATAAATGTTCCTTGAACAATTCCTGTTATAACTACCTTTTCAGGTCCCATCATTGAAAGTTTTTCTGCAAGTTCTACTATGTCTTTTTCATAAAGCATATCAGAATATGGGGTATCAGTAAGAATACAGCTTTCAGTAATATTAGGAGTTATTATATCTGCTCCTGCAACAAGTTCCTTCATAAGACCACACATTTCATCTGTATATGTAGAATAAATTTTCCCATAATCGCCCATAACCGGGTCCACAACAACTATTGTATCATCAGTTTTAAATTCTTTTATAAAATCCTTAACAATAGAAATCTGTCTGGCTGAACCAAGAAATCCGGAACATATTCCGTTAAATGATAAATCCAGCTTTTTCCACTCTTCCACATATCTTTCCATCCTGTCAGTATAATCATCAAAAAAATAACTGTCAAACCCTGTGTGATTAGAAAAAATTGAAGTGGGTAATGGACAACATTGTACTTTGAGTGTGGATATAATAGGAAGTTCAACCGCAATTGAACATCTCCCAAATCCGGTAAAATCATTAATCAATGCAATTTTTTTCTGATTATTATGTGAAATATTTTTAAGCATTTAACTCCTCCTGTATTGAAAGCATTTCAAATGATTTCATTTTTTTATCTATAACCGATTCCTTTACCGATGTAATAACTTCCATCAGCTGCATTAATACATTTTTATTTACAGCAAAGGAAAAAAGTCTGTTTAATGGTGTTCCCGTTATATACTGAAGTGCATGAACTGTCGAATCTTCCAGTTTTACTGACATATGTGCATAATCTGCACAATCCGCACAGTAAATTCCAAGTGTACTCTTTGAAAATGAGACCAAATGTTCTTTTTCCTTGCCACAGCCCTGACATACAAAAAAATCCGGACTTTCACCATTTATTGCAATTATTCTCAGTTCATAGGTAAGGCGGATAAGCGGCTTTGATAAATTTTTACGTCCAAGAGCCTTTAATGCAGCATATAACAGATTTATCATAACAGATGCATCAAGATTTTCCCTGCCATAATAATCGGCAAGCTCCGCAAAATAATATGCATAACAGACCGCATCAAAATCGCTTATAATTTCTTCAAAATAAGCTGTTATATTCGCCTGTCTTATCGTATACGAAGTTCTTCCCTCATACACCTGAAATGTTCCAAAAACAAATGGTCTTGTTATTCCTGTAAGAGGACTGTTTGGTCGTCTTGCCCCTTTTGCAAATGCTGCAATCTTACCTCTTTCCTTTGTAAGAATTACTATCCTTCTGTCAAACTCGCCTACAGGCATAGCTGATAAAACTATGCCTGTAACCTCTGTTATGTCACTCATATCAGATTAACCCAAATCGTCCTTCTTTTTGTCATAACCAAAATTCTTAATAAGAACATCGCTGTCACGCCATTCTTTTTTAACTTTCACCCAAAGCTGAAGATTCACTTTTGTATCAAGCTGCTTTTCAATCTCATATCTGGCATTTGCACCGATTTTTTTAAGCATTTCTCCGCCTTTACCTATAATTATTCCTTTGTGGGAATCTCTCTCACATATAATGGTTGCCTGAATATCTGTAATTATGCCCTTCTGGCTTTTTCTTTCTTTCATGCTGTCAATTACAACGGCAATTCCGTGAGGAATCTCTTCATTAAGTGCGTGAAGTGCTTTCTCTCTTATAAGCTCAGCGACAATCTGTCTCATAGGCTGGTCTGTTATTGTATCCTCATCATAAAACATCGGACCATAAGGAAGATATTTATAAATTGTATCAATCAATTCATCAACATTTGCACCGCTTCTTGCTGACACAGGTATTATTTCCTGAAAATCAAGTTCTTTTCTATAGCAGTCAATAACCGGAAGAATTTCTTCTTTTTTGATTGTATCTACTTTATTTATAACAAGAATTATCGGTGCTTTTACTTTTTTAAGTCTTTCAATAATATGCTGTTCTCCCGCACCGATATATGTTGTCGGCTCAACAATCCAGCATACAACATCAACTTCGCCGATTGTCTTTTCTGCTGCTCCAACCATATATTCACCAAGTTTATTTTTTGCCTTGTGAATACCGGGTGTATCAACAAATACAATCTGTCCTCTTTCATCTGTATGGACTGTCTGTATTCTGTTTCTTGTCGTCTGAGGCTTATTAGACGTAATGGCAATTTTCTGACCTATCATACGGTTCATAAGTGTTGACTTACCTACATTAGGTCGTCCTATCAGCGTAACAAACCCTGACTTTACATTTTTTCCGTCAGCAGCCGCACCGCCTGTAATTCCGCTTGCAGCAAGCATTTCATCCAAATTCATACTTTTCTCCATTCCAAAAAATCATTCTTCTTCACTGTTATTTTGTACTGCTGATACAAATAATGGCTTAATCTCATCAAACATAGATGACTCATCATTTATATTTTTATAATTACCAACAACGCACAGATGATTCTGTTTAAGTCCTGCTTCAACAATTGGTGCCAGTTCTCTTATCTTCTCCGGTGTCGCACCTAAAACTTCATCACGCTCTCTCTGATAATCTTCAATAGTCACATTGCTTATATATGCTCCAAATGAACGAACGCCCTTAGCTGCCGGATTCATTGGTGTATCCATATCTCCTATTGTACCAATTATGAACTTGAGCATGTCTCTGTCACTCACATCAAAATTCTTAATATAATCAACTGATTCATCAAAAATTTCATTTGTCTTTTTAAGGTTAGGATCACGGTAAGATACCATATACATGTCACCATTTTTGCCAAAACCGCTCATACAGCCGTATGCACCGCCTTTAACACGCACATTTATCCAAAGATAATCATAGCCGAAAATAACCTTTAAAACTCTTAATGCACCTGTATACTTATATCCCGCATCAACAAAATTGCCACATCTTGCAACATATTGAACCTGTGATGATGACGTAAAACCTGTTTTAACATTACATGGCTTAAATTTTCTTATTTCTACAGGATAATTGTCTGTATTTAATTTTCCTGCAAAATCACCAAAAGCAGCCTTAAATTTATCATATCCATCATCATTGGCATTAAAGCTGACAACAAGGTTTTCCTTTGTAAATATAAGCTTTATAAGCTGGTTAAGTGTGCCTGCAATCTCTTCTTTTCTGTTATCAAAATCTTTTTCAATCTCCTGGATAAAAAGGTAAAATCCGTATCCTCTCATAAGATTTGAATAATATCCCGATGCAGATAACTGTGACATTCCATAAAGCATAGCTACTGTATGTCCCATACCTGTCATTGAGCTTTCAATTCTCGACTTTGTTCTTGAAATAATCTCTTTAAGTCTCTTATAATCATCAAATTTTGTACAATATATAATTTCATGCATCATTTCAAGCATAAAAGGTATTTTTTCATATAAGACTTTACCTTTTACCTCATATCTTATCTGATACTTATCAAGTTCTTTATTATCTGTATATATTGCAGAATCTGATGAAAGTCCTCCCGAATTAATATTGATTTCATTAGTAAGTTCAGGATATGTGAAATTATCAGTATCCATAAGTCCAAGCACTGATGAAAGAAGTCCTATATATGGTACAAGTTCATCTGATACACTCTTACATTCAAAAGACATCATAATATATGCAATTCTGTTGGTAAACATATTATGGTGAATAACCTTGATACCATTTTCCTCTTTTTCATCGATATAAAGTCTTGCCGGAGTTTTTCCAATATCTTTGAGTGCAAGCATTGGAATTTTTTCAAGATTCTCCTGACTTGAAGGCTCGTCCTGATATTCCTTTAATTCCTTTGTTTCACGCACATACTGCTGTATCTGCTCTTTTGTCAGCTTAGACTTAAAATCTGCAAGCTCAGACTTTGTCTTATCTTCAAGTTCTTTTTCAAGATTCCTTTTCGGAACCAGCGATATAACAGAACCATGATGATTATTTACAAGCCACTCCTCGATTATTTTTTCAAATAATCCTGACTCTTTTTCTTTTTTAATCTGCTCAAATGTCTTTCCCGCCTCAATATGAATAAACGGCTTATTTTCATCATAAAGCCAGCTGTCCATCATTGTGAGATAATACATTAATCCCTTTGGATATGCACCATAATCAGCCTCACGGTATTTGAATTCATAATAATTGATTCCCGCATCAATCATACGCATATCAATACCATTTTTTACAATATCACTGAGCACTTCATTAATTGTATCTGTGAACTCCTGTCTCTTATTTTCATCTGCATTTTTAGCAATAATTGAATAAATCGGCTGATACACAGATGTCTCAAAACTGCTGTAAATATCAGTTCCGATATTTTTATCAATAAGAGCCTGTTTTAACTTTGCTCCGGGAGCCATGATAAGTGCATAATCAAGAATCTGCATTGCAAGATAAAGTTTTGCATCAAGTGATGTTCCAACAACCTTGTTATATGAAAGAAATGCATTATTTTCAAGCGGTTCGTCATCCGTTACAGCATAATTAAATTCCTCAAAAACATCATTTTCAAAACTCTTCTGTGCAGGAATTGAAGCGTCAATCTCTACATCATCTGCATCAAAATCACTAAGGTATTCCCTGTCAAGATAATCAAGTCTTTCCTGTACATCCATATCACCATACAGATAAATATAGCTGTTTACAGGATGATAAAACTTCTTGTGATAATCAAGAAATTCATTGTAATCAAGTTCAGGAATATGAGCAGGCTCACCGCCCGACTCAAATCTGTAAGGCGTGTCAGGAAATAAAGATACACATGTATATCTTGAAAGCACGTCATCCGGTGACGAATATACACCTTTCATCTCATTATATACAACGCCATTGATTTTAAGCTCATCATCCTCATTTTCAAGTTCATAATGCCAGCCTTCCTGCTTAAAAATCTGTGGCTTATTATAAATATCAGGATAAAATACCGCATCCATATAAACATCCATAATATTTTTAAAATCCACATCATTGCAGCTCGCAACGGGATATACAGTCTTATCCGGATAAGTCATAGCATTAAGAAATGTGTTGAGCGACCCCTTGCAAAGTTCTACAAACGGGTCTTTCACAGGATATTTTCTTGAACCGCACAGTGTCGAATGTTCAAGAATATGCTGCAGCCCTGTATCGTTATACGGCGGTGTCTTAAAACCTATAGAAAATACCTTATTATTATCATCATTGGAAACAATAGCAATCCTTGCACCGCTCTTTTTATGTCTTAATAAAAGCCCTGTAGAATCTAAATCTTCAAGCTTTTCAACGGAAATCACATCATATTTTGATAAATTCAGTTTATTTATATCAGTCATAAATCCTCCTTGTTTTGTATTACAAAATCCAAATGTGCATCTTTGATGCACTATGCCCTAAAGTGAGGACAAGGCATACATGCCTTTGATTTTATCTTTCTTTTTTTGCGAAGAAACTATATTCTTTTTAATATTATCACATTTTTGCATTTATATCCATATTTATTTGTAATTAAACCTGTCCTCCGTTTCTTAAAACAAAGAAAAAAAGTCTGTTTTCGTATATTGGATTCTTAATCCCGATACGAAAACAGACGTTATTTTTTTATTTATTTGAAAAATCCCTTTTTCTTTGTATGTTTTTCTTCGCCTGTAAGTGCTTTGTCGTATGCAATCAAAGCCTCTTTCTGCTCATTTGTAAGACGTTTAGGAACATCTACGATAAGTTTGATGTAATGGTCGCCTCGCACTGCATTGTTTCTTACAGTCGGCATGCCTTTTCCTCTTAAACGTACAACCGTGCCTGAAGCCGTTCCCGGTTTTACTTCGTAAACCACTTCGCCATCTACAGTCTTAACTTTTACTTCACCGCCAAGAACTGCTGTTGGATAAGATATAACAACATCTGACATTATATTATATCCATCTCTCTTAAATTCAGGGTCTGCTGAAATCATTACTGTTACAAGCAAATCTCCTCTTGGTCCGCCATTTACACCCGGCTCACCTTTGCCCTGTATTCTTACACTCTGACCATTATCAATTCCGGCTGGAATTGTAACTTCGATAGTCTTTCTTGTGTTGATATAACCGCTTCCATGACAGTCAGGACATTTTTCTTTAATAATCTTACCTGTACCATTACAGTCCGGACAAGGCTGAACATTACGAACCATGCCAAGAAATGACTGCTGTGTGTATACAACCTGACCTTTACCGCCACACTTAGGACATGTCTCAGGCTGAGTACCAGGTTTTGCACCTGTACCATTACACTTCTTACATGGGTCTTTAAATTCAATATCTATCTTCTTGCTCGTTCCTTTTACCGATTCGGCAAATGTAATTCTGACAGATTTTCTTACATCTGCACCACGCATTGGTCCATTACTGTTTCTTCTTCTTGAACCGCCGCCAAACAAATCTCCAAAAATATCTCCACCGCCAAATATATCGCTGAAAATATCTCCCATGTTGCTGTAATCAAAGCCACCGCCGCCGGCACCTCCATTTTCAAATGCAGAATGTCCAAACTGGTCATACTGACGACGTTTTTCGGCATCACTTAACACTGCATATGCTTCTGATGCCTCTTTAAACTTCGCTTCAGCTTCTTTATCACCGGGATTTGTATCAGGATGGTACTTCTTTGCAAGCTGCCTGTATGCCTTTTTTATTGCAGCATCATCGGCATCTCTTGAAACGCCAAGAACCTCATAATAATCTCTTTTATCTGCCATATTAACTCCATTTCTGTGTTTGTCTAATACACATGTAAAATTTTTGCTTTTTTCACCAAAAACTGCACAGGGCTTTTTGCCCCATGCAGTTTAATTCAAGCTCCAATGTTTAACAAATCGATACACACTCTGTAACTTTCACTACTGCATGTAAATCCGTTTAAACATCAATTGATTTTACACTTCTTTGTAGTCACCGTCAACGACATCATCACCATAAGGATTACCGTTAGAAGCTGAACCATTGTTCATATCAGGACCTGCACCGGCACCCATATCAGGGCCTGCACCGGCTGCACCCTGCTGTGCTTCATAGAGCTTAGCAAAAAGCTTCTGTGCACTTTCCATAAGTTTTTCCTTAGCAGCCTTAATCTCATCAACCTGTGAATCTGTCATATTTTCAGCATCTGTGCTGTCAACAAGACTCTTTAATGCATTGAGGTCTGTCTCAACAGCAGCCTTATCATTAGCATCAAGCTTATCACCGGCTTCATCAAGTGCTTTCTGTGTCTGGAATACGATTGAATCCGCATCATTTCTTACTTCAATCGCTTCCTTACGTTTCTTATCCTGTGCCTCGAATTCAGCAGCTTCCTTAACAGCCTTATCAATATCAGCATCTGACATGTTAGAACCTGCTGTAATTGTGATGTGCTGTTCCTTACCTGTTCCCAAATCCTTAGCAGATACATTTACGATACCGTTAGCATCAATATCAAATGTAACTTCAATCTGTGGAACACCTCTTCTTGCTGGTGGAATACCATCAAGTCTGAACTGACCGAGTGACTTGTTATCCCTAGCGAACTGTCTTTCACCCTGTACTACATTGATATCAACGGCTGTCTGATTATCAGCAGCTGTAGAGAATATCTGGCTCTTCTTTGTAGGAATTGTTGTATTTCTTTCAATAAGTCTTGTAGCAATACCACCCATTGTCTCAATTGAAAGAGAAAGTGGTGTTACATCAAGAAGAAGGATATCACCGGCACCGGCATCACCTGCAAGTTTACCACCCTGAACAGATGCACCAATAGCAACACATTCATCTGGATTTAATGATTTGCTTGGCTCATGTCCTGTAAGCTGTTTTACTTTATCCTGTACTGCCGGAATTCTTGTAGAACCACCTACAAGTAATACCTTTGAAAGTTCAGAAGCTGTGATACCAGCATCATTTAATGCATTTCTTACCGGCTCTGCTGTCTTCTCAACAAGGTCATGTGTAAGTTCATCAAATTTAGCTCTTGTAAGAGTCATATCAAAATGCTTTGGACCTTCAGCTGTAGCTGTAATATATGGCAGATTGATATTTGTCTGCATAGCACTTGAAAGTTCCTTCTTAGCCTGCTCTGCAGCAACTCTTAATCTCTGAAGAGCCATTGTATCTTTAGAAAGATCTACGCCTTCCTTACTCTTGAAATCATCAAGCATATACTGTGTGATTCTCTCATCAAAGTCATCTCCACCAAGTTTGTTATTACCTGCTGTAGCAAGAACTTCGATAACGCCATCACCAATTTCAATGATAGATACATCAAATGTACCACCACCTAAATCGTATACCATAATCTTCTGTTCTTTTTCATTATCAAGACCATAAGCAAGAGCTGCTGCTGTTGGCTCGTTGATAATTCTCTTAACATCAAGACCTGCAATCTTACCGGCATCCTTAGTTGCCTGTCTCTGTGCATCGTTGAAGTAAGCAGGAACTGTAATAACAGCTTCTGAAACTTTTTCACCGAGGTAGTTTTCTGCATCAGCCTTTAATTTCTGGAGAATCATAGCTGAAATCTCCTGTGGTGTGTATTTCTTACCATCAATCTCAACCTTGTAATCTGTACCCATATGTCTCTTAATAGATGAAATTGTCTTGTCAGCATTTGTTACTGCCTGACGTTTTGCAGGATCACCTACAAGTCTTTCACCATTTTTTGTAAATGCTACGATTGAAGGCGTTGTTCTAAGACCTTCTGTATTTGCGATAACAACCGGCTTACCGCCTTCCATAACTGCTACGCATGAGTTTGTTGTACCTAAGTCAATACCAATAATCTTTCCCATATTAATCTTCCTTTCTGTGCAATGCACATTAAATACTAATTTCAATTGTTATAATGTAAATGCTGCAATTAATCACTCAAAATCCAACTAATTGGCAACCTTTACCATGCTGTGACGAATCACAGTATCTCTATATGTGTAACCCTTCTCAAATTCTTCAACTACTATTCCTTCGCCTACTGAATCATCTTCAACATGCATTACTGCATTATGAACATCCGGGTTAAACTCCAAACCAACTGCCTCGATAGGTTTAACTTCAAGATCTTCAAGCATCTTCATTGTCTGCTTGTAAACCATATCCATACCTTTGGCAAATGGTGTTTCCTTTTCTTCATCCGTGATTGCTTTAAAACCACGTTCAAAATTATCAACAATAGGAAGTAACTTTTTAATTACATCTGAAGCTCCCATTTCAAACATTGCTGACTTCTCTTTATCTGTACGCTTTCTGTAATTGTCAAACTCAGCCATCTGACGCTTAACTCTGTCCTGCAGTTCATCAATAACAGCGTCTCGTGGATCTTTCTTTTTATTATCAGATTTATCATTATCTGTATCACCTGCTGCCTCCGCATCGCTTGCAGTGTTATCTGCATCTGCGTTATCAGCCTGAGCTTCTACAGTTTCAGCGTCTTTTTTTTCAGTCTTATCAATATCTTTTTCTAATTTTTCATCTTTCTTCTTTGAATCTTTTTCTTTCTTTGACACTTTTATATCCAACCTTTCCTATGATTTCTTAAAGACATCATCCAGTTGATTCTGAATTGTCTTAAGTTTTTCAACAACTTTATCATAATCCATACGTTTCGGTCCGATAATACCTATCGTTCCACGCATGCCATCCTGCAGCTCATAAGTTGCTGTAACTACGCTACAGTCTTTCATTGACTCAACCGGTGCTTCATTTCCTATATATACCTGAATTCCTGTATTATCGGAATCATCACTCTCTGTATCTTTTACAAAATCAGTAAGTGACTGTTTTTCCTCAAGTGCATATATAAGCTCACTTGCTTTCGTCGAATCGCTAAGCTCAGGATATTTGAAAATATTAGTTGCACCGCTGGTATATATCTTTAAATTATCTTCTCCGCTTATTGTCTCAACAATAGCATCAACAACTTCTTTTACAAGCTGCATATGCTCTCCTGCCTGATTCTCCATCTTGGATACAATACTAAGATTCATCTCCTGCAATGAAAGTCCTGTAAGGCTCGTATTCAAAAGAATGTTAAGCTTTAAAAGATTCTCCTGTGATAAATCTTCACTTACTGTTATTACCTTGTTACGGATTATATTGCCTTCCATAACAATAACCGCCAGAATCTTATTTGTTTCAAGCTGCGAAAGCTGGACAAATTTAAGCTTGTTACCTTTAACCTGTGGTGCACTGACCATTGTTGCATAGTTAGTATCTTTTGCAAGCACTTTTGCAACATTCTGAAGAAGTTCTTCAACCTTATCGACCTTCTGTGAAAGGATACCCTGCATTGACTCAACTTCTTTTTCTCTGTCTGTCACTACCTGCTCCCTGTTCACAAGTTCTGTCTCTTTCTGACTCATCATATCATCCACATAAAATCTGTAGCCTTTATCTGTAGGAATTCTTCCTGCTGATGTATGAGGCTGGACAATATATCCAAGTTCTTCAAGGTCTGCCATCTCATTTCTGATTGTGGCCGAACTCAGTTTCAAATCTGCATATTTGGATATGGTTCTTGAGCCAACCGGTTCGCCTGTTTCAAGATAATTTTTAATGATTGCTTTCAGAATCTTAACTTTTCTGTCATCAAGTTCCATTGACTCTCACTCCTTATCCATAAATAAATGCTGCTTATTTATCTCATGTTAGCACTCGTTAAATTTGAGTGCTAACATTTGATATACATAAAATAACACTACCTCATATTAATGTCAACACCCTTATTAAATTTTTTTATTAAGAAATTCTAAACTTTAAAAATCTCATATTAACTGCCTGGTTTATTTCATTATAAATGCTGCCAAATTCTGAATTTACCGCCTCATCCATCTCTCCGCAGATGTCCATGCCTATAACTTTACGCATTTCAAATGTGTCCTCAATTATTGCAAAAAGCTCATCAACACTCATGACTCCCTGATTCCAGTTTGTTTTATATTCTTTTTCATCAAGCACATCTTTATCAACCGAAATATATACAGGTCTTTTTCCTGTCCAGCATTTATCTATAAGTTCATTTTCAAGACCATACTGTTGTCCTCTCTTTTTAAGTATTGTCTGCTTTGTAATAAACTTTACCCCCAGCTCCTTCATTTCTTTATCTATATTATCTTTGTCAACACCTACAACAGTTACTTTCCCTTTAAATCCGGAATCTTCCACCAGATTTCTAATCCAGCCGCCGCATGATAAAACATCACCAAATGCCGGCTTTTGCATATCAGAATGATTATCAAACACTATCAGGTCAAACGGCTCCTCTATAAGACTTAACCATAAAAGTGTTAGATAATGGTAATTGCCTCCATCAATAAAATGAATACCTTTTGCTGCATGTTCTTTCATCATTTCACGAAAATTTTCTTTTGCCATATCATCACAATATCCGTTTGTCCCTGTCATACTGACAGCATCTATAACTCCAGCACCGCCTTTTTTTAATTTATCAATAAATAAAGGTTGTTCATCATAAATTCCCGATACATTAACTAATGTTACATTCCCATAATCGTCCTGCATATAATACCCCGCTTTCATTTTAGTTTTTCAAATTTTCCATATAATTGAAAACATATTCTCCCCTCTGATACAAGATATGAAAAAAGCTTCTGCAAAACAGATTCCAATCCATTTTGCAAAAGCTTTATGCTTTATAATTAATTCCGATTAAATTCCAAGAATCTTTTTAACGCTTGAACTCATCTCATTAACTTCACATACTGTATCATGAAGAACAGGTGCTGTTCTTATATCTTCAATTGCCTGTGGAACGGCAACATTAGAAATCTTGCTTAATTCATCTACAAGTTCAAAGTCAGTCATGCTGTCATACTTTGAATCAATAGCATCCATAACGCTTCTTGTAAACTTATATGGACTTGCTGTTGATGCAATTACTGTAACTGTATCATCGCCGGTCTCTTTCTTATATTTCTCGTAAACTGTAGCAGCAACTGCTGTATGAGTATCGATAACATAGCCTGTATCTTCATAAAGCTTCTTTATTGTAGCTGCATCTTCAGATTCAGTTGCATAATTGCCATAGAAATCAGATAACTGTGCTTTCATCTCAGGTGTAATCTCGTACTTGCCTGTGTTCTTTAATGATTCCATAAGCTCTGAATTCTTCTTTGCACTATTTCCGGCAATTCTATAGATAAGACGTTCAAGGTTACTTGAAATAAGAATATCCATAGAAGGAGATGTTGTAAGAACAAACTCTCTGTTTCTGTCGTATTCACCTGTTGTGAAGAAATCATATAATACTTTATTCTCATTTGATGCACAAATAAGCTTGTTAATAGGAAGTCCCATATTCTTAGCATAGAATGCTGCAAGGATATTACCAAAATTACCTGTAGGAACTACAGCATTAATCTTGTCTCCGGCTTTAATCTCACCATCTGCAAGAAGTCTTGTATAAGCATATACATAATAAACAATCTGTGGTACAAGACGTCCGATATTGATTGAGTTAGCTGATGAGAACTGAAATCCTGCCTCTGCCATCTCTTTTTCAAGCTCTTTGTCTCCGAAAATCTTCTTTACACCAGTCTGTGCATCATCAAAGTTTCCTTTGATTCCGATTACATATGTATTATCACCCTTCTGTGTAACCATCTGTTTTTCCTGAATCGGGCTGACACCATTCTTAGGATAAAATACAATAATACGTGTTCCCTTAACATCGGCAAATCCTGCAAGTGCTGCTTTTCCTGTATCGCCTGATGTAGCTGTAAGAATAACTATCTCATTATGTACGTCATTCTTCTTAGCTGAAGTTATAAGCAAATGTGGAAGTATTGAAAGTGCCATATCCTTGAATGCAATAGTTGCACCATGGAAAAGTTCCAGATAATAAGCACCATCAGCTTTGACAAGCGGTGCGATTACATCTGTATCAAACTTTTCATCATATGCCTTGTCGATACAAGCCTTTAACTCTTCTTCTGTGAAATCATCCAGCATAAGCTTCATTACTTCATATGCCACTTCTTTGTATGACATCTTAGATAACTCTTCAAGGCTCTTGTCAAATGAAGGAATACTTTCCGGTACAAATAAACCGCCGTCCGGTGCAAGTCCCTTTAATATTGCCTGTGATGCAGTAACCTTTACGCTGTCGTCTCTGGTACTTTTGTAAAACAAACTCATTCTTCTTTCCACCCTTAATATCATTTACTAATTTTTATATGGAAAAATCAACATCATTGACATATAATAAAACCATATAATCATTTGTTATTATACAACATAGTTATGAATAAACACAACATTATTTTGCAAATTTACACATTCATTTAAAAAAAGGAGAAAATATATGCCAGCCGGAGTTTATACTGCATATAAAAAAGACGGTACTGTTTACTATCGTTCTTCTATAACACACAAAAACAAACATATAAGTCTCGGAAGTTTCTCTTCTGAAAATGAAGCCGCCGTAACTTACAATGAAGCATGCGAAATATTGTCCCGCAGCGATTTGCACATCATAAATACAGAACTCCACACAACATCTTATTCTCCAGACATGAATATACCTTTTGAAAAATACATAATACTTATTAATTTCAGAGATAACGGAATATATATAAAGACGCCTGTTTACCTGTGCAAAAAGTTTTTTCTCTATTTTCTGTCACCTGATAAAACGCTTATTTTCAATACGGACAGCCTGTTTTATTATTCAACCCACAAAATCATTGCACGCGGCGGGTACTATTATGTAAATGATTTTGGAATGCAGACAAGTATTCTCTCCCGTTATGGAATCCGTGCACACTCTGTCGAGGGGCGTGACTACATTTTTAAAAATGGAGATTCATGTGATTACCGTTATGAAAACATCTGTGTCATCAACCGCTATAACGGTGTGAGCATGATTGAAAAAAACGGCAAAAAATTATATCGTGCTGCCATCCACATCAACGGAATGTACCAGATTGGAACATATGAAGCTGAAAATGAAGCTGCAATTGCATATAACAAAGCTGCTGATATGACCGAAAAGAAAACATCTGTAAAATATGAACGTAATTACATTGAAAATATTTCTTCTATACAATACGCTTCAATTTACAATAAAATAATCCTGCCTTCAAAGTTCAGAAAATACATTGATTCATTGTAAAATTTCCATGCAGTAAAAAACTCCTGCGAAGCCGTAAAAGCTATCGCAGGAGTTATCATATTACTTTTTAATAACGCGGAGTTCACGTATAAGATTTTTAAGATTCTCAGCTTCGCTGCTCATCTGCTGGCTTGCAGCAGCACATTCCTGTGAAGTTGCTGAATTTGTCTGAACAACATCATTAATCTGGTTAACACCTTCATTAATCTGATGAATCACATCCGTCTGTGCCTTCAAAGTCTCAGCTATATCATTTACATCGACTGTAATCTGCTTAGAATTATCAGCAACTTTTTCAAGTTTTCCTGCTGTTTCATTAGCAATTACCATACCTCTTTCAACCGCACTTACAGAATTGCTGATAAGTACTGCTGATTCTTTTGCAGCCTTGGCACTGTTCTCAGCCAGAACTGTTACCTGGTCTGCAACAACTGCAAAGCCTTTTCCGGCTTCGCCTGCTCTTGCTGCCTCAATTGAAGCATTAAGTGCAAGAAGATTCGTTCTTGATGCAATCTCATTAATTGTTGCAATAATCTGGTCTATCTGCTGAGATGCCTCATTGATTTCATTCATAGATTCAACCATATCCTGCATTCTTGCATTGCTTGTAACAATCTCTTTTCCGAGATTATCAACACTGGTGCTTATATTCTTTGTACTCTCGGCATTCTTGTCAATCTGTTCAGCCACATTAGTAATACTAGCAGTCAGTTCTTCAACAACTGCAGCCTGATCTGTTGCACCCTGTGCAAGATCATTAGAACTTTCAGCGACCTGTCCGGCTCCTCCAGATACTTCATTAGCTGCTCTCTGTATTCCGATTACTGTATCAGACATACTGTTTTCAAATGCAACAAATGAATTAAGAATGTCAACAAAATCACCTTTCCATTCAACTTCAGGCTGAACTGCAAAGTTACCCTTTGAGAATTCTTTCATTGAATGTCCAATATCGTCAACATATGAACTTAAAATTCTTATTGACTTTCTAAGATTATGTGCAAGCTGTCCAATTTCATCATCAGAATGATAATCAAGCTGACTGTGGAGATTTCCCTGTGTAAGTTCTGCTGCGACTTTTTCAATCTCACCAAGTGGCAGCATAATAGAATTGACAATATTCTTACTTGTCTTTTTTGAAATAATTATTGCTACAATAACAAATATAATTATTGCTGCAATTCCTGCTATAGCAAAGAATAATGTAAACCGGATTGCATTGTTTCTTGTTACATCAGTATCTGCATCAAGTTTATCTCCGATGCTGATTACATTATCAAGTGCCGGTGTACACTTATTAAGTATATCATTTGTTGCAGCAGTAATATTTCCTGCCTTTATTTCTTTTATAATTGAATATCCAATTGTTCCCCAGTCATTTAAAGCCTTTGAATATTGATTATATAAATCCGTATCAACTGTATTAAGACCTTTTAATATAAGAAGTTCTGAGTTAACATTATTTAATATATCCTTGACATCACTTTCATATGTATTATATGATGACTTATCTGTATTAAGTGCCATTTCACGAATACTTCTTGCTGCGGAATTAACATCAATTATACATGTCTTTACTGCTCTGTCTGCACGCTCAACCTTCTGTACATAATTAAGCATGTTAGCAAGAAGCAACACAATTACTATAAGTGACAAAATTCCAGATGCTATCATTATTTTGATTACTTTGTTATATCCGTTTCTCATCTTATGGGCAATAGATGCGTTTTTTTTGCTTTTCTTCTGCATTTTATTTCCTTTCATTTAAACCATATATTTATAGAGAAATTTAATCATTATAATACACTAGTTGTCAGCTGATTGATATATTACATTATTACTATTTTTCTTATATGCATATGACTAAAGTACCGGCATACGAAATATGCCGGTGCTTTATATTTTAATAATATTTATTTGTCTTATTACTTATTATTAATGTAATTAATAAGTCCTTCTGCTTTTATGATTTTCTGCATAAATTCAGGGAATGCCTGTCCTTTGAAGCTCTGACCTGTTGTCTTGTCTGTTATGACACCGCTGTCAAAATCGACTTCTACATCATCACCTGCATTGATAGCTTTTGCAGCTTCAGGACACTCAATAATAGGAAGTCCGATATTAATTGAATTTCTGTAAAAAATTCTTGCAAATGTTTCAGCAATAACACAGCTTACGCCTGCTGCCTTAATTGCAATAGGAGCATGTTCTCTTGAAGAACCACATCCAAAATTCTTATTTGCAACAATTATATCACCTTTTTTTACATTTTTAACAAAATCCTTATCAATATCTTCCATGCAGTGTGTAGCAAGTTCTGCCGGGTCAGATGAATTCAGATATCTTGCAGGAATAATTACATCTGTATCAACATTATCGCCATATTTAAAAACTCTTCCTTCTGCTTTCATCACTAATCCTCCATTAATCTATATTCAAATTATATTATAAACCAAGTTCTGATGGCTGGCTTATTTTACCTGTAACAGCACTGGCAGCCGCAACAGCCGGGCTTGCAAGATAAATCTCTGAGTCAACATGTCCCATACGTCCTACGAAATTTCTATTAGTTGTTGAAACACATCTCTCGCCTTCAGCAAGAATACCCATATAACCGCCAAGACATGGACCACATGTAGGTGTACTTACTACAGCACCTGCATTGATAAATGTCTGAACAAGTCCCTCTTCAATTGCCTGAAGATAGATTTTCTGTGTTGCAGGAATTACGATTACACGAAGTCCTTTTGCAACTTTTCTTCCCTCAAGAATCTTTGCCGCACAACGAAGGTCATCTATACGGCCATTTGTACAGGAACCGATTACAACCTGATCAATCTTAATATCATCTATAGAATCAACTGTGTGTGTATTTTCAGGAAGATGAGGAAATGCAACAGTTGGCTTAATCTCTGCAAGATTAATATCATAAACCTGTTCATATTCTGCATCATCATCTGCACTATATTCTACAAACGGTCTCTTTGAATGTTCTTTCATATATTCTCTTGTGATATCATCTACAGGGAAAATACCGTTCTTTCCACCTGCCTCTATTGCCATATTGGCAATTGTAAAACGGTCATCCATTGTCAGGTTCACAATTCCGTCACCTGTGAATTCCATTGATTTGTAAAGAGCACCATCAACACCAATCATACCGATAATGTGAAGTATCACATCTTTACCACTTACCCATTTTGAAGGCTTGCCTGTAAGATTAAACTTAATAGCTGAAGGTACTTTAAACCATGCTTTGCCCGTTGCCATTCCGGCAGCCATATCTGTAGAACCAACACCTGTAGAAAATGCACCAAGTGCACCATATGTACAAGTATGTGAATCAGCACCGATAATAACATCACCGGCAACTGTGAGTCCTTTTTCAGGCAAAAGTGCATGCTCAATACCCATCTGTCCAACTTCAAAATAATTAGTAATATCATGCTTCATTGCAAACTGTCTTACACATTTACAATGTTCAGCAGACTTAATATCTTTATTAGGTACAAAATGATCTGGTACAAGTGCAATCTTATCCTTATCAAATACAGTTTTAACAGTCATCTTATCCATCTCATGAATCGCAACCGGCGATGTGATATCATTACCAAGTACAAGATCCAGATCTGCCTCAATAAGCTGTCCTGCCTCAACCTTGTCAAGACCTGCATGAGCAGCAAGAATCTTCTGTGTCATTGTCATTCCCATCTTTATCTACCATCCTTTCAGACTATAATTTAAATGCTTTTATTGTATTCTAATACACTTATTGATATAATGCAAATACATATTATACATATCAGTTATAACTTGAAGTTATACATTAGTGCATTTCATAAATCATTCAAGGAGGCATTATGAATTCAGCAAATATACCTTTATATCATATATTTCTTACAGTTGCACGTTCGTCAAGCATATCCGGTGCCGCAAAGTCGCTTTATATCAGCCAGCCGGCCGTCAGTAAATCCATCAAAAAACTTGAAGAATCACTTGGAGTCAGCCTTATAAAACGCTCATCAAAAGGCATAACTTTAACTAATGAAGGAAATATACTTTACAGATATCTTCACAGTGCTTTTGAGACAATTTCTGCAGGTGAAGATACATTAAGGCATATACACGAACTTGGAATAGGACATATAAGAATTGGTGTAAGTTCAACTCTGTGCAAGCACATTCTTCTTCCCTGTCTCAAAGATTTTCTTACAGAATATCCACATATGCAGATAACAATATCGTGCCAGTCAACAAGCCACACAATTGAGCTTATTGAAAATAACGAAATTGATATCGGACTTATTGCCAGACCAGATTCGGCCAAAAAACTCGACTATATAGGTGCCGGCCAGATTCATGACATATTCGTATCATCACCGCAATATGCCAAAGGACTGATTGAACGTGAAAATATATCTTCAAATGATATAATAAACAATTCAAACCTGATTCTTCTTGATAAAAACAACCTTACAAGAAAATTTATCAACAATTATTTAAGCAGCTGGGAAATTTCTTCTGACACAGCCATGGAAGTAAATAGTATGGAGCTTTTAATTGACTTTGTAAAAACCGGTCTCGGTGTCGGATGCATTATTAAAGAATTCATAAAAGAAGAGCTTAATAACAAATCACTTATTCAGATAAAAACACCATCTACTATAAAGCCACGCCAGATATGCTTTGCATACAGCAAATCACTTCCATCTGACAGTGCATGCACATCTCTTATCAACTATCTTAAAAACAGAACTTTTTATTGACATTTATGCAAAATGCTATTAAAATATATAATGTTTTTGGCATATTGATTATATCCGGAAATATTATTGCGGAATGTGGCTCAGTTTGGTAGAGCGCTTCGTTCGGGACGAAGAGGCCGCGTGTTCGAATCACGTCATTCCGATTGTCTTTTAGGAAATTTATTTTATACATAAAATAGCGGGCAAATTATTGCCCGCCATTTTTTATATCAGTTTCATATCTATACTGTAATTATTTCCCTTTATGCTGACCGTTGCTACACTTCCACAGATAAGCGGCATTGTCGGTGATAAATGTCCCAAATCTGCATCCATGATGACAGGAACATTATATTTTCCTATAATTCCAAGAACAGCCTCATACTGGTCCAGCCCCATCATTTCCTGTCCGAATACAAGCGGACGTCCTATCACAAAGCCCTTTAAATACTTAAACCATCCCGCATTTTCCATCTGCCACATAGCTCGTCTTATGGCAAATACATTCAAATCGCAGCTTTCAAGAAACCATATGAAACCATCTTCTTTATATCGCTCATTAAAATCAGCAACTTTATCATACTTTGTTCCTAAAATATTAACAAGACAATCCATACATCCGCCAATTAAACGTCCTGAAAAAGTAATATCAGTATCCTCACAAGCTATCCTTTTACTTCCAATGAATGCAGGAGTTATTCTTTTTTCTGTGACATTCATTGTCGCACAAGGATTTTCTTCTGATTTTAATGATTCCTTTTCCCATTTGTCATACCCGGTAAAACGTAGTTTCTTTCCCGTGATAAGACGGAATGTATCATCAATTGCTTTATGCCACGGTTTCATGCCAAATGCACCTGCACACACACCATAAATAGATGCTGTATCGTTAAGTATTGTCTGTAAAAAAGTAAAATTGGTATTATCAGAATATCCAAGGTACCACTTCGGAGGTGAATTCTTTATTTTATCAAAATCAACATACTCAAGAGTCTCACACATCAGCTCACCACCACCGCATGATATAAGAACATCACTACTGCTGTTTATATACATATATGTGAGTTCCTCTCCGCACTTCTGTGGCGTACTGCTTATTCCTATTCCGGAAGATTCATAACAATTAGGACCGGTTACAAGAATATATCCCCGCCTTGCAAACTCTTTTTTTGCACTGTCAAATGCACTTCTGTAGGGTTCAGTGGCACATCCGAAAGATGGAGCCACAAAACCTATTACACCATCTTTTTTTAAAAATTCTGCATATCTCATTACTTCATAAACCCATTAATAATCTGCTCTTCTGCCTCATGTTCCGTAAGTCCGAGTGTCATAAGCTTGATAAGCTGCTCTCCAGCTATCTTGCCGATTGCCGCCTCATGGATAAGACTTGCATCAAGGTCATTTGCCTCAAGCGAAGGCACCGCATTGACATGTCCGTTATCCATAAGAATTGCATCACATTCAGTATGTCCGTAACACTTGTTGTTACCGCATATTTTTGAATTAAATACCTGCTTTGATGAATCTTTTGCAACTGAACGTGATATTACATTGGCACTTGAATCTACACCATCAAGATTAACTACAAAGTTAGTCTCGGCAGTCTGGTTTCCGTGTGTCATAATCTTTTCTTTTATAACTAAAGATGCACCGTCCTTCAAATCAGCCTGTGTATCTCTTATTGTTGAATCAACACCTTTTATCTGCGTTGTCTCCATCTCCATATATCCGCCTTCATCAATATGGACTATAGTTGTGGGATTAAGAATCTTTTCACCGGTTCCGTCACCTTCACCATAATGTTTTTCGATATATTTTACTTTTGCATTTTTACCGATAAAAAATGTATGAATTCCATCATGTTCTGATGTATCAGTTCCACAGTTATGAATTCCACATCCTGCAACTATCACAACATCTGCACCTTCACCGATATAAAAATCATTATATACGCAGTCATTCAGTCCACTCTCACTTAATATAACCGGAATGTGAACGCTCTCATTTTTTGTGCCCGGCTTGATAATTATGTCTATTCCCGGTTTATCCTGCTTTGTAACAATATCTATATTGGCAGTTGTATTTCTGCCTGCAAGCGCTCCGTTAGAACGTATATTATAAGCTCCTTCCGGCACTTCATGCAGATCCGCTATCTTTTCAAGCATGCTTTTTTGTATTGCATCCATAATCTAAATAATCTCCATTCAAATATATTAACTGTATTATTAAGCTAGTTTATCAAGAAGTGTTGAACAGGCTTCTGATGATTCAATAAGCTTTGGCATTACCTCATCTTTTGTTCCGACAGCAGTCACTTCTCCACCTGATAAAACAATAATTTTATCAGCTATATTAAGAATTCTTTCCTGATGTGAAATAATAATTATTGAGCCTTTAATCTTTTCATGAAGCGACTCAAAAACTCTTATAAGATTATTAAAACTCCACAAATCTATTCCTGCTTCCGGTTCATCAAACAAAGAAAGTTTTGTTCCCCTTGCAATAATCATTGCAATTTCAATTCGTTTAAGTTCTCCTCCTGAAAGTGAAGCATTAACTTCCCTGTTAATATAATCCTTTGCACAAAGACCAACTTCTGAAAGATATGAACACGCTTCCGCAATTGTTATCTTTTTACCGCTTGCAAGTGTAATTAAATCTTTTACTGTCAATCCTTTAAATCTTACAGGCTGCTGGAATGCGAAACTTACGCCTTTATTTGCTCTGTCTGTTATCGATAAATCTGTAATATCTTCTCCATCAAGGATAATTTTTCCTGATGTAGGCTTTTCAATTCCGGCTATAATCTTTGCAAGTGTAGACTTGCCTCCACCATTAGGTCCTGTTATTGCAACAAAACGCTCATCAATTTTCAAATTAATATTTTTCAAAATTTCTTTTTCTTTTGAATCCTGTCTCACATTAAAACATATATCTTTTAATTCAAGCATCTTTTCCTCCATACTGTTTATCAATTATCCGGCATTACAATATTTTTTAGTAATATTAATAGCATTATCAGCTATTATCTTATGATAATGTTCTTTTATATATCCTATCTTTTCCACATTTGCCGGTACAAATTCACCATATTCAAGCATATCATTAACAAGCTGTGAAAACTTTACAGTTGAGCATCTTCCTCTTTCAAGAACAATATAAACATCAGTATTATCCTTATAAAGTGTGTTACGGACACCCCATGTTCTTCTGCTCTGTGAACAGAATCTTTCAAATTCAGCCCATTCTGAAAATCTGCATATTGCAAGTTCACTGTCAACAAATCCGCCTTCACAGTCAATCGCAAAAAATTCATCACCGTCTTTGACGGCAACACTTTCAAATTCGGCTTCTTTGACTTTCTTTTTACGCCTGTCATCTGAATTCTTTATAATATTATTTTCTTTCGGACTCATTGAAGAAAGTGCTTTTGCCGCTCTCTTTCCTGCTTGTCTTAACATGTCCGAAATATCATCACCGCCGGATGACACTGTAAGAAGCAAAGAATTATTAGGCTGCGGTGCAAGCTGTAATGAAATCATCTCACCTGAAGGTGCTATACCAATCTCTTTTCTTGCCTCTTCCATAACAACATCAAGAAGTCCATGTATCTTTTCTGTATCATTTCTAAAAAAGTCATCTAATGATATATTATTTTCCTCTAAATCTTCTTCAAAAAGAAGGCACTGAAACTTTTTATCATCAATCTTTTTAAATTCCATATGTATCCTCGCCAATAATCTATTAAACTATTAATATTTACATTTTTACTGTCACACAGCATTATATTTATATAATAATACATTCTACAATTTTTTACGACACATTTCAACTGTTTTTACATCAGAAAGGTTTTCCAGAATATCTATAAGACCTCTGTTATCATATCTTGCCACTATCACCCACACAGCTTTTCCTTGTGATGTATCTTTTTCACTTCCCTCATAATATTTGTAGGAAAGTCCTCTTATATGTTCACTCTGCGTTACTTTTACCCTGTCTGTTGACAAAAACAGTGCATCACACTTCCCCTGTTTTAATCTTTCTATCTGTTTTACTGTATCATCATCATTATACTTGCATACTATACCATCAAATATGCTTTCAAGCTGCCTTACAGCCTGCATTGAATCACACAATGCCACAGCATGCCCAAACTTTTTTTCAAATTTTCTTGTTATAAGTACATTTCCAGGATTTCCTGCTTTCAGAACCGCTGCAATGCTGATATTTTCAGATATATCCGGATATTTCAGCCTGATATCATTCAACCTGTCCAGTTCAACAACTACAATATCTGCATCACGAATAACAACTGCATTAAGCAGTGCATATGTACTGTTGTATCCACGGATTTCACTGACCTGGTGAATCATAACAGGAAGCCCGGAACATTTTTTCTTTATCCTTTTTATTGCTATATTTGCACGTGATTTATACAGATTATCTTGTATTACCCCTATGACTGCCATTTTTCCCCCTGTTTTTTCTTCTCTTTTTGCGGCGCATCTTTTCCATATAATTATGATAAACCACTCCGGCAGCTGCAAGCACAACAACCAGAACAGCAATAATAATAACCGGAACTATGTTTCTCTTTTTAGCAGCTTTCTGTTCTCTTATCTCCTCTCTTTCGGCTGTCTTTAAAGATTCTTCCTGTTTTGAGGATTCTTCTGCAGCTTTTGACTCTTCTTCAATACGCTTTTTTTCTTCATATGTCGTTACATTTTCAAGCATGTCATTGCCTGTATCAGTACCGACTGTAGACCTGTAAAGTCCAAAATCAGCACAGCTGTATTCATATTCATCCGATACGTAGAACCAGCACCACTGCTGTGATACATGCTGTAAATACGCATCTTTGGCAACGTCTATTGCTGTTCTTGATTTCATATTTGAAAGCGGCTGTCTTAAATCCATCCTGATTTTATTTTCGCCATAAAGATGTATATAAGTTTTTGGAACATCCCACGCACCATACTTATCAGCAGATTCCTGTTTAAATGAAGCCGTGCCGCTGTTATCGGCAGCCTCACATACAGCCTTTGCAAGAAGCATATGTCCTCCATGTCCATATTCTCCATTGATATCCTGTGTAACAACAACAAGCGGCTTGAACCTTCTTATCTGTTCTGTAACATAACCAAGTACATCATCATAAGAATAAACACTCATTGCACCATTAAGATCTGTCGCATATATATCATCAAATTCCCCATTAACAGGATAATGCTTTACACCGCTCTCCCAGAGACCATCAAGTTTTTCATGTTCCCTTACAGTCGCACCATTCCAGTAATTTGTCATATATGCAACCTGCACATTCAGCCCCTGCTGGCCTGCATATGTTGCAAGAACTCCACCAAGGAAAAGAATCTCATCATCTGCATGTGTCGAAAATACAAGTATATCAGCGTCTGTACATGGTTTTTCCCATACCTGCACATTATCAGGAAGTTTACCTTTTCCATATGCAAATATATCGCACACAGAAGCTGCACTTTCAAAAGTTATTGTACATTCTGTAACTGTCTCTCCAAAATCAATATACTTATGAAGCATATTTTCCTTCGTGATTTTCTGCTCTTTTCCGTTATATGACACGCTATAGCTGCTTTCCAGCGAAGCCCATTTAAGATATACACCCTGCATAGGTTCATCAGCTGAAACTGTAAGTGTATCTCCTGCCGCAAATGACACTTTAGATGTATACGCATCGTCCAAAAGATTTGCCACGCTCTTTCCAGATGATGCCAAAAGATTTAATGTAAGCTGTTTTGCCTGTGCTTCCTGCTGTTCCTGTGCTGATGCTGTTGTCTGTGTACTTACACTGTCTGCTTTTGCAACAAGTGATGGTGATACTGCCTGTATTGCAAATGAAAAAATCATTACAGACGACATTACTGCCACTGCCTTTTTTAAATATTTACTTAACATGTAAATTTTCACCTATATATTCCTCTCCTAATTTTATTGTGCTGTATTTTTTATTGTAACTGTATAACTCACATTTCCTTTGTAATTCCCGGAAGCATCAAAATCATCATCCGAATTGTATACAAAAGCTGTCAGTTTTATTGTGTCGCCAACTTTATCAATATCCTGTCCTGCTGTAAATTTTATTGAAGTCATACGTGTTTTATCAGTCACTTCTGACTGTAAAAGATGGCTGTACCACTCACCCTGGACCTGATTTATATCATCATACAGATAATTTTCAAGATAATTTCTATATACAAAAACATCATCTGGATTTTTAATTGTAGTATTGATTTCTTCTCCTGATTTCAGTTTAAAACTCACAATATAACCGATTTTAGAATTCTCATATCCTTCATATTGTGTCCAATAACTTTCCCATAATTTTTTAAAGTTCATGCCATTAGATGAAAATGTCTTTTCATCGCATCCAAATGCGTCAAAACTTATAATATCTTTTCCTTTAACCCACGCAGATGAATATGTATCAGCAAGTTCATGTATACCTGTATCCTTGTGGTCTATATACAGTGCAATTTTATTTACACCTTTAATCTGCTCTTTTGTTGTCTCTTGCTGTACTGCCTGTGTACCTGATGATTTGCTCTCATACTCAGTCTGTGCCTGATTTGATGTCACATTTTCATCCGAACTGTTTTTTTGTGAGCATGCAGCAAATGTTAATGAAGAAACTGCCATTATAGCAAAAAGTATTTTTTTTGATTTAGAAAAATTATACATTATAAATCTGTCTCCTTGGCAAATACTAATAATATGTATCATACAGGCTTTAAATTATTCCACCTGTTGCGTAAAAAACACCCCGCCGAAAGCGGCGGGGTATATAAATATCCGGAAATCCGAACAAATTAGTTGTTGATTAACTTGTCTGATTCGTCGTTCCAGCTGTAAAGCTTTCTGATTTCTTCGCCAACCTTCTCTGATGGATGCTCAGAAGCAAGTTTTCTCATAGCCTTAAAGTGAACCTGTCCGCCAGCTTCGCTCATATCGAGTAAGAACTCTTTTGCAAATGTACCATCCTGGATATCTTTAAGAATCTGCTTCATAGCCTTCTTTGTATCATCTGTGATAATCTTAGGACCTGTTATGTAATCACCATACTCAGCTGTATTAGAGATTGAATATCTCATTCCTGCGAAACCTGACTGATAGATAAGATCTACGATAAGTTTCATCTCATGGATACATTCAAAGTATGCATTTCTTGGATCATAACCAGCTTCGCAAAGTGTTTCAAAACCAGCCTGCATTAATGCACAAACACCACCGCAAAGAACAGCCTGCTCACCGAAAAGGTCTGTCTCTGTCTCTGTTCTGAATGTTGTCTCAAGAAGACCAGCTCTTGCACCGCCGATACCAAGACCATATGCAAGTGCCATCTCAAGTGCCTTACCTGTCTCATCCTGCTCAACAGCTACAAGACAAGGTGTACCTTTACCTGCCTGATACTCAGAACGTACTGTATGACCAGGTGCCTTAGGAGCGATCATAGTAACATCAACGCCCTTAGGTGCCTTGATTAAACCAAAATGTATGTTGAAACCATGAGCAAACATAAGCATATTGCCTGGTACAAGGTTTGGTTCGATATCTTCCTTATATAACTTAGCCTGCTTCTCATCATTAATGAGAATCATGATAATATCAGCTCTCTTTGCTGCTTCTGCTGCAGTAAATACTTCAAAGCCCTGCTCTTCTGCTCTCTTCCATGACTTTGAGCCTTCATAAAGACCAATAATTACATGGCAACCTGAATCCTTAAGATTTAATGCATGTGCATGTCCCTGACTGCCATAACCGATAATGGCGATTGTCTTACCATCCAATAATGATAAATTACAATCCTGCTGATAAAAAATCCTAGCTTCTGCCATCTTACTTTACCTCCAAAAGTATTAATTAATATTTATTTTAAACTTGCAGTTCCTCTTGCAAGTCCTGTAATACCAGTTCTTGCGAGTTCTGTAATTTTAAAACCGTTGAGTAATTCAATAAAAGCATTAAGTTTGCTCTGTGCTCCCGTAAGCTCTATAATAACAGATTCTGTTGAAACATCAACAATATTTGCTCTGAATATATCACTTATAGCTATAATTTCCTGTCTTCTTGTCGTATCACATTCAACCTTAACAAGAACAAGTTCCCTGCATACAGATGCCTCTGCCGGAAGTTCTACAACTTCTTTGACATCTATAAGCTTTGAAAGCTGCTTCTCAATCTGTTCAAGAACATCATCATCACCTGTAACTGTAACTGTCATTCTTGACACCTTAGGGTCTGTTGTTTCACCAACAGTAAGACTATCTATATTATAACCTCTTCTGCTGAAAAGTCCTGCAACACGGCTTAAAACACCGGCTGAATTTTCAACTAGAATAGAAAAAACTGCATGTCTCATATGTACCTCCCGTATAACAAAAGAACTTCACTATATTGTATCAACTGCCTTGTCCGTTGTCAACAAATAAATACCACCATCAAGTAATCCTGAATCGCTTTTCTCATGCGTAACAACTATACATATTCTGCCATCACGATGCTTTTTTATATACTCTGCCGCAAGAATCTTTGTCTCCTCATCCATGCCGGAAAACGGCTCATCCAGAATAACCGTATCTGATTTTTTCATCATTGCCCTGACAAGACATACACGCCTTTTCATGCCGCCGCTGTAAGTTCCGGTACTTTTATCCGAATGATAGTCCTTTAGGACCTCTGCAAGATTTTCATTTATAATTTTACGCATCGTTTTCTTATCATGTCCGCCAAAATCATTTTTATCAAGAACAAGCATAATATTGTCTGCCGCACTTATATCATTTATAAGCCTGTCTTCCTGAAAATCAAATGACACAACCCCTGCACCGCTAACTGTCCCTCTGTCAGCATTTTCAAGTCCTGCTATAATCCTTACAAGTGTTGTCTTGCCGGCTCCCGATTCCCCCATAATACATGTTATGCTGTCATCCGGAAACTCTGCCATAATATTATCAAGTACAGTCTTTTCATCATAACTTTTACATATATTTTCAAGTTTTATCATTACAGTTTCCTCATCTTTAAGACTGTCAAATCCACAAGTTTCATAAATATTTTCTCAAAAATAAAACTTATAAATACAACTGCTATACTCCAGGCAAATAAATCTGCTGTCATCAGATATAATTTTGAATAATACAGCTGTTCTCCTATTGAATGTGTCACAAGCCCGATTACTTCAGCCGAAATCCCTGCTTTCCAGCACATTCCAAGTGCCGATTTCAGAGAGGTCTGAATATACGGCAGCACATACACAGCATATATACATCTTATTTTTTTCCACCACGGAACATTAAACACCTGTGCCATCTCGAGTATTTTGCTGTCCACATTGCCAACGCCCGTTATAACGCTGTTATAAATCATCGGAAATACAACAATAAATGAAATATATGACGCAACATTTTTCGAGCCGAACCATATAATCAGCACAATAATAAATGATGCTATCGGAAGCGACTGCATTATTACTATTGCCGGTCTTAAAAATTCCCTGAGCCATCCGCAAAAAGATGCAAGAAAACCTATAATGCATGCTGTCACAAATGCAATTATAAAACCGGCAAAGATATGTACAAAGCTTCCGCCTGCTGCTATGTAAAAATCTTTTTCACCCAGCTTTGTGCATAATGCCTTAAACACATTGACAGGGCCTGCCAAAATAAGTTCAAGCCCTGTCAATGATGCTGCTGCCTGCCATATAAGCAGCCATACAACTATAATAATTATTTTATTGATGTTCTGTTTAAAGATTTTTTTCATCATTAATTTCATCCAGTTTTGCAATAGTCTTTATAAGTATATATATTGACATAATATCGTCATGGCTCCATTTTCTCTTATGGTCACCAAATGTATCAAAGCAGATCAGCCATTTATATACACCATCTGCATCTTTTACACCTATCTGAAGCGATGAACATATCTTTTCTTCAATCAGCATCTTATATATATCGTAAAAATCCATTGCAAGCGATGTTATATTATTGATAACATTAATTCCATTCTCATTAAATAAGGAAAGATATTTCTCATTTCCCATAAGTGCGGCATATTGCGGGTGATTTCCATATTTGCCATACTTCTTGACACATGCCATGTCATCACCGGCATATACACATATACCCTGAATGTGCATCTTATCCATCAATTCGGTAAATACACTATCTATTGCATTTCTGCCATCTTTCACTATCCTTGCAATCATATCGGCAGTCATATTACCCTTCTCGTAAGGCTTCATAAAGTCACCACCGATTATATGTCCATTCTTGATTCCTTCTGCAATTGCTTTTCCATGAAGCTTTTCATCATAAATTATATATCTGTTCTTGCCTTTTTCTTTTGCAATATAAAGGCATCCATCTGCAATACGGAATAATTCTTCATATACCGTGCCATCCTGCGGATACTTTGCAACACCAATCGATGCTCCGAATTCATATCCCGGCTGTTTTTCAGCCAAAGAAAAACTCAGTCCTTTTCTTATCGCTTTAAGATAAATTCTTACATCATCTTCACTATGACAGTCAGTAAACAGACATATAAACTCATCGCCGCCAATTCTTCCTATAATTCCTTTATCACCAATATTCTTTCGCAATTCAGCGGCAAATCCGGCAATAACTTCATCACCGAAATAATGTCCATATGTATCATTAACATTTTTAAAATCATCTATATCCATTACAGCAAGATAAAGAGTTCTTCTGTCATTAAGAGTGTCAGCCTCGGCAAGTGCATCAATAACCGCTTCCGTTACAGCCTTTTTATTAAGAAGTCCTGTAGCAGAATCTTTGTTTACATCATTATCATAAAGTACGGGCTGTGCATCAATTCTTCCGCCAATTTCGTCGATGAGACCGACAACGAGCATGTTAATTGAGCCTTCTCTCATTGTCTCGCCCCTGAAATTGAGCAAATCTGTTCTTGTGCCACGCGACATAAAAGAAGACTGGAATGTCGATGAAAAACTGTCGATGCCATTTTCTATATCATCACACATTCTGTTGAAACGCTCTATATTCTCGCCTTCAACAAAGCCCATCCTGACTACTCTCTTCTGCCACTCACTAAGCATATCTTTTTCAAGTATCTCCGAATGTCCATTAACATAAAAGTATATAGTTATAATTTTAGTCTTAAAATCGTATTCAAAAAATCTTTGCTTCATCTGATTCATAAATACGCGGTATTTACGGACATTGTTATAATACAGTTCAAATTTATCATTCTGTGTTATTACATCTTTAATCTGAAGCTCAATTCTCCCCGGCTCATCAGCTTCAAAACGTCTTCTCATCAAAACCCATCTGAATACTTCTTTTGCTGTATGAATTCTAAGCAGTACAAAATTATTCTTATCAGAAAAAATACATTCTTCAAATATATTCAAATCATCAGGATAAATGAGCTTATTCATAAGAAACATTGTATTCTCGCCAATCATCCTGTAAAAACTTTCATCGCCGCTTATAATCTGATAATCTTTTGTAATTGTACAATTTGCTTCCAGAACCTCACTGTCTTCATGTCTTAAACTTACTGGTATCATAATCCTCACCCCTGATATATACCATAGTATAAAATGTTATGTAACAGGCTGCTGTCTTTCTTCTTCTCTCCTTGCTCCAACTTTTGTCACCATCCTGTCATGCACCTCAAGCACTCTGAATGAATATCCGTCACAAGTACATTCAAACTGTTCATTATCCTGTGGTATCTTCCCCATTTTATAAATAAGGTAACCATTTATAGTATCAATATCTTCACAGTCAAAATGCATGTCAAATGCATCTTCTATATCTTCAAGAAGTGTCTGTCCGTCTATTATATAACTGCCATCAGGCTGGCGGCTTATAAGCACTTCTTCATCATCATATTCATCAAAAATGTTACCGACAATCTCTTCAAGAATATCTTCCATAGTAACAATACCGGCTGTCTGTCCGTATTCATCAACAACAACTGCCATATGTACTTTATCGGACTGCATCTCCTTAAAAAGAACACTTATATTTCTTGTCTCAGGTATATAACTCGCATCAAAAAGAACCTGATGTTTCATATCGACAAGTTTCTTTTTTCTGTTCTTTTCTTCTGAATATATCTTGAGCAGATCTCTTATATGAAGAATTCCTATGATATTATCAATATCGCCGTCATACACAGGATATCTTGAATAATTCTCGCCCATTATAAATTCAAAAGCTTCTTCTACTGTAGTATCAGCTTCAATTCCTACAATACTCTTTCTGTGAGTCATGACATCAGATGCATGTTTCTCCCCAAACTCAAAAATATTGCCAATCATCTCAGCTTCATTTTCTTTTAAAACCCCCTGTTCATGGCCTTCATTGACCATATCCATAATCTCTTCTTCTGTTACATCATCATCTTTCTTCACTTTACCTGTAATCTTTTTAAAAAGTGAAGAAAATAATCCTTCGTTCCCATCCGCGGGATGGCCTTCGTTCATCTTCTATATCCTTTCTTAAACAAACCAATTTAATCAGTATGCTTTTTTATAGTAACATATAAACATATTATCAGTCAATAGAATCCATCTCAAGACTAACTGATAAAGCATGATTAACCTGCGAAATAATCTCATTATCGAGATGACACACTTTATCTTTTAATCTCTTCTTGTCTATTGTACGCAGCTGCTCAAGTAAAATGACCGAATCTTTTACTATATCAAATCTTTTTGAATCAATTTCAACATGTGTGGGCAGCTTAGCTTTATTCATTTTTGATGTTATCGCAGCACATATTACAGTAGGACTGTGTTTATTGCCTGTATCATTCTGTATTATAAGTACAGGTCTTACTCCACCCTGTTCTGAACCGACAACCGGTCTTAAATCTGCATAAAATATATCACCACGTTTAATTACCAAATCTATCACACTCCCCCAAAGCTATTTATTAATCTGATAATCGTAGTATTTCCAGCTTACGGGTGTGTATTCAATTTTTTATTAATATATATTGCCTGTTTCAGATTTCAAGATTCCATTTTTCATGGAAATAATCATGGCTTCCTATGTATCTGCCGTTATAATAATAATTCCTTGGAATTCTTTTATTAAGATCACATACGAATTCATAGTTAAATGTTCCTGCTAGAGCAGAGATTTCTTCTACAGTTATCTCCTCATTTCCATCTTTTCCGATAAGTGTGACAACATCATTTCTTTGTATATCCGGAATTGATGTCGCATCAACCATCATCTGGTCCATACACACACGTCCGACAATAGGAACTTTGTGTCCACGAATAATCACATATCCTTTTGACGAAAGATTTCTCGGATAACCGTCTCCATATCCGACAGAGACAGTTGCAAGCTTTGTCTCATGCTGTGTTGTAAATGTTCCGCCATAACTTACACGTTCGCCTGCCGGTACTGTCTTTACCATAGTAACATGACTTTTCAGTTCAAGTGCCGGTTTAAGCTGAACTTTATCTTTATTAACTTCGTCAGAAGGATACATTCCGTACATTGCTATTCCAAGACGCACCATATCTTTATATGTATCAGGCATATCTATAACTGCCGCACTGTTTGCACAGTGTTTTATTTCAAATGTAATCCCCTCATCTTCAAGTTTTTTTATAAAACCATTAAACTTCTCATACTGTCTGTTTGCTGATGTTTTATCAGTCTCATCCGAAGCTGCAAAATGAGTAAAAATACCTCTTACATTAAGATTAGGAAGCTGCTCGATTTTCTTTACAAGCATAACACCGCTCTCATCAGGTTCCATTCCTATTCTTCTCATTCCTGTATCTACTTTAATATGGCATATTGCTGTCTTTCCTGCCTTTTTTGCCGCCTCGCTTAATTCCTCGGCTGTCTCATAATCAAAAACTGTAGCTGCAACTTCATTTTCAACCAGAGTTTCATATTCATCTGTATTTACAAAGCCAAGTATTAATATAGGTTTATCTATTCCATTTTCTCTTAAATTAACTGCTTCATCAAGAGTTGCAACAGCATACCCGAAGACTTTTGAATACACTGCTTTTGCAACTGCAACGTCTCCATGCCCGTATCCGTCTGCCTTGACTACTGCAAGTGACTTTGTGCCGGCAGGCGTAAGTGCCATAAGTGCCTCTACATTGGATTCTATGTTTCCGAGTTCAACATCTGCATATACTCTGTAATACTTTCCCATTTTAACTCTGTTCCCCGATTCCTTATTTTTTAATTATAATCTGTATTATTTTGTGTAAAAACTGTGCTTAACGACTCTGCAATATCCCATGCTTTCATTGAAAATGTGCCTTGATTTTTCCGGCACATATCACCGGCACAGCCATGTATATATACAGCCAGTGCTGCTGCAAAACACTCATCATCAAATCCTGCACACATCATGCCGGCAATAACTCCCGTAAGCACATCTCCGGAACCGCCTGTTGCCATTCCGCAATTTCCGGAAGTATTGATATATATGTTATCATGGTCACAAACCACTGTTGCTGCATCTTTTAATACGCATATAACACCATGTTCTTTTGAATAACATGATGCCGTCTCCACAGGATTTCCCTTTATCTGTCCTATGCTTTTTCCTGTAAGCCGTGACATTTCTCCAACATGCGGTGTCATAATCACTTTGCCTTTGTATCTGCTTATATATTCATAATATTCTTCATTTTCTGAGATGATATTCAAAGCATCCGCATCAAGTATTAATGTTGCATCCGAACCTGATTGTAAAATGCATTTTACAATCTCTTCTGACTGTCCTGAAACCGATAAGCCCGGGCCTGCAATAATGCAGTCAGCCCATGTACACCATTTTGTAAGTTCATCACAATTGCTGTTTTTATCATTATATGTGTCACATATTGATTCCGGCACAAGTGTAAGAAGTGCATTTTTATTATTTTCATGTGTAAAAACCCTCACAAGCCCGCAGCCGCTTCTGTATGCAGACTGTGCTGACATAAACGCCGCACCGCCCATACTCCTGCTTCCCGCCGCTATAAGCACTTTTCCGCTCGTTCCTTTATTACCGTCTGCTTCTCTTTCGGGAATCGTCAGAATATCCTTTTTTTCAATCATTCTTGCCGGATTATTTTCTAATATTTTTTGCACATTGTCCTGACTGACTGCAAAACCTATATCAGAAACTATTACTTTTCCTGCATATTTCCTACCGGGATACAAAACCATCCCTGTCTTGTCAAATCCAAATGTAACTGTATAATCTGCTTTTACTTTCTTATTGCTTACCTGAACTATTCCCGCACTAAGCCCCGACGGAATATCAACCGCCACCTTAACTGCACTGACACGGTTAATCTCATCTATAATCTGTGCATAAACACCCGTGACATCTCTTGAAAGTCCAATTCCAAACATTGCATCTATAATAAAATCATATTCATCCAGTGGCAGTATGTTATCTTGTACCGCACATTCAAATGGAATTTCAAGATTTTTTATAATATTTTTCTGCAGCTCATACTCATCTGTTCCCGGCTCTTTTCTGCCAGCTTCATACACCAATGTTTTATAACCATGAAGATAAAGCTGACGTATGGCAGCAAGCCCGTCAGCTCCATTATTTCCTTTTGTACAGACAACGCAGATGCTTATATCTTTTTTTTCGCTGTCTTTTTTATTGTATGCAAGTTTTTCCACAAATGATGATACAGACAATGCTGCACGCTCCATAAGAACTACAGATGGAATCCCTGTCGTTTTTATTGAATATTCATCTATTTTTTTCATTGCAGCAGAATCAAGTAAATACTTCATATACAGTTACTCCTGACCTTTTGAATTAATATCATCAAGGACTCCCATAATCTCCGGTCCAAAGATATTATGCATTCCCGAATAAAGCTGTTCGTTCATACTCTCCTTATCATGCTTTATAAGAAGATTCTTTTTGAGCTTGATTCTTGTAGCTTCAATCCATTTATCCAGCACTTCAAGATCTGCTTTGTTTTCATTAATCTTCGCATAGCACATCTTTACCGTTTCAACCAGAAGTTTTCTATTAGCTTCTGCCAGCTGTCTTGGAATCTCTTTTTCTTCATCTTCAAGTGATTCAATCTTGTCTTTTGCTTCATGTATAAGACGCTGGTTTTTATTCATACGTTTCTTACGACGAAAATCATTGCCGTCTTCTTCCATATTTTCAACGACATCCTGAATAACCTGTTCTTTTATCTTTTTTACTTCTTTTAAATCATTGGTTACCTGTCCCTGTTTTTTTAGCAGGTCATTAACCTTTTTTTCCCAATACTTTATCTCGTCAGTTTTGCTGACCTCCGGGACAAGCAGATACCATCTCTTATCTAGTGTAAGAATAGGAATATGATTAAATGATGCTGTGTCTTTTATTAAATCATATGTAATATCTGCCATGATAAATCACCCCTCCTGTATATTACGAGTTTTACCATTTTTATTTGCTATATTATATGAAAGTCTCATAAGGCTCTCTGATAAATGTACATTTTCAACTACAACATCTTCAGGCATATTAAGATCTGTATGTGCAAAATTCCATATTGCCTTTATTCCGTCTTCAGCCACTTCTTTTGCAACTTCTCTTGCTGCCTGTCTTGGAATTGTAAGTGCAACTATCTCGATATTATTTTCTTTTATAAACCCTTTTAGTTCATCCATCATCATAATATCTAGACTGCCTATCTTTTTGCCTTTAAGCTCATGATTATTATCAAAAACACCTTTTATTATAAATCCTCTCTTTGCAAAATCACCCGAATTAACAAGTGCTGCACCGAGATTACCTGCACCGATAATAATCATATTATGAGTACGGTCAATACCAAGAATTTTAGCTATCTCATCATAAAGATACTTTACATTATATCCGTATCCCTGCTGGCCAAACCCTCCAAAATTGTTCAGATCCTGTCTTATCTGCGATGCGGTAACCTTCATCCTTGCACTGAGTTCTTTTGATGAGATTCTTTGAACACCGCTTTCAATCAATTCACCAAGATATCTATAGTATCTTGGAAGTCTCCTGATTACCGCAGATGATATTTTTTTTGTCTCTTCCATATTGCTCATCCGTACCTTCCTGTTTTTTCGTATTTTTTATTATAAACCAATGTTAAAACAATGTCAAAGTCAGCCTAATACTCTCTTGGCAATATCAACTGATTCCTTCGCATCTTTCGCATAGAAATCCGCATGAATTTCTTTTGCATATTCCGGTGTAAGGACAGCACCGCCTACCATAACTTTACAATCAAGATTATTTTCATGCAAAAGTTCGATTGTCTCTTTCATTGATACAAGTGTTGTTGTCATAAGTGCTGAAAGTCCTACAAGTTTTACATCATTTTCTTTTACCGCATCAACTACAGCCTGATAAGGAACATCTTTTCCCAGATCTATAACATCATATCCATAATTTTCAAGAAGAACTTTTACAATATTTTTTCCTATATCATGCACATCGCCTTTTACTGTCGCAATTACAATTTTTCCTTTACTCACCGGTGCCGCATCACTTTTTATCATAAATTTTCTTATAACTTCAAATGCCGCCTGTGCAACTGATGCGGACATTATCAGCTGCGGAAGGAAAAGTGTGCCTTTTTCAAATTCCTCACCGATTTTATCAAGTGCCGGTATTAAAACTTCATTGACAACTTCCATTGAGTCTGTATTTTCCAGAAGCTTAGCTGTACAGTCAGCGCCTTCATTTTTAAGTCCGTTAAGAACTGCATTGTAAAGTGCAAGCTTATCACCTTCAAGTCCTGTATCATTATCAGAAGCTGATTGCTGTATGCCCTTTGCACCATCCGGCCCTGATTTTGTGTCCGTTCCTGCTGATTTATTTTCAGAAATGACAATCTTTGGTACTATCTGTTTTCCTGCATAATGCTTTATAAAATCAACTGAATTCTTATCAAATCCTGCAAGAAGCTTGTAAGCTCTTACAGCACCTGTCATCTCTTCAATATTAGGATTGATAATAGGAAGGTCAAGTCCATTTTCAAGTGCCATTGTAAGAAAAATATGATTTACAAGCACACGGTTAGGAAGCCCGAAGGAAATGTTGGATACGCCGAGAACTGTCTTCAATCCAAGTTCTGTCTTGACACGGTGAAGTGCTTTAAGCGTCTCAACTACCCCGTCCTGCTCTGCAGATGCAGTAAGTGTAAGACAGTCAATGTATACATTTTCTTTCGGAATGCCTATTGCAAGTGCCGCATCTAGAATTTTCTTTGCAATTGCAAATCTGTCTTCCGCCTTTTTAGGAATACCATTTTTATCAAGAGTAAGTCCAACAACAGAAGCTCCGTATTTTTTTACAAGTGGAAGAACATTTTTAAGAGACTCTTCCTCACCGTTTACTGAATTGACTATCGGCTTACCGTTGTATACACGAAGTGCTGCCTCAAGCACTTCAGGAATTGTAGAATCAAGCTGAAGCGGAACATCCACTACTGACTGCAGTGACTTGACAGCTGTTATCATCATCTCACGCTCATCTATTCCCGGAAGTCCGACATTGACATCAAGAATATCAGCTCCTGCCTGAACCTGTTCAAGTGCCTGATTAAGTATGTAATCTATATCGCCTTTACGCAAAGCTTCCTGAAATATTTTCTTGCCTGTAGGATTAATTCTCTCACCGATTATTCTCGGCTGGTCTATCGGAACTACCTTTGTTGCAGAACATACTGCTGCCGGAATTACTTTTTGTGGCAGCTCATTTACAATTGCATTGCCATTTTCTTTAAGCATATCTGAAAGTTCTTTAATAAATTCCGGATTTGTACCGCAGCATCCGCCGAATACCCTGATTCCGTACTTTCTTAAATCTTTCATAAATTCAGCAAAATCTTTTGGTCCCACATTATATTCATTCGTCTGTGGGTCAGGAAGTCCTGCATTAGGCTTAACTACAACAGGAAGGTTGGTCCATTTTGTAACTTCCTCTATAACAGGTTCTAACTCTTTTGGTCCGAGTGAACAATTGACACCAATGGCATCAACACCAAGTCCTTCAAGAGTAAGTGCCATTGACGGAACCATACATCCTGTAAATGTTCTTTTATTCATCTCAAATGTCATTGTACACATTATAGGAAGGTCAGAATTTTCTTTTGCGGCAAGTACAGCAGCCTTTACATCAAGCAGGTCTGTCATTGTCTCAAATACAACAAGGTCAGCCCCCGCATTGCTTCCGGCTTTCACCACCTCTGCATACATCTCATATGCCTCTTCAAAGCTTAAAGTGCCTGTAGGCTCTAAAAGCTGGCCTATCGGACCTACATCAAGTGCTACCAGTGCCTCAGGTTTGACATTATCTCTGGCTGTAATCGCATTTTTAATTCCTGCAGTGACAAGTTCATCCACGCTGTGTCCGCATTCTTCCAGTTTGTAAGCGTTGCCGCCAAATGTATTGGCATATATTACATCTGAACCGGCATTAAGATACTGCTCATGAATAGAAACAAGAAGTTCCGGATGTGTAATATTAAGCATCTCAGGTGTTTCACCCATTTTCATGCCTGCTGCCTGAAGCATTGTTCCCATTGCTCCATCAAGAATAACATAATCTCTTTTTAATAATTCTCTAAAATCTCTAGCCATTACAACGTCCACCTTTCTGTCTGAACTGACACTTCTTATTCATACTGCATGTCTGACATCCTCTTGCTCTCTGAGGAATTGGATTTTTCGACAGTCCTATAACTGCCGTAACTGATTTTGTCGGTGTGAGCATATCTGTCGAACTGACATTAAGCCCAATCTGTTTTGGAGCATTTAATACATGAAGGAACTGTCCCTGAAGACTTATCGGCAGATCTCCGTATCCAAGTCCAAACCTGAATGTCTGGTAATATCCGGGATTTTCCTCTTTTATGATAAGTTCAGCCCGGTCACATGCCTGTTCAACTGCAACGCTGCACAGACTGTCTATCGCAACAGCCTCAGCCATGTCACGTATCTGTGCTATTCTTATAAGTCTGTCTGCATCAGCAGATATCGTAACCGCCATAAGCACAGCCTTATCGCATCCATCAAGATGTTTTTTTATAGAATTTCCTGTAAGAAACAGATTCGTATCTTTAACAAGAATTCCTTTTTCTTCTCTTGAAATATCGCATACTTTGTATACAAATCTGGGTTTTACACAGCTAAGCACTTCTTTCTCACATTTTGTTATAAGCTTATCAAGCTGCTCATCAATATCTTCACCTCTGTGTCCCATATATCTTAATGCTTCATTTTTATCGAGTTGTCCAAGAACTATATCAGCATGCATGTATCATTAACTCCCGCCTTTCATAGCATCTGCTATGAATTTTATCTTTTTTTCTTCTTTTTACGTCCTGTTCCCTTTGCTTTTTCCATGCTGATTTTTCTGCCCTTTATGGTAACATTTTCCATTGCAAGCAGAACTGCATCTGCATACTTTGAAGGTACTTCAACAAATGTATAATTATCAAGCATATCGATAGAGCCGACAAGCTTACCGGGAATTCCTGACTCACCTGTTATTGCACCAAGAATATTAGCCGGCTTAATCTTATCTTTTTTACCCACATTGATAAAAAGTCTTACCATGCCTCTCCTGTCAGCATCAAGGTCATAATGAACCTGTTCAAGTTCCTCTCTGTCCTCAAGTGAATCACCTACTACCATTTTAAGAAGTGCAGCAGCCACATCAAGGCATGTATAATCTTCCATATTAAGCCTGTCCTCAACAGCCTCAACCATATCTGAAAGCCCTCCGGCTTCAATAGTCTCCTTTATATTTGAAAATATTGCTTCAAGCTTTGTATTTTTCACATCATCCATTGATGGAATAGGTTTTGCCTTGATTTTTGTCTTGCAGTAACGCTCAATATCCTTCAGCTTATATGCTTCTTTTCCGGAAACAAATGATAAAGCAACACCCTCTCTTCCGGCACGTCCGGTTCTTCCTATTCTGTGCACATAATATTCTTCATCCTGAGGCAGGTCATAATTAAATACAACATCAACATCATCAACGTCAATTCCTCTTGCCGCAACATCTGTAGCAATAAGTATTTCTGTCTTTCCGCTTCTGAAATCAGCCATTACCCTGTCTCTCTGGGCCTGCTTCATATCTCCGTGAATTCCGTCTGCAAAATATCCTCTGCCTTTAAGCTCAGATATAAGCTCGTCAACCTGTCTTTTTGTATTACAGAATACAACTGAAAGTCTCGGATTATATATATCTATCAGCCTGCATAAAAGCTCATTCTTATTCTTTGGTCTTACTTCATAATAATACTGTTCAATATTCTTTACTGTAAGTTCTTTTCTTACAACCTTGATAATTTCTGCATCCTTCTGGAAATTCTTTGCAATATCCATAATAGCCTTAGGCATTGTCGCTGAGAACATTATTGTCTGTCTGTCTTCAGGTGTATCTGTAAGGATAGTCTCCATATCCTCCCTGAAGCCCATATCGAGCATTTCATCTGCCTCATCAAGAACTACCATTGAAACATTATCAAATTTAACTGTCTTTCTTCTCATATGGTCCATAACACGTCCCGGCGTACCTACAAGAATCTGCACTCCAGCTTTTAATGACTTAATCTGTCTTACAATCTCCTGTCCGCCATATACCGGAAGCACTTTTATGTCGCTCATATATTTTGCAAGTTTTCTGATTTCTTCTGCAACCTGGACTGCAAGTTCTCTTGTCGGGCAGAGTATTACTGCCTGAAGTTTCTTTAAATCAGGATCTATTTTTTCGAGAACAGGAATAGAATATGCTGCCGTCTTTCCTGTACCTGTCTGTGCCTGTCCGACCACATCTCGGTCGTCCATAATAACCGGAATAGCTGAAGCCTGAATAGGAGATGCCTCTTCAAACCCCATATCTTCAACAGCTCTTAATATTCTCTCATCTAAATTTAATTCTTCAAATTTCATTAATTCTCCATTCCTGCTCTGTAAAAAGCAATCTTTATAATCGATTTATTTTACACAATTATGCTGATAAAGTCAAAATGTTTATTATTACATACAATTCAGACACTCAATATATCAATCGTCTTCCTATGCATATTGCAAATAAAGCATTTCCCATTTATAATAAAATATTAGTGTGGCAGACAAATCTTTTACCTGTCACCATGTATAAGCAAATTTTCAAAGGACGGATATAAAAATGATTTTATCATGTAACCATATAAGCAAATCGTTTGGCACTGACCAGATTATAAATGACTGCTCATTTCACCTTGAAGAACGTGAAAAAGCTGCCATAATCGGAATCAATGGTGCCGGAAAATCTACTCTTTTAAAAATCATTGTCGGTGAACTCCCCGCTGATTCAGGAAATGTGACTGTCTCCAAAGGAAAAACTCTCGGTTATCTTTCACAGCACCAGAATCTCTCAACTGACAAGACTATATATGATGAACTTCTGTCTGTTAAACAGGATTTAATTGATATGGAAAATACTATCCGCAGTCTCGAAATACAGATGAAAGATGTTACAGGCGATGAGCTTGACAACCTGCTTTCACAGTATACAAGACTTAATCATGAATTTGAGATGAATAACGGATATGCATATAAAAGTGAAGTTACCGGTGTCCTTAAAGGTCTTGGATTTGGCGATGAGGATTTTTCTCTTCATGTAAACACACTCTCAGGCGGTCAGAAAACGCGTGTTGCACTTGCAAAACTGCTCATATCAAAGCCTGACATCATCATGCTTGATGAACCTACCAACCATCTTGATATGGATTCTATTGCATGGCTTGAAAATTATCTTCTCACATATAATGGAAGCGTCTTAATAGTTGCACATGACAGGTATTTTCTTGATAAAATTGTCACAAAGATTATCGAGATTGACAACACTGCCGTCACGGTATTTTCCGGCAATTATACAGACTATGCTGCCAAAAAAGCTGTTCTTCGCAACATGAAATTAAAAGAATACCTAAACCAGCAGCGTGATATCAAACACCAGCAGGAAGTAATCACAAAACTGAAACAGTTCAACCGTGAAAAATCAATCAAACGTGCCGAAAGCCGTGAAAAAATGCTTGACAAAATGGAACTTGTCGATAAGCCAACAGAATTAAACGACAAAATGCATATACGCCTTGATCCTAAAGTAGTAAGCGGCAATGACGTATTAACTGTCAAAGACCTTTCAAAAAGTTTTGGCGATAACTTTTTATTTTCAGGTCTTGACTTTGAAATAAAAAGAGGCGAACGCGTTGCCCTCATCGGCAATAACGGAACAGGCAAAACAACAATACTTAAAATAATTAACGGTTTAATTCCTGCTGATTATGGTGAAATCACTCTCGGTTCAAAAGTTACAATCGGATATTACGACCAGGAACATCACGTTCTCGACCCTGATAAGACTCTGTTTGAGGAAATTCAGGATGCTTATCCTGACCTTAACAACACACAGATAAGAAACACTCTCGCCGCATTTTTATTTACCGGTGACGAAGTATTTAAGTATATCAGGGATTTGAGCGGTGGCGAACGTGGACGTGTATCACTTGCAAAACTTATGCTTTCAAACGCCAACTTTCTGATTCTTGATGAGCCAACTAACCATCTTGATATAGTTTCAAAGGAAATTCTTGAAAATGCACTCAATAATTACACCGGAACTGTTTTTTATGTCTCACATGACAGATATTTTATCAACACAACAGCCACAAGAATTATTGAACTTACAGGGCATACAATTGTAAATTATATCGGCAATTACGATTATTATATCGAAAAAAAGGATATACTTACACCAAAAGCACTTACTGATGCTACAGCTGCCATTAATGACAGCATGTCGTCATCAGCCTGTCAGACACCGTCATCAGCACAGGGGTCTTCAAAGGCAGAATGGCAGCAGTCAAAAGAAGAAGCTGCAAGACTTAAAAAACTTAAAAATGAGCTGAAACGCACGGAAGACAAAATCAGCCAGACTGAAGAACGCATCAGTGCAATTGATGAAGAATATAACAATCCTGATATTGCAAGTGACACAGCAAAACTTGTCGAACTTCATAATGAACGCACTTCTCTCTCTGAAATGCTTGATGAATTGTACGAAAAATGGGAAGAGCTATCCGAAGAACTTATTGACAAATAAGTCCTTATGGAGTATAAAGAAGTATAATATATTTTTATCTAAGGAGGATGTTCCTATAATGAACAAAACAGAATTAGTATCTGCTATCGCAGAAAAATCTGAATTATCAAAGAAGGATGCTGAAAAGGCATTAAACGCTTTTATTGAGGCCGTGACAGATGAATTAAAGAATGGCTCAAAAGTACAGCTCGTAGGTTTTGGTACATTTGAGACTTCTGACAGAGCAGCAAGAACAGGCAAGAATCCACAGACAGGTGCTGAGATTAAGATTGCTGCATGCAAAGCTCCTAAGTTTAAGGCTGGTAAGGCTTTAAAGGATTCTGTAAACGCTTAATCATATAGTATAATCTATAATAAGCAAGATTTAAGACCATGATGTGTTTGCATTTTCTAATATGCTCTCCCAGCATGGTCTTTTATTTTTGCAGCATACAGGCAAAGTCCACCACTTTGCCATTTAATAAATATAAAATGGAGAATATCTGCAATGGAAATCGAAAAAAAATATCTTGTATCGGAACTTCCTGACAATCTGCCACAATACAAATGCCGCAAAATCGAGCAGGGTTATCTTTCAACCTCTCCAGTTGTACGTGTCAGAATGGACAACGACAAATATTATCTTACATACAAGGGAAAAGGTTTACTCGCAAGAGAAGAATATAATCTTCCACTCACAAAAGAATCATATGAACATCTTATCCAAAAGGCTGATGGCAATATAATAACAAAAAAACGCTATGAAATTCCTGATAACAGCGGACATACTATTGAGCTTGATATATTTGAAGGTGTTTTTAGCGGAACAATCCTTGCCGAAGTTGAATTTGATTCTGTTGAAGAAGCCGAACGCTACAATCCACCGGCATGGTTTAAAGAAGACGTAACAATGAACAAAATGTATCATAACAGTAATATGAGCATGCTTGATGTAAGCCATATTAACACTGGAAACGGAGAGTAAAATGAAACCTTTTATTGATAAAGAGTATATTAAAACAACTTTGCAGAGACTGCGTCTTGCCATCCTTACTCTCATAAAGTGGATGTTATGCTCAATTGCATCAGGTATTGTAATCGGTCTTATAGGAGCTTTTTTCCATTCACTCCTCGACTTTGCCGCCGAAATAAGAATTGCACATCCATGGATACTGTTTTTGCTTCCCATATCAGGTATTATCATAGTTTTTATATACCGTCTTTCCGGATGTAAAAGCAGTAAAGGCACAAACCTTGTTATAACAGCTATTCAGTCCAACGAAGAAGTTCCGCTAAAAATGACACCTTTAATTATTGTATCGACAATCCTTACTCACCTATGCGGTGGTTCAGCAGGACGAGAAGGTGCAGCACTTCAGGTCGGCGGTTCTTTAGGCAACGCTTTTGCAAAGCTATTTAACTTTGATGACAAAGACACTCGAATAATGATAATGTGCGGAATGAGTGCATGCTTCTCTGCACTTTTCGGAACTCCTGTAGCCGCAGCTGTTTTTTCAATGGAAGTTATCAGCGTCGGCATAATGTATTATGCAGCACTCGTTCCATGTACTGTTGCTGCACTTATAGCAAGCAGTATTTCCTCAATGTCAGGCCTTGCCGCCACACGTTTTACTGTAGAAGAAATCCCTCAGTTTGGTATTCCTAATGGTATAAAATTTTTCATCCTGTCACTCATCTTTGCAGTAGCAAGCATACTTTTATGTGTTGTTTTGCACAAAACCTCACATTTTTTCACTGCTCATTTTGAAAACCAGTACGTTCGTATCATAGTTGCAGCCGTGTTGGTTATTATTATGAGATTTTTATTCGGCACTACTGATTATCTTGGTGCCGGTACAGACATAATTGCACGCAGCTTTGTCGAACAGAGTGCATGGTATGTATTCCTTTTGAAAATGATTTTTACAGCTGTCACTCTTGGCGGCGGATTTAAAGGCGGCGAAATTGTTCCTACACTTTTTGTCGGTGCCACACTTGGAAGCTTCCTCGCTCCGATATTCGGACTTCCTACAGGCATATGTGCTGCATGCGGCATGGTTGCAGTATTCTGCGGCGTAACTAACTGCCCTCTCACATCTCTGCTTCTCTCAATAGAGATGTTTGGCAGCGAAAGTCTGAAATACTGCCTGTTATGTATTGCTTTAAGCTATCTGCTCTCAGGTTATTATAGTCTCTATAACAGCCAGAAAATCATGTATTCAAAATACAGAACCGAATTCATTAACAGACATTCTTCTTAAAATAACATAAATCACTTCTTTAGTGCATTATAAAAAACCGGTATCAGACATTATCGATTTTCATCTTTTGTCTGATACCGGCTTTTATTTAATCTGTTTATTCCGACTGAAAACAATCTATTTATTCCGCATAAAAATTGTCATCCGGCATACTGCCGCCCACTGATGAAGGGTTTGACTCATAAAGTATTGTAAGATACTGATTTACGCGTGTTTTCATTTCATTTGACTTGATAAATGTGATATTACAATATGGAATTGCTTTCTTGGCAACTGCCGCTTTAAATATACCAAATTCCTCAACATATTCTGCTGCTGTATCAACATTTGAATTTACAAAATCAACTGAATTTTCATACTCTTCCATAAATTTGGCAACTGCTGCTTTATTCTTTTCATAATAATCTGCATTAACAGCTATAACTCCGGTAACAACAGTGCTTCCGTCTGTTGAAAGTTTTTCCCATTCTTTTGTTACATCAAGTGCAATTCTTACATCGCTGTTTGCTGCCATAACAGTTGTAACATATGGCTGCGGAAGCATTGCAACTGCACCTGAATCTGATGAAGCAAGCATTGCTGCTGCCTCTGAAGCCTCTGACTTAAATTCAATATTCACATCTTTTTCAGCATCAAGCCCTGCCTTTTTCAAAAGATATTTAAGTGTATACTCTGGTGTTGTGCCTTTTCCTGTTGTATAAATTGTTTTTCCTTTTAAATCAGCTACATTCTGCACCGTGTTTCCTTTTTCGACGATATAAAGCACACCAAATGTATTTATGCCAAGCACCTTGATTTTGCCATTGCTTTTGTTGTAAAGTGTTGCAGCCGCATTACAAGGCAATGCTGCTATCTGCACATCTCCTTTTATCAGAAGCGAACTGAATTCGTCAGCAGATGCGGCAATCTTAAAATCATAATTATTGGCTGTCTTTTTTTCTTTTGAATCTTCCATAAGCTTAACCATTCCAATCGCTGTAGGTCCCTTCAAGGCAGCAACTGTAATATCTTTTGCTTCATAGCTCTGTGTCTGTGATTGTGTCACATCACTGTTGTCTGCATCTCTTTTACCGTCAGAAGGCATCCGGCACGCAGTAAGCCCAAGTGCAATTACCATACATAAAATCAATGCTATGAGTTTCTTTTTCATTTTCTCTTTCTCCTTTTTAACTTCCCTATTTTATTTCCACTCCGTAACAACAAACTGAATAGTCTTTTTCCCATTAAATTCATTGATGGATGGATAATAAACAATTGAAATATTCTGCTCCCTCTTTGGAACATTCATGCTGTCAGCACGAAACATTATAGCATCATACGAATATGCATTTGCATCTTCCAGCACCATTTTTAAAACATTCCTGTTTTTCCCTATTATTGAAGCCTGTCTTACCCTAAGATTCTTATCTGCAAATACAGGTTTTTCATTTCCTTTGCCAAATGGTTCCAAAAGCTTTAACTGCTCAATAAGCGGAAATCCTGCATAACCCAGAGGCATTGGAACATCTATCCATGTAACAGGTGTAAGCTGCTCTTTTGTAAGCTTCTGGTTATGATTAAGCTGCCACCTGAATTCATCAATATTTTCTTTGTCAAGTGATATTCCTGCCGCCATCGGATGACCTCCGAATTTATTTAAAAGATAACCACATCTTGTTATCTCCTCAAACATGTTGTAGCCCTCTATGGAACGGCCTGAACCTTTTGCTCCCTCAGCTGCATCAGTTATGACAAACGTCGGTCTGTAAAAATATTCTTTCACTCTTCCGGCGATTATTCCGGCAACACTCTCATGACACTCCGGAAGATACACAACTAAAACATTATCATTGATAAGTTCCGTATTTTCCACCATATCAATAGCTTTTGCAGCTTCTTTTTCTGTCATATCCTTACGTTCTTCATTAAGTGAACGTAACTTTTCTGCCTTGGCTCTGGCTTCGCCTGGATTTTCTTCCAAAAGAAGACTTACCGCATGCCTTGCTGTTTCAAGACGTCCGCCAGCATTAAGACATGGGCCTATAACGAAACCAATATGATATGATGAAAGAGAGGCTATATCAATCTGACATGCATCTGCCAAAGCACGTATTCCTGTATTTTTCGTATTTTTCAGTGTTGACAGTCCAAATTTCACAAGAACCCTGTTTTCATCTTCAAGGTCAACCACATCTCCGATTGTGGCAATAGATGCGAGCTGCCTGTATTCATTTAAGTCTTCCGGATTTAGATTAAGACGCTCATAAATAATCTCAATGAGTTTGTATGCAACTGTTGCACCACAAAGCATTTTAAAAGGATACTTACACTCTTTCTGTTTTGGATTAACTATCGCATCTGCATCAGATTCCAGAAATACTTTTTCTCCATTTTCTTCCTTAAAAGGTATATCGTGATGGTCTGTTACAATTACTGTCATGTTATTGTCTTTAGCATAATTTATCTGTGGTATTGCTGCAATTCCATTGTCACATGTCACAATTGTATCTATACCATCTTCAATGGCATGATTAATAATATTTTCATTAATTCCATATCCGTCAGCTATTCTGTCAGGCACTGTGTAATCTACATCTGCTCCTGCTTTTTTAAGACCCTTTAATAATATCGTAACAGAGCATACGCCGTCAATATCATAATCTCCAACTATTCTTATATGTTTTCTATGATTTATTTTATCAATAATAATATCCGCCGCTTTGTCTGCATCCTTTAATAAATGTGCATCATGCATACTTGATATATCTCCGCCAAGATACATATCAATCTCTTCATTCGTGCATACATCACGGTTTCTTATAATTCTAGCTATAACCTGGTCAATTCCATATCTGGCCGCAATTGCTTTAAAGTCAGCCTTTTTGGCATAAACCATCCATTTACTCATAATTTTTCTCCATAAAAGAAAAGGGAGAGCAAGCTCCCCCTTTCAATAATCACTCAATATTCCAATTGAATATACTTTTTAAACCTGTGAGCCATCTTCGCCAATAGCAGCTTTTTTCTTCTTTTCTTCCTTTGCTGCTTCCTCAGCCTGTGCTCCGATTTTCTTACCGCCAAGAACATACCATAATGCACTTGTAATACATACTGATGAATATGCACCGGCAATTACACCAACCATAAGTGGAAGTGCAAATTCTCTTACTGATGTCACGCCAAAAATAAATAATGAAAGAAGCATGATAAATGTTGTAAGAGATGAATTGAATGTTCTTGTAAATGTATTACCAATTGCTTCATTTACAAGCTCAGCAATATTAGTCTTTCTGTTAGCATTCTTTAAGCTTTCTCTGATTCTGTCGAAAATGACAATTGTACTGTTGATTGAATAACCTACAATAGTAAGCATACATGCAATAAATGTTGTACCTACCTGAACTCTTGCAAGGGCATAGAATGCAAGTACAACAAGACAGTCATGAACAAGTGCGATAACTGCAGCAAGTGCAAATTTGATATCCCTGAATCTGATAAAGATATAAATAAGCATGCAGATTGTTGCAATAATAACTGAAATAAATGCACTCTGCTTCATTGTAGCACTAACTGAAGAACCGATTGTATCTGATTCAACAATTGTTCCATCCTGAATAGGGAACTTAGCTTTTACAGCTTCTTCCGCTGCTTCTCTCTGGTCAAGTGTGAGATCTGTTGTCTTAAATGTTACTTTTGTGCTGTCTTTAACTTTCTGCTGCTGTACTTCTGTAATACCGGCAGCCTGTCTGATTACAGGAATAATTTCATTTTCAATCTGTTCCTGTGAATATTCCTGCTGGAATGTGTAAGTAGTTGTTGTACCACCTACGAATTCAAGACTGTAATTAAGAGCTCTGTTTCCTGATGCCTTAAATCCTGCCATACCGATAAAACCAGCAAGAATAACTACTGCAGAACCGATAAAACACCATTTTCTGATACCAAGGAAATTAAACTTCTTAGTATGAATAGTTCTTCCGTACCATTTTACATCTGTAATACCAAAGTTATAGAAAAGCTTCATGATTACTCTTGTGATTACAAGTGCTGTAAACATTGATACAACAATACCAAGAGCAAGTGTCATGGCAAATCCCTTGATAGGACCAGTACCAAATATGTAGAGAACTACTGCTGCAATAAGAGTTGTTATATTACCATCAACAATTGCTGATGTAGCTTTTGAATAACCTGCCTGAATAGCTGCCTCAACGCTTCTTCCTGCACCGATTTCCTCACGTATTCTTGAATAGATAACTACGTTGGCATCCACAGCCATACCTATACCAAGAATAATACCTGCAAGACCCGGAAGTGTAAGTGTTATATCATATACGCTTACGAGTACAAGTACAAGTGCTGTGTAAATCCATAATGCAAGTGTTGCAACAACACCAGGAATTCTATACGAAACAATCATAAAAATGCAAAGTACAATAAGACCGATTGCAGCTGCAATAACACTTGTACGGATTGCATTATGTCCGAGCTGTGCAGCAACTACATTAGAACTTACCTCGTTAAGTGTAAGAGGAATTGAACCTATTCTTATGAATACTGCAAGATTATCAGCTGATTCAAATGATTCCATATTTGTAATAGAAGCTGTTCCGCCTGAAATTACAGACTCAACTGTCGGATAGCTTATTACCTGTCCATCATAAACAATATAGATAATCTTATTAAGGTTATCTCTTGTTGCCTGCTCAAACTTTGCTGCTCCATCATCAGTAAATGTAAGCTGAACACCAAATGATGTTGATGATGATGAGCTTGTATCTGTATAAGCCTGTGCTCCCTTTACATCAGAACCTGTAAGGAGTGGCGTATATTCCTCTCCCTTTGACCATGCTGTATATCCTGTACTGTCAAGAAATTCCAAAGAACCAGGTGTACCGAGCTCTTCAAGAATTGCATTAGCATCTGTAACACCAGGAATCTCAACTGTTATTCTCTTGTCGCCTGCTTCGTAAACCTGTGATTCTGTACTCTTGCCCTCCACACGTTTTTCAAGCTTTGCGATTGTATCTTTGATATCCTGACTGCTTGGATTGTCCTCCTGTATTTCATAAGTAATACTTACACCACCGGCAAGGTCAAGTCCAAGATTAATATCTTTGGCACTTCCTGAACCATTTTCGTCAATACCGAAAACAGAAATCAGTGTAAAGCCGATAATCATAGCGAGTATCACAATTGAATACACTATTTTTTTAGCTTTGCTGTACTTCATTTTTTTAGTAAAACTCCCTTCTTTTTTAGTCATTTGCGAGTGCTGCTTTAATCATAATAGCACACTCAATTCTTTTTCTCTGTAAGTCACAGCCGATGTCATATGCATCGTTAATATTCCCATGGAAATTGTAAGAATTTGCAGCACACCCACCACTGCAATAAAACTTAGCGAAACAATTCTTACACTTTTCCTTAGAATAAACATTACTATTCTTAAACATATCACGTATATCTGTTCTGGTAATACCATCATCCACATTACCCATGAGGAAATCTTCATTTCCTACAAACTGATGACATGGATAAAAATCGCCCCATGGAGTCACCGCAAGATATTCGCATCCTGAACCACATCCTGAAAGTCTTTTTGCAACACATGGTCCGCCGTTTAAGTCTATCATAAAATGGAAAAAGTTAAATCCGTTACCGGCCTTTTTACGCTTTACAAGCTCTTTTGCAAGTAAATCGTACTGTTCACATATAAAAGGTACATCTTCCTGTCTTATTGCATAATCATCTGTAGGCTGTGCTACAACAGGCTCCACCGAAATCTGTTCAAATCCTTCATCAGCAAGATGAAGAACATCATTTGCAAAATCAAGATTATTATGTGTAAATGTACCTCTTACATAATAATTATTCTGATTTCTGCTCTCTGCTACCTTCTTAAACTTAGGCATTATAATATCATATGAACTGCCATGTCCGTTTCTTGTAGGACGCATTAAATCATTGATTTCCTTACGTCCGTCAATACTTAAAACAATATTTCCCATCTCTTTATTGGCAAATTCAAGAATATCATCATCAAGAAGAATTCCATTAGTTGTAAGTGTAAATCTGAACTTTTTATTATTAGCCTCTTCAAGACTTCTTCCATACTCTACAAGCTGCTTTACAACCTCAAAGTTCATTGTAGGCTCGCCGCCAAAGAAATCAACTTCAAGATTGCGTCTTGAACCCGAATTAGCAACTAAAAAGTCAAGTGCTTTCTTGCCGACTTCAAAGCTCATCATAGCTCTTCTTCCATGATATTCTCCCTCTTCGGCAAAACAATACTTACAGGCAAGATTGCAGTCATGTGCAATGTGCAGGCATAATGCCTTTACAACTGTAGGCCTGTCCTTAAATGAATCTATATATGGTTCATAAATATCTTCTGTAAAGAGCTGTCCATCTTCTTTTAACTGCTCTATCTCATTATATGCTTCACGCACATCACTTTCAGGATACTTATTCTCCAGAAGTTCTATGATTTCATCCAATGAATGGTTCTCATACTGTTCAATAATATCGTATACCATATCATCTACAACATGAACCGAACCACTGTTTACATCAAGAACAATATTATATCCGTTATTTTTATACTGGTGTACCATTTGTTCTCCGTTCCTGTCCAAATCTTTTTTAAAGAAAATAAGAGCGTGTCGAAAATGCTTAACACGCTCTCCTTTTCTACTGATTACTGCTGTAACACAACAACTGTTACTTAGTTATTCTTATTCTCACAGCTCTGGTTGCCGACTGTACATGATGTCTTACATGCTGACTGGCATGATGTCTGACACTCGCCACATCCGCCATGCTTCATTGTATCTTTTAATACACGATTGCTGATTGTCTTAATATGCTTCACGACAATTCCTCCTTCTGTTTTTAAACTATCGATAATTATAACATGTCCGTCTCTCTAAATCAAGCCCAAACTCCTAAGCACAAAAATCCACCCTGTTAATGTTATGCTTGAAAGAAGTGTTGTAAGAACAATAATGCTTGAAGAAAGAACACCGTCATTATCCATATTCTTTGCCATTATATAACATGTTACTGTTGATGGAGAGGCAGTCATTATAAGAATTGCGACAAGTTCCTGATTTCTGAATCCCATCATAACTGCCACCGGTATAGCTATGGCCGCTATCCCTACCAATTTGATAAATGTTGCTGTAAGCGTAGGTTTTATCTTCTTTATAGCCTTGCTGCCCTCAAATCCGGCACCGATACATATTAAAGCAACCGGGGTCGCTGTCTGGGCAACCGACTGAATCGTCTTCTGCATGATAACCGGCTGTTTAAGCCCTGCAACCGACGCAAGAAATCCAAGTACAATACCGATAATAATCGGATTTCTGGCTATATTAATACATGCTTTCTTTATATTTGATGCACTATCTTTTTCAGCTGCTTTGCCATCTGCATTCTCAGGTACTGCTTTAAATGTAAGAACAATAACAGAAAATATATTAAACAGCGGCACGGCAGCAACAATCATAAGAGGTGCCATTCCTGTGCTTGAATACATGCTCTGTATGAAAGCCATGCCAAGAATTGCCGCACTGCTTCGAAATGATGCCTGAACAAATGCCCCCTTCATAGATTCATCTTTCATAAAAATCTCTGTTAAAATCCATATTATTGAAAACATAAGAATTGTAACCACCATACAGTAAATCACAAACTTTGCATCAAACTGGCTTTTAAAATCTGTAGCTGACAAATCACGGAATAAAAGCACCGGTAGTGCCACCTTAAATACATATTTATTTGCTTTAGAAGCAAAATTGTCATCAATTATACCAAGCCGTTTTATAACCCATCCAAGTATCATGACAAGAAATATCGGAACAGTTGAATTAATGCTGTATATAAAACTATCCATATTATTTTCCTCTGTTTTTTATTATCTGTTGATATCAAGCCAGAAAGCATGATTTAAAGGTCCGCTGCCTTTTCCAAGATTAAGTCCGTCCTTTAAAGCACCTGATATATATTTCTTTGCATTTTCTACAGCAGATGCCATATCATTTTCCATTGCAAGATTACATGCTATCGCAGATGATAATGTGCAGCCTGTTCCATGAGTATTATCATTATTTATTCTCTCACCCTCAAACCAGACTGCTCTTTCGTCACAATAAAGCAGATCATTCGCCGTATTAAGATCATGTCCGCCTTTTACCAGCACCGCTGTCCTGCCATCAAGCTTATCGCTTATAACTTTAGCAGCTTCCACCATATCTTCTGACTTGCTTATCTTCATTGATGATAAAACCTCAGCCTCAGGTATATTTGGCGTAATTATATCTGCAAGCGGCATAAGAATGTTAATCAATGATGCACTTGCCTCTTCTTCCAAAAGTCTTGACCCGCTTGTTGAAACCATAACCGGGTCCAAAACGATATTTTTCGGTTTGTATTTTTTCAATTTATCGGCAATAGTCCTTATAAGTTCTGAATTGGATACCATTCCAATTTTTACTGCATCAGGAAATATATCATCAAATATACATTCAAGTTCATTTGCAAGAAAATCAGGTGTCACATCACTTATTCCATATACGCCTGTAGTATTTTGTGCTGTGAGTGACGTAATGGCACTCATCCCATAGACTTTATGTGCCATCATAGTCTTTAAGTCAGCCTGTATTCCGGCACCGCCGCTGCAATCACTTCCGGCAATTGTTAAAACTTTCTTCATATAGCCTCCTTTTTAATTCGCGGCATTCACCAGTTTTACCATGCTCTCATGAATTCCGGCCAGCCACCTGCAAAATAAAAAAGCGGCAAAGCAAAATGCTTCACCGCTTCTCACAGTAGTGCAGTCGGCGGGACTTGAACCCGCACCCAAGCAATATGGACTAGATCCTTAGTCTAGCGCGTATGCCAATTCCGCCACGACTGCTCATTAAATTGTTTCACAGCAAAACCTTTGTTTAAGCTGTTTCGTAACAACAAATGATATATTACACTATAATTTGTGTTTTGTCTACTATTTTTTAAAAATTGTTTTTATACCGGATTATTATATACACATTATTATTTGTATATATGAAAAGAACGGTAAAGCAAAATGCTCTACCGTTCTTACTCAGTGCAGTCGGCGGGACTTGAACCCGCACCCAAGCAATATGGACTAGATCCTTAGTCTAGCGCGTATGCCAATTCCGCCACGACTGCTTATTTTGTTTTGCCGTTGCACTCACAACGCTTAGTTATAATATCATTATATGTGACATCTGTCAACACTTTTTTTATTTTTTTTGTAATTTTTTGTAATTTATAAATTCTCTTTTAATTCTTCATACGAATATATCATCTTCATTATATTGCTTTTATAATTTTCATAAATCATTAATATATCTGTCATTCATACATAATATTATGCACAAAATAATAGAGCTGTCACGCCAAATCTTAATGATACAAGCGAACAGCTCATTGTTATTTATTATTATTCTGCTGCAAGTTCTGTAACCGCTTTAACAACTTCTTCTTTATCAAAAGGCTTTGTTATAAACTTCTCTGCACCAATCTTTAATGCTTCTATGACTTTATTCTGCTGGCCGGCTGCTGTAATCATAACAGCCTTTGCATCTTCATCATAATCTTTTATCTGCTTTAATGCTTCCGTACCATCCATATTAGGCATTGTAATATCAAGTGTAATTACATCCGGACTGAACTGCTTGTATGCAAGAACACCTTCTATTCCGTCAGAAGCTTCGCCAACAACTGCAAATCCTGCCTCTTCAAGAATATTTCTAAGCATCTTTCTTGACATACCTGAGTCATCAACAATAACTACAGTGCCCTTTGCATCTTTTATATCTGACTGCGTCTGGTTTACCCTCATCTTTCCAATGATAGGCATGCTGCCTGGCTGTGCATTGCTGTCAATTGCAACATACAAATCAAGCTCCTCACCATCAATAAATATAGGCATAACATATGCTTCACCCTTGGCAACCTGATTCTCATATGCAACCTGTGGCAGAATCTCTAATTCCATGCCATCCTTTGCCATTGCTGTAGCAAAAAGACCACTTATACAGTTGACAAATTCTCCGACTGCATCGCTTACTTCAACACCTGTCATATTAAACTGCTCACCTGTATATCCTTCTGCAACCTTAATAAATGTTTCATTGATATCTTTCATCGCAAAACCAATGCAGAAATCATGTGCACCTTCGCTCTTCTGGGCTGCCATACATCTGTAATCAAGGTGGTCAATCTTTTTCATATTATCAATGTAATAATTATTACTTACAAATCTTGTTATATTTCTTAATACAAGGCTTGCAATCTTAGCCGCATAACCCTGTGCATCCTTTGTAAATGCACCTACAACGCCATCAACATCATCCTTTTTAAGTGCAGCCATCTGTTCATCATTAAGTCCAAGTTCTTTCTGGAAATCATCAATATATCCATCAATCTTAGATATCTTAATGCTGCTGTTTTCAACAAGGACCTGTAAAAACTGCATATATGGATTACCCTGTTTTTCAAGAAGTTCAGATATCTGTGCATCTGTAAGCCATCCTTTTTCGATAGCAATGTCACCAAATCTCTTATCTTCCTGCTGCTGGATTCTGTTAATCTCATCTGCCTGCTCAGTTGTAAGAAGCTTGTCAGCAACAGCTATAACTCCGAGCTTAACTCTTATCTGTAACTGTGCACTTAAAATCTTATTGAGTGTCTCTTCATCCAGAATATTTTCTTTTACAAGGTATTTTCCAAATAATTGTCCAAACATAACGTGAATCTCCTTAGTTTTAGTTTCAAGATTTTTAATAATATAATATTACTTCATTTATTAAATTATTTCAAGTAAAATCGTTAAACTTATTATGTCAGTTATTTATCATCATCCGAATCCATAACCTCTGTAATATCCAGCGTCTCAACAGTATCGTCATCTATGACAATGCTGTCATTGTCAGAATCAGGCATATCTTCATCATCTTCATCATCTTCAAGTTCATTTTCATCATCAAATTCATCTTCATCAAACTGGTTTCCGACAAGCTCTCTTGCAATTTTTTTATTTTTAGATGATTTGGAAGCAAATACACCTGCACAGATTACAGCCGCCACTGCAGCAACAGCACATACCGCACTTATAATCTTCCAGATAAAAGTACCTGATAATAACGTGCCGCCTGACACATTTTCAGATACACCGGCAACAGTTTTTACAGAATCCGGAAGTGCAAAAAATCTCTGGATTGTCTGATATTTATAATCATAACAATACCAGCCTGTCACACCGTCACTGCTCACTCCGTAAAACAGGCAGTATTGGTCACTGCTTCCTTTAAGCACTATCACATCCATACCGTTTATCTGCTCTTCACTAAGTTTATATCCTGCCGGTATTTCCATTGAAGATGTGATATTTAATATCACATATGATATTGAAGGCTGTGCAATCTGGATATATTTTGAAAATGTCTTTGTGACGCTGTCATAAATGTAATATCCTGATTTCTCAGGAGAAAGCACAGCATCAAGATACATTATAGTAACTTTTCCAGCATAACCTTTAGCCGCCTTAACTTTTGTTCCGTTATAATCAATCTCTGTCTCTTCAAATCCATCAGGAAGTGGATATGCACCAAAATCATCAGAAATAACGAAATCCGTTCCGTTCATTGTCACTTTTGTATATTGTGGCTCATTCTGCTGATTTGAGCTGTTTTCCGAATCAGATGATGACTCCTGGGTCCCACCTCTTGTTACATTCAATGTATAAGTCCTCTCATCGCCATTCTCGGCTGTAACGGTTATGTAAATCGTATTTTGACCGGCTGAAAGACTTGTATCTGAAATTCTCACATTGGCATTACCATCTCTTGTATCGGCACTTACAATAAGCTTAGTAACATCATCTGCGACTGAAACCGAATAAGATGTTCTTCCGACTGAAAATGCCGGAGAAAGACTTCCCGGACTTATTTCAAGTGATGAAAGATAATTATCTGACGAATAGCTTTCACCGCCGTTATTATCATCTTCTCCCTGATTGCCACCGTTATCGTCACTGCCGGAATTGCCACCATTATCATCATTGCCTGAATTACCGCCTGTCTTTCCTGAAACAGTTCCGGAAGAGCCTGTTACCTGAATCTTTTCATCCGAATATTCATCAAGTCCAACAACATAAGATGAACCTATTACACTCACTGAAGAAGAACCGGAAGCTATAATCTTAAAATTAATAGTTTTACTAACAGGATTATCACCTGTATCCAGCCAATTGACGCTTCCTGCACCACCGGCATCAGCACCGCTTACATATTCAAGCATATCGGCATCATAACTCAAGTACATTCTTGATGCACCAAGCTTAAAATCAGCATATATATTTACTGTAACGCTTACTACATCGCCGACATTTCCGCTTGCTGAACTGACACTTGTGCCTACAGCAGGTGCTGCATTAACTTTCTGGTTAAATGCAAGAAGCTGTGTCATTATAACAATCATAACGACAGCCAGACTTGTATATTTTTTAATCTTATTCATTAACATTCTCCAATCTCTCAGAAAAATCACTGTGTAATCTCTTTCATTCCAAGAATATGCCTCTTTACAGCAACGATATCTATAAGGTCAATCTCACCATCCCTGTTAATATCCGCAGCACGCAGGAATTCTCCCTTAAGCTGTGATAATTCAAGAATATGTCTCTTAATCTTAACAATATCTATAAGGTCAATCTCACCATCGCCATTGATATCTCCATAGACAACAAATGTGTAAGAAGCATATTCATTACCTGAATTATCATTTATGACAAGACGGTCGCCGGTTGCAATTATATCGCCATCGCCTTTTCTGTCTCCATTTCTGTTACAGATATAAGCTGTGGCATTTTGTGTCCTCACATTACCAAGAACAGTTCCGGCATTGTCACCAGCTTTTACGCCCGAAATATACATATTGTCACTGTCAAGATTATATCCTGTATCAAATGACGGATTTTCCGGTGCCGGATCAGGTGATGGAGGATTTGGATTTTCTGGCGGCTCTTTTCTTACTACTGTAAGATAATATGTCCTGTCAGAACCATTTTCTGCATGTACCGTAACTTCTATATTATTTTCACCGACATTAAGCCTGTGTTCACCTGCTCCGTCAATCCATGATGAACCTGATATTGCAGATGCATTAATATTTATTCTGTCAACATTATTGTCAACGATAAGGCTGTAATCCTGAGTATACTTCTTGAATGACGGTGTAATTGAATGTCCGTCAACATACATATCTGATAAAAGATTACCAGGATCTCCGTCGCCATCAGGTGCTGTACATGTCTCCTGCGGCATATTATCGTATACAGGAATTGTAAATACAAGACCTGTATTATATTTTGTGCTGTCTGAATAAGCATTTGCTGCTTTCTGCGACTCACTTCTAGGTGCCATAACATTAGTCATATACTGATGCCAGTATGGTGACGATGAAACGACATCAAATTTTTCATAATAAATCGTGCTCTGTCCGCGGTTTATGTAACTGCTGCCAATCATCTTTGCACCGCCGACAATTGATTTCATTCGTGTGTTCCACGGACGAAGCGAATCAGAATCCGAGCGGCTTGCATATTTCATGCCATTTACAACAGCTGAAATATTTCCGCTCTTTACAGCTCCCTGATTATAATAATTATAATATCCTCTGTATCCTGCAACATTACCGGAAATGCATGAACCGTACCCCGTATTTCCCTGTTCCTGTAAAATACGTGTTGCAAGATGATAAGGACTAACACCTGACTGTCTGCCCGCAAGCATAAGTCCCGACGCATATGTATAATCATTTCCTTCAAAAGATAAATCGTGGCTCGAATTTTCCATAAATGTTCCTGATATAATCTGCTCTACACCGGATTCGTTCTGCAAAGAAGAATCATATGCAAGACTTTCAAACATAAATATATATGGATTTGAAAGGAAATTCCGAGGGTCCATAGTATACTCGATAAGTTCTCTTGAAGCCTGAACCCAGCCACCGCTGTCCATCTCTGTCCACTCGCCCGAATTCCAGTTATAACATCCTGATTCAACAGACTTCCATGAACTCTTTGCACTGCCATATATAAGGCTTCGTCCTATAACATTCTCATTGTCAATAACTTCATTCCAGTCTTTTCCGACATGATCTGCAACAAAAACCCATTTAGGATAATCTGCATGAAGCTGACGCAGCCCATCCTTATATGAATCCGGAAATCCCTGCTCATTAAGATAGCTTTCAAAATCCATATCTTCCGAATAAGAATTATCTTTTGAAGTATATTCACCACTTATATAACCATAAGTATATGAACCATTGTAGTCAAAGCCTATTTTGTACCAATAATAAGTATCGCTTGTATATACTGTTTCATAAATGTCAAATGTAAAAGAATCATCGACAACCGTTATAATCTGTCCTGTTTGCGTATCAGGCTGTGTACGCACACGCAGCCCGGAAACACCTGAATTCACATGTCCCGTGGCGACTGCATTTTCGGCCCTTACAGCAACAGGTCCGAAATACTGCGACACTCCGGCAATTGATGCTGCAAGCATTGTAAACAGCATAAATACCGCAATTATTCTTTTCCATGAAAATAGTATCTTTTTATCTTTATTCATTAAACCACCTTAATTCATATATCTTACGATAAAAACTAATTATTTTTACCGAACTCAGAAAGTTTAAGTCCTTCATTACGCTCTAATACCATATTAACACTCCAGCTGTTTACAAACAAGAGAAGCGGGTTATCTTTGAGGTCTTTAATCTTCTTCATATCTGAAGTACCAACAATTCTTGACATATTGATTTCTTCAGGATTTTCAATCCAGCGGATATGCTCATATGGAAGCGGTTCAAGCTTAATATCAACATTGTACTCGTTCTTTAATCTGTACTCTAATACTTCAAACTGAAGAACACCGACAACGCCAACAATAATCTCTTCCATTCCTGTATTGAACTCCTGGAAAATCTGAATTGCACCTTCCTGTGCGATCTGGCTGATACCTTTTATAAACTGTTTACGCTTCATTGTATCAATCTGGCGTACTCTCGCAAAATGTTCAGGTGCAAATGTCGGAATTCCTTCAAATGCAAACTTTTTATTGGAATTGCAGATTGTATCACCTATTGAGAAAATGCCTGGGTCAAATACACCGATAATATCACCGGCATATGCTTCCTCAACAATATGTCTTTCCTGTGCCATCATCTGCTGTGGCTGTGAAAGTCTTATCTTCTTGCCTCCCTGCACATGGAATGACTCCATGCCTGCCGTAAATTTGCCGGAACAGATTCTCATAAAAGCAATTCTGTCACGGTGTGCTTTATTCATATTGGCCTGTATTTTGAATACAAATGCCGAAAAATCTTCCTTTACCGGGTCAATAATTCCCTCAGAAGAATTTCTTGGAAGCGGAGGTGTTGTCATTTTAAGGAAATGCTGTAAAAATGTCTCAACACCGAAATTAGTAAGTGCTGAACCAAAAAATACAGGTGTAAGATCACCGGCCTGCACTTTTTCAAGGTCAAATTCTGCACTTGCACCATCAAGAAGCTCTACATCTTCATTCAGCTTATCAAAAAAAGCTTGTCCGATTTCATCCTTTAAAGCAGCATCATCTATGCTCATATTCTTAGTATCTACTTCTTTCTGACCATTCATTGCCGCCTTAAAAAGAGAAACTTCTCTCTCATTGCGGTCATAAACGCCCTTGAATTCCTTGCCACATCCTATAGGCCAGTTTACAGGACAAGTGCTTATTCCAAGGACACTTTCTATCTCATCAAGAAGTTCAAAAGGATCATTAGCCTCTCTATCCATCTTATTAATAAATGTAAAAATAGGAATATGTCTCATTACACATACCTTGAAAAGCTTAATTGTCTGTTTCTCAACACCCTTTGATGCATCAATAACCATTACTGCTGAATCGGCAGCCATAAGTGTACGATAAGTATCTTCCGAGAAATCCTCATGTCCCGGAGTATCAAGAATATTAATGCAATATCCGCCATAATTAAACTGAAGAACAGAAGAAGTTACAGAAATACCTCTTTCTTTTTCTATCTCCATCCAGTCAGAAACTGCATGTTTTGCCGTCTTCTTGCCCTTTACAGAACCAGCAAGATTGATAGCACCACCATAGAGAAGAAACTTCTCTGTAAGTGTTGTCTTACCGGCATCCGGGTGGGATATGATTGCAAATGTACGTCTTTTTTCTATTTCACTTTTAATATCAGGCATTAAATTTTCCTCACTATAAATCTTTATAATAAAATATATTTTTACAAAGCATTCTATACTTTGATTATTTTCGTGCAGACACAGGCTTTGACCTGTCATCATAATAATCAGCAAGAAGCCTATGATGCGGCTGCATCACAGGCTTCTCACAACCGTCTTAAAAAGACTATCTGTTCATATTAAGTGCAAACTTATATGAAACCTCTGACTTATCATCAATTTTTCTGAATACATTAACTACGGTATTCATAACTTCAGTGAATTCATCTTCCTCAGCTTCAATACTTACAATCTGTCCATCATCCTTGATCTCAACAGACTTTGCTGCTGTTTCATCTAAAATAGCTTTCTTTGCTGCTTCAACCTTTTCTGCATCTGTAAGCATTTTGCTCTTGCTCTTATACTTAACACTATAAGTTCTAACCATGATTCTATTCCTCCATGTAACTGATTTACGCACGAATACATATTGTATTATATATCAATATTATCAACAGGGCAACAATTATTTAACTAAAAATCATACATCTATTGCATATCCAAGCGTAAATGAATATATAATTTTTTCTTTTACATTTAATCCTGTAAGACGACTTAATGCTTTTGCGTAATAATCAAGCTGTATACTGTAGCGGCTTCTGAGTTCCTCTTCACCCTTTTTGCCTTTTAAAACTCTGTCTGTCTTATAATCGACTATTGTAATCTCATCATTTTCAACTATATACAAATCAATTACGCCCTGTATAAGCTGTCCAAATGCCTGGTCATTTTCATCAGTCATCTCGAACACAAAAGGCTGCTCACGCCAGACTTTGCCCGCCATTGACGCATTTTTTACACGTTTTCCTATCTGTGAAGTACAAAATGCTGCAATATCCTGCACTTTTACGCATTGCTTCTGTGATTCGTCAATTTTTTCATCTGAAAGCATGTCGGCGATTTCACTTTTTATGGAATCAATCATTTCATCTTCATTATCAGGAAGTTTACCATAATCAATACATTCCATAATCCTGTGATATGCACTTCCCCTCCTGCTTCCTTTAAGAACCGCTTCTTCATCACTCATAAATGACGGAACAGGCTCATCATCTTCTTCTGTATCCGTAATACCTGCAATAGATTCATGCATCTGTGATTTTTCATCAAAATCCAAATCGTGCTGCATCTGTTTAAGTTCGGATACCGTAACTTTTGCTTTTCTTTCAGTATCATTTTCATACGGATATTCCGGAAGTTCCACAATTTCCTGATTTTGTGTTTCAAAATCCTCCTGTGGGTTTTCATCATAATCATTTTCTATCGATTCATCCGCCACAACAGCAGCATCTGTCTGTGTGACATCATCTGTCTGCACAAAGTCATCCATATATGAAGCCCCGCTTGTATCAAAAAAGTCCTGCGGTTTACCAAATGTGACAAAAAATCTTCCATTATTAACACTCTCATCCATGAGTGCCTGCGGCATTACCATATCAAAATAATTCTGGCATGACGCATCATCAGCATAGTCAAATATCCCTTTTTCAGCAAGAAATATGGATTTGCTATGCCATGTCTCTTCTGCCTTCCCTTCATCTTTTACAGTTCCTGTGATAAACAGTTTCTCTCTTGCTCTCGTCATCGCAACATAGAGAATTCTCATCTCTTCGCTTATATTATCACGGATAATCTTTTTAGAAACTGCACTCTTTATAATTGTCTGGCTCTTTGTTCTTTCTTTAACACGCACAACATTAGTACCTATTCCAAGTTCCCTGTCGATTACAACATCTCCGGCAGCATCTTTATTATTTATCTTTTTACCCATTCCTGTAAGAATAACAACAGGAAACTCAAGGCCTTTGCTCTTATGGATACTCATTACACGCACAAGATTATCATTTTCGCCAAGCAGCGATGCTTCACCTATCTCGACTTCAAATTTTTTCATACGCTCTATGTATCTTAAAAAGTTAAATAATCCACTGTAACTTGTCTTTTCAAACTGTGCAGCCCTGTAAAGAAGCATATCAAGATTTGCCTGCCTTCTCTCCCCGGCCGGCATTGTCTTTACATAATCATAGTATCCTGTGTTGTAAATAACATCCCACAAAAGGTCATACACAGACATAATCTCACTTTTTACCCTGTATGAGTTAAGAAGTTTAAGGAATTTCGCAACCTTTTCATTATTTTCCAATGATGTAAGCTGATTATAAAGTCTTGTCTTTTTATCAGTCTGCCTTATAGTGGCAAGTTCTGTCGTATCAAATCTTCCAAAATACGAAAGCATAACAGCCGACAGTGGTATATCCTGAAGCGGATTATCAATTACTGTAAGAAAACTTACTAAAATCTGTATTTCCCTTACACTGAAATATCCCTGTGATGTGTCAGAATATGCCGGAATATCCCTGCTCATAAGCGTATTGACAAAACTTTGTGCCCATCCGGAAACAGTTCTTGTAAGAATAACAATATCACTGTATCTTAAAGGTCTGTATCCACCATCAGCATTTTTATCATACACCATATACACTCTGCCATTTTTGCGGTTCATAAGATTTTCTATAATATCAGCAACAGCTCCCGCCTCAGTCTCATGGCTGCCCGAATCCGTATCATCATCAGATTCAAAAGCATATATTTCTGTCTTATCATCCATGCCAAAATTCATTGTCGTATATTTTTTTGCATTAATAATAACATCAGGCGGACACTCGGGATATACAAGTCCTGTATTAAGCCTTACTTCATCATTGTATGCCATGCCGCAGTATGATTCATTCATAAGCCTGTAAAATACATCATTCGTACACTCGAGTACATTCCTGCGGCTTCTGAAATTAGTCTGAAGCTCTATTTTTACTGCATCTAAAGATTCCGCAGAATCAGTCTGTGAATCGCTGTTATATACATCATACGAATTATATTTTTCAATAAAAAGTTCCGGACATGCCATTCTGAACTTATAGATACTCTGCTTGACATCACCTACCATATAAATGTTTTGTCCATCTTTTGAAACAGCTGTAAGAATCACTTCCTGCAAAAGATTACTGTCCTGATATTCATCAATAAGTATTTCCTCATAAAAGCCGGCAAGCGTCTTAGCCGCATCAGTTCGGATTTTCTGTCCGTTTTCACGTTTTATAAGAATATTTAGAGCCATGTGTTCCATATCATTAAAATCAATAACATTTCTTCTCTTCTTTTCCCCGCTCATCCTCTGCGAAAATTCAAGAGCAAGATGAACCATCATTCTCACTGCCGGAGTGTTATCCACAATATCCTTATAAATCTTATTAATATCCCCCGTTATCAGCTTTCCTTTAACATCTTTTGTCAGGAAATTCTTAAAATTATCCCTTTCCTGTTTCACATAATTCTTCTTTTCTTCATCAACACCTTTACTGCATCTTCCGATATTTCCAAATGAAGAAAGATTTATCCTTTTTACAAGCATCTCAAAATTTTCAGAATTGATAAGCATCTTTATAAGCTGATGGTCTTCGCTTACTGTCGCAAGATAGCCTGCAGGTCCATCCGGACTCTGACATATTTTTTCAAGCTTATCAAATATACCGTCAAAATCTTCAAGACTTTTCTTTAAATCATTAAATAAATATTGTATACAAGGATTGGAGTCCATTGATTTTTCTGTCACAAGATAATTTTCAAGACATTCCTCATACCACTCATCTTCCCACGGACAGCTTCTTGCCGCATTATATATTTTCATTATAATGTCAACAATTTTAGAATCATCCCTGCCTGTTCCGTAAGCATCGACAAACTGAAGAAAATCTTCATTTCCAGAAGAATAGTATTCTTCAAGCATATCATCCATGACATCATTTTCAAGGAGCTTGATTTCGCCATCATCCGCAGTACGAAATCCCGGGTCAACATCAATATCCGAGAAATAATTTCTCACAATATTAAGACAGAAACTGTCAATAGTCGTTATCTTTGCATTATGTATAAGTGACTGCTGCCTTATGATATTTTCATTTCCCGGGCTGCTCTCAAGGATATTATCAAGTGCTTCACGGATTCTCTGCCTCATCTCGGCTGCTGCCGCTTTTGTAAATGTAACAACAACAAGCCTGTCTATATCGACAGGATGATTTTCATCTGTAATTTTTTTTATTATACGTTCAACTAATACAGCTGTTTTTCCTGAGCCTGCGGCGGCAGCCACAAGTGAACTTCTGCCCGAAACGTAAATGGCCTGTTTTTGTTTATCAGTCCAGTTTGCTGCCATCCTCGTCAACTCCTTCCTTTATATTTTCCCAAAGCTGTGCATCATCAAATTTCTGAATCTGCCTGAACTTTATATTACCAAGATTTTGTGAAAATCCGCACACCTCATTATACGGACAATATGAACATGAGCTGTAATTGCCATCTTTATACGGATTTATCTTATCAGCTCCCGAATATATTTTTTTACCCACATCAGAAGTTTTCTTTGCAATATAATTATCAAGTGAAATAAACTGATCCGTATTTAAAATATGGCTTCGTGAATCAATTGTGCCATCCTTTTTGTAACTTACAGGAATAACATCAGATTTTTTCACATCAGAACTATCCATATTTTTAATTATGTTACCGTCACAATTGACAACACCTTTCATTGCAAGTGCTTCAAATATCATCTTTTCAACTGATGTACCATCATCCGGCAAATCACTTGCCGTGCTGTCCAGTTCCACAATCGGATTGTCAATATTATAATACAAAAGTCCTGCCGGAATAATATTCTTGTCAGGGTGGCGTTTTTTCTCTATCTGCATTGCCGCACGCATATATACAACAAGCTGCATCTTTATTCCGTAATATGCTTTAAGCAGATCAAAATCAGATTTTCCTGACTTGTAATCGACAATTCTTACATAGACATTGTCATCATCCTCACAGATGTCAATTCTGTCTATCTTTCCTTTTATCACCATTCTTCCGGTATTTTCGCCGGACCTTATCTCATGTTCATCTATGATAAACGGTATCTCAAATACGTCAGGTGCAAATACACCTTTTTCAAGCTGCTTTCCGACAGCCCACAAAGTTCTGTCAGCGAGGTCTTCCATCCTTCTTATAAGAAATTCATTTCTTCCCGAATCTTTAAGGATTGTATCAGCATAATCCGCACTGATATTTCCAAGTGTCTCCGATACAAGCTTTCTTCTCTCCTCATCAGAAAGACTTGCTATCGGCTTTTTCTCATGCTTTAAATGTGAACTGATTCTTTCCAGCACACTGTGAAGCACAGTACCAAAATCTGCAACTTCAAATGTATACTTTTCACGTTCCTCAAGTCCTAGTCCATATCTTAGAAAATATGCGAACTGGCATGATGCAAATGTCTCAAATGATGAAACGCTTCCTGTAATTTCACCGCCAAACAGTGACGCTGCAATATTTTCACCAAGCACTTTTATATAATTTTCATCACTGTATACAATTTCCGCTTTCGGAATCTTTATATATGACATCTGCGATGTAAATTGTGATGCAGGATAAATACCTATCGACGGATACAGCTTTCTTATATTTCTTATAAGATATGACGGCAGTCTGCCCTTTCCGTCATCACCCTTTGATGAATATGTTATATAAAGCCTGTCCGAAGCCTTTGTCAGTATCATATAAAGGTAGAATCGCTGAACAAAAGCCTTCTGCCTTGCACCGGGTGACAATGTCACATCTGCATTTTCAAGTACATCTCTGTCAGTCTCTGACAAAATCCCGGCTTTGTCATTTGATTTTGGTATAAGCCCATCATTTACACCGACAAAAAACATGACTTTTACATCATCAAGACGCGTTCTTTCTATATCACCGATAAGGACACAGTCTGATGACGGCGGTATAAGTCCGACTTTTATCTCAGCAAAGCCAGAATCAACAATCCTGTTAAATTCAGCTATTGCAATCTTTTCGGTACCAAGCAGTTCGACTATTTTATCAAGAAAATCGATAACTTTTTTATATAACTGCTCATACTCGGCTCCCGTATCTTCCATATCTGCGTATTCATTAATCTTTTTGTAACAATCGGACGCTTTTATAAACTCGTACAGCCCTCTTGCATAATCTTTTACAAGTGAATCTTTGTCTTTTAATGCTTTCTCAAGTATCTCAAGCGGCTTCATAATCTTTCCACGCAGTTCATTGAGATAATCAAGCGGATATGCACTTCTGCCTCTGCCTTTTTTTACCCATGTGCCATGCCACTGCTTTGAACCACGTATACCGACTGCAAGGCAGTAATTGTCAAGCAAATCAACATCTTCACGGCTTATTCCCGACATTCCCGAACGCAGATACCTGAACATCGAATCGTATGTAAAGCTCTTTTCAATTATTTCAAGTGCACTTCTTATATACTCGACAAATGGATTGTCGGTTACAGGCTTCTTGTTATCGACAAAACACGGAATCCTGTTCTGTCTGCATATATTTCCGGCAAGAATTCCATATGAAGCCATATCAGCCGAAACTATCGCTATATCTCGATATCTGTATCCTTCGTATCTTGTAAGCCTTAAAATCTCACTGATACAGTAATTCAGTTCCTCCTTTGGTGTCTGTGCAGTAATAATTTTTATATCTTCACATTTTTTGTTATATGACTGATTATTATTTCTGAAAATATTTTTTTCAAGAAAAGCTATCTCATCCGAAACAAATCTCGGATTTTTTTCATTGTCAAGTATTATAGGATTTAACACGTCAACATGTATTACATCACAGATTCTATAAAGCTTTGATACCATCTCTTTACTCATAAAGAAAAGCTGCTGTATCCCCTCATTGACATTAAGCTTTTCTCTTGAATCTGCCGTCACTGAAACTATAACTTTACCTGAATATATAAGAAGAAGTTCAATAAGCCTGTACTGTATCGGTGTAAATCCTGTAAATCCGTCAAGTATAATTTCGCTTCTTTTTATGTTTTCCGAACGGTCAATAACACTGCAAAGAACAGATAATATCTCTTCTGAAGTTATATAATTATCAGCCAGATATTCTTTAAATGCAGAATATACAACCGAAATGTCATCAAGCTTGGCTGAAAGCTGTCTGCTGTCTTCCACTCTTTCCCGAATCTCACCGAGTCTTTTTACGTCTATATCATATTGAAGAAATTCCGATATAACCGACTTTAATTCTGAGACAAATCCCGTCTTGTTGATATTGCTGCCAAAATATCTCAGCTTATCCCTGTTATCGCCAAGAACTTTACGGACAATAAGATTTTTACCTGTATCGTCAAGAACCGGATGATTCTGTCCGCCTATTTCTTCAAACACCTTATAAGAAAGACGCTCAAAACTCACAACATCTATATTAAGAATTCCTTTTCGCGGATGGCTCTCAACAAGCTTCTTCTGTGTTGCCATCGTATACTGTTCAGGAACTACAACAATATAGTTTTTTTCAGGATATTTCATGGATTTCTCAATTACATCCGAGTATATATATGTTGATTTTCCTGCCCCCGAACCACCTGCTACAATCTGAAGTGACATTTTATTTCCTCCATTCATATTTCGTACTGATTCCGCATATCTTTATAATAACAAAAAACGAGGTAAATGACTATGAATTCTCAGACAAAAATTGTTGTAATCCGTATGAAATGGCTTATCATTGCCGTTATTGCCGCAATTGTCCTTATCGCCGGCATTGTTTTATATTTTAACATGGGAAAAAATGATTCCGGCTCATCATCCGGCAATGCCAGGATGACATCTACCGATGTAAAATCCGCTGCGGATACTGATTCCTCAGATGTCAGGAATTCTACATACAAAAATTCACCGGTAACCTACACGCCCGGTGTATACACTGCTTCTATTATGCTTGATGGAAATCCTGTAGATATAAAAATAACTCTTGATAAAAATAATATTAATAATATAGAGCTTGTCAATCTGTCTGACAGCGTAACAACAATGTATCCTATGTTAAATGATAATTTTGAAGAAATCGCTTCTGCCGTAAAAATAAACGGAAGCACGCAGAATATAACTTACAGTGCCGAAAGCAAATACACTTCAAGCATGATTCTCTCCGGCATAAAAGCTGCCCTTGACAAAGCTGTTGTAACAGGGGCGAAATAAATATTGTGCAAGTTCGGAAAAGACAGAACAGCGTAAAAAAGGTTTGGAACTTTATTTTTACTAAAGTTCCAAACCTTATTAATCCATCTTTATCCCATCCCAATCTGAGAAATCTGTGTATTTTATGCAGAAATAATATTCATTTTTTGAATTTTTATATATTGTTATGTATGACATAACATCTTTTCCCTTATACAATGTATACTTTCCCAAGCTTTGCGGATGACTTTTATAGATTTCCAATATCTGTGCGTCATCTTCTATCATCCACTCTTCAGGATATAACTTCGTTCCGTCAACATATTCTCTTTTTTCCCACTCATGCTTTTCATAATTTATTTTTAACATAAGCGTACATATATATGTACAGTTAAGAATATTCGGACTCAGGCTTTCTAAATTCTCTTCATTTACTATAGAATTCTTTTCATGTGCTTTTAATCCTCTTTCCTGACAATAATCTAATTTTTCTATTATCTTTTGGGACTGATGTTCACTGATTTTAAACTTCCCCGTATAATTTCCTGTTTTTCCGTCATATTCAAACCTTACTTTTTTACAAAATACAGGTATTGTAAAATCTCTTTCGTACCACATTACCGTCCGCTTTATTATATATCTCGGACTGTTGATATATGATACTCCTCCGATAACAAAAACTATCAAAATAAGGCTGAATATCTTTTTCATACTTATTTTCTTCATATATTATATCCTTTAATCAAAAAAAGCTAAAAGCTGATATATTCTAAACTTTTTAACGGCTTCCGCCATATATTCATATTTTATTTTACGCTCATTCCAATCATATTTATATATAAACCATCCGTTACTTTCCTCTTTTACATAATATCTCATATATGTTCCCTTATCTATAGATGTAAAATTATCTTCATCCGGAAATTGCCACATATCAGTATATTCAATGATATTGTTATTTACTTCCGCATCTCCTGCCAAAACTCGTCCACTTACAACTCTTGCAAATGAAGATGCTATATTCTTTCCTGCTGAACTTATTTTACCGACCGAACATTGTAACAAAACCAATCTTTGCACCGGTTTCTTTTTTAATGATTCAATATCACTTGTATTTAACTTAAAACTGTAACCTTTCCCGACACCATTTGATATCTCACTTTCATTACCATGCATATTCATTATAACCGTATATATGCAACAATCTTTTTCATCATATATGCCTAACGAATTCCATGCGTTAATAAATTGTTCATTACTGTTTGTTTCATACTTTACCACAGCATATATTTTATTTGAATCATTATATGGATTATTCTCATCATTTCCTATTTTTTCTAAATCTGATACATCACTATTCATTTGGTCATATCTGCTCTCAATATAGAAATAATATGCTATATTCTTATACTCACGTCCAACTATATGACAACAATTCATGTACCAGTCATTACATATATTACACATCATTTTGTCTGTGGGAATACATTCTTTATCTCCATAAATTCTACCCGTCTCATGTTCACACTCGCATTGTCCGCAGATATTGCATATTGTCACCTTATTATACTGGCACAAAATCCCTCCATATCTGTTCCCTTTCCAATGCGAACATGCACCTCCTGCATCATAATAATTATTTCCACAAATATTACATATTGTTGTTGTCGTACATTCTACCTGTCCATACCTCTCACCTTCCCAATGTGAGCATGCACCGTTGGGGTCATAATAATTATTTCCGCAGATATTACATATTGTTAATTTATCAAGTTCACAATACCCCTCATCATACCAAGCTCCTTCATGATGCGGACAATTACCTCCCCAATAATTTTCTCCACATATATTACATACATATATTTCATATGTAGAACATTCCTCTCCCCCATAATACTCACCTTTCCAATGTGAACATGCACCATAAGGGTCGAAATAATTATTTCCGCAGATATTGCATTTTTCCCATGGGTCACACTCCACTGTGTCATAAACAACCCCCTCTTTATGTTCACAATAAATTATATTCTCACTACATATATTGCAATACTTTTCCTCATTTGGTTTACATTCTTTTCCGCCATAAGATAATCCCTTTGTATGTGAACATAATGAACTATTAAAATCATGCTGACATATGTTACATATTTCAATTTTATGTAAGACACATTCCACCTGAAGCTCTCCCGCACAAACTCTTTCCCTGCTTTTAAAAAGACATGTAACAAAAATCAATCCTACAAGTAACATTTCAAATAATAATTTAGTATTTTTCATAACCCTCCTGCTTGTCTTTTGCATCAATATACGCAGCAATCAAAAAAGCAAATCACGCTCCGCAATATCTTTTGCAAATTTCACATATTTTTGTATTTATACAAATACAAGTATAACTGATATTTTATCATATGTCTATTAATTTTCATATAAAAATAATTACATTTTACTTTTTGTGACATTGTCCGCACAAATTAACAAACAGTGCTGCCGCATATCTAAAGACTAACGTCCTTTAATATGTGGCAGCACTGTTTTACTTATCTTAAAATTTTCTTATCTTAAAAATGTGGCACTATTTAAGCCTGTATTCATATTCGTCCCCGGTAATATACTCTTCTGTTTCAACGCCGACAAAACATCTGATATAAAACTTATTCTTTTTCTTATCTATAGTCATGCTGTTCACGTTATATTTCACAGTCTGATTTTTATACCGCGAATTCACTTTTTCATCTATAAATTTCTCTATGTCAGACCTATCTGCATTGACTGTAAGATTATCAAATATCCCCTGACGACTGCCTGTGTATGATTTTATCTTTCCGTCTCTGTCAATCGCAATACTTAACGTATCATTAGTATTAAATCCGTTAATACTCTTCACAAACGAGAATTGGCACACCCCATATGAAGTAAATGTTTCGGAAGTAATTAACTCATATTGTGAAATTCTGCTCTTATCGATAATCAATTCTTCAAAAACAGTTTTCGCTTTCTGTCCCAAAGAATATATCAATGCTTCATCACTGTCATCAGACGGATTTATTTCAGCCGCATCATAACCCGGAAAATCAGCTCCTCCGCCGACATCGTAATATCCCGTCAATTTCCCGTTTCTGTCAAATATATAATCATTCCCCGCAGAATCTTTATACACAACAGATATAATTCCATTATTACGTTTTTTTCTTTCGTACTTTAATGACACTTCATTGTTTAAAAAATATATTTTCTTCTTAGGCGGTACAATCCCCCATATCAGAAAGTTAATTAAAAAATATACAATGACTATGCTCAATACACATATTATAATAATTATATTTTTCTTTTTTCTGCCCATTTAACCCTCCATAATATTTCATCTTTTGTTCTTTACTTCTCAAGCTCACCTGTTTTCATGTCTTACATGCTATTTATGCCCTGCTTACTTCTCAAACATGCTCACTTCTTCGCTCACGCCGACATTAAGAAATCCGTCGTAACCGCGTTCTTCAAGTTTGTTAAGGAACTTGCCAAGCTTTTTAGGCTTGATGTATAATGACGCGATTTTCCCCTGTGCTCTTAAAGCATCAGCCGCCTTGACAGCATCTTTTAACTGTCCGTCCTCATATACAACCGCAATCTTGTCGGCTCTCTGTTCAATACTGATTCCGTTATTCATAAGAATTCCGAATATTCTCTCAAAACCGATTGAGAAACCTACAGCAGGAATATCTTCATTGAGGAATTTGCCGATAAGGTGGTCGTATCTTCCGCCGCCTGCAACAGCTCCCTTGAAATCAATACTTTCAACTTCAAATACAGTTCCTGTATAATATCCCTGTCCTCTTACAAGCGACAAATCAAATACAAGTTCAAACGCATTGCCTGTAAGTTCATTTACAGTATCAATGATATGTTCAAGGCTTTCTGCCGGAGTTTTGTCCTCAAGACGTGATTTTAAGCTTTCAAGAGTAAAATCACCCTCTGATAAGAACTTTTCAAAGTTATCGACAGCATCCTTTGCAAATCCCTTTTCTGTAAGTTCTTCAACAACTCCCGTAAGACCGATTTTGTCCATTTTATCGAATGTGATACATACACTGTCCAAATCATTTTCAGCAAATCCAAATGACTGAAGAACAGCACGTAAAAGTCTTCTGTCGTTTAACTTAACCTTATAATTTTTAAGACCGATTGCATCAAGAGCCTTTGTTGTTGTAAGAATAAGTTCAATCTCTGAATCCGTAGACTCTGAACCGATAATATCAATATCGCACTGGATAAACTCACGAAGTCTTCCCTTCTGAGGTCTCTCGGCTCTGTATACACGGTCAATCTGTATACACTTCATTGGAAGTGTAAGCTTATCTTTGTTGTTGGCATAATAACGGCTCAACGGAAGTGTAAGGTCATACCTTAAGCCCATATCCGCAAGTTCATTTTCATTTGCAGCAGTAACTCCTGAAGCAAGTGCTTTGTCAAGCTTATCTCCTCGCTTCATAATCTTAAATATAAGATTAAGATTCTCACCGCCGTCGCTCTTATCAAGATTTTCAATATCTTCTATTGCAGGTGTAATGATATGTTCAAAACCGTTTTCCTTATATACACTGAGAATTCTTTCCTGAAGATAATCACGAATCTCCACTTCGTTAGGAAGATAATCGTTAGTTCCCTTTACTGATGTTATTTTCATTTTTAAACTTTCCTTTTACTTAATAATATTACTTAATAATAATTTAAATATTGCGGCATTTACTGCCAAAAAACGGTGTTACGATAACACAGCCTCTTATTTATACAATATGAGAAGCACACACATATGGGCATGCTTCTCATAATATCTTAAACGTCTGCTTCGTCTATAGCTTTTCCTATATCGTGACGCATATATTTGTTTGCAAAATCAACCCATTCCGTAGCACGGTACGCATTTGCACGGGCTTCTTTTAAATCCTTGCCCAATGCGGTAACACCGAGTACACGTCCGCCATTAGTTACAACTTTGCCCTCTTCATTAAACTTTGTTCCTGCATGGAAAAGGAAATATCCTTCATCATCATGGAATTTATCCATACCTGTAATCTCAAATCCTTTTTCATAAGAAAGAGGGTATCCGTCAGAAGCAAGAACAACACATACGCATGCATTGTCTTCAAACTGAAGGTCAATCTTATCAAGTGTTCCGTCGATGCAGGCCTCAAATACATCAATTATATCATTCTTCATTCTCGGAAGAACAACCTGTGCTTCAGGGTCACCGAAACGTGCATTGTACTCAAGGACTCTTGGTCCCTTAGGTGTAAGCATAAGTCCGAAGAAAATAACACCCTTGAATGGTCTTCCTTCTGCTTTCATGGCATCAACCGTAGGCTGGTATACATATTTCTGACAGAAATCATCAACTTCCTTTGTATAGAAAGGACTCGGTGAAAAGTTACCCATACCGCCTGTGTTAAGCCCCTGATCACCATCTTTTGCTCTCTTGTGATCCTGTGCAGATGACATAATCCTGATTGTGTTACCGTCAACAAATGATAATACAGATACCTCACGTCCTGTCATAAACTCTTCTATAACAATTGTATTTCCAGCAGATCCGAATTTCTTATCAAGCATAAGCTCATCAACTCCAGCAAGTGCTTCTTCCTTTGTAGGGCAGATAAGAACACCCTTACCAAGTGCAAGTCCGTCTGCTTTTAATACGATAGGATACTCTGCATTTTCAAGATATGCTTTTGCATCATCGGCAGATGTGAATGTCTCATATGCTGCGGTAGGAATGTTATATTTTTTCATCAAATCTTTTGAAAATGCTTTTGAGCCTTCAAGGATAGCCGCATTCTTTCTCGGTCCGAATACTCTTAATCCTTCTGCCTCAAACACATCAACAATACCGCCGACAAGCGGGTCATCCATACCAATTACTGTTAAATCAATATTTTTTTCTTTAGCAAATGCAACAAGCTTATCGAATTCCATCGCCTTGATGTCAACACATTCAGCGATCTGTGAAATTCCTGCATTACCCGGAGCACAATATATCTTATCAACCTTAGGACTCTGTGAAATCTTCCAGCAGATAGCATGTTCACGTCCGCCGCTTCCAACTACAAGTACTTTCATATCTAATTCCTTTCTTTATTGGCAATCATATTAATGGCAGCCGGAAGAAGCTTCCACTCAGCTTCTTCCATAACTCTTTTCTGAAGAATCTCAGGCGTATCGCCCTCTTTAACTTCAACTGCTTTCTGGAATATAATCTCGCCCGTATCCATTCCCTCATCAACATAGTGAACAGTAGCACCTGTCACCTTTACGCCTTTTGCAAGTGCAGCCTCATGAACATGAAGTCCATAAAAACCAACTCCGCAAAATGATGGTATAAGTGATGGATGTATATTAATAATTCTGTGTGAATACTGATGTACCATTTCTTCAGGAATCTTAACAAGAAATCCTGCAAGAACAACAAGGTCAACATTAAGTGAATTAACCTTCTCAAGAAGAGCCTTGTTAAACTCGTCTCTTGTCTCGTATGACTTAGGAGAAACGCATATTGCTTCTATTCCATTATCTTTTGCTCTTGTAAGTGCGTAAGCATCTGCATTATTGCTTATTACAGCAGCAATCTCCGTATTGGTAATTGTCTTATCCTTAATACCATCAATAATTGCCTGGAGATTAGTTCCGCCTCCGGATACCATCACCGCAATTCTTAGCATACTGTAACTCCCTTCTCGCCAGCCTTTACTTCACCGATTACATAACCTGTCTCACCGGCTGCTTTTACTGCTGCAAGAACCTTATCAACATCTGCACTGTCAACTGCAAGTACCATACCGATACCCATGTTGAATGTGTTATACATCATCTTTTCTTCAATCTCACCGTCATTCTGAAGCATCTTGAAGATTGGTGGTACTTCATAGCTGTCTTTCTTAATTACAGCATGTGCACCTTCTGGTAACATTCTAGGAACATTTTCATAGAAACCGCCGCCTGTGATATGGCTGCATCCCTTGATACGAACACCTGCATTCTTGATTTCCTTTAATGTCTTAACATAAATCTTTGTCGGAGCAAGTAATGCTTCACCGAGAGTCTTTCCAAGTGAATCATAATATGTATTAAGTGATTCTTCTGTTATAGTAAATACACTTCTTACAAGTGAAAATCCATTACTGTGGACACCGCTTGACGCAATACCGATAAGAGTGTCTCCTGCTTTGATATCTTTGCCTGTTATAAGATCTTTCTCATCAACAACGCCTACTGCAAAACCGGCAAGGTCATATTCCTCAACAGGATAAAAACCAGGCATCTCTGCTGTCTCGCCACCTATTAACGCACACTCTGACTGAATACATCCGTCAGCAACACCCTTAACAATCTGAGCAATTTTCTCAGGCTCATTCTTGCCACAGGCAATATAATCAAGGAAGAATAAAGGTTCGCCACCGGCACATGCAATATCATTTACACACATGGCAACACAGTCTATACCTACTGTATCATGCTTGTCCATTGTAAATGCAATCTTTAACTTTGTACCAACACCATCAGTACCTGAAACAAGTGTAGGCTTTTCCATGCCTTTGAACTTTTCCATAGAAAACGCACCTGAAAATCCACCAAGATTTGTAAGTACCTCAGGTCTCATTGTCTTTGCAACATGTTCCTTCATTAACTCTACCGATTTGTAACCTGCCTCAATATCAACACCAGCTTTTTTGTAATCCATTTTTTCCTCCATATTATGCATTTCATGCAAAAATTTATTTTATTTTTAATTAAAATTAATTAACACATAAAGAAATTAATAATTCTTATATCCTACTTCCTGAAGACGAGCGTCCTTCTTCTGTACGCTCTCTTTTAAGCCCTTGCTGTAATCCTTTAACTTAACAAGGAGTTCCGGGTCTGATGTTGCAAGAATCTTTGCTGCTAAAAGTCCTGCATTGGCACCACCGTTAATTGCAACTGTTGCAACAGGAATACCTGATGGCATCTGTACTATTGAATAAAGTGAATCCCTGCCTCCGAGAGATGTTGTATGCATCGGGATACCGATAACCGGCATAGGGAATATTGCTGCACACATACCCGGAAGATGTGCTGCCATACCTGCACCTGCAATAATAACCTTAAATCCCTTTTCCTCTGCTGTCTTTGCATACTCAAAGAACACATCCGGTTCTCTGTGTGCAGAGATAATAGTCATCTCATAAGAAATACCCAACTGTTCAAGGATGTCTGCTGCTTTTGCCATAACAGGCATATCAGAGTCACTTCCCATAACAATACCAACTTTAGCCATAATTTCCTCCATTCCTGTTTTGATTCAATGCCGCCTTAATGGTGCAAAGAAAAAAAGCTAAAAATTCTTCTTTCTATTTTACTTTATCTTGTTACACTCGTCAACCTCAAGCCGCTTTTTTTCTTTTTTGCTTTCTATTACATGTTTTATTGCAAGATATGGATGGTGGAAAATCATTCTCGGACCGGAAAAACGCATAACTTCACGTATTTTTTCCCTCATTTCCGGCTTGTAACAATGAACTTTACAGTTAGAACAAAATGTCTTTGTCTCCATAAACGGGCATCTGTCACTTCTTAACTTTGCATAATCGTCAAGCTTTTTACACTCATCACAAAGCACGCCTTTTGTTTTATGTTTCTTTTTACAGTACAAACCAATCATAAGGGAGACAACCTCTTTTTCCTGCTCCCTTTTTGACTGTATTTTTTCTGCTGACATTTTACTTTCTTTATCTTTCATCAGCTCATCCTTCCGTTTTCCACGCTGTATACACGGTCAACCATACGCATGCTTGATTTTCTGTGCGATACAAGCACAATTGTCTTTCCGTTTCTCTCTTCATGAAGAGATTTAAGAATTACAGCTTCATTAAGGCTGTCAAGATTACTTGTCGGTTCATCAAGAAGCATCATATCCGCATTATGTAAAAATGCTCTTGCAAGCCCGATTCGCTGTTTTTCACCACCTGAAAGTGTTCCGCCAAGTTCACCTACAGGTGTGTCATATCCTTTTGGAAGTCCCATTATAAAATCATGCACAGACGCTTTTTCACATGCCTCATAAACTTCCACATCTGTTGCATCAAGTTTTGCTATTTTAATATTATTTTTAATGCTGTCCGCAAAAAGATGTGTCTCCTGTGTAACAAAGCTCTCCATATCTCGAAGATTTGAAGTATTTACATCATTAATATTTTTCCCGGAAATATTAATGCTTCCGTTATCCACATTCCAGAAACGCATAAAAAGCTTCAAAAATGTCGATTTTCCGCTTCCGCTTCGTCCTGCAATTCCTATAACAGAATTTTTCGGTATATCAACTGACACATTATCAAGAATTGTCTCATCACCATACGCAAACGTAACATTTTCTGATGATGCACCATTGAATTCTATATTCTGCTTTCCGCCAACCTCTTCTACAACCGGCTTCTCCTCAAGAATATCAAGGACTCTGTTTCCTGCTGCAAATGTGTTCTGTAAAGTGCTTCCAAGTGCCGCAAGTGCAACAACAGGTCCGAAAGAACTCATAAGTGCAATAACAGGAATCAACACACCATCAAATCCAACCGCTCCGTTTACAAATAACATTCCGCTTGCAAAAAGCATCAATATGTCAAAAATTAAAATTGTTGTATTAGTAGCCGCCGTATTTCTTCCCGAAAAACGCTTCATCTTTGCTTCATTTTCACTGAGTTCTTCCATTTTTTCACTCATCTGTGCAAGACGTTTTCTGCCTGTTCCAAACTGCTGTATCTGCGGCAGTCCTCTGAGACTGTCAAGCACAAATGCTGATAATTCACCTGATTTTGTACGAAAAACCAGTCCCATGTCACCGCTTAACTTTGAAACTGCAATTGGAATTATAACACCTACTGTAATATAAGCTGCAAGTGCAATAACACCGAGCAGAGGATTATAGCTTCCGATAAAAATACACATTATCACCGTAAAAAGTGCTGCTATCGCAACAGGTGAAATCGTATGTGCATAGAATACTTCAAGAAGTTCTATATCAGATGTAATTACAGAAATCAAATCACCTTTGTCTCGTCCTTCAAGCTTTGCCGGACAGAGCTTTCTCAATGCTCCAAATACCTTATCTCTTATTAATGCAAGAAGCTTAAATGCAATAAAATGATTGCATGACTGTTCCGCATATCTTAGCACAGCTCTGAGTACCGCCATTCCTGCCATTGCTGCAAATATAACAGCCAGATGCAGACTATTTTTTCCTAAGACACTTAATATTGCAAATCCGCCCGAAATCGTTATAAATGATGCACAAAGATGTCCCATAAGTCCCATCAGAATTGCAAGAATCATATATCCTGTCATCGGTTTAACAAGTCCGATAAGACTTGTCATGACTTTAAATCCGCTTCTTTTTTTATTTGTATTCATGCTGTCTCCTTTCCAAAACTTTCAAGTTCCTGCTGTGCATTCCAGAGTTTCTCATAAACTCCGTGTCTGTCAAGGAGTTCTTCATGTGTTCCGCACTCTGCCACATTGCCGCTTTCAAGAACATAAATATTATCTGCTCCTGTTACGTTGGCAAGTCTGTGTGAAATAAGAATTACTGTCTTTGTCTTTGCAAGTTCGTATATTCTTTCCATTATTTCATTTTCACTTTCAACATCAATATTAGACGTTGCCTCATCAAAAATGTATATAGGACTGTCATGCAGCAATGCTCTTGCAAGTGCAAGTCTCTGACACTGCCCGCCGGAAAAATTAGATGCTTTTTCAAGAAGCTTAGTATCAAGTCCATCCTCGCCTTTAAGGAAATCTGCAAGATTAACTTCTTTAAGCACTTCCCATAGTTTGGCATCTTTGGCATCCGGACTTCCCATAAGAAGATTCTGCCTTACTGTTCCTTTGAAAAGATAGCTGTTATGCCCTACATATGTAATATGCTTCATAAGGCTTGCTTCGCTTATCTGCGAGAGTGAATTGCCGTCTATTGTCACATTTCCCGTATAATTTTTCATATGTCCCATAATAATTCCCGCAGTTGTTGACTTTCCGCAGCCGCTCTCACCGACAACAGCTGTAAAGCTGCCACTTTTAAATACCATGTCAATTCCATGCAATATTTCCCTGTCATCATCATATGAAAATGCAAGATTTTTGCACACTATATCTCCATCCTGCGGACACTCTTTTCCGTTTTCATTATTATCTTCCGGCAAATCAAGAAGTTTAAATATCTTATCGCTTGATGCCATACCATTCATTGCAATATGAAAGAAGCTTCCGAGCTGTCTCATCGGTATGAAAAAGTCAGCCGAAAGAAGTATTATAAGAATCGCACCGGCAAGACCGATATGCCCTGCCTTAAACTGAGTAACAGACATTACGATTCCAAGTGCCGCACCGCCATATGCGATTAAATCCATTATCGTAATCGAATTAAGCTGCATTGTGAGCACTTTCATAGTAATTTTACGGAATTCTTCAGATGCCTCATTCATCTGTTTGTGTTTGAATTCATCTGCCTGATAGATTTTTAATGTTGTAAGTCCCTGAAGATTTTCAAGGAAAGTATCGCCGAGTGCCGTATATCTGCCCCAGTATTTACTGAGAAGTTTTTTTGCCCATGTCTGCACAGCCGCTATCGCAACAGGTATAAGCGGAACGCATATAAGAAGTACAACCGCAGACGGAACATTTATAAAACATAAAATCACAAATAAAGTAAGCGGTGCAATCATTGCATAGAAAAACTGCGGAAGATACGCACCAAAATAAGTCTCAAGCTGGTCAACACCCTCAACAGCTACCTGCACAACTTCTGATGTCTGGACCTTTTCCTGATAAGAAGTTCCAAGCTTTAATAACTTTTCATATATCTTTTCACGCAGTGTTTTCTTTACTGCCTTTGATGAAAGATAACTCATCTTGGACATCCCGACCGAACACAGAAATCTTATGACAACCGCTGCCGCCGCTATTATTATAGTTGTATAGATTCTTGTCCTTGTGACATTTTTTTCTGCCATAGATGCAAGAAGCACGGATATTGCCGCCATCATGACAACATTGGCAGCAAGCGAGCACCACTGTATCGCAACATTGAATGCTATATACTTTTTACTTTCTTTGACTGTACCAATCAGCCTTTTATTAATCATCATAAATGTAAGTTTCCTTTCTTCTTTTGCAGCGAACTTTTGTTAGTTTGCACTAATAAATATATCATATAACTTACATCTGTTCAAATTAATATTTTATAAAAATGGGTGGGAATTTTAGGGAAAAACTAATAAAAATATTTTTGTATTTCTTCCGGCAAGTACTTTGCTAATTCTTCTGCCAGTTCATACACCTTTGTTCCCGGTGCAATCTGTGCAGGTGTTTTTCCCACTCCATTCTCAATAATTCTTTTAGCATATCGAATTGCCAATTTCGGATTTCCTGACTTCATCAATATTTCAAATATATTATTCATATTTTTCTCATACTTACCAATCCCAAGTTCCTGAAATTTTTCATTTAAAAATTTCACATACTCTGATCTGTGATTATTTGATGTATAATATGCAAAATGCAACATAAACCAAAACTCAATACACTCATTGCTCCATGCTGCATGATACTGAATATTAGGATTTTTCTGATTTAATACTTGTGTTCTCTGAACAACTCCATTAACATCACTTGAAGGAAAACTATCTTTATCATAAACACACCATATCTCCCCTTTTGCAATTTTATTATCTCTCACATACTCTTCGGCTCTTCCAATTACCCGCATTGTCTCAGCCTGACATCCTTCAATTTCAATCAAAACCATATCCCGATAAATTGGATTATCTTCAATGTACCTTTTAAATCCCTGAAAATACTTAGGTTCTGTTGCTTGACCTTCACAGAAGATATAATATCTAAACTCCTTCTTTTCCAAATATTCCTGTTTTCGCTTTTTCTTCCAATTTTCTTTTTTCTGTCCACCTCTCTTAGCCATTTACCTTCCCCCAGTCTATAATTTTTTTCAAGTAAGGATCGGCACCATATTTTCCTTCAAGATACTGCTTATCAAACTTAGCGTCTTTTCGTACTGATTCTCCTTTTTTATTCTTAAATTCTACAAGAGAATACAGTTTTGAATTCTGACGTTGGCCTTTAGCAACAAACCATATTTCATCTCTTCTGAATACTTCGCTGTTCATGGTAGATAAATCATGTGATGTAAAAATCAGTTGTGCACCATTTTTATTCTTTTCCATATCGCTAAAAGTCATAATAAGATATCTCAACAATACCGGATGTATCTTTGCATCCAGTTCATCAATCACAAGCGTTGTTCCTTTCAAAAGACTTTTTGCAATAAAAGGAAGCAGACCAAACAATTTCTTTGTTCCACTTGACTCATCAAATAAATTCAATTCAGCTTCATAGTCATTTACTATATGCTTTGTAAAAACTTCAATTCTGTCATTTTCATTTTCTTCGACACGAAAATCTATAATATCCAAATCCATTTCCTGAATCATCTGAAGCATTAGTCTTTTTACATCTTCAGATTTTGATACAGCCATACGCAATTCCTGCATAGGATTTCCATAATTTAAAAATTCAATTCCTTCATCAAACCAGCCCAACACATCCCGAACTACATCATTTTTACTATAAGTTATTCCCAGATAAGATAACAATGGCAATGTGTCTGATAATTCATCACTTGTTTTTAACTTTGCAAATGTACCTTTTAAACTAATTTCTTTTTTATCCCGTTCAAAAAGTGCAGATTTTCGCCCCGTTTCTAATTTTATACGATCCAATCTTTCATATTCGATTACTTCTTTTTTTACAATTAATTCATATCTATACTCAGCCAATACAGTTCTAAAGAACAATTCAAATTCCGTAGGTTCATTAATTGTCTCTTTATCAAAAGCAAACGGCTCTATAACAAGCTTCTTCATCTTTATTGCAATATTTTCATTATTATTTGTCGCATATAACGGTCTCAACACTTTCATAACCAGACTATGCAATGCTTCCAAAACATTTGATTTGCCACCGCCATTCGGACCGTATACCGCCGATACCGGCAAATATAATTCCCCATCTGTACCCTTTATAACTCTGTCTTCATGCTCAGAAATCGCAGCAGCTTGCATGTCAAACGTTACCTCTTCCCGTATACTCTTAAAATTTTTCACTGTAAATTGACATAACATATTATTTACCTCCACTTATCAAAACTTCTTACTTATATAATATATTATATCCATTTTTTCATTTTTACAACATATATTTGAGATAAATTCTCATATTTTGTATCATAATTAGTTATATTAAAAAATATGCGGGATATTCATAATCGTGAATATCCCGCATATCTTATTATATCGTTTTACAATATCTTTAAATATTTAGTTTTAAATTAATTTACAAACGGAGTAAACTGAAGTTTTTCGTATGTATATTTTCCCCTGATTTCTTTTGCCTGCTCTTCACTTATAGGCTTTTCTGTTTTTAAAGCAACATCAGTAGCATAATAATACTTCTGTCCGGGCACCTTGTCATCTGTATACACAGTTTCTTTCATATCCAGCTTTGCATTGGAATACTTAAAATATGTCCAATTGGAATATGCGGCACCGCTTGAACCTTCATTAGCGATTGTTCCGTCTGTACACAGATAATATATATTGCGTTCCCAGCCTGCAACTGCATGAACATCCGTGCCATCCTGAATTGTAAATATATCATAGATTATTGTCGTTCCGTCTTTATTCACTGTTCCGCCAAAAATCAACTCATCTATGCCATCATTATCAAGGTCTTTTTTGATATATCCAAGTGTCTCATATCCTGACTGCTTATAAAAGAACACAGGTGATATATCAACTTTATCCTGACTTGAATAACCGTTTTTTAGTATATTGGAAGCTTTTTTTATCAATTCATCATATTTATCTCCCTTCAAATCATTATATATAATTCCACAAAAAATCTCACAAAATTGTATATCTTCTAGAAATCTCCATTATGAAATTCCAAAAAATAAGCATCAAATCCGGGAATATCATTAATATCTGTTCCCTTGTATATACCAAACATTATCGCCGAATCACCGTTTAACATTTTTGTAAAGTCTCCTGTAAACATAATCTTTTTTCCTGAATAATATTCGGTTGCATAATTGTAACGGTCACCGCCAATCGTAACCTGCTTATCAATATTTTTTATAAGCAGGGCATATGAATAATCGTAAGACGGCGACTTGCGTAGCATCTGCTGCATTGTGCATTTTTTGCCATCAACAAATGTAAAATTCTTCAAATGTTCTGCCATAATTGTTGGCAATGGAAACGTATCTGAAATTCTTTCAGGTAAATATTCTGCCAGAGGATTACCATTACTGTCAAACCATGCTCCCGATAGCAGTTCGTCAAGTACATCTCCATCATATTCCATAAATGATTGTTAAGTCCGCTGAAAATACTTTCCTGTGCAATGCGTAATATTCCTGTCAGAAAACCATATGACAGATTTTTATTATCCTTGAATGCACCCGAAAAAAAATTCCTCATAAAGCCAATTATCTCATCATAGAAATCTTTTGAATATCCTTCCTGAATCGGGGTATCGTATTCGTCAATAATTATAATTGGAGCTTTCCCATAATGCACTGCAAGCATTTTTGATAATCTCTCAAGTGCAGAAGTAAGTTCAACCTCATTTGCAGAAGAATTCAAAATCTTTGTAAAATAAATTTTTTCATATTGCGAAAGCTTATCACTATCAATCAGTTCCTGATGCCTTCCATACTCTTCCTGAAGCAGCCCGCGAATCTTATCTATTGTCGCTTCCCATGTATCAAATTTGACATCTTTAAAAGTAAGAAATATAACCGGATATTTTCCCTGATACGCCCGATACTCTTCCCCACAATTCCATATAGCTTTATCAGCAAAATATCTGCTGGTATCTTCATCCGATATTTCAAAAAATACCCTGAGCATATCCATATTCAAAGTTTTTCCGAATCTTCTCGGTCTTGTAAACAATGACACCAATGGTCTCCTGTCAAGAAACTCCTTTATTAACAGCGTCTTATCAACATAATAATATTCCGATTGTGCACGCACATAATCCGAGATACCAATTGGCAGTGATTTTATAGTTTTTTCATTACTTCCTTTCATATCCGTCTTCTCCGATCATCCGCAATATTAGTCTTATTTCATATAAAAAATTATACCCTGCAAAATACAATTAATCAATCTTTTTTCATATCCGTTAATTCAGCTATTTGTTAATACGGCAAAAAAGCAGTGTGCATACACCCATATGGCATATACACACTGCAATTAAAATAAATATATTCTTACAGCATATTAAAATCTGTATTATCTTTGCTTATAAGTCTTTAAAAAGTCTTCCATCTTCTCTACTGCATCTTTAAGAACTTCAATTCTTGGAAGATATACAACCCTGAAATGATCCGGCTCGCCCCAGTTAAATCCAGCACCATGAATTATGAGAATTTTCTTCTCACGAAGGAGGTCGAGTGCAAATTTCTCATCATCATATATATTAAACTTCTTTGTATCAATCTTAGGAAAAATATAAAATGCCGCCTTTGGTTTAACTGCACTGATTCCCGGAATGTCATTAAGTGCTTTGTAAATATATTCTCTCTGCTCGTAAATTCTTCCACCCGGAACTATATATCCATTGACACTCTGATGTCCGCCAAGTGCTGTCTGTACTATTGACTGTGCCGGAACATTTGAACAAAGTCTCATATTAGAAAGCATGTTAAGACCTTCCATATAATCTTTTGCAATGCTCTTGTTGCCGCTTAAAATCATCCAGCCGATTCTGTAGCCCGCAATCATATGCGACTTTGAAAGCCCGCTAAATGTAACGCAGAACAAATCTGGTGCAAGCGATGCAATTGAAATATGTTCTTCGCCATCCATGACGAGTCTGTCATATATTTCATCTGAAAATATTATAAGCTGATGTTCTCTTGCAACTTCAACAATCTGATCAAGAACTTCTTTTGGATATAACGCACCTGTCGGATTATTTGGATTGATTATTACAATAGCCTTTGTCCTGTCAGTAACTTTCTTCTTAATATCATCAATATCAGGATACCACTCTGACTGCTCATCACAGATGTAGTGAACAGCCTTGCCACCGGCCAGTGTTACACATGCTGTCCATAGCGGATAATCAGGAGCCGGAACCAGCACTTCATCGCCATTGTCAAGCAATGCTGACATACTTAGATTTATAAGTTCACTTACACCATTTCCTGTATATATATCTTCTATTGAAACATTAGGTATATTTTTAAGCTGTGCATACTGCATAATTGCTTTTCTCGCAGAAAAAAGTCCTTTTGAAGTTGAATATCCCTCACAATCTGTGAGCTGTCTCTGCATATCATATATAACTTCATCAGGTGTCCTGAATCCGAATGGTGCAGGATTGCCTATATTTAACTTGAGTACATGTGTACCATTTTCTTCCATCCTGTTTGCCTCATCAACAACAGGACCTCTCACATCATATAAGACATTATCTAACTTTGATGATTTCTTGAATTCACGCATATTAATATTTCCTTTCTCAGCTATTTTTTCTCCATAAAGCCAGTCAGCATCAACGCCAAATGTCATCGCAATAAATTCGCCAATATTTCTTCTCGGCACTGCTCTACCGCTTACATACTGGCTTATCTGGCTTTTCGACAACTTAACTCCTTCATTTGCCGCCGCAGTAAGCAAATCCACCTGCTTCATGTTTTTTTGCTTTAAAAGTTCATTAAAGCGTTCTGTAAATTGTGTTCCGTCAGCCATAATGCCCTCCAAAAGTTTATTTTCATATCAGAAAGTTTATTTTTAATTCTTTTCATTTCCTTCAAAATAAACTTTACCACCTTTTTATGCGTTATTCAAGCAAAAAGTTTAATTTTCATGTTTTTTATATTTATCAAGTACAAATTCTACCGCAACACTTGTAAATCTATACTCAGCCGGCGGTTTTGAGCAGAATACAAGGTCATACTTCTTTTGTTCAAGCTCGTTAAGCAGCTTTCTGGTCGCTCCGCTATGAAATGTAAAATCTATATCATTATCTTTATTTTCTTTTAAAAACTGTGACGCAAGCTGTGGAACAAACTGTGTTCCAAGTGCACGTAGGAACCCTAGCCTTATAACACCATCATCTCTCACTTCTCTCTGTATGGAATCCACACCTCCGTCAAGTGTCGAAATAGTCTGTTTTGCACATGCCAGAAATTCATCACCAAATCTTGTAAGTGTTGTGTGAAAAAGATTCACGAAGTTACCCTCCTGTTTATTTCCATAAAATTACAAATAAATAGTATCATTTTATCTATAATTTTATAAAAACTATTTATTTGAAAAAATGTTCATTTAAAAAAGCCGCACAGCTGATTATTCAATCATACCGTGCGGCTCTTGTTATTTATTATTTTATTAATTATGTCCTTTTTCTGCTTTTTTTCTTAATATAACAGTTGCTATTATCAAGCCCGCTGATACAAGTATAAAAAATACTGATACAGCCATAAATGAGTAGAGACTCTTATTAATAACATCAACAAACATATTATAGAAATAAACAGGTTTGATATTAAGGTGCTTATATCTGCCCTGAATAAACAAAAACAACGGAAGCACACCTGTCATTATAGCTGCTGCAAGCGTAGCATAAGTTACATATCTAAGACCTCTGTGAACATAATGATGGTCTTTTATTGTAATTACTATGTCTACAACAGCAAGCACTAACAGAATTACAATAAGTATGATAAAGAACTTGTTATACATATTTCTGAAGCTGACATAATAATTAATATATGTTATATCAACATCTGTCTTATACTCTTTTTCAATAGATGTAACAAATTCTTCAATAGCAGACTTTTGTTCGTCGCCTATTGCAATATTATTATCCTGTGCATATTTATATATGTTATCTGTAAGTTTCTTTTTGACACTGCTTGTGTCAACAGATATATCTTTTTTATCTATTCTTGAATTATACACCTGCTTTATATCAGATGTCATCTTGTCAGCATCCACTATATCTTCAAATACTTCATCAGGAAGCATCATCGGCTTACCTAAATCCATTGCGTTTTCAATGAATTTTTCATGGACACTCTCATAATATCCTGTCTTTGCAGCACTTTCAAGGAAGATATTGCTTCTGAATATCCCAAAGCTTGCTCCGACAAGATAACCGGCAATCGCAAGAAGACCAGCTAATATAAAAGATAATATAATGCTCAAAGGATAAAACTTTCTCTTTGAGTTAGATTTCTTTTCTGACTTTCTCTTCATATGCTACCTCCTCCTAATATACCAGCTTAGGTCCGGATGTTTTTCTTGCATATACATACAATCTCTGTGTATATGAAGTAAGTGGAGTAAATGGATAACATGTATACATCGTTATAATCTCTTCATTACTATCAAAACCAAATGCTGACCTGTCATTCTGGTCTGCAATTCTTGTATCATATACCTCATATGTATACTTTCCATAAGAAGTAACTACTGTAAAAACATCGCCTATTTCAACATATTCCAAAGGAGCAAACGAAGTGGCATGATGACCGCCAAGAAGAATAGGTGCACCAAAACCAAATATAGGTGTACCGGCATACTGACCGACACCATTCCTTAATTCTGTTCTGCTGTCTCCAAAATAGATATTCTCTTTAATTCCAAGTCTCTCACATGTAATCTGTGCATACAGTTCACCGAGAGCCGGATACATATCAGATGAATAAGGTATCTCCTCTTCCTGATTCTGTGCATTCTCTAATTTAAAATCAGGAACACCTGACACATCAACAGTCGTTTCAGTTGTCTCTCCTGAAAGAATCGACATAACTGAATATACCGCACTGATATATGGTGACAAGCAAATGAAAACTAATAAAAAACCAATTAAAGAAAGAAAAACTGGCATATAGATATATGCCAGTATTCTTTTAACGTTTTTACGTTTATGCATAATTATTCAATTAAGCAACTTTCTTCTTGCTAACGAATGCACAAACAACTAATCCCATTGCTAATACAGCAACAACACCAACTGTAGCAGCTGTTGTGAAACCTGTATCCTTAACTACTTTAGCAGAAGGAGCAGCAACATATGACTTGCCATCCTTAACAGCTGTGATTGTGTTAGTTGATGCATCAAATGAAACTGTAGCACCAAGCTTAGCAGCTGCATCTTTGATATCTGCCATGATAGCTGACTTCTGGTCTGCTGTAAGAGAAGCGATATCCTTTACACCATTAGCTGTAGCTGTTGCAGCATCAATCTTAGCGATAACGTAAGCAGCATCTTCATCACTTACTGTGTTGTCTGCTAAGAACTGCTTTGCAGCGTTAACATACTCTGTAGCAACGCCTGCACTCTGAAGTTTGCTGATAATATCATCCTTAGAAGCTGCGAATGCTGAAATTGACATAGCAAATACGAGCATTAAAGATAATACTAAAGCTGAAATCTTTTTAATCTTCATGATAAAATCTCCCTTTCTTATGGTATTTTTTAGTTCTCTACTAAGATACCACCTTTAGAAAAATGTGTCAATAAAATCGTGAAAATATATCAAAATTGTTTTGATTTTTGTGCACTTCTGCCATATTCAGCACGTAAATAAGTGCTAATTTTACTAAACCTGTTAAGTAAAAAGTACCTAATATCTTCTGAAATTTCTGTGCGAATGTACGCTGTACATATTTCCCATCAATATTCTTATTACTCTTTTTATCATATATATAATTCCTGCAATCAAAGCCCACACAATCCAGCCTGCCAGTGCACCGGCCGTATTAGTAACAACATCATCGAGCTGGCTGTATCCTCTCTGTGTTATATATTGCACAACTTCAATCATAACCGAGAATATAAATCCTCCCATAACGCATACCGGCATCTTCCTGAACATTCTGAAAATGCATGGCATCATAAAGCCAAATGGAACAAATAATATTATATTTTCTATAAAAAAAGCATGTTCCTGAGCCGTATATCCCCATGTATACAGAAATGTCATATCAATTGCCCTTCTGCTTCCGGGTTCCCTTGAAAAGAATGTAATCCACAATAATGCTTCAATATAAAATATAAACAGACACCACAATACGAATTTTAATTTTTTATGCCATCTGAATATCGTATATATAAAACATGTAATAAGAACTGCTGCAATTATAAAATAAGGAAACATATCCGTCAGTTTCAATATATCTTTACATATATCCGTAATAATCTTCGAATAATCAACTGCCATATGCACCACCAATTCAATGTTATTTTTTAATATTTCCCATCCCGGTGATAAGAAAAAAGCCCCTTAACGGGACTTTCTCAAAACATTATTAATGCGGAAAATGGGACTTGAACCCACACGTGGATAATCCACACAAGAACCTGAATCTTGCTCGTCTGCCATTCCGACACTTCCGCAAATATACAACCGATGCCTGTTATTAACATCAAAGCACTCATAATATTGTATATTATGTATTATTATTTGTCAAGTGCATGCTTTCTTCTATTTCTTCCATAAGCCTCATACCTGCCGTATCTGTAACCGGTATTGAAAATACGATGCTTTTGGCTTTGCTCTCAAATCCCGCTTCATCCATTATTGCTCTCATAATATCATTTTTATTCTCTGTCTTTGTAACAATAAATATCATATCCTTTTCAGGAACAAGTGTAACTCCGAGAAATTTTTCTGCTTTTTTTGCACCGGTTCCCTTTGCATGAATAACTGTTCCTCCTGCCGCATGCACTTTCCTTGCCGCATCCATGACATCTTCAGAATATCCCTGATTTGCAATAACTACAACAAGTTCATACTTTGTCTCTTTCAATACAGATTCATCTCCCTTCACAAATTCCTGCCCGCATGTCAGATAGTTAAGTGCCTTCTTGCCCCCTATACTGCTTATCCGGATTGCAAATGCAATCCCAACTCCGGGAATGTCAATCTTCATTTCTTTTGAAAGCTTTCGCTTCACTTCACTCCACTTACCATCTGTCACAACATGAAATAATACACTTTTCTCACTGCCTTCAAGCCCAAAATAATCAAGTATTTCATTGGCGGCTGTTCCGCTGCCCGCTGCCGTCATGGATACTTCAAGTCCGGTATCTGTATAAAAATCCATAAACTTTTTTGTAAGATTACGATTGATAATAGTAACCATCAGATATAATTCACTCATATTTACACTCCGTCAATCTTATTTGTGCATTTCTAAAGTTCAATAATTGCATCTTCATCCATGGCTTCATAAGCATATACCGCTTCACCTTTAGACGTATGCTGTTTAATTTTGTATACAACGCCGAGAATCTGGATTGTAATAAGAGGCGTCATTGCAACCATTGCAACAACCCCGAATGCATCTTCAACAATATTGCCTCCGACAGCTGCACATGCCCCCTGTGCAAGTGGAAGAAGGAATGCTGCCGTCATCGGTCCCGATGCCACCCCTCCCGAGTCAAATGCAATTGCCGTAAAGATCTTTGGTATAAAAAATGATATCCCTATAGCCAGCACATATCCCGGTATCAGAAAATACATTATAGGAATCCCCCATAATACTCTCACCATAGCAAGTGCCACTGACAACGCAACGCCGACCGAAAGACTTATTCCCATTGCTTTCGCTGATATTGCACCATCTGTAATTTCTTCAACTTGATGATTAAGCACATATACCGCTGGTTCTGCTTTAACAATAAAATATCCAATCAACGCACCTATCGGGACAAGTATCCATTTATAATTAAGAGACGCAAGTACCTTTCCAAGATAATTACCCGCTGGCATAAATCCTACGTTTGCTCCTGTAAGAAAAAGTACAAGTCCTATATATGTATACAAAAGTCCTATCACGATTTTCAAGAGACTTCTGCCTGTAAGTTTCAATGAAACCAGCTGAAAAATTCCAAATACTATTATAATAGGTAGCATTGATATTGCTATCTCTTTTATATAAGATGGCATACCACTCCCAAAAAGATGCCATAATTCCACAGAATCAGCCACTTCCGGTACCACAGCAGCACTGTAACTGCTCTCAGCCGGTCTGTAAATCATGCCAAGTGTCATTACAGCAAGAACAGGTCCGATAGAACATAACGCAACAAGTCCAAAACTGTCATCCGCTGCATGTTTATCATTTCTTATGGAAGCAATACCAATTCCCAATGCCATTATAAATGGTACCGTCATCGGTCCTGTCGTAACACCACCGGAATCAAACGCTACTGCCCTGAAGCTTTCAGGCACATAAGCCATAAGAATAAATACTATAATGTAAAAGAATGCGAGCAATGGCGGAAGTGCAATTCCTATTAGCATACGAATAAGAGCTATCGCCAAAAAGACTCCTACTCCTGCCGCAACTGACAATATAAGTGTCATATTGGGAACGGATGGAACCTGAGAAGCCAAAACCTGTAAATCAGGTTCTGATATTGTAATTATCACGCCAAGTACAAATGACATGATAACAATGAATATTATTTTTTTACTTTTTGTCATACATGCACCGACTTTTTCTCCCATCGGCGTCATTGACATCTCCGCACCTAATGTAAAAAACATCATTCCAGCCATTACCATTACAGTTCCTACCAGAAAGCAAAGAAGTACACTCGGTGTAACCGGGGCGATTGTAAATCCCAAAATCAGAACAATTGCAACTATAGGCAGCACAGCTTTAAGTGCTTCTATAAATTTCTCACGAAGTTTCGCATTTAAAACCTTCAATAATTCACTCCTGTCTATTTATATACAATTTACATTTACAATTAATATTCCATAAATTCCTGGATATCTCTCAAAATATCTTCAAGTTCTGCTCCTTCATCCTGTATTGTAAGATGAAGAGGTTTACTGATATCAAGGCTGAATAAACCTACAATTGACTTAGCATCAACACAACTGTGTTCAGACTCAATATCAAACGAGCAAGAATACTTGCTTATTACACTAACAAATCTCTGCACCTTTTCAACTGAATCCAACATTACTGTCACTGTAAACATATTCGTCCTCCTCCAGGTACCATAAGAACTTTTATCCTTTAAATATGTACCTTCTGTTTTTTACTTTAGTTTGTGATAATCCGATAATACTACATTTAAAAATTAAAAACAACCGAAACGCCTTAAATTTCACGCAAAATTGTAAAATATATTACATAAGCGGTGCAAGCAGTCTTAATATCTGTCCTATTAGTTTTTTATGCCACGGATATTTTTTACAATCTTCTTCTGTAATCTTCTGACATTTTTCAAGTGTTTTCTGATAATCATTTTCGATATCTGCCACAACATCATTTTTATAAATATATGCTCCGCACTCAAAATGAAGATATAAACTTCTGAAATCAAGATTAACAGTTCCAACAGTCGCACGGCAGTCATCACTTATGAATTCCTTTGCATGGACAAATCCAGGTGTGTATTCATATATATTAACGCCATGTTTTATAAGTTCCGTATAATATGTTCTTGCCAGAAGATATGCATAAACCTTATCAGGGATATGCGGCATGATTATAGTTGTCTCAACGCCCCTTGCTGCACAATATCTCAAAGCGGCAATCATCTCATCATCCAATATAAGATATGGTGTCATAATATGAACATATCGCTGTGCCCTGTTTAATATGTCAATGTATACACGTTTTCCTATTCTCTCAGATGAAAATGGGCTGTCACCATATGGAATGACATATCCATTACTGCGGATAAGTTCATTTTTCAAATCAAAATCATTCAGACATTCATCCTTATCAAAATTAATAATATAATTATCAATTTCTTCCTGTTCAATTCTGTCCTTCTTACCGGCTACATTCCACATTTTCAAAAACATGTACGTGAAACTTTTTACAGCATCGCCTTTTACCATAACTGCTGTATCTTTCCAATGTCCGAATCTGTCAAGTTTATCAATATACTCATCAGCCAGATTAATTCCGCCTGTAAACGCAGTCTTGCCGTCAACTATAAGTATTTTTCTGTGGTCACGGTTATTCTGTACTGTAGAAAGGACCGGCTTTATCTGTGAAAACGGTCTTGATTTTATTCCCATATTTTCAAGTTCTTTGTAATATCCATATGGAAGCAATGCAAGCGAGCACATTCCATCATACATAAAACGGACTTCTACACCCTGTGAAGCCTTTAACTTTAATATATCTAGAATACTTCTCCACATATAGCTGTCAGTCACTATGAAATATTCCATAAAAATAAACTTTTCTGCAGCCATGAGCTGCTTTTTCATCTCTTCAAACTTGAACTCGCCAAGCGGAAAGAACTCAATATCATTATCATAATATGCCGGAAAGTCACCGGCATTATGTAAATAAGAAGCCAGCCCTCGTTCTCCATGCAGCTCACTTTCAAGCTTTTCAAGCACTGCATCACTTGTTTTGGCTTTCTCATGCAGCTGTTTATCAATCGATGCAAGTCTAGACCTCATAATCTTAGTGCCAAGCTGCAGATTAACAAATACATATATCATGGTTCCGAATATAGGTATTATAAGCACCGGTATAATCCATGCCATCTTAAAAGCCGAATTGGTATCCTCATTAAAAATATGTATGACAACAAACATACCAAGAAGTACAAATAATAAATGTATAAGCACAGAATATCTGTACAGCCAGTTGATAAGTATGAAGAAAAATGCAAACTGCATAAGAATTGCAATTATTACAAATGCTGTACGTCCAAAAAGAACTCTTGTTATTTTTTTTAGTTTCTGTGTCGATTTCTTCATATTCAATACCTCTTGCACTATAACTCTCTATCTGACTAATTGCTCTGATTAATATTTATAATATCATTTTTTCTATTTTATTTCCACTCCCCAGCAGATTTTTATATTATTAATCCAAAAATGCCGCCACTTTTTATCAAAGCGGCAGCATCTGTTTTGTTATATTAATTTTTAAAGATTTGTATATCCCATCAGATATTTATCTACTTCTCTTGCACAATCACGGCCCTGACGGATAGCCTTTACAACAAGAGACTGACCTGTATGGCAGTCTCCGGCAGTAAATACGCCGGCTGCATTTGTTGCAAACTTTCCTTCTTCTGTCTTGATATTTGTACGTTCAGTAAGTTCAACACCAAATGCATCTGTGACATATTTCTGTGTTCCAAGAAATCCTGCGGCAATAAGAACAAGCTCACAAGGAAGTTCTTTCTCTGTTCCCTCTACAGGAACCATCATTCTTCTTCCAGTTTTCTCGTCAACTTTGGACTCGAGGCTTATAACAACAACTTTCTCAAGATTTCCTTTTTTATCTTTCTTGAATTCTTTTACTGTTGTTGTATAAATTCGTGGATCATGTCCAAATACCGCTATTGCCTCTTCCTGACCGTAATCAGTCTTGCATACAAGCGGCCACTGTGGCCATGGATTACTCTCTCTTCTTGTATCAGGTGCCTTAGGCATCATCTCAAGCTGTGTAACTGATTTGCAGCCATGTCTTATGCATGTTCCGACACAGTCATTGCCTGTATCACCGCCACCTATTACAATAACATTTTTATCTTTTGCTGATATAAATTTGCCATCGCTCAAATCAGAATCGAGAAGACTCTTTGTAGTCGCTTTAAGAAAATCTACGGCAAAATAAATTCCATTGGCATCCCTTCCCGGAGCATTGATATCTCTTGGATTAGAAGCTCCGCATGCAAGTACAACTGCATCATACTCATCAACAAGCTTTTTTGCCTTTATTTTTTCTCCGACATTTGCTTCTGTTACGAACTCAATTCCTTCAGCTTTCATAACTTCAAGTTTTCTGTCTATAATATGTTTTTCAAGCTTCATATTAGGAATGCCATATCTTAAAAGTCCGCCGATTCTGTCAGCCCTTTCAAATACTGTAACATTATGTCCTCTCGTATTTAGCTGGTCTGCAACTGCAAGTCCGGCAGGACCTGAACCTACAACCGCTATTCTTTTGCCGGTTCTTACCTTTGGAGGCTTTGGACCTGCCCATCCATTAGCATAGGCATGTTCAATAATAGCCATTTCATTTTCTTTCGTGCAGACTGCATCACCATTAAGACCACATGTACATGCTTTCTCACAGAGTGCAGGACACACGCGGCTTGTAAACTCAGGGAAATTACTTGTCTTATGAAGCCTGTTATATGCCTGCTCCCAGTTTCCTGTGTATACAAGGTCATTCCATTCAGGAATAAGATTGTTTAAAGGACATCCTGACGTCATTCCTTTAATATTCATTCCTGACTGGCAGAACGGAACACCGCAGTCCATGCATCTTGCACTCTGACATCTCTGCTCTGCCTCTGAAAGTGGTGTATGAAACTCATTAAAATTCTTTATTCTCTCCTTTGGCGAAACAGCTTTTGCTTCTTTTCGCTCATATTCTAAAAATCCTGTTGGCTTTCCCATACGTATCTCCTTTCCATCAAACGAACCGATGTGATGTGTGCCTCGACTGTGCACATCACTTTGTAGCCGCATAAAATGCTTCTATCTGAGCCTGCTCACTGCTAAGTCCTTTTTCTTCCATCTGGACTATTGTATTTAACATCTTCTTATAATCGTGAGGTATGATTCTCTTGAACTTTGGAAGGTATTCACCAAAATTATCAAGAACTTCTTTGCCTTTCTTTGAATTTGTATATGCAACATGTTCTGTAATCAAATCTTTTAATTCAAGTACATCATACTTATCTGTTACAGGTTCAATTGATACAAGCTGTTTATTCATTCTCTTATAAAGGCTTGTATCTTCATCAAGAACGTATGCGATACCGCCGCTCATACCTGCTGCAAAGTTCTTTCCTGTTCTGCCAAGTACAACCACACGGCCGCCTGTCATGTATTCACATCCATGGTCACCACAACCCTCTACAACCGCTGTAGCACCTGAATTTCTTACGCAGAAACGCTCTCCGGCAACACCATTGATAAATGCTTTACCGCTTGTAGCTCCATAAAGTGCAACATTACCTATGATGATATTTTCATCTTCTTTATAAGCACATCCTGTAGGCGGATATACAATAAGTTTACCGCCTGAAAGGCCTTTTCCGAAGTAATCGTTGCTGTCGCCGACAAGTTCAAGCGTAAGTCCCTTAGGTATGAATGCACCAAAGCTCTGTCCGCCGGCACCATTACATTTTATTGTAAATGTATCTTCATCAAGTGTCTCACCAAATCTTCTTGTAATCTCAGCACCGAGAAGAGTACCGACTGCACGGTCTGTATTAGTTACATCTACCTCAACACTTCTCTTCTGTTTTTCATCAAGTGCCGTTGCAAATTTCTTCAAGAGAACTTTCTCATCAACTGTCTTTTCAAGCTGGAAATCATATACATTTTTCTTATCGTAATGAATCTTTGCAGCTTCCTTAATATATGGATTATCAAGAATCTGTGAAAGATCAACATTCTTTGAACGTCCGCTGCCAGGAACATCTCTCTGTTCGAGTAAATCTGTTCTTCCGACAAGTTCATCAACTGTCTTCACACCAAGTTTTGCCATGTATTCACGAAGTTCTTCTGCTATAAATCTCATAAAGTTGACAACGTATTCAGGTTTTCCTGTAAATCTCTTACGAAGTTCAGGATTCTGTGTTGCAACACCTACAGGACATGTATCAAGATTACATACTCTCATCATTACACAACCCATTGTTACAAGCGGTGCTGTTGCAAAACCAAATTCTTCAGCACCAAGCATAGCTGCAATCGCAACATCACGGCCACTCATAAGCTTACCATCTGTCTCAATAATTACCTTATTACGAAGTCCGTTCATAGTAAGTGTCTGATGTGCCTCTGCAAGTCCGAGTTCCCATGGAAGTCCGGCATTGTGGATAGAACTTCTCGGAGCCGCACCTGTACCGCCGTCATAACCTGATATAAGAATTACCTGTGCACCTGCTTTTGCAACACCAGAAGCAACTGTACCAACGCCTGCCTCTGATACAAGCTTAACTGAAATACGTGCATTTTTGTTCGCATTTTTCAAATCATATATAAGCTGTGCCAAGTCCTCGATAGAGTAAATATCGTGATGTGGTGGAGGTGAAATAAGTGATACACCCGGTGTTGAAAGACGTGTCTTTGCAATCCATGGATATACCTTCTTTCCAGGTAAATGGCCGCCTTCACCAGGCTTTGCACCCTGTGCCATCTTAATCTGAATTTCCTGTGCACTTACAAGATACTTAGATGTTACACCGAAACGTCCTGACGCAACCTGCTTGATTGCTGAACATCTGTTTAATCCGTCAGGTCCTACAGTAAGTCTGTCCTCATCTTCACCGCCCTCGCCTGAATTTGACTTGCCGTGAAGCATATTCATTGCAATTGCCATTGTCTCATGTGCTTCTTTTGAAATAGAACCGTAAGACATAGCACCTGTCTTAAATCTTCTTACAATCGAATCAACACTTTCAACTTCATCAATATTAATTCCTTTCTTAGGAAATCTGATGTCCATAAGTCCACGAAGATTCATGGCACCTGTATCTTTATTTACAAGCTTTGTATATTCCTTGAAAATCTTATAATCACCTGTTCTTGTTGCAAGCTGTAAAAGGTGAATTGTCTGCGGATTGTAAAGATGCTCTTCTTTTCCGCTTCTTAACTTATGTGCACCATTGCTGTCAAGTGTTGTATCAGTAGGAAGTCCCAATGGGTCAAATGCCTTAGAATGAAGTGTTTCAACATCCTCCTGGATATCTTTAAGGCTTATACCTTCAATTCTGCTCACTGTACCCTTGAAATATTTATTAATAACATCTGAATCAATACCTATTGCCTCAAAAATCTTAGCACCCTGATATGACTGTATTGTTGAAATACCCATCTTTGCAGCAATTTTAACAATTCCACCAAGTATCGCATTGTTATAATCATCTACAGCAGCATAATAATCTTTATCAAGCATATTAAGGTCTATTAATTCCTGAATGCTCTCCTGTGCAAGATATGGATTAATTGCTGATGCACCATATCCTAACAGTGTTGCAAAATGATGGACATCTCTTGGCTCACCGCTCTCAAGAATAACAGCCATTGCAGTTCTTTTCTTTGTCTGTACAAGGTACTGCTGAAGTGCAGATACAGCAAGAAGCGAAGGAATTGCAACATGATTTTCGTCAACACCGCGGTCAGAAAGAATTATAATATTTGCACCCTCTCTGTGTGCTCTGTCAACCTCTACAAAGAGATGGTCAATTGCTTTTTCAAGAGATGTATTCTTATAATAAATAATAGGAATTGTCTCTACCTTAAATCCGTCAACCTTCATATTTTTAATCTTCAAAAGGTCTGTATTTGTAAGGATTGGGTCATTAATCTTTAACTGTTTACAGTTTTCTGCTTTTTCTTCAAGGACATTTCCATCTGTTCCGAGATAAACAGTTGTTGATGTTACGACTTTTTCACGGATTGAATCTATAGGTGGATTTGTTACCTGTGCAAAAAGCTGTTTAAAATAATTAAATAATGGCTGATGTTTATTAGAAAGCACTGCAAGCGGTGTATCAATACCCATCGCACCAATTGACTCTGAACCGTTAAGTGCCATAGGAAGAATAGACGTCTTCAAATCTTCATATGTATATCCGAATGCTTTCTGGAGTCTTGCTCTCTCTTCCTTTGTATGCATTGGCACTTTCTGATTTGGAATCTTTAAATCATGAAGCTGTACAAGGTTGTTATCAAGCCATTCGCCATAAGGCTGCTTTGTTGCATATTTTTCTTTTAACTCATCATCATCTATAAGTTCGCCCTTTACTGTATCAACAAGAAGCATTTTACCAGGTCTTAATCTGTCCTTTACCTTGATTCTGCTCTCAGCAATCGGAAGGACTCCGACTTCTGAAGAAAGAATAAGATAACCGTCATTAGTTACATAATAGCGAGAAGGACGAAGGCCATTACGGTCAAGAACCGCACCCATTATATCACCATCAGAGAAAAGAATTGATGCAGGTCCATCCCATGGTTCCATCATAGTTGCATAATACTGATAAAAATCTTTCTTTTCCTGTGCCATTGCTTTGTTATTGCTCCATGGTTCAGGAATTGTAATCATTACAGCAAGAGGAAGCGGCATGCCATTCATAACAAGGAATTCCAGTGTGTTATCAAGCATAGCTGAATCCGAACCATTGGTATTTACAACAGGTGTAATCTTTGCCATCTCTGATTCAAGATATTCCGAATACATTGTCTCTTCTCTTGAAAGCATTCTGTCGGCATTACCCTTAATTGTATTAATTTCACCATTATGAACAATAAATCTGTTAGGATGAGCACGTTCCCAGCTAGGATTTGTATTAGTAGAGAATCTTGAATGGACAATTGCGATTGCTGATTCATAATCTGCATCCTCCAAATCACCAAAGAACTGACGGAGCTGTCCTACAAGGAACATACCCTTGTATACAATAGTTCTGCTTGAAAGTGAAACTACATATGTATCTTCATTAGTCTGTTCAAAAACACGTCTTGCGACATACAGTTTTCTGTCGAAATCTATTCCCTTAGCCACATCTGCCGGTTTCTTCACAAAAGCCTGCATAATGTAAGGCATACAATCCACTGCTTTCTTACCAAGTATCTGAGGATAAGTAGGCACTTCTCTCCAGCCTAAGAATTCAAGACCTTCTTTTTCAACAATGATTTCAAACATTTTTTTAGCCTGATTTCTCTTCAGTTCATCCTGTGGAAAGAAAAACATACCAACGCCATATTCTCTCTCATCACCAATCTGGATTCCAAGTGGTTTTACCGCTTTCTTGAAAAACTTGTGTGAAATCTGAAGAAGAATACCAACACCATCACCTGTCTTTCCCTCTGCATCTTTTCCGGCTCTGTGTTCCAGATTCTCAACAATACTTAATGCATCTGAAACTGTCTGGTGTGTCTTAATTCCCTTGATGCTTACAACGGCACCGATACCGCAGTTATCATGTTCAAAGCTCGGACTGTACAGTCCCGGCTGTCTGCTCTGTTTTTCCATAAGTCGTTATCATCCTTTCGCAATGGTTTTTTCTTGTCCTATAATATACGCCATTTTTATATGCGTGTAAATATCTTTTTTTAAACATTTATCTGATTATTTGTCATTTCGCTTAATTTTATTATATTATCTGTAATTTTACTTATTTTTCTTAGTATTTATTACAGTTTAGATGTAATTTTATTAGTTTTTCACGAAATCAATTTAAATTTTATTTTTCATAATTTATATTATACATGTATCAATCATTAAATTGTGTCTGAATTGTTCATATCTTTTTTACTGTTTGTTTTGCAAATCGCTTGTTTTTTGTCCGATATTATGTTTGAATCTAAAAAATAAAGGCTGATTCGCAAAATTTTATTTTAAAATTCAGCGAACCAGCCTAAAATTATAAACTAATTTCTATTTTTTCTTAAATTTATAAAGTTATACATATCTAACTTTTCTTCTTTTTTCCTCTGACAATGAAATCCACTGCTTTGGGCATTACATCAAATACTGTCTTTTTAAGCGAACCCCCAAACTCTCCATCAAGAGTCCATGCTATTTCATTTGGAGATTCAAATTCAACATGATTAGTTTTAAATGAACATACCATATCCGACTCATCAAACTTCTGTGTCATAAAAGCATTGACAAGCTGCTGCAGGTCCATAGGATTCTTTATTTCACGTATGAGTGTCACTTCAAACAGACCATCCTGCAAATCAGTAGAACCACCTACAAGAAACTTCATGCCACCGACTGATTTTGTATTACTTACCATTCCATATACAAAGTTTCCTTCAACATTCTTTATATCGCTTTTTACTCTTACATAACATGGCTTTAATGTCATAAACTGCTTAGCAGCTTCAATTATATATGCCTGATGTCCAAGTACATTTTTCAGTTGCTGCGGAGTATTATATGAAACCTCTGTAAATGCCCCGAATGCAGCAACATAATTAAAACTTCTCTGTCCGTCAACCATTCCTATATCGCAGTTGAATGTTCTTCCTTTTACAATCATCTTAGCTGCTTCAATCATATCTTTGGGAATCCCAAGACTTCTGGCAAAATCGTTAGTTGTACCGCTTGGAATATATCCTATAGGAATTCTTTCATCAAGATGCAATACCGCACCGACAGTCTCATTAAGTGTTCCATCGCCACCGCTGCACACTATGACATCATGTGACAAGCCATTTTCTATAATATAATTATATCCATCCATGGCAGCTTTTGTAGGATATACCGTAACATCATATCCGCCTTCTGAAAATATCTGTACTATCTGCATAAGTTTATTCTTTAATTGTGCCTTACCCGAATTGGGATTAAATACAAATAATAACTTCTTCATAAACTCTCCTGTGCTTATTATCATCTATCCCACTTATCACACAAAGCATTTATCTGGTCAGCAAATTTTGCAAGATCCTTATTTGCCCCACCTTCATTGTGGCTTATAACAGTCATAAGTCTCTGTCCGGCTGCAACAAGTCTTGCAAATACGCCCTGATTACGCTTAACAACTGTCCTTCTTGACTTCTTCTGTTCATTACCATGTGAAATCTCAACATTACCGGCAAGATCATAAACAGCTCCGGTGTAAGGTGCAAGTGTATCATATCCGTACGCATCGTGAAGTAATGCCGCAAAACTATCACATACTGAATCTTCACCATGAACTATAAATACCTTCTGTGGCTTCTTTTCAAATGAATTAATCCACTTTACCAGACCTTCCCTGTCTGCGTGTCCGCTTGTTCCAGGAAGCTGTGCAATCTCAGCACTTACCTGTATCGGTTCACCAAAAAGCTTAATTTCTTTGGCTCCCTCAACAATAGCACGGCCTGTTGTTCCGACTGCCTGATATCCCACAAAAAGTATCGTACACTCCGGTCTCCAAAGGTTATGTTTCAGATGATGCCTTACACGTCCGGCCTCGCACATACCTGATGCAGATATAATTACTTTTGGCTTATTATCAAAATTAATCATCTTTGAGGCTTCACTTGTTGTGGCAAACTTCAGCCCTTCAAATACAAGCGGATTAATTCCTGCATCTATAAATTTCATTGCTTCTTCATCAAAACATTCATGTGTATTTTTACCAAATATGTTAGTAGATTCAATTGCCAGCGGACTGTCAAGATATACATCAAATGGTCTGTCAATAAGCTTCTTTTCTTTAATTTCGCGTATAAAATATAAAAGTTCCTGTGTTCTTCCGACTGCAAATGAAGGAATTACAACATTACCTCCACGTTCAAATGTTCTTGTAAACACCTTTACAAGTTCTGCCGCATAATCAGGCGTTCCACCATGGCTTCTGTCGCCATATGTAGATTCCATAACAACATAATCTGCATCTTTTATATATTCCGGGTCTTTTATAATAGGCTTATTAACATTACCTATATCTCCCGAAAATACAATTTTCTTTGAAATGCCATCTTCATCAATCCAGACTTCAATACTTGCTGAACCAAGAAGATGTCCGGCATCTATAAATCTTATTGTAATTCCGTCGCATAAATCAATCTTTTCTGAATATGGACAGCCGACAAACTGTTTCATAACATTAACAGCCGCATCCATATCATACAGCGGCACGAATTCTTTCAACGTACCGTTGGAACGTTTTGCTTTACGGTTACGCCATTCAGCCTCAAATTCCTGAATATGAGCACTGTCTTTAAGCATTATCTCACACAAATCCACAGTTGGTCTTGTTGTGTAAACTTTGCCTCTGAATCCATTTGTATACAAAAGCGGAATCAATCCGGAATGGTCAATATGTGCATGTGTAAGCAATACATAATCAACTTCCGATGCCGGGATTGGCAGTTCCTGATTCTCATAAACATCATTCCCCTGTTCCATACCGCAGTCAACAAGTATATTCACACCACACGCCTGAAGAAAATGACAGCTTCCTGTTACTTCATGGTCAGCACCTAAAAAATTAAGTCTCATAACTATCCCTCTTTTCAGTTTATATTTTTAACGTATATTTATAATACAATTTTATGATAAACAGGGATAATTTTCAACTAAAATTCCTATAAAATTCTTAATCCGTCGAAAAGAATTTTAATGCCTATGAGAATAAGTATAATCCCACCGCATATCTCTGCTTTGGACTTATATTTTTCACCGAAAACACTTCCAATTTTTACACCTGCTGACGAACAGACAAATGTGACACATCCGATAAATATTACAGCATATATTATATTAACCTGAAGAAATGCAAACGTAACGCCTACCGCAAGTGCATCTATACTTGTTGCTATTGCAAGCAGAAACATTGATGCCGGATTCATATTGGCATCTAATCTTTCTTCTTCGCCAAATGCTTCTCTCACCATATTAGCACCGATAATCACAAGAAGAATAAATGCTATCCAATGCGAATATTTAGTTATTTTATCAGCAAAAAAGCTGCCAAGGAAATAACCTATAAGAGGCATAAGTGCCTGAAAACCACCAAACCATGCACCTGCAATGCACATATGCTTAGGCTTTATCTTTCCAAGTGACAACCCCTTACAGACTGAAACAGCAAAAGCATCCATTGACAAACCAACTGCCAGAATAAACAATTCAATTAAACTCATATTAATCTCCATTTCTTTTTGTAATTTTTATATATTTTCCTCGCCGGCATAACAAAAAAGAGACTCCGGACAGCTTTGTATTAAAAGCTATCCACGAGTCTCATCATTTACAGTAATACCGGGTATTAAACCATTATGTCGATATAACTACACAACTTATGTTATGCCGATTACTCCCTCAGGGAATTAATTACGTCTCTAAATAATATCATTAATGATAAAATATATCAAGTAGATTTTCAGATATTTTTATAATATCAAATCATCAAGTTTAATCTTAGGAACATGGTGTACCTGATTCGCATCCCTGTAATATTTTATATCTCCTCCATCCGGAATATCCTCAAGCACAACTTCTTCTTTCGGATATCCAAGTGCGATGCAGTAATCAATCTTCATATCATCCGAAAGACCAATAACACCAGCCAGCTTTGCCCTGTTGACATTGCCAAGAAAACATCCGCCCATTCCTTTTTCAACTGCTGCCAGAAGAATTGTCTGTCCGATAATTCCCTCATCACATTCCGCTTTTGCATTTTTATCTGTAGCCATAATTATGTATGCCGATGGTCTTTCCCCTTTAACAGGTCCTGCCCAATCCTTTAAATATCCTGCCCAGCCAAGACATTCAAATACTTTTTCATTCATTACCTCATCACATACAAGTTTATATCTTACCGGCTGTCTGTTAGCTGCTGACGGCGTATTTCTTCCTGTATCGACAAGTTCTTTAAGTTCATCTTCTGTTATCTTTTTATTTTCATAAAATCTTCTGTATGAACGGTTTTTCTTTGCAAGTTCCTTTATCATATCTGTGTTTCCTTTCCATAAAATTCTTTTACAAACTCACTCATATAAATTGTATCATATGCTCCTGATGTCTCATATGAAGAATGCATTGCAAGCTGTGCAATACCTATATCTGCCGCCTTTACTGACAAATTAGCCATTACAAGATTTCCAAGTGTGGAACCTCCGGCAACATCTGAATTATTATAATATGTCTGATATGGAATATCTGCTTTCTTACAAATCTGTTTTACAAATGCACCTGTGAATGCATCTGTTGTATATTTCTGTCCACCGTGATACTTAATTACAACTCCACCATTCATATCCGGTCTGTGGATAACATCCGCTTTTTCAGAATAATTTGGATGCATGGCATGTGCATTATCTGCACTTAGCATAAAACTTTTTGAAAGCATACGGTTAAATCCGCTTCCTGTAATATCTTTAACTGATGCGAGTTCTCTTAAAACGACAGGCAGAAAATCAGAGCTTGCCCCCTGTCTTGAAAGACTTCCTACTTCTTCATTATCAAAGGCAGCATATACTTTTATATACTCATCGCTTTCCTGTTTATCCTGATATTCGGTCTGTACAAAGCCTGTCATAGTGCTGTAAACACATTGAAGGTCATCTATTCTCGGTGCTGATATCAAAGAGGCATTCTCACCCATAATACAACCTTCCTGAGTATTATACAGATATAAATCCGTTCCTAGAATGTCACTCTGCTTTATTCCAAACTCTTTTCGTATCAGTTCATATAAACCTTTGTCTGCTGCAACCGGCTGCATTTCTTTCTGCACAGATATACCCGTCTTTGAAGCATCATTTCCTCTTGTCATGTGTATTGCCAGTGACGGAATTATAAAAGACGGCTCAGATATATTGACAAGTATACTGTCCAATATGCCATCAACGTCACATACTATTCTTCCGGCAGCACCAAGAGGTCTGTCAAACCATGACTGTGTAATCATTCCACCATATTTTTCCACATCAAGTTTTAAACATGTATCACTATTTCCGTATTCACCATTATCTTTGAATTTAAACATCGGTGAGTCAGTGTGTGAACATACAATTTTAAATCCTTTCGGGCTTTTGCATGCCGGTACACGGAAAGCAATAATTGATGAGTCATTTCTTATAACATACCCCTTATATTCTCCATCATGGCTTCCAAATGCATCATCCTTGTTCCAGAAGCCGTATTCCCACTCTTCTTTCTGGACAAAACCTGCTTCATCAAATATTTTCTTCAATGTATTTACTGTCTGGTATGATGTTGGACATTCTTTTATAAATCCAAGAAATTTTCTATTTTCTTCAAATGACTGCTCTTTCGTTATCTTCATATATATTTTCCTTTACAACCTTAAAAGCATATCTCCGTCTTTTATCCATTTCATCTTTCTCATCCACTCTGAAACAGCAAGTGTTATAAGTGCAGGAAGGACGAAATGCATAAGTATGATTTCTATTGCAGCAACAGGAACTGACATTGTCTGTGTCATTGACTGCCATGCCATAATCTGTCCCACAAATCCGGCTGAACCCATACCAGAACCTGTCGGAGTGCTTGTCATTCTAAGAATTGCACTTGATACAGGTCCAAGTATCGCACTTGACACGATTGGCGGTATCCAGATAAGCGGTTTTTTTACAATATTAGGAACCTGAAGCATTGATGTTCCGATTCCCTGTGCAATAAGACCACCCATTTTATTTTCCCTGTAACTTGCAACCGCAAATCCAACCATCTGACAACAGCATCCAACCGTCGCTGCTCCGGCGGCAACACCTGTTATTCCCATGGAAACGCCTATTGCCGCTGAACTTATAGGAAGAGTAAGAATCATTCCCATAAGAACCGATATAAGTATTCCGCCAATTACCGGATGCTGTTCGACATTAATATTAACAAGATTACCGAGCCACATCATAAATGCTGATATCGGTGGTCCGATTACATATCCAACTGCTGCTCCCGATGCTATACACGCAAATGGTGTCACAATAATGTCAACTTTTGTTTTTCCCGATACAAGTCTTCCAATTTCAATCGCAACATATGCCGCAACAAATGCACCAAGTGGCTCGCCAGGCTTTCCAAGTGCAAATGCAGACATTGAATTTACTGTCGGAAATGCTCCTATCATGCCGGAAACAGCAGCTGCTATCGTAACAAGAGGACTTGAGCCAAGCTTAACTGCAACTCCAACGCCGATGCCGGCACCTGTAAGTGTTTTGGCAACATTGGCAGTACCATTGACATAGCTTCCTATGTCACCACCAATAAACGTTCCGATTTGTGCGATTATCGTTCCAATAATCAATGTTGAAAACAATCCAAGTGCCATTCCACCAAGACCGTCAATGAATATTCTGTTCAAAATTTTCTTTATTTTTTCCATTTTTCTCCTCACATATCCCATCGGCAGACCTGTAAATATTTGCCTGATTATCTTACTTTATATCTAATCTGACATCAGAAAATGTCACATCTGCATTTCTTGCCGCAAACATACAAAGATATACATTTTCAGGGTCTAACGCGGTAAGTTTGAAATCAAATCCACCTGTAATTGTTGTCTCATCTCCAAATGTACACGCATATCCGTCAGATGTACTTTCTATCGACACTTTTACTGTCTCACCCGGTTTATAACCTCTTGTACATGTGCCTCCATATACAAGTTTTCCGCTCTTTCTTGCAAAACAATTCACAGGTGCATTTTCGTGCGTTAAAAGAAGAGGTGCAGCTGCAACATAATCTCCCAATATATCAGGTGTTACTTTGTCAATATACATGTCATCTCTTACCATAAGTCCAAACGATACCTGGTCATTCAGGAAATAATTGTTTATTTTCATTGAAGCTGAAAATATAAAATCATCTTTTACAGGTACTTTTGTATAGTATACTGCTATACCATCAGATACAGCTGATATTTTTCCCGCATTTCCACAGACTGCAATATGGAAACTGTTATCAGAAAGAGCTTCCAGCGTAAATATGTCTTTTGTCGGCATATCCATAATATCTCCAAATACTGATGGTTTCCATATTCCTGATTTTTCCCATATTTTACTGTCACTAAGGTTTGAATCAAAAACAGTAGGTTTATAAGTTTCAGATGGTTTAAAATACTTTTTCTTTGAAGGCATCGGAGCATCATTTTCAAGTCCTGTAATATGGTTTGAAAGCCCCTCAACACCGATATTTTTTATCTCTGAAAGGCAAAGATATGCATTAACTCTTGCTCCCCACACATTTGTATGTGTGTTATCAACACTTATTGCCTTATCTGACGGCCATGCGTGAAGATATAGTGTTTCATCTGCACCAAGTCTGTCATACATTTCTTTTGTCATCATAGTCATATCGACAAGTGCAATGTTAAGCTGCCTTGCAAGGTCCCTTATCGCTTTCGGGTAATCTCCACCCTTATATTCACCTACAGGTGCAGTTACATGAAGCATCTGTCCGTTCCATTTTCCATCAGGGCTTCTTCTTACTATCGGAGTGCAGAGAATCGGTGTGCAGCCTGCCTCCTGAGCCTTTTTGATATAATTATTATAAAGCGAAAAAGCAAATGTTCCCTGTGTAAGATAATCACCCTCACCCTGTGTGTATCTGTCATTTTCAGTCTTTTCATCATTATGTCCGAATCCTATAATCAGATAATCATCTTTTTTCATTCCTGAAAGTAATGTCTGATATTCAGGTTCTGTTGTATAACTCTTGCTGCTTCTTCCTGAAAGTGCAATATTTTTAACTATAATTTCATCATCAAGATATTCCTGAAGCTTTGTACCGTAACCATATCTTGGCAGATAATACTTATCCTCAAAGCTGCTAAGTGTCGAATCTCCGACAACCCATAAATTTTTACTCATAGATATCACCTCTATATTTTTTCAAAAGGCGAAACACTTTTTAATGTTCCGCCTTTCATAAAATAATTATTTTACTGAATATACAATGCTTGTTACTGCGTTATCCTTTATTGCAAAACTAAGAACCATATTTCCGGATTCATACTTAATCTGTCCGTTTTCTTCCTTATATGAAGAACCATAAGCAGATGTTACTTTATCCTTTGAATCACCAATCTTGATTCCTTCTTTTGTCTTTACTGTATCATCCATAAATGTTACTGAATATACAACATCTACGCCATTTTTCTGATATCCCTGAAGTGTAAAGCTGTCATAATACCAAAACTTGTCCATTCCATCAAATGCACAGCTCTTAGCTTCATAATAACCACCCTTTGGATCGCCAAGCTTTGATGTAATATCTTCAATTTTTTCATCTATTGCAATATTAACACCATTTGTAGTGAACACATAACCTGTGGATGTATTCTGGCTCTGCTGCTGTGTTGTGCTGCCATTGTCTGTTCCTTTAGAACCGCCGCAGGCTGTAAGACCTACGCATAAAATCATTAATCCTGCTGCTATTAAACTTCTCTTTCTCATTGTGAACCTCCATTTAAGCTGTTATTCCATGCTTCCTGTTTTTTTGTCTTGAGACTGTTGTAATCCGATACAATTTTGTTCCACTGTGATGCAGTTTCGCTCTCGCCTCTGTGATCAGTAAGCCTGTATTGGTCTTTTAAAATATTTCCAAGATAAACCGCTGTCTTTTCCGCTCCGTCAACATTGAGATGCTGACCGTAGTCGAATGTATCCGTTGTATAATCCAGTCCTATTTCATCTGCCTTATCGACCATGTTTAAGTATAACAGATTATTTTCATTTGCATAGTCCTGAATCTGACTTTCCCATTCATCATACCAGTGTGGGAAAATACTCGGTGCTTTTATAAGAACAAGTTTTATACCCTTTTCATTGCATAAATCTTTAATCTTATCAAGATATTCGTAATTTCTGTCTGAAAATGTATAATTGGCAAGCGGCGAAACCTTCGGAACTGTAGTCACCGGACGTACACCAACCTGCATAAGATAACCGTTGCTTGTGACTTTAGGTTTGTTAAACATATATTTTATATCATCAGATGACAATTCACTCCATCTTGAATGATAACGCAAAAGCGGAAAAATGTAACTCCCCATCGTCTCTTTTTCTGTCATTGATTCTTTTATTGAATTCCACTTTGACTTTGACCAACGCATTCCATCAAGCGTCATTCTGTTATATGCTTCGCTCTTCGCATCAGCTTCAGACATCGCAAGCATACTGAGAACAACGACCTTTGGTGTCTCATGTTTTAATGTATCTTCAAGCAGGTAATATGACTGCCATATAAGCTGCTCAGAGCTTCCTCTTATGTAACTTGTAATTCCATACTCTTCCCACATCTTGACTGTTGAAATATTTTCATACACTTCACAGTCACCAAGAATAAGCACATCATTATTTTTTTCACTCTTATAATATTCTGCTATCATAGAGCCTTCAGGTATATCATTAACATACTTCGGTGTAAGAAGCAGTGTCAGAAGATAAAGGCATACAACCGGTATCAGGACGACTGCTATTACACGTATAATTTTCTTTCCCATAAATACGTCCTCCTAAAACTGATTATAAATAAACTGACTTGATTCATATCCTATTCCATACACACCAAACACCGCTATTCCAAGGAATAACGCAAGGAATATAGTAAATCTTAATGCAAAGCTTTTCTTTGAAAGACGTTCTCTTACAGATTCTTCACGTCCTGCAAAGCTTACAATATACATAATTATAACACCTGCAAGTAAAAGAATATAATCCGGCAAAGAAAGTCCTATATTAAACATTCCACTGCCAAAAACACTTGCGTAATTAGCTGTTGTAAACATTGATATAAACTGTCTGAACGCATCTGCTATATTCCTGTGATAATCAAGCATCTGGAGCACACAGACAATAGCTGTTGTTCTTATAATCTCAAATACTTTATATGCTGTATGCTTTTTAAGATGAAGCTTTCCGTCAACTTTTGCATATACAGGTTCAAGTTCCTGTGATGCAAGCATTATTATGCCGTTTAAAAGACCCCATACAATAAAGTTCCAGCTTGCACCATGCCACATACCTGTAACAAACCATACAACTATTGTTGCTGTATATATAGGAAATCTCTGTCCTATTCCTGTTGAAACATGCTTTTTAAGCCACTTTGAAGCTTTGTTCATCTTCTTTGACATGGAAATCGGATAGAATACATAATCCTTAAACCATGCACAAAGTGTAATATGCCATCTTCTCCAATATTCTGCAAGACTCTTTGAGAAAAATGGCTGTCTGAAGTTCTCCGGAAGTCTTATTCCAAAAAGTTCAGCGATACCTATTGTTATATCAATACCACCTGTAAAATCCGCATAAAGCTCAACAGCATATATTAACATTCCAAGAAATGCATATGCTCCTGTATATTTTGAAAAATCACTTGTAATTGTCGCAAGACCGATTGCAGCCCTGTCCGCAATTACCATTTTCTTGAAGTAACCCCAGATGATTCTCTGGATTCCCGACTCAAATCTCTCCCACGAAAATGAGTGTTCCTCAAACAACGTCTCTTTTAAATCTTTCCAGCGGCTGATAGGTCCCTGCATAAGCTGCGGGAAGAATGAAACAAATAAAGCAAATTTAAAAATATTGTTTTCTGCTTCTGTAACGCCTCTGTATACATCAATTATATATCCCATTGACTGAAATGTGTAAAATGAGATACCCATCGGCAATATGAAATTAACCGGCTTTAATGATGTAAAACTGATAAAAAGATTAGTATACTTTAATACCGCAAGAATTCCAAAGTTAAAAAGTATACATAAAACCATCCACATTCTCTGGTTCTTTTTTGTTTTTGCCTTATAAGCCTTCTTCTGCTCTTTTGTCATAAGGTCTTTTAATTTTTCCATCGCAAGCTTCTGTCTGTCAGAAGCCTTTTCTATCATTCGTGAGCAAAAATATGTTGAAATAATTGTGGCAATCATAAATATCGCACCACGCACTCCTGCCTGAAGATAAAAACAGACATTCGCACACAGAAGCATTATCCACTGCCACTTTTTAGGCACAATGTAATACATGAGGAGTACTGCAGCCACAAATATCACAAAACTAACAGATGTAAATAACATATATTCTCCATTCCTATCATTTTCTTTTTAATGTGCACATATTAATAAGTATACGGCGTCGTAGGTGTCGCCGGATATTTTGATACTGTACGTACATAATTATAATTGCCTTGATCAAGATATGCCTGAATCTCTGCATCTGTCTTCATAAAGCATGAAAATCCCGAACGCATTCTTGTAGAATCAAAATGATACCAGCCTGTACCGGCATCAACTAAAAGCCATGCATGATCACCTGTAGGTGAATTTTCATTTTCAAGCCACATTGTCTTAACACCTAATGCTTCAAGAAGTGCTTTGTCTACTGATGTGTAAGTAAAGCAGTCGCCTCCTGTATAATCAGACTTTTTAAGTTCTGTAAGTGCAAGCAATGCTTCATTTTCCCAGTTAGAACCGTCATAGGGTGTTCCTGTATAACCGATTTTGTTATGTGCATAATCAAATATAGCTCTTAACTTCTGTCCTGTAGACATGGAAGATGTGGTAATATTTCCAAGTATTTCCTCTGCAAGTGCCTGATATGTGCCAGCAACGGGTGCCGGCTTTTCTATTGTAATATTTGCAGTCTTAGTTGCAACATTGCCTGCCGCATCAACCGCCTTATATGTTACTTCGTATGTTCCCGGAGTATCTGTGTCAACCGCTGACTTGTCAACTTCTACATCTACTTCACCGTCAACATCATCTGTTGCTGTAATACCCGAAAGATATGCTATCTTATCTCCGAGGGTGAATGTTTTATCTGCAGTTCCACTTATAACAGGAGCTGTCAAATCACGTTTATCTTCTTTTTTACTATCCTTTTTTGTCTCTGTCTTCTGTGTTCCTGCATTATTTGCCGAATCAGAATTAGCATTGACTGTCTTATGAAGACTAATTCCTATTGCAACTGCTATCACAATAAGCAGTACAAGAAGCAAAGCACCTCCGCATACAAATGAATATATATGCTTTGATATATATTTTTTCACTTTTTTAATCTGAACATCACGTCTGCGTTTTACTTTAACGCCTTTTCTATTTGCCATATTTTAGCCTTCTTTCGCAAAGTATAATTTATAAATTTAATTGCATTTTCCGTTAAATTATAAAGCAAATACTTTACATTTTCAACTCTTTTAAGGCATTTTTAACATTAGTATTTAATTTAGTCCAATGCTGTATCAGGACAGCATGAACATCCTATCCCGAGTCCGCCATATCCAATGTGGCATGCAACTCCCATTGATAAATCATCACATCTTACATCCATTCCCGGAAATTCTTCACGAATCTGTGCCTCCCACTCTTTTGTAACTTCCGGCGATGCACTTGATGCTGCAAGAAGATTGACTTTACCTGCTTTATACCATTTTTCAAACTTTGTATTCAAGTCATTTTTCATTGCTTCTATCATGACTTTTCTTGCCTTATTAAAACCTCTGCACTTCTGATACACATCAAGCGTACTTACATCAAATTTCAGGACAGGCTTAATATTCAGAACTGTGCCAAGTGCCGCTGAAGCAGCTGATATTCTTCCACCGCGTTTAAGATTTTCCAGCGTTTCAACACCGACATATATGACCATATCTGACCTTGATGATTCCAGCATCTTTTTTATCCATGGTGCTACATATCCCTTTTCTATAAGCTCAAGTGCATCAAGAACAGAGCGGCGAAGCGGTGCTGAAACCCTGCCATTATCTACTACAAACACCTTGTTCTCATATTTTTCGTCTGAAGCAAGCATTGATGCTGTCGAACACGAACCGCTGAGTCCGCTGCTTATCGGTATGTAAATAATCTGCTCAAATTCCATCAATGCCTCATCCCAGAACTTCATCACTTCAAGCGGTGACGGCTGCGATGTACTCACCTTTGCTCCATTTTTCAGTTTTTCAAGAAATTCTTCCCTTGTGAATGTCACCCCCTCATAACAACACCGGTTATCCACATAAAAAGGCATTGGAAGCACTTTTACTCCCAATTGCTCAGCTTCTTCCGGTGATATTCCGCTATGACTGTCTGTAACTACTCCTATTGGTTTCATAAAATATTCTCCATTTTCATAAACTATTATTGCGGCAGCCAGCCAAAGCTCATTCATTGGTTCGGGACTGCCGCTTAAACAATAAAGTTAATTATATCAAATATTTTGAAAATCTCAATATTTTTATAGGGTAATTAATAAATTTTTAATAGAACTTATTATTCCATTCCTATATCTCTTTATAAGAGCATGCAAATTTCTGTTTTGCCTGTTCTACCTTCTTGCTCTCCGCCTCTGGAGTAGGATATAAACCTTTATCATGCATAATCTTAAAAACATCATCCTGAATTTCATGCTCCTGCTCTAATATCTTTAACATTACGTTTCTTACATTTTCATGCACACATTCATTAGAAAATGTGTTGTAATTACCTGTCGCTGTTTTTACTGATGTAAGTGCATCATCAAGAGCTTCTTTTTCGCCGTAAACTGTCTCCATGTCAAATTACCTCCTTTTTATTAAAGTTGATTGTAAAGCATATTGAAATGTCCCTGATGCTTATCGGAAATTTCTTTAAAACAATTTTTTACTTTGTCATCTTCCGCGTGCTCTGCAAGCATTTTAAATTTTTTTACAAGAAGTTCTTCTTCTTTAAGGCAATCATTTATTGCCGAAAGTTCTTTTTCTGATAACTCTGCCATATATGCCTCCCCAATAATTTATTATCACGAACAATTACAGTATTGTTCCAAAATAAAATTTTTATACTTAATTTTTAATTTGCATATTTACAAACATATGTTCGTATGATATTATTATATCAAACAAATGTTCGTTTTATTTTTATTTTACCGGAGGCAGCATGATGATTATTCAATATGATATGGATTTGACAGAAAAGTTAAGAATTCTCGGAGACGCCGCAAAGTTTGATGTATCATGCAGTTCAAGCGGCGTTGACCGTAAGAATAACGGCAAAGGAATAGGCAATTCCAAAGCATGCGGCATATGTCACAGTTTTGCTGCTGATGGACGTTGTATCTCTCTTTTGAAGATCCTTTTTACTAATGAGTGTATTTTTAACTGCCGCTATTGTATCAACCGCTCTGATAACGATACTGTACGCACCAGTTTTACGCCTGAGGAAGTATGCACTCTCACAATGCAGTTTTACCGCCGCAACTATATCGAAGGTCTTTTTTTAAGTTCCGGCATAACGCACAATCCCAACTATACTATGAGCCAGCTTGTAGAGACTGTTTATCTTTTACGCGAGAAGTACCATTTTGGCGGATATATACACCTGAAGGCCATACCGGGTGCAGCGGCTGACCTTATTGAAGCTGCTGGTATGTATGCTGACAGAATGAGTGTTAATCTTGAGCTTCCGACTGCTGACGGACTTGCCTTACTTGCACCGCACAAGAGCCGCAAAACTATTCTCACTCCTATGCGTCAGATTCAGAATGGCATATATAAGAGCCGTGAGCTTCCTCTTATTGATAATAAGACTGCCTCTCTTCCCGGCAGCACTACCGATAACACCCCTGATAATTCTGACAGTAATTTTTATAATAACCACATAAGCACAGCAGACCGTTTTCATGCTCCAGGCATCATATCAGGCAGCAGCACACACAATCTTTCTACAGTCCGACCGGTAAACAATTCATTTGTTCCCGCCGGACAAAGCACACAGATGATTATAGGTGCAACACCTGAGAGCGATTATCATATAGTCACTATAGCAGAAGCATTATATAAACAATATGATTTAAAGCGTGTATATTACTCTGCCTTTGTCAATGTCAATAATGATGACACTCTTCCAATCCAGAATGATTCGTCAGACGTTCCGCTGCTTCGCGAACACCGCCTCTATCAGGCTGACTGGCTTATGCGTTTTTATGGGTTTAAGTCAGCTGAACTTTTAAGCCCCGAAAAGCCTAATTTTAATATTTTCATTGACCCTAAGTGTGACTGGGCAATACGGCATCTGGAACATTTTCCTGTCGAGATCAACCGTGCCGATTACTATACACTTCTGCGTGTTCCCGGTATCGGCGTCAATTCCGCAAGACGTATTGTGCGTGCAAGACGCAGTGCAAAGCTTGATTTTAACGATTTGAAAAAAATCGGTGTTGTGCTTAAACGTGCCATATATTTTATAACTTGTCAAGGACACATGATGTATACAAATATGCATATTGAGCAGAACTTTATCACCAACAATCTTATAAGTTCTGAACAACGTAAGAATTATGAGATAAGCAGCCATGATACTTACAGACAGATGTCTTTATTTGATGATTATAATATAAAAAGCGGGGTTTAATCTTATGAATAATACAGATATTACCAATAAAACTATTTATCTTTGTGATGACACTATAGAAGGCATTTTCACTGCAATTTACAAGGCATGGGATAATAACCCAAAAACAACAGATGTAAGAATCCGCAGCAGCTCATCTTCATTATCTTTTTTTGAAAGCTATGTAGATACAGACACTGACTATGAACTTGCATTAAAAGTACATAATACTATAATCAGAAAGCTGTCTTGGGATATTTATTTTTATATATACAGAACCGCACTCTCATATGAAGAAGAACGTGCCTCATATATATACTCATTTTTAAAAAAGGCTTTTAAAACGGGGCCGGCTATTATAAATATGCTCCACGATGATGATGTACTAAAGATATTTAATATTGATAAACAGGTCGGACGTGAGTCACATAGCTTTTTGGAATTTGTACGATTTGAAGAACTTGCCAACAGTGTACTTGTAAGCCGCATAGAACCAAAGAGTAATATAATCCCTCTTATAAGTGAGCACTTTGCTGACAGATTACACTGTGAAAACTGGATAATACTTGATACCGGACGAAACTTCGCTGCCATACATGAAGCTTCAAAGCCTGTGTTTTTTTCTTATCTCACAGAAAGTGAACTTGCAAATTTTTCTGTATTATCAGACACAGAAAAAGGCTTCCAGAATCTTTGGAAAACATTTTTTGACACTATAGCTATAAAAGAGCGATGCAATCCAAAACTTCAACAGAGTAACATGCCGCTTCGCTACAGAAAATATATGAAAGCAGAAAACAAGGGGGGACATGTATAAACACATGTCCCCGATTATTCTCACAAACAGCCTGCTACAGTCTGTTTAATCTGATTTTACTTGTAGCCGCGTGCACCTTTTAATCGTGCCATAGCTCTTGATAACGATGCCTGCGAAATATGATATTCCATTATGCTTTGCTTTGTTCTAAGCTGTTCCTTAGCTCTTTCCAACGCTGCTTCGGCACGGAATTTATCAATTTCTTCCGGCTTTTCTGCCGAATATACCAAAACATCGACTTTGTTATGGTCAACCTCAACAAGTCCATCTGAAACAATAGCATTCATCCATGTTCCGTCAGGAAGCTTAAATTTGATTTCACCAATTTCAACTGTAGATGTCATCTGCTCATGATTTGCCATGATTGCCATCTGACCATCATAAGCAGGATATATAAGTATCTCACATTCTCCGTCATAAAAAACCTTATTGCAGGCTACTATTTTCAATGAAAAAGTGCTCATACATGACACCTCTCTTAATTCTTAGCCATCTGTTCAGCTTTTGCCTTAACGTCATCAATATTACCTACGTTAAAGAATGCTGCCTCAGGATAGTCATCCATCTCACCATCAAGAATAGCTTTGAATCCTTCAATTGTCTCTTTAACAGGAACGAAACGTCCCGGAGTACCTGTGAAGTTTTCTGCTACAAAGAATGGCTGAGAAAGGAATCTCTGAACCTTTCTTGCTCTGTATACAGTAAGCTTATCTTCATCTGAAAGCTCTTCCATACCAAGAATTGCAATAATATCCTGAAGTTCTCTATACTTCTGTAATATCTCCTGAACACGTCTTGCAACATTGTAATGTTCTTCACCGACAACATCAGCTTCAAGAATTCTTGATGATGATTCAAGTGGATCAACAGCAGGATAAATACCCTGTTCTACAATCTTTCTTGAAAGAACTGTTGTTGCATCAAGATGTGCAAATGTTGTTGCAGGAGCCGGGTCAGTAAGGTCATCGGCAGGTACATAGACAGCCTGTACTGATGTAACAGAACCATCCTTTGTAGAAGCGATTCTCTCCTGAAGTTCACCTACATCATTAGCAAGTGTAGGCTGATAACCAACGGCTGAAGGCATACGTCCGAGAAGTGCTGAAACTTCCGAACCAGCCTGAACAAAACGGAAGATGTTATCAATAAACAAAAGCACATCCTGCTTCTTAACATCTCTGAAGTATTCAGCCATTGTAAGACCTGTCTCTGCAACTCTCATACGAGCTCCAGGTGGTTCATTCATCTGACCAAACACTAACGCTGTTTTATCAAGAACTCCTGACTCTTTCATTTCTGTCCAGAGGTCATTACCCTCTCTTGAACGTTCACCAACACCGGTAAATATAGAATATCCACCTCTCTCAGTTGCTATATTATGAATAAGCTCCTGAATAAGAACTGTCTTACCAACACCGGCACCGCCGAACAAACCAATCTTACCACCTTTTGCATAAGGGGCAAGCAAATCGATAACTTTAATACCTGTCTCAAGCATCTCTACTACCGGACTCTGGTCCTCAAATGTAGGTGGTTCTCTGTGGATTGACCAATGTGTCTCATTTTCGAGACTCTCACCACCATCAATAGTATCACCGAGAACATTAAAAAGTCTTCCAAGTGTTTTCTCACCTACAGGGACTTCAATTGCAGAACCAGTAGCTACTACCTTCATATCACGGCAAAGACCTTCACTGGCTGCAAGCATAATACAGCGGACAGTATTATGTCCTATATGCTGTGATACCTCCATAACGCACTTTTTACCATTGTTAATAACATAAAGTGCATCCTTGATAGACGGAAGATTGTTATCACTAAACTCTACGTCAACTACAGGTCCTGAAACCTGTACAATCTTACCTATATTTTCCATAGTTGTAAGTCTCACCTCACTTGCTTCTTCTTTTTCTTTTTCAAAGCCTTGGCACCACCAATTACCTCAGTGATTTCCTGTGTAATTGCAGCCTGTCTTACTCTGTTATACTCAACCGATAATTCTTTTAACATTTCCTCGGCATTGTTTGTGGCGGACTGCATCGCCATCATTCGGGCATTCTCCTCACTGGCTGAAGCCTCAACTAAAGCACCATACATAAATCCTGTAACATAGTTATATACCAGTTTTTTAAGGACTTTTTTAGGTGATGGATATATAAAGAAATCGCCATCATTTTCATAAGTTCCTTTTTTATAATCATCGCTGTCATCTTCTGATGATTTACCATCTGGATTTTCATTACTGTTATAACTGTTACCACGTTTCTTCATTGCACTATCAAGCATTTCCTGCTTAATAAACTGGTGAGATTTTAACGGAAGAAGCTGTTGTATTTCAACTTCCTCGCTGATGCTGCTCACCATTTTTGTATAGATAACGTATACCTCATCAAATACTTCTTCTTTATAAAGCTCAACAATAAGTTCAGATATAACTCTCGCACGATGAACTGACGGATTAGTTGCCGTATACCGGAAATCGGCATCCACAGGATAACCCTGTCCTGCAAAATACTGTCTTCCCAATTCACCGACAACATATAATTTATATTCATCCGACTCATCACACAATCTCTGTGCTTCTTTTATAACATTATGGTTATAAGCACCTGCCATACCCTTATCGCCTGTAAGCACTATAAATGCCTTTTTCTTGACAACTTCATGCTGGTCTTTGCTTCTGTTATCAAAGTATATATGTTCCATATCCGGAAAGTGATAAAGTATACTTGAAATCTGTTCCTGCAAACCGAAGAAATACGGTTCTGTATCTTCAAGCTGCTGTTTTGCTTTTCTAAGCTTCATTGAAGACATCATATACATTGCTCTTGTGATTTTCATTGTGTCCTGAATGCTTCTTATTCTGTTTTGAATTTCCTTTGCACTAGCCATAACACATCACTCCGTATTACTCTGTCATTGTTTCACTTTCCACACTCTTAGGCATTTTTACAGCCTTGAAGTTCTCTGCAGCTTTTACAATAGAATCTTTGATATCATCTGATAATGACTTTGTTGTCTCAAGCTGATTAATAATATCAGTGTGATTCATATTGAAATCTGCAAGCATTTCTTTCTGGAAAGGCTTAACCTGTGCTGCTTCCAAATCACTGAATACGTGTGCATTTGCTGCAACAAGAGTTATAACCTGTTCTGCCATGCTCATTGGATGTCCGAGCGGCTGTTTTAATAATTCCATTAAAGCTTTGCCGTGAGCAAGCTGTTTCTTTGTACTTTCATCAAGGTCAGAAGAGAACTGTGTAAATACTTCCATCTCTCTGTACTGTGCCAAATCGATACGGATACTTCCGGCAGCTTTCTTCATAGCCTTAGTCTGTGCAGCACCACCAACACGTGATACTGAAAGACCTACATTAACGGCTGGTCTCTGACCTGCAAAGAAAAGCTCACTTTCAAGGAATATCTGTCCATCTGTAATAGAAATTACGTTAGTAGGAATATATGCTGATACATCTCCTGCCTGTGTCTCTATTATAGGAAGTGCTGTGATTGAGCCGCCGCCTGCTTCCGGTGTAAGACGACTTGAACGCTCAAGAAGTCTTGAATGAAGATAGAATACATCACCAGGGTAAGCCTCACGTCCCGGAGAACGTTCAAGCAATAATGAAATTGCACGATATGCAACCGCATGCTTTGAAAGGTCATCATATACAATTAATACATCTTTACCCTGATACATAAAATACTCTGCAAGTGCTGTACCTGAATATGGTGCAATATACTGAAGCGGAGCCGGGTCTGATGCTGTAGCTGATACAATAATTGTATAGGACATTGCATCATTTTTCTTTAATGTATTAACAAGCTTTGCTATTGTAGATGCTTTCTGTCCGATTGCAACATAAATACAAACAACATCTTTACCTTTCTGGTTAAGAATTGTATCCATCGCAATAGAGGTCTTACCTGTCTGACGGTCACCGATAATTAACTCTCTCTGTCCACGTCCGATTGGGAACATTGAATCAATTGAAAGAATACCTGTTTCCATTGGTACAGTAACTGACTTTCTGTCAACAATACTCGGTGCCGGAAACTCTATCGGTCTGAAACCTACAGATTCGATATCACCCTGTCCGTCAAGTGGTGCACCGAGTGCATCAATAATTCTTCCCTCGAAGGCTTCGCCTACAGGAATACCTGCCATCTTACCTGTACGTATAACTCTTGTTCCCTCTTTGATGTCTGTATCACGTCCAAAAAGGATAACACCGATTTCATCTCTTCTTACATCCTGTACCATTCCTTTTACGCCGCAGTCAAATATAACAATTTCGCCGTAAAATGCATGATCAATACCATCAACATTGGCAATACCATCACCAACCCAGTTTACAACACCAATTTCCTTGTCTTTTGCTTCAAGTTCAAAATCATCAATAGAACTTTTAAGTATAGAAACGATGCTTTCTTCACTAAATGTAGTATTTCTTGAAGAATTAACAGCCTTTGCTATTCTGTTCTCAAGCTGCTCAATTCTTCCTTTTTCACTCCAATCGAACTCTCTTGTTCCGACACGCAGTACGAAACCACTCTTAATAGACTTATCTTCTTTTAATGTAAGTTCCATATCAGGATTGTGGAATTCTTTTGCAAGAAATGCCTTAATACCTTCTAACTGCTCATCTGTTGGAGCTGTAACATAGATTAACTGTGCCTGATTTTCTTTTGCTTCAGGCTTTCTTCCAAGTTCATCATAAGCTGTGCATATTTCATCAAACAGCCCGAAATCCATGTTATCACATAATATCTTTAAAAAATCTCTGATTTCCTTAGGAAATACTCTGTCAATAATCAGGTGTTTTTTCTCAATAGATACTGTTGGATCTTCAAATTCCGAACGTACCTGCGGCACAGCCTCGAGAACATCTTTTACCTGCTGCAGTAATTCCTTAGGAGTTTCTGTTTTGCGTAAACTTGTCGCATAATCAATCGCTGCCTGTGTCACTGTTTATCACCTGCTTTATCTAAAAATTCATTATAAAGAGAACTGTCAACGTCAGCTCCACTGTTCTTTCCAACAACCTTTACCGCTGCATCAACTACCATATCCGCAATCTCTTTCTCAGCTTTCTTTAATATCTGAGTCTTCTGATTCTCAGCCTCAACAGCCGCATCTTCTTTAATCTGCTTAGCCTTGCTCTCTGCATCACCAACAATTCTCTGGTATTCAGCATCAGCTTTTTTCATTGTCTCCTGCATAGCCTTGCTCTTTTCTTCTTCAACGCTTGCAATTGACTTTGCATACTGAGCCTTTAATCCATCAGCTTCTGCCTGTTTTGCAGCAGCTTCATCAAACTGCTTGTCAGCTTCTGCCTGTCTTGCAGCTATAATCTTCTGAACCGGCTTGAACAAAAATATCTTCATCAAAACGAAAAGCAGTAAAAGATTGATTACGGTAAATAATAAATTCCAATCTAAACGGAGCATTTTACCAACCTGCCTTTCAAATTACTGTAACATAATAATAATCATCAATGCGATAACGAAACCATAAATAGCAGTTGCCTCTGCAAGAGCACAACCAAGAATCAATGTCTTACTAATCTTACCTTCTGCCTCCGGCTGTCTTGCAACTGCCTCTGATGCCTTACCTGTTGCAATACCGATACCGATACCAGCACCGAGACCGCCTAAAACTGCAATACCTGCACCAATTGCTATTAATGTATTCATAATAATTTCCTCCATTCATTCAAATGCATCACTTATCTGTAACCGATGCAAAAATTTGTTTTGTTTAAAATCATTAATTAAATTGTTTTGCTTTATTCAATTGCTTCTTTAATATAAAGCGAAGTCAGGAATACGAAAACATATGCCTGAAGCAAACCGTCAAATATATCAAAGTAGAGGCAGAATGCTGCCGGAACCACGATAGGAACAACGATTTTTAAAAGTTCCATGATAACGTAAGAACCTAATACGTTACCAAAAAGTCGCATACAAAGCGATAATGGTCTTGTAAAGACCTCAAGAATATTAATTGGTGTTACGATTGCTATCGGTTCTGTAAACTTATGTAACCACTTCTTAACACCTCTCTGATATATTCCTGCACCTTCAACTAAGACGATACTCATAATTGCCAATGCTGCTGTTACATTCAAGTCCTTAGTTGGGGATTTGAAACCGAAAAGACCAATAATATTGGCTAATCCGATATAAACAAGCACAGTTGTAAGATACGGTACATATCTCTTGCCCTCAGGACCTGTCATGTCCTCAACCATACCTGTCAGCTTGGTAACAATTGTCTCAGCCACTGCCTGTCTTTTGCTGATGTGGTCAATACGAAGATTTCTCGTAAGTATGAATGCTACAAGCACCATAACTGCCATGATAATCCACGTTACAACAACAGATTCAGATACACCAATACCTCCAAATATCGGAATAGTGAATACTGTTTCACAATTCAGCTCTTCCATCAGAGACTCTGTCAAATTGCCCATTTGTTTTATCACCTCCAGATTGTAATATATTAACTCCAATCGTGGTTATTTTATCACTCCGAAAATGTTTTACAAGTCCTTTTTTTGCGATATTGATAAATTTTTCACATTAGAAATTAGATTTGTGCATTTCATACAATTTTAATGATTATTAAAATGTATTTTTGTGCCATTTTTGTTAAAAAAAGACTTGCAAAAAACGAATTTTTGTCAACAAAAAATGATTTGCAAGTCTTTCATTATATTATATAGTCCTTTATTGCTACTTTACCATGACCCGTTAATTCTACTTATATTCTTCTCTTAATTCTTTTGCTGCTTTTACAAGATTATAAAGACTTGCAAGCGTTTCTTTTTCCCCTCTTGTTTTAAGTCCACAGTCCGGATTTACCCATAATTTATCTGCATCTATTTTTTCAAGCATCTTCTTTAGAGCTGATTTAATCTCATCTGTTGAAGGCACTCTTGGCGAATGAATATCATATACGCCAGGTCCTACTTCTGTCTTAAAATTATTTTCTTTAAGAGAATCAAGTATCTGTAAATCTGAACGTGATGCCTCAAAAGTTATAACATCTGCATCCATATCATCAATAGCAGTTATAATATCTGTAAATTCCGAATAACACATATGTGTATGAATCTGTGTTTCTGCTTTTACACCGCTGTGTACAAGTCTGAATGATGGAATTGCCCAATCAAGATACTGGCTGTACCAGTCAGTCTTTCTAAGTGGAAGCTTTTCACGAAGTGCTGCCTCATCAACCTGAATTACACTTATTCCTGCTTTTTCAAGGTCAAGCACCTCATCTCTTATCGCAAGTGCAATCTGATATGTGCTCTCTTTTATTGAAACATCTTCTCTTGGAAATGACCAGTTAAGAATTGTAACCGGACCTGTAAGCATCCCCTTCATCGGTCTGTCTGTAAGACTCTGTGCATATACGGACCAGTCAACCGTCATAGGATGATTTCTTGATACATCTCCCCAGATTACCGGCGGCTTAACACATCGTGTACCATAAGACTGTACCCATGCCTTTTCAGTAAACACATATCCATCAAGCTGCTCACCAAAATATTCAACCATATCATTTCTTTCAAACTCGCCGTGAACAAGTACATCTATATCAAGATCTTCCTGGATTTTTACCCATTCTGCAATCTTTTTCTTATTAAAATCAACGTACTCTTCTTTTGGTATCTCATTTTTCTTATAAGCACTTCTGTTAGCTTTTACATCAGCTGTCTGTGGAAATGAACCAATTGTTGTCGTAGGAAACATCGGAAATCCGAATTCAGCTTTCTGTATCTTTTCCCTTTCGTTAAATGCCGGAAGTCTCACAAAATCCGATTCCTTAATATCAGCTACTCTCTTTTTTACCTTATCATTAAAACTATTCACTCTTTTTATGCTAAAAAGTTCAATATTATCATTATATGCCTTTTCACTTGCAGGATTTTTATTATCTGCAAGATTCTTTAACTGTGAAAGTTCTGTAAGTTTTTCAACTGCAAATGAAAGATGCTTTATATAATCTTCTGAAAGCCTGCTCTCATTTTCAAGTGTGTACGGTACATGAAGAAGTGAACAAGATGTACCGATAACAACATTGATTCCTGCATTTTTTAATCCATAAACTGTTTCAAGTGTCTTCTTATAATTGTTCTTCCATATATTCTTTCCATTAACCAGACCGGCAAATAAAACTTTATCATTTGGAAAACCATTTTTTTCAACAAGTTCTATTGTCTTTCTGCCCTCGATAAAATCAAGTCCAATTCCGTCAAAATCCAGTTTTACTACATTTTCATAGCAGTCTCTTATATCTCCAAAATATGTCTGTAAAAGAACTTTTATACCCCCCTTGCATTTAAGGAGTTCTTTATATATTTTTTCAAATAATGCTACATCATCATTTGTCAGATCATGTACAAGAAATGGCTCGTCAAACTGAATCCATTCTGCTCCAAGCTTTTCAAATTCACTGACATACGATTTATACGCATTAATTAATTCATCTACATAATCATCACATTTTTTACTTCCTGTATATTTTAAAAGCTTTAAAAGAGTGAATGGTCCCGCAATAACAGGCTTTGTCTTAACCCCTGCCGCTTTTGCCTCTTCATATTCATCAAACGGCTTGCTTCCTGCAAGTTTAATCTGTGTATCATCCTCAATTTCAGGAACGATATAATGATAATTGGTATTAAACCACTTTTTCATTGCAAGTGCTTTTACATCTCCGGCTTCGCCCTGATATCCTCTCGCCATTGCAAAATATCTCCACATAGGTGATACATCAAGATTAACATATCTTTCGGGAATAATATTAAATAATACTGCTGTGTCAAGCAGGTTATCATAAAATGAAAAATCATTTGACGCAATATAATCAATTCCTTTGCTGCTCTGTAACAGCCATTGGTTTTTTCTTATCTTCCCGGATGTCAGCTTCAATTCATCTTCATTTATCTCTCCTCTGAAAAACTTTTCTGTTGCAAATTTAAGTTCTCTTAATGTTCCAACTCGTGGAAAACCAATTACCGATGTCTTCATAAAATCCTCCTTGTTTTGCGAAGCAAAATCCGAATCCTATGATGAGGAGAGGATTTTAGCCTCCTTGTTTTTGCGAAGCAAAAATCCGAATCCTATGATGAGGAGAGGATTTTAGCCTCCTTGTTTTGTGTCATTGGTTTTATGCTAACATCGTAATTCAAATTTGTATAATACATAAATTAAAGCGTTTGACATAGTTTCAGACTATACCAAACGCATTATCTTTTACACCTGCAATTATCTTAATTCCATGATATTACAAACGGCTTATTATTATGGATTTCAACATCAAGATTAACACCGTATACTTTATTTATAAGTTCTGATGTTATAATCTCATCCGGTTTTCCTTTTGCTGCAATTTGTCCATCTCTCATTGCCGCAATTTCATCACTGTAGTAAAGAGCCTGGTTAATATCATGAAGAACCATTACTATTGTCATGCCAAATTCTTTGTTAAGCCGTCGTATAAGCTTTAATATCTGAAGCTGGTATCTTATGTCAAGATATGGTGTCGGCTCGTCAAGAAAGAGCACTTTTGTATCCCGTGCAAGTGCCATCGCTATAAATACACGCTGCTTCTGCCCTCCTGAAAGATTGGCTACAGCTTTATCTTTATCTTTATGTTTATATGTATTGGTTATTTCCAATGCCCACCGAACTTTCTCTTCATCTTAAAAATTTATAATCCCCAAGCGATGATCCAGATACCGTCAATGCCTTAATTCCATAATTAAGATTCCAATCGTCAGGAAGTGTATATGTAACTTTGATTGTTCCTGTATACTCAACCTTATTTCCATCTTTATCTGTTAAGTTGATTATTCCCGACAAGCCGTTATCACCAAACATATAATCAAGATAATTATGCACATATGGACCATCTGTCAAATCATGAAGTCCTTCTGCTGCGGTCTTAATATCTACAGAAACATTCGTTGCTGCACAACTTTTATCCAGTTCGACGGTAACGTCACCACTTTTTAATTTCTTAGTTGCAGATGCTGCAAAAACCTGTGTTAAAGGACTTGCACTTACTCCTAGTACAAGCATAGCAGCCATCAAAAATGCCATTACTGCCGAAACACATCTTTTTGTTGTTACTTTGACATTTACCATTATTCCTTTCTCCTCCTTAAATGTCTAATCATTGCGTTGTTAGATTACGACTAATTCCTGTTAATTATCTCTAACTTAAATGTAGTATCTGCCTGCTTTCCATATCTTTCGTGCAATATTGCACCATTATTTTGTACAGTCTATTTATAAAACAGCTTATAAAAAAGCAATGCCAGTGGTATATCCCGCCGGCATTGCTTTGTCTGTATCAGTTCGTTTTAAGTTTTTCTTTAATCTCATCTATATTATACTCTGGAGCCGAAGCTGTTACCGCATCATACATTGGCTTCATGTCATCCTCTTCTTCCTCAAGCTCAGATGCTATTATTGATAATGGCTTGCCCCTTTTAACTTTCTTTATAACAAGATTAATCTTAGCCAATTTTTCCCCTTCTTTTTTTCCTTCTTCCCTTCCTTCTTGTCTTCCTTCTTGTCTTCCTTCTTCCCTTCCTTCTTGTCTTCCTTTTTCTCTTCCTTCTTCTTTTGCTTCTTCAGCCAATATTTTTCTTACCTTTTCTTCATCATAATCATATATACTCACTTCAATTACCTCCGCTCTGTGCTCCTCAAAGAAATCGACAAGTATATCATCTTTCATACATTCATCCATTGCTGTCATTACTGCAGTCCTAATATCTATATTTTCAAAATCAGTCTTATATCTTACCTTTTCAACGAATGTCATGTAATCACGAAGACTCTTACATCTGTCAAGAATCGCTGCATCTCCATTAATATTTATAACACGTACTTTAAGTTCTATTTGTGGATTATTTACATAATTTTCAAACATATCAGATAATCGTATTATTTCCTCATTATCAATCCACTTTTCTCTGCCATTATAAAATGTTATAAAATGTGGAACCGGAAGCTTTATCATACTCCTTCTATGAAGCAAATCATTACTATACATTTCCCTGTATACGTCTGATAAATAATGCAAAAATCTTAATGGCATATTGGGGTTTTTGCTTGACTGCTGTTCAAACATATATAAATTCATACTAAGTAAAAATGACGCATCATTTTTATATTTCATATATGAGCCGCCGTTTAATGTTGTAACTTCCAAAGCATCCACATCTTCATAATTTGAATTGTTGAGTGCATTATACAATTCAAGAAGATTTTTCTTATCCCTGTAAATCATACAGAATACATTATCCTTAAACTTAACTGCTACATTGTCTTTCTTCTCTGCCATAGATATCCTCCTCTTCTTAGCAGGCTGATATCCGTGTGCACATATACTATTTTTATGTTTTTATAAGAGTATATTAGCATTAAAAAAAATCAAATACAAGCCTGCTTTATATAAATGTGTGTCACATGGGTAAAACTGAATGAACATTCAGCCCAAGATAAAAGAATCGTCTTTTCAATTCTTTTAATATATTAATATCACAATATAACATGTTTGTCAATACTACAAATGTATTTTTTATACAATAATACCAAGCTGTATTTACTATAGCTTACGAATTAGAACGTGAATTTAAAGGATCTGATTATAACGGAATCAAAAAAGCATAGAAGAAATCAAAATTATAATTTCCAAAGGACAAAATTAACAAAAAGCCGTATTATTCCAGGATTTTATGTCAATCATAAAGACAGTGCTTTCTGAATGCACAATATCAAATGGATGATACATCTTTCATTCAAGAAGGAGAACTTATGGGGAATAATATGGAACTCGGATATGAAATGTTCTGCTATCAGTGTGAACAGACGGCCGGAGGCAAAGGCTGCACTAAACTTGGTGTATGCGGTAAAACTCCCGAAATAGCCGGTTTGCAGGATTTACTTATTTTTCAGATAAAGGGCATAAGCTGTTATGCCAAAACATTTATTGAACAAGAACAACACGTAGATAAATCAATCGTAACATTTATCGAAAACGCTCTTTTTACTACTCTTACAAATGTCAATTTCGATGCAGATGCTCATGTAAAATTGCTGCGTCAGTCACAGGAAATCAAAGAAACTTTAAAAAGCAGTGTCGGTGAAATAAACAATCCGACATATCATGCCACTTACAAACTTCCAAACGATAAAAATGAGATGCTAAAAGATGCCTATATCGCAGGCATTATGTATGATTCATCGCTTGACCCCGATATACGTTCACTGAGACAGACTGTTGTATACGGTCTTAAAGGTATCAGTGCATACGGACATCAGGCACGCGAGCTCGGATTTTACAGCGATGAAGTTGACGATTTTTATATTACAGCTCTTGAAGCCGTAACAGATGACAGGCTTACAGTTGAAGACCTTATACGACTTACTATGCGTACAGGTGAAATGGCTGTTGAAATAATAAAGCAGCTTGACGATGCCAACACATCTGTTTATGATAACCCCTCTCCTCACACCGTTAATGTGAATATCAAAAAAGGACCATTTATAATTATCTCCGGTCATGATTTAAAAGACCTTGAAATGTTATTAAAACAGACCGAAGGCACAGGAATAAATATATATACTCACGGTGAAATGCTTCCAAGCCACGGATATGCAGGATTAAAAAAATATCCTCATCTTATTGGCAATTTTGGTGGTGCATGGCAGGACCAGCAAAAAGAATTTGACAACTTACCCGGATGTATCATAATGACAACCAACTGCCTTATGCGTCCGAGAGACTCATATAAGGACAGAATTTATTCAACTAATGTTGTTGGCTGGGAAGGCGTAAAACACATTGAGAAAAAATCTGACGGTGAAAAGGACTTTTCTCCCGTTATAAGACAGGCACTTGAACTTGGAGGGTTTAAAGAAGATATTGAACCTCATAATATACTTGTCGGTTTTGGACATGAGGCGGTATTAAGCAACGCCCAGTCAATCGTAGATGCCGTAAAATCAGGTCATATAAGACACTTTTTCCTTATCGGAGGCTGTGACGGTGCAAGACCCGGACGTAATTATTATACAGAATTTGCAAAACTTGTTCCCAATGACTGTATTATCATGACTCTTGCATGCGGAAAATACCGTTTTAACAAGCTTGATTTCGGTGAAGCTGCAGGAATCCCTCGTCTGCTTGATATTGGTCAGTGTAACGATGCATATTCTGCTGTCCGGATTGCAACTGCACTCGCCGATGCTTTTGAAACAGACATAAACGGTCTTCCCCTGTCACTCATCATATCATGGTATGAACAGAAAGCCGTTGCCGACCTGCTGGCATTATTAAGTCTGGGTTTCAAAAATATATACCTTGGTCCGACGCTTCCGGCTTTCATAAGCCCGAATGTTCTTCAATATCTTACCGACACTTTTAACCTCAGGCTTATAAGCAATGCCGAAGATGATATAAAAACATGCCTGCGTCAGGCTGTATAAAATAAATCTGTATATTTTCTCCGTGCTACTGCAACTAGCAGAATTATAATCAGATGTATATTGTTTAATATGTAATATTCCCACGGGTGCAATTTTCACATATTGGATTTATAATCCCAATGTGAAAATTGTGCCCGTGGGAAACCTTACTTACTAATTCACCATATATCTATCTGATTTCATCTCCACTCCGAATTTTCATAAATATCAAGAAAACTTGAAATAAATTTCTTATTCTGCTTTTCTTCATCTGTTCCTACATTAGACTGCCAGCCATATGTCATATAATCATGATATGTTTTTTTGTTGAAGTCTTTTAATCCGAATTCATCTTTCAGACTCTGGATATCATCAGCATACATTTTTTCAAATGTCTTAAATGCTTTCGACGGATTTTTGAATACTGCATATCCGTTTGAATTTGCACCAATCGCAAAATCTTCACTTATGTCGGTAAATTTGCTGACATTGACATTACCTTTGATTCCCTTTGTGCCTGCCGTATACTCCTGTGTATAATAATTTCTTGTATACACTTTTCTGGCCAAAAATGCTGCGAGGCATGCAGCAACAATAATAACAACAATCACAATTTTCTTTACATCAACTTTTTTCTTAGTTTTTGACTTCTTAAACTCTCTGTCTGAGTTTTTGCTGTTTGTTCCCATGTCCTCATACATATCCTTATTTGCCTGCATTCCCAGCAAATCCATACTGTTGTTTGAACTGTCATAATCTCCAAATGGCATATAATATATCCTCCTTATATTTAAAATTTTTCTTAAAGACCTGTATATTATAAATATTGCCGCCAAAAGTGCCGCCGCAATAAATATATATCTTATCATCCAGTATTCATATACAAATTCCGGTATCGCATCAGCTTCATTTCCATCTGTATAATACATTCTCATAAAATCACGTCCTGTAACATAATACCAGTTCTTTTCACATGTTAAATTTATGTTTTTATGATTGATAGTTCCGTTAAAAGAATATATTTTCGTATCAGGATTATATTCAAGTGTAATATAATTATCGGACTGAACAAGTTTGTCCATAAACCTGTTACTCAAAACTGTATACAGCATCAATAATATTAAAAATGCCACAACAATACTCATCGCAATTACAATCTTTATATTCTTTTTAACGAGTGACTTACGTTCCAATGAAAAAAGCCATTTTTCATAATCTGTATCTTTGCTCTCATCAAGTATTTTCTGTTTTACCCTGTCATTTGCTTTAAGATTGGAAACAGATTTTTCTATTTTCTCTTTTTTCAAATACTTTTCAATATCCATAATCAGACCTCCCTTAAAGACTTTTCTAATTTTTTTCTTGCCCGGTTCAGCCTTGTTGTCACATTTCCAACACTTATATCGAGTAAATCAGCAATCTGTGCAACTGAATATTCTTCATAATAAAATAACTGTATTACAACCGACAGTTTCTTTGGCAGTGCAAGCACTGCCTTTAATACAGCCTCACTGTTATCATCACTGTCACTTATGCCCACCTGTGCGACAGCCTCATCTGCAAACAATTTCAACTGCTCATCGTCATATATAACCTTTTTCTTCCAGCCGCTTGTAACAAGATTTTTACTTATATTAATCGCAACCCGCAAAAACCATGCTTTTTCATGTTCCTCACTTTTAAACAGCGGTTTTGCAATCAGATACTTTTCAAATGTCATCTGCAACACATCTTCCGCATCCTGATAATTTTTCAAATACATGAATGCAGTGCGAAAAACTCTGTCGCCATGTTTTTCAAGCAGACGTGCCACCTGATTTTTATTTTCAGTTTTACTTTCGTTTTCCATATGTAATGCTCCATATATTCATTGAAATATAATTAATTATATCATTTTCCTTTCATAATAAATACAATCCACACCCACAAAATGTAACACATTTTAATTTTATTTTTACAAAATTTTATATGACAGCTTTATAAAATACTTTTTTATCTTCCTTCAGTAATTATTCTGAAATAACTTTTTGTTATATAAAAAGGGCTGTCGCACTAACGAATTTTCACAGTTAGTGCGGCAGCCCCTTATATTATACTTGCATTATGAATTTTTTTCCGCCATTCTCATAACTTCCTTCCATGCCGGCGAGAACAGATAATAACCTATCATTGCAAACATTCCAAAGCTGAAAGATATTGGGAAACACAACATTACCCATGTTCCATCAAAATATCTGTTAATAATATAGGCACTTGGAATTCTGACTGCCCAAAGCATAAGAATGTTGACAATTGTAGTATAACGCACCTTTCCAGTTCCGTTTACAATAGATATTATACAGTTAAAAATAGCAAAAAACCACTGTGAAAGCAACATGACAACTATATGTCTGCTCGCATACATCAATACCATTTCATCCGATGAAAAGAAACGGATTATAGGTTTATGTATCATTATAAAAAACAATCCAAAACCTAATGTAATCAGCCCTGAACACAATGGAATCCTCCAGTGTCCCTCTTTAATTCTTGCATATTTCTTCGCACCATAATTCTGTCCTGAAAATGTAGTAGCTGCCGAAGACAATCCTGTAATTGCTATGTTAGAGCATCCTGTAATTCTTCCTGCTACTGCACCTCCAGCCATAAATATAGCACCCTGTGAATTATTAAATGTCTGTAATGCAACATGCCCTAATGAATAAAGCGAATTGTTAAGTCCAACAGGCAAACCAATAGCCAGAATATCTTTCATCATTGTACCAGAGAATCTTCTCGGCAAAAATGTAAACTGCATCTCCGGAAACTTCTTTCTTATATAAACAATACTTACAATCCATGAAATAAACATGGCAATACTTGTAGAAAGTGCAGCCCCGGCTACATCCATTCCAAACCCTGCAACAAACAATAAATCAAATACTATATTAGAAACACATGACACAACCAGAAACCATAGCGAAGCCTTACTGTCTCCAAGTCCTCTTAAAATTCCGGCATTCATATTATAACCCAGATTACCAAGTGTACCTAAGAATACAACCCTCGTGTAGATTAATGCGGCATTCCACACATCCTGCGGCACTTTCATAAATTCCAGAATATACGGTGCTGCAAACCATCCAAGAATTCCAATCGGAATACCTATAATATATATAAATGTTATTGAAGTTCCACATACTGAAACAACCTTTTCCGATTCCTTAGCCCCGGTATATTGTGAAATAAGAATAGACACACCTGTTCCTATTCCTAAAAAAACACATAATAATACTTCAACCGGCTGTGAACTTGTTCCTACCGCAGCCAAAGATGTATCGCCACAGTATTTACCTATTACAAGTGCATCAACCGTAGTATATAACTGCTGTAAAACATTTCCAATAATAATTGGTATCGCAAACAGTATAATATTTTTCATTATATGACCTGTTGTCATATCAATCTTACTTTTTTGTGTACCTGACATCTTTTGCTCCTTTTATAAAATAAAATTTCCATATCTATTATTTAGAATTTTACTGCAATAAAATTGTATTTTCTAGCGATTAATAGCATGGAATACAGAAAAATTGTCTGTAATATATTTATTTTATAATGTCTGTCAACTATATCTTCTCGTATGCAATTCTCTCATCACCATTTAAAAGCTCAATAATACCGCATTTTTTAAATCCGTTTTTTTCAATCTGATGTTGCATTATTTTATTATCTTTATGCGTATCAATGCGAAGATGTGCTTTTTTTGCTGAACAGAAATCAACAGCTTTATTTAATACTCCTTTGATTTTTCCGTCGCTTGCAACCCTGTGTATGACACCGTACTCCTCATCCGAGAGCCACTGCCCGTTTTTTATCACCTCGTATGTCTCATCCTCACAGATGTCAAACATAAATACCGCATGAATTTGATTTTCCTCTTCAATTACATACATTTTCTTATTGTTTATGTCATTTTCAATCAGCTGTTCGGAAGGATAGTTTGTTCCCCACTGTGTCGGATTTCCGTTTTCAGCCATAAATTTTCTGGCATATGAATAAACATCTGTTATATTATTCAAATCTTCAGTCTTTGCAAGACGTATCATTATTATTTCTCCTTACCATCTCGTTTTTCAGGAATTAAAAATATCCAGATTAGTGAACTTAACATAAGCATCATCGGATAAAAAAGCTTTGGCAATATCTGAAATGCCGATATACTATATCCAAGTTCCGATACTGCCGATATTGCAACAAGCATCTGTGCACCATATGGTATAATTCCCTGGAATATACATGAAAAAGTATCAAGCAATGACGCCGTTTTTCTCGGTGTTATTCCATAATTTTCTGCCATTTCCTTTGCTATAGGATTCGCCATGACAATCGCAACCGTATTATTGGCAGTTGCAATGTCCATAGTTCCCACAAGAAGTCCCATTCCAAGCTGTCCGGCTTTTTTACCTTTAAATACTTTTTTTATTCCATACAAAAGTGCATCAAAACCGCCGTATTCTCTTATCAGGGCACACATCGCCGATACGAGCACAGCAACCATGCATGTCTCAAACATTCCCGATACTCCCGAACCCATATTAGTTATAAGTCCTATGGCAGTTATCTGTCCGGTGAATGTCATAATAACCATTCCTGAAACAATACCTGTTATAAGAACAAGAAAAACATTAAATCCTGCTATACCTCCGATAAGTACAAGTAGATAAGGTATTATCTGAACAAGATTATAATCATTATACACCAGTCCGTTAATTTCTGTATTAAATGACATAATAAGAATAATAACAAGCGTTACAACTGCTGCCGGAAATGCTATCAGGAAATTTTCCCTGAATTTATCTTTCATCCTGCAGCCTTGTCCGTTGCATGCAGCAATCGTAGTATCAGATATAAATGAAAGATTGTCACCAAACATTGCACCTCCCATAACAGATGCAACACATAACGGAAGTCCAAATCCTGACGCAGAAGAAACTGCTGCTGCAATAGGCGTAATAAGCGTGATAGTTCCTACGCTCGTTCCCATAGCTGTAGATACAAAACATGCAACTATAAAAAGAACTACAACCGAAAATCGTGCCGGAATAATCGAAAGCATAAAATATGCAACACTCTCGGCACTGCTTCTTCCTACAACTCCGACAAATACTCCTGCTGTAAGAAATATAAGAAGCATCGTGATAATATTTTTATCTGCCAGTCCGCCAGCCATAATCTCAAGTTTTTCGTCAAAAGACACAGCTCTGTTCTGTATACATGCAACAAAAATTGATGCAAGAAATGCAACTATAATAGGAACATTATAGAATCCCATAGGGATTTTCATTATATATTCAAATGTTATACCAAACCCCAGATAAAACGCCAAAAAAACCAATATAGGCAGTAAAGCCGATATTCTTCCCTTTTTCAAACAAAACCCTCCCATCTGCTCTTATCTATAAACTGCTCTGTAATTATACATTCAGGATTCGGTGCAAGAACATGTCTTGTTACTTCAAATATCTTTGCTGCATCACACAAAATACAATCTGCGTCACCGAATTTCACTTCTTTTGCCGCATTGCAGTCGATGTAAGCCTGATTTAATTTTACAAAATCCTCAGATATATGTGGCTGATCCGGATTAAAATGTTTTCTTACATATACTTTTTTCTTACTGCCATCCGGCATTACAATATAAAGCTCCATCGGTTTGTCTGCAAGTCTGTTAGGAATATTTAAAACTTCTTCAACACTGTGAATAAAAGTATTTCTTTCATGTCCTACACCGACAAGCAGTATTTTTGCATTACGCTGCCTTAATCTGTCATAGCATCCACTAGGTGTGCAAGGTGTATTACAGTTTTCTTCGCCTGCAAGGTGCAAAGCTGCATCTTTTCCGATTCCTGCCATACTGTGAGTTGGATGAAGTGAACGTATTACACCATCTCTTTTCATAAATAAATTCGTAAGAATTCCGACGCACGACGGCGTTTCATATGGATTATATACAGGATTCTCACTGTTTACTGTTTTCCATGTATGTGTAGGAAAAAGCAACAATCCATTTTTAAAATAGTCAATCAATACATCAAGTACGCCTTCCGCCCGGTCTTGTACATCACCAATTGATTTCATTGACGAATGGATAAGAATAGTCTCCTCTCCAGTAAGTCCCATAGTTTTCAAATGTTCTTTTAAATCATTCTTTGTATACATAACTAATTTCCCATCTGTTTTAAACTTTCAAGCAGTTCGATGTCACTCTGCTGCACTTTTATATTTGATGTAAGCGGCTGTTCTCCCGGTCTTTGAACTGTTATCTCTATAATTGTTCCCTCTTCAATTCCTCTTGAAAACACTGCATTTAAAAATGCAGAAAACTTTGGGTGATTTGAAGTAAATTTATTTTTCGCACTCATTAATTTCATTATCGCTGCCGGATTCATTCCCATTTTCTTATCCTCTTTTCTATATTTTCTCTTTTTATTTTATAACCAGAACCCTGTCCGTATTATCTTCTTCTATTCGTTTGAATTTCTCTGCTGTAAATACATTTTTACATCTGCCAATGTAACTCATAGCTCCCGTAACAGGGCTCATCCACCACATATCCCTGCCTTCATAATCTGATGTATCAAGCTCAAATTCTTCTCCGAGATAATCATATGCAAATACAAAATTCTGTCCTGCAAAAACTGCAATTCTTGCATGTTTCTCACGTTGTCCACCGACAACAAGTGAATCAGACGCTTTGCCGTTAATAAAATCAACTGATTCCATAAGCTTTTTAAGATATTGCATCTGTCCCGAACCCTCATGGTGAAGTGCTTCTTCCCATTCACATACTACTCCGTAGTTGACGCCGTTACAGCCTTCTTTATAAAACTGCATTACAGCATTATCACCATATGTATGTCCACAGGCTCCCTGAAAAACAGACCAGTAAGCATACCGTCTTACCTGCTTTGCCTTCCAGTATGGTTGTGTATTATCATGAAGTCCCTGCAATATCCATTCATATGATGGTTCAGCATCAAGTGTCGGCTTATTGCTTACAAGATAATCATTTTTTACATATTTCCAATTATCCTCACCGTAATACGATGGATTATCTGTATCATCCCACGCTCCCAGATTGCATTGGTCATATCTCCTGTGACCCGACTGGAACATATTAAAATCAAGCCATGAATCATCTGCAAACCACATGCTTGAAGCACACCTGCCAAACGGATGAAAAGTTATAAGCTTATCTGGCATTTTTTCCTTAAAATATCTGCCTAGTTTTCTGTAAATTTCAACATAATTGTCAGCTTTAATATCTCCGCCAAGAACCCATATAATATTACTGTATTTTTCTAATCTTTCAGCAAGAAACCTGCCATACACAAGCACATTTTCTGAAGTTATCAGGTTATTCTTTAAAAGACTTCCCCATGAAGGAAGCAGTGCCATATATAGTCCGAGTTTATCTGCCATTTTAATAATTCTTTCAACATGCTGCCAGTATTCTTCATCATTAATCCTGTCAGCTCCGCCCCAATACATTTTATTAACAGATTCAAGTTCTTTAGTTGAATATACAAGAACTGCCTGTATAACATTAAAGCCTTTATCTGCCCTGTTTTTAAGATAATTATACGCTTCTTCTTCGCTTATATTTCCAAATATAAGCCAGCCTGTGTCAGCAAGCCAGAAAAAAGTCTCACTGCCTTTCATAAGATACCTTTTATTATCACTTACATGTAAATTTTCCATAACATGTCTCCTAGATTGATTTTTAATTTTTTATATTTATGGTATTCATTTTTAATATTATCTTCCTGCAAACTTTCTGTGTTCTTTTTTAAGCTCAGCAAATAACTCTTCTGGAGTCCAGAAAATATTATTCACTGTTAAAACCGCTTTATAATTAATAGGCTCAATACCATTTTTCTTGTATTCAGAAAGGAATTTATCAAGAAGCTCAGAATCTATTCCAGAAAATACCATCATCTCGTCTGAAAGACCTCTTCCAAGATATATTATGTTTACCATTCCAAAGCCTACAATTCCTGCAATTGCCCCAAGTTTTTGGGCATAATCGCATCTATCCACACAAATTACACTTATGCCAAGACTTTCACACACTTTTTTAATATTATCCGCCTTAAAAATATTCACATCAAATAAAAGAAGCTTTGGCTGTGAAACTATATTATTTAAATTATCCATACATCGCTGCCTCACTTTCATAATTATAAATTATATTATATCATATTTATATACTTTTTCAATCATTTATTTTTATATAAAAAAGGACCTGCCACAAAAACAAGTCCTTCTCAATTTTATTATTGTTAATTCTCATTCATCTTTGCAAGCTTTGCATTCTGGTCTGCTATAATACATGCATCGATAATCTCCTGAATGTCGCCATCCATAATTTTATCGAGTTTGTATAATGTAAGACCGATTCTGTGGTCTGTAACACGTCCCTGTGGGAAATTATATGTTCTGATTTTCTCAGAACGGTCACCTGTACCAATCTGGCTTCTTCTTGCATCAGCTTCAGCATCATGTGCTTTCTGACATTCCATATCATATAATTTTGCACGCAGTAATGCAAAAGCTTTTTCCTTGTTCTGAATCTGTGATTTTTCAGTCTGTGAATAAATAACAATTCCTGTAGGATAATGAGTAAGACGAACCGCTGAGTCTGTTGTATTGACACACTGTCCACCATTTCCTGATGCACGCATTACATCAATACGTATATCTTTTTCATCAATCTTTATATCAACTTCTTCTGCTTCAGGCATAACAGCAACTGATGCTGTCGATGTATGGATACGTCCGCCTGATTCAGTCTCAGGAACTCTCTGCACTCTGTGAACACCACTCTCATATTTCATAACAGAATATGCACCCTGTCCTTTAACCATGAATTCTACTTCCTTCATGCCGCCAATTCCTGTTTCATCAGCATTGACTACTTCAATTTTCCAACCTCTCGACTCAACATAATGTGTATACATTCTGAAAAGTTCAGCTGCAAACAATGCTGCTTCGTCTCCGCCCGCACCGGCACGGATTTCAACAATAATATCTTTATCATCATTAGGGTCTTTAGGAAGAAGTAATATCTTTAATTCATTTTCAAGTTCTTCAACTCGTTTTTTTGATTCATTGAGTTCTTCTTTTGCAAGTTCAAGAAGTTCCTCATCGCTCTCTTCGCTAAGCATTGCAAGACTGTCCTCAATATTTTTCTTACAGTCCTTGTATTCAGTAAATGCAGTAACAATCGGAAGAATATTATTCTGTTCTTTCATAAGCTTTCTGAATCTGTCCTGATCATTAACAACATCAGGATTGCTTAATTCAGCTGTAATATCTTCATATCTGTTTACTATATCTTCTAGTTTATCAAACATTTCCATATATTATCTCTCCATTTCTATATTACATCAGTTTTCCACACACAACACGGTCAAGTCCGGACAAATCTTTAATAACCGTCACTTCAGCAAACCCATTTTTGTGCATAATTTCGCTTACTGCCACCGCCTGAGAGCATCCAATCTCATACATGAGCCATCCACCACGTTTAAGATATCCGGCAGCCTGTTCAGTAATATTTCTGTAAAATTTCAAACCATCTTTATCGCCGTCCAATGCCATCATTGGGTCAAAAAGACGCACTTCATCTGATAATGTCTCAATCTCATCAGTCTCAATATAAGGTGGATTTGATACTATCATATCAAATGTCTCATCATCACTTACATTTTCAAACAAATCACTGTAAATAAATTCTATATCAGCATTATTTAATGATGCATTCTGTTTTGCCACCGAAAGTGCCTTTTCCGAATAATCAACAGCTACAGCCCTGTCTGCCATACCTGACAGGAATATGCTTATTATAATGCATCCTGAACCTGTGCACATATCAAGCACATGTGCATTATTGACACCTTTAAGCCTTTTTAATGATTCTTCAACAAGAATTTCTGTATCGGGTCTGGGAACAAGCACATTTTTATTTACAATAAATTCGTGTCCATAAAAATATGCCTTTCCCAATATATGCTGGAGCGGCTCATGGCTGCATCTTCTTTGAACCATGTTCTCAAATTTTTCATGAACTTCGTTACTTATATCATCAGTCATATGCATAAGATAATCCGTTGTGCTCATGCCAGAAGCTTCCATAAACATCTGTTTGCTGTCATAAAGTGAATTTTCAATATTATTAAGATTTAACCTGACAGCTGCACTGTCTATTGCTTCTTTGTTGGTCATTCTGAATCTCTTTTCTTAAATATCGGAACATCATCAGCATTTTCTATTTCTTCGCCACTTTCCTGAGGCTCTTCAATCTCTATTCCACCAAGTTCATCTTCTTCTGTATCCTGCACATCTTCATCAGGCAGGCTGTCTTCTGTCTGTGTATCATCCTCAATCTGCTCGCCGTCTTCTGATTCTATATCGTCTTCTAACTCTATACCATCTTCTGATTCATTAATGCCTGCATCAGACACATTTACAGATGACACCTCGTATGGAATTTCAGGTTCCTCTATTTTAATTCCTTCATCAGATGATACCTGTGCTGCTGTCTTTGCTACAGCTTCTGTCTGCTCTGACGGCTTAATCTTTCTTGTTTCTGAGTCTGCTGAAGTTGCATTAAGTTCAACCTGTTCTTTAATTTTATTATATCCTCTTGCTGCTGCTTCATCAGCAAGAGCCTGTTCAGATGCCTTTACAGCTTCATTTCTTGCTTCTTCGCCCTCTAAATCTGCATAATATTCATCAAGAAATGCTCTCCAGTCAAAGACAGCTTCAACCGCTGCAATTGCAACTTCTGCCATATCACGGTCAGGCTCTCTTGTTGTAAGTTTCTGCATCCATAAACCCGGCTTGCTTATTACATTAATGAATGCATTATCACTTCTTCCTGCCCATCTTAATACCTCATAAGATACACCTGCAATCACAGGAATAAGAAGAAGTCGTATAACAAGCTGTAATATCGTATTATCTACACGGATGAAAATAAAAAATATAATACTTATAAACATTACAAGAAACATAAAACTTGTTCCGCATCTTTTATGCAGTCTTGAACTGTTCATAACATTATCAACAGTAAGCGGAGCACCATGCTCTATACAGTTAATGCATTTGTGTTCTGCCCCATGATACATAAATGTTCTTTTTATATCATTCATATGCGAAATTGCAACAAGATACAAAAGAAAAATAACCACTCTCACAATACCTTCCAAAAAGTTAAGCAGGAACTGTGATGTAACAACTCCGGCAAGAAGCCTTGATACAAAATAAGGAACAACCATAAAAAGACCTACTGCCAATGCTACAGATATAATAATTGTAACTGCCATAAGCACTGATTCAAGTTTATCTTTAAAAATGGCTTTTCCTATTTCATCAGCCTTTGTCTTTTTCTGTTCTGCCGGATCATCATAAAATGATGCTGAATATGTAATTGTAGAAACTCCTGTTACAAGTGAATCAACAAAGTTAAATACACCCCTGATAACAGGAAAATTAAGCCATTTGTATTTTTCAGTTAAAAGTCTGCTCTCTCTTACAGAAAGCTCAATTTCATTGTCAGGCTTTCTCACTGCTATTGCGTATTTATCTTTATTACGCATCATTATTCCTTCAATAACAGCCTGGCCACCAATACCGGAAGTCTTCATATATTCTCTCCATAACAAAAAAGGCTGAGGCATACAGCCTCAACCTTTGTAAATAGCTAAAATTAATTGTTCTGTACGCCGTATTTCTTGTTGAACTTATCAATACGTCCACGTGCTGAAGTTGCCTTCTGCTGTCCTGTATAAAAAGGATGGCACTTTGAACAAATTTCAACATGGATTTCTTCCTTTGTTGAACCTGTAACAAATTCATTTCCACAGTTGCAGACAACCTTTGCCTGATAATATGCTGGATGGATTCCTTCTCTCATGATTTTCACCTCTTTATATAATCTTTATTATAATTGCAAGACTTAAACTCACAAAGTGTTTCTTTGTCTTTGATAAGCAGCTTTGATATTGTAACATACCGGTTATACCAATGCAAGTGTTTTTTCAAAATTATAACAATATTTTAAAACTTTTTTATATTTTTACAGTATATATCAGATATATCTGTTCTTGCACACTGTCTCAACAAGCTCTTTATTATTTTTTGTCTTTACAAACAATTCAAGAATTCTTTCTGCCGCATCATCGTTTTTAAGCGAATTAAGTGCCTTTCTCATTATATCAACTGCCTGAAGTTCCTGAGGGTCTAAAAGAAGGTCTTCTCTTCTGGTTCCTGATTTTGCAATATCAATTGCAGGAAATACTCTCTTTTCAGAAAGCTTTCTGTCAAGTACAAGTTCCATATTACCTGTTCCTTTGAATTCCTCAAATACAACATCATCCATCTTGCTTCCTGTCTCAACAAGTGCAGTTGCAAGTATTGTAAGGCTTCCTCCTTCACGCATATTTCTTGCAGCACCAAAAAATCTTTTTGGCATATGCAGTGCCGCAGGGTCAAGACCACCGGATAATGTACGTCCGCTTGCCTGGACAGTGAGATTATAAGCTCTTGCAAGTCTTGTGATACTGTCAAGAAGAATTATAACATCTTTCTTATGTTCAACAAGTCTTTTTGCACGCTCTATAACCATCTCAGATACTCTTTTATGTCTCTCCGGAAGTTCGTCAAATGTTGAATAAATAACCTCAACATTATCACCTACTATTGATTCCTTTATATCAGTTACTTCCTCAGGACGTTCATCAATAAGAAGTATTATAAGATGCATCTCAGGATTATTTTTTGTTATGGCATTGGCTATCTGCTTTAAAAGAGTTGTCTTACCTGATTTTGGCTGTGAAACAATCATTCCACGCTGGCCTTTGCCGATTGGAGAAATTAAATCTACCATTCTCATTGCAACTGTATTGCTGTTTTTTTCAAGATGAATTCTCTCATTTGGAAATATAGGTGTAAGACTTTCAAATGAAGGTCTTTTTGCCGCTTTTGCAGGCTCCTCATCATTGACTGATTCAAGATAAACAAGTGCAGAGAACTTTTCCCCCTGTGTCTTTGCTTTTTTAGGTCCTCTTATGATATCGCCTGTTTTTAAATTAAACCTTCTTATCTGTGATGGTGACACATACACATCATTGTCTCCCGGAAGGAAATTCTCACATCTTATAAATCCATATCCCTCCTGCATAACTTCAAGAATACCATCTGCCATCTCCTGTTTTTCAGGTCTGTCCTGAACATTATCATTATTTACGTTCTGTCTGTTTCTTGGCACATATCCGTCATTATGATTTATATTAGCATGCTCATGTTCGTTTTTTACAGGCTGCACGTTTTTTATTGGCTGTTCCGGTTCTGCCTTAACTGTTTTTTCCTGTTCGTCCTTAGCTGCCTTTTCTTCCTCATCTGCCTTGATAATCGCCTCAATAAGGTCCGCTTTTCTCATTACAGTAATATTTTTAATATGTTTGTCCTTTGCAAACTCTCGTAAAACAGTAAGTGGCAATGTCTGTAATTTTTCTCTCATAAATTATTCACTCCTATTTTTTTAATTAATGTTCTGGAATTATACCGCAGATAACAAATGTATATAAATCGCGGATAAGAATCTTGATTCATCCAAGAATTTAGAATTAACATATATTTATTATACACTATTTTAAAATTATTTCAAACATTTTGTTATAATTTCAATCCTTGCCGCTAACGCTGTAATGTGTTATTATTAATTAAATATGTTTTTTTGAAAGGATGGACTCTACCATGACAAATGCAGAAAAAGCACTTGCTTTACATGAAAAATGGAATGGAAAGTTTGAAACCACTCCAAAGATGGATATTTCAACAAGAGAGGATCTCGCTCTCGCATATACACCCGGCGTTGCTGAACCTTGCAAGGTTATTGCAAAAGACAAGGAAGCCGCATACAAGTATACTATAAAAGCCAACACTATCGCTGTAGTTTCTGACGGAAGTGCCGTTCTCGGACTTGGAAATATCGGTGCACATGCAGCTATGCCTGTTATGGAAGGCAAGGCTGTTCTTTTTAAGTCTTTTGGTGGCGTCAATGCTGTTCCTATCTGTCTTGACACACAGGACACAGAAGAAATCATCAAAACTGTAGTAAACATTGCTCCTGCATTTGGCGGTATTAACCTTGAAGATATTTCTGCACCAAGATGCTTTGAAATTGAAGAAAGATTAAAGGAACTCCTCGACATTCCTGTTTTCCATGACGACCAGCATGGAACAGCTATTGTAGTGCTTGCAGGTATTATCAATGGTTTAAAGGTTACAGGAAAAACTAAAGAAGAATGTCGTGTTGTTGTAAATGGTGCAGGTTCTGCCGGCATTGCCATAACAAAGCTCCTTCTTACATATGGTTTTAAAAATGTTACAATGTGTGATAGGTCAGGCATTCTTGCAAAAGACAGCGAAGGACTTAACTGGATGCAGGAATCTATGATGAATGTTACTAATCTTGAACAAAAACACGGTTCACTTGCTGATGCACTTAAAGGTGCTGATATCTTTGTAGGTGTTTCTGCACCTAACATCGTTACAGCAGAAATGGTTTCATCAATGAACAAAGATGCCATTCTTTTTGCAATGGCTAACCCGGTTCCTGAAATCATGCCAGATATTGCAAAAGCAGCAGGTGCAAAGGTTGTCGGTACAGGTCGTTCTGATTTCCCTAACCAGGTAAATAATGTTATTGCTTTCCCTGGCATATTCAAGGGTGCCCTTGAAGGACGTGCAACACAGATTACAGAAGAAATGAAACTTGCTGCAGCTCTTGCCATCGCAAATCTTGTTCCTGATGATGAACTCAGTGACACAAATATTCTTCCGGAAGCTTTCGACCCACGCGTTGCTGACGTTGTAAGCCAGGCTATAAAGGCTCTTATTAAATAATTATGCTTCCACATTTCTACTCGGTAAATGAATATTTAAAAGGCACTTATGGTGTCAAAATGTATAAACTGGCCCTGAACGGTGGGATGAATTGTCCCAACCGTGACGGGCTTATTGACACAAGGGGATGTATTTTTTGCAGTGCCGGAGGTTCCGGTGATTTTGCATGCACTAATGTTGACGATGCAAAAAAACTTATATCAAATAAATATACAGGAAATAATTTTATTGCATACTTCCAGTCCTATACCAATACATATGCAGATGTCAGCTATTTAAGAAATTTGTTTATGCCTGTTATTAATAATCCTGATGTTAAGATACTGTCAATCGCAACAAGACCTGACTGCCTTGACGACAGTGTTATAACTCTGCTTGATGAACTCAATAAAATTAAACCTGTATGGATTGAACTCGGATTACAGACCATCCACAAAAAAACTTCTGATTATATAAGGCGTGGTTATGAACTTGACATTTTTACCGATGCCGTTAAACGCCTTAACAATTCAGATATAAAAGTAATTGTCCACATGATACTTGGTCTTCCGGGCGAAAGTGATGAAATGATGCTTGATACCGCACGTTTTATCGCAAACAGCGGTGCCTGGGGAATAAAACTGCAGCTGCTTCATGTCCTTAAAGGAACTGATCTGGCTGATGATTATAACAATCACCTGTTTGAAACTATGACTATGGACAATTATATCAGGCTTATCGGCAGAATCATTGAACTCCTGCCACCCAATATGGTTATACACCGTCTTACAGGAGACGGTCCAAAAAAAATTCTCATTGCACCTTTATGGAGTGCAGATAAAAAGCGTGTCCATAACAGTTTGATGCAATATTTTACAAACAACAATATTATTCAAGGACGGAACTACGAATGAGTACGGATGCAACAACCCTCTATAAACTGATGGTTTTATATATGTTAGATAAAGTTAATTTTCCTCTGTCCAACAGCCAGATTGCTGATTTTATGTTAGACAGACAATATACCAATTATTTTACGCTTCAGGAAGTATTAAGTTCGCTTGCAAGCGACGGATTTGTGCAGATTCTCACATACAGAAGCAGCACGCAATATAAGCTTACTAAAGAAGGAATTGATACAATTTCTTTTTTCTATAATAAAATTTCTCAAGCTATACGTGATGATATTGACAAATATCTCAAAGATAATAAATATGATTTAAAATGTGAAGTGGGAACAACTTCTGATTATTATAAATCGACAAACGGTGATTTTATTGTTCACTGTCAGGTAAAAGAAGGCAACACTAATCTTATAGAATTAAATGTTGCCGTTCCTCTCGAATCACAGGCTGACGCAATGTGTGCCAGATGGCGTGACGCCAGCCAGGATATATATGATTTTGTAATGAATAAACTTATGTAATTATATAAATTGTTCTATAACGTCCCATAATTCAGGGATTCCCTGTTTTGTCTGTGATGAAACAGGGATAAGAATATCATCAGCAGAAAGACCCAGCCCTGTCCTTACAGCTTTAATCTGTTTGGCATGCTGGCTTCTTTTTATTTTATCAAGTTTTGTTGCAACTATGACAGGATGATATCCATTAGAAACTATCCAGTCATACATCATCTTATCATTTGCAGATGGGTCATGTCTTATATCAATAAGAAGAAAGACCTGTTTTAACTGACTTGATTTCTTCAGATATTTCTCTACCATCTTGCCCCATTTTTCCTTTACGGACTGGCTTACATTAGCATATCCGTAACCCGGCAAATCAACAAGGAGCATTGCATCATTAATATTATAATAGTTAATTGTCTGTGTCTTTCCAGGCTGTGATGATGTCCTTGCATATGACTTTCTGTTCATCAGGGCATTTATAAGTGATGATTTACCTACATTAGATTTGCCTGCAAATGCAACTTCCGGTAAGTCTGTTTCCGGCACCTGACTTGTAACACCAATTACAATATCAAGATTTACTTTTTTAATAACCATAGTTTTCTCCTATTTTACAATGGCAAGTTTAAGGACTTCTTTCATATCGCTTACATATACAATCTCAAGTCCCTGTACAATTTCTTCTTCAAGCTCTTCTACATCAGATTTATTTTCCAACGGCACTAACACTCTCTTTAATCCGGCTGTCTTTGCTGCAAGCAGTTTTTCTTTAAGACCGCCTATAGGCATTACTCTGCCTCTTAATGTAACTTCTCCTGTCATTGCTGTTGAGGCATCTACAGGCTTTCCTGTAACTGCGGAATAAATGGCTGTCGCCATTGTTATTCCGGCTGATGGTCCATCTTTGGGAACTGCACCTTCAGGTATATGTATATGTATTGCATTCTCTTCAAAAATCTGGTTTTTTCTTACAACAGAGCGGACATATGAGAGTGCTATCTGTGCAGATTCCCGCATTACATCTCCCATATTACCTGTAAGAATAAGTTCAGGCTTACCACCAAGAACATTTACTTCTATTTCAAGAGTATCACCGCCAGCTGCTGTCCATGCAAGTCCACGTACAATGCCAACCTCATTTTTTCTTGATGCCTTTTCCTTAATGAACTTAACTTTTCCGAGATATTCACTGAGATTTTTATCTGTAATGACTATCTGCTTTTCAATATTTACGCCACCAACCGTGTAATTCTTTCTTACAACTTTTCTAAGAACAGCAGCTATCATTCTCTCAAGCTCTCTTACACCGGCCTCCATTGTATAGCCATCTATTATTTTTGCAAGTGCCTTATCGGTAAATCTGACTGACTTCTTTGTAAGTCCATTCTTTTTTAACTGTTTTGCCACAAGATGCTCTTTTGCAATATGCAGTTTTTCATTTTTTGTATAACTGCTTACTTCTATAATTTCCATGCGGTCAAGAAGAGGTCTTGACACCTCTGACAAATCATTCGCTGTAGCAATAAAAAGAATCTCCGACAAATCTACAGGCATATCAATATAATGATCAACAAAATGCGAATTCTGCTCTCCATCAAGTACTTCAAGAAGTGCCGATGATGTATCAGAACGATAGTCATTACTTACTTTATCTATCTCATCAAGAAGCATGAGCGGATTTTTAACTTTTGCTTTTCTAAGACCGTCAATGATTCTACCAGGCATTGCACCGACGTATGTTCTTCTGTGTCCACGGATTTCTGCTTCATCTTTTACACCACCAAGACATATACGTACATATTCTTTATTAAGTGACTGTGCAACCGAACGTGCAATACTTGTCTTTCCTGTTCCCGGAGGTCCTACAAGACAGATTATCGGTGCATCAGCATTATGTGATACTTTTCTCACTGCAAGCGTCTCAAGTATTCTCTCTTTAACTTTTTTCATTCCATAATGATTTTCATCAAGAATTTTTGCCGCATTTTCTATATCATCGCTGTCCTGAGAACTGTTTTCCCATGGAAGTGAAAGAAGCGTTTCTATATAGCTGCGTTCAACATTTGCTTCTGACGAACCCTGTGAAAGCACTTTATAACGCCGTATTTCTTTTTCAATCTGCTCTTTTATTTCATCAGCTGCATTAAGACTCTCAAGTTTTTCCATATACTCATCTATTTCAGATGAGCCATCTGTGCCGTCAAGCTCCTCGTTGATATATTTGAGCTGTTCTCTAAGATAATATTCTTTCTGGTTTTTCTCTACTTTTTCTTTTATGCCATCTTCGAGTTCTTTTTTTATGTCAAAAATATTGATATCCTCAATAAACATCCTTGCAAGTTGTTCATAAATTTCATTAACATCACTCATCTCAAGGAACTTCTGTTTTACAGTATAATCAACCGGATAATCCGCAAGAATTTTTTTGACTTTTTCCTGAAGATTTTTGGCAATAAGCCATTCTTTTAAAATATCTTTGCTGAATCTCTGGTTAACTGCTGCATATCTGCATATAAGCTCATTAAGTGATCTTATCATAGCTATTTGTGTCAGATTATCAGGTGCTAAAAACCAGTCTCTGTCAGTAACTATATCAGATATAAGCATTCCATCAGATTCACTAACTGTATTAACCATTCCTTTATACTTACCTGCCACAAGAACTCTTACAATGCCCTTTGGAAGTTTTATCAGCTCTTTAACCTTAGCAACAGTTCCTACAGAATATAAATCATCCTGCACAGGATTTGCAGTATCTATATCTTTCTGTGTGAGAAGAAAGATTGTTTCATTCGTCTGCATGGCTTTTTCTACAGCATGAATTGATTTTTTCCTGTTTATATCAAAATGTATGACCATGTCCGGTAACACGGTCATACCTCTTAATGCAATTGTTGGTAATACCATCTTTTTCATAATCCAACAACTCTCCATATTATTGTGCTTTATTTACCTGCTCAGTTCTATATTCGATAACAGGCTTTCCTGTTCCATCTACAGCTTCCTTTGTAATAATACATTTTGAAATTGTATCATCAGAAGGGATTTCAAACATAACTTCATTCATAACAGATTCAAGTATTGAGCGTAGTCCTCTTGCTCCTGTCTTTCTCTCAAAACTCTTCTTTGCCACTTCACGCACTGCATCTTCAGTAAATTCAAGTTCTACTTCATCAAGCGAGAACAATGCCTGATACTGCCTGATAATAGCATTCTTTGGCTCACGAAGAATTCTTACAAGTGCCTCCTCATCAAGCGAATCAAGTGCAACAACAACCGGTACACGGCCTACAAACTCAGGTATAAGACCAAACTTAATTAAATCCTGAGGGAGAACTTTATGAAACATCTCTCCTACATCCGCATCTGTCTTCTCTTTTATCTCTGCATTGAATCCGATTGAACTCTTGTCCATTCTTGATTCAATAATTTTTTCAAGTCCGTCAAATGCACCACCACAGATAAACAATATATTTGTAGTATCTATAGGAATAAGCTCCTGCTGAGGATGCTTTCTTCCCCCCTGAGGCGGAACTGAAGCAACTGTACCCTCAAGAATCTTTAAGAGTGCCTGCTGTACACCTTCACCCGAAACATCTCTTGTTATTGAAACATTTTCAGACTTTTTAGTTATTTTATCTATTTCATCTATATAAATAATACCATATTGGGCCTTATCTATATCATAATCAGCCGCCTGTATTATTTTCAAAAGAATATTCTCAACATCTTCACCTACGTAACCAGCTTCTGTAAGTGTTGTTGCATCTGCAATTGCAAATGGAACATTGAGAAGCCTTGCAAGATTCTGTGCAAGAAAAGTTTTACCTGAACCTGTAGGTCCAAGCATAAGAATATTACTCTTCTGAAGTTCAACATCCAGATCTTTTCCTGACAAAATACGTTTGTAGTGGTTATAAACTGCAACTGAAAGAACTTTTTTTGCATCATCCTGTCCAATTACATAATCATCAAGAAATTCTTTAATTTCCTTAGGTTTTAAAAGATTTATATCAAGACCGGCATCTGATTCGTCCATCTTATCATCATCAAGAAATTCTTCATCAAGAATCTCGCTGCATATGCCAACACATTCATCGCATATATATGCTCCGTTTGGACCTGCAATAAGTTTTTTAACCTGATTCTGCGTTTTATTACAAAATGAACATCTAAGCTTATCGTCTACATTTTTGCCTGCCATAACTCCTCCTTAAACAACAAAGGACTGCCACATAAGTGACAGCCCTTCGCACATATTATCTCTTTTCAACTATACTGTCAATAAGTCCATATGCAAGTGCTTCCTGTGCTGTCATATAATTATCACGTTCCGTATCTCTTGCAATCTCTTCGACAGACTTGCCCGTGTTAGCAGCAAGAATCTCATTTAATTTGTTTCTTGTCTTTAAAATATTCTCTGCCACAATACGAATCTCAGTTTCCTGACCTCTTGCACCGCCGGATGGCTGGTGAATCATAATTTCCGCATTAGGAAGAGCCATTCTCTTGCCTTTAGCACCGCCGGAAAGAAGAAATGCACCCATACTTGCTGCCATACCCATACAAATGGTTGAAACATCGCATTTGATGTACTGCATTGTATCATAAATAGCAAAACCTGCTGATACTGAACCACCAGGGCTGTTAATATACAAATGAATATCTTTGCTTGGATCTTCTGCTTCAAGGAATAACATCTGTGCAACAATTATATTTGCTGAAACATCTGTAACTTCTTCTCCAAGAAAAATGATTCTGTCCTTTAAAAGTCGTGAATAAATATCATATGATCTTTCACCACGGCTGTTCTGCTCTATGACGTAAGGTACTAAACTCATAATTTCCCTCCATTTCTTTGTGCATTATGCCAATAAAAATCAATTCAGTTTATTACTTTTCAACTGCTGAAGAAACGATTAATTCAACTGCCTTCTGGATAGCAATATCATCTTTCATCTGCTTAGCTTCTGCATCCTGCATAAACTCTTTAATCTTTTCAATTTCCATCTTGTACATATCAGCCATCTTCTGAAGTTCTGCTTCAAATTCTTCTTCTGATACTTCAATATTCTCTGCCTTAGCAACAGCTTCAAGAACAAGGCTGTTCTTAATTCTCTTAACTGCTTCAGGTTTCATCTCTTCCATAATCTTATCTGCTGTCATTCCTGTATACTGGAAATACTGCTCAACAGAAAGACCCTGCTGCTGAAGTCTCATAGCAAAATCTTCAAGCATTCTGTTTACCTGTGTATCAATCATAGCCTGTGGAATATCCATCTTAGCTGCTTCAACTACTTTTTCAATAGCTTCTGATTCTTTTTTAGCCTTAGCTTCTGATTCTTTGCGTTCTGCAATCTTCTTCTTTAAATCATCCTTGTATTCAGCAAGTGTATCGAAATCTGATACATCCTGAGCGAAATCGTCATCAAGTTCAGGAAGCTGCTTTTCTTTAATTTCCTTTACAGTAACCTTGAATGTAGCTGGCTTACCCTTTAAGTTCTCAGCATGATAATCCTCTGGGAATGTAACATTAAGTTCTTTTTCTTCACCAATATTCATTCCAATCATCTGCTCTTCAAATGTATCGATGAATGAATGTGAACCGATTGTAAGAGGATAATTCTCACCCTTACCACCTTCAAAAGCTTCTCCATCAATAAATCCTTCAAAATCAATAACAGTCATATCACCATCTTTAACAGCTCTGTCTTCAACACTTACTGTTCTTGAGTTCTGATCCTGAACCTTCTTTAATTCTTCTTCAACATCAGCATCTGTAACTTCTGCATCAGCCTTAGTTACTTCAACACCCTTGTACTCGCCAAGTTCTACTTCTGGTCTTACTGCCACTTCTGCTGCAAAGATAAATGGCTTTCCAGCTTCAAGCTGCTCAATGCTTACCTTTGGCTGTGAAACGATGTCAAGACCACTTTCCTTAGCTGCGTCTGCATATGCATCAGGAATAATCTCATTAGCTGCATCTTCAAAGAAAATCTGTGAACCATAAAGCTGTTCAATCATCTTACGAGGCGCTTTACCTTTTCTGAAACCAGGTACACTAATCTTGTTCTTGTTCTTATTGTATGCTGCGTTCAAGCCGGCCTCAAATTCTTCGGCAGAAGCTTCAATCACAAGTTTAACCATATTCTTTTCTTCTAACTGTTCAACTTTGAAACTCATTTTATAAATTTCCTCCTTAAATATATGTAAAATATTTCAATCGTACAACGTACATACTAATGGATTATATCATAGATATTTTGATATTACCAGCAAAATTTTTCACTTTACAAAACTTTATTAAATTGGCATAATATTTTATAATTATATTTGTTGTCAGAACATCTGCCCCACCTGTATAATCACAAAGTGGAGACGTAAGGAGGATTTATGTCAGAATTAAAAATAAAAACAGTTGAAGATTCAAAAACTGAGGTTTCACACCTTCTTTTCAGCAAACACATGAACAGTGCCGGAAGATTATTCGGTGGACAGCTTCTCATGTGGATAGATGAAGTTGCCGGCATTGTTGCAAGAAGACATTGTGAAGGCAATCTTACAACTGCATGTATTGATAATCTTCAATTTAAAGAGCCCTGCTATGAAAATGACGTAATTGTAATAATCGGTTATGTGACACATGTAGGACGCAGTTCTATGGAAATACGAATTGACACATACGTTGAACGTCCTGATGGTTCAAGACATCCTGTAAACAGAGCATTTTTTGTTATGGTTGCACTTGATGCAAACAATAAACCTGTCGAAGTTCCACGTCTTAAAATACAGACTATCGACGAACAAGCCAAATGGGATGCTGCTGAAAAAAGAATTGAATTAAGAAAGCAAAGAAGAGACGAGGGGTTTTAAACCTCACGTCTCTTCTTTTCTCTTATACTTAATGACAGCAGCCCCGACTCATTTTACTGTCTTCAATGCCATCATAAGGCAGTCAGATTAGTTGCCCTGTGACATCTGCTCTTCCTGTCTCTTAATCATCTTTTTAACCATGTTACCACCTACAGAACCGGCTTCTGCTGATGTGAGGTCACCATTGTAACCCTCTTTTAAGTTTACACCGATTTCTGAAGCTACTTCCATCTTAAATCTGTCTAATGCACTCTGTGCTTCTTTCTTTGTCTTGCTTGACGCTGTTGAATTGTTCATAAAAACACCTCCATAGCAAACATTTATAATCTGTTTTGAATTTGAATAACAGCTCTCACTGCTATCCTGATGTTATTATGTTCAACATTCACAAAAAATATTATGGCAAATAATTCCCGTAAATTTCAAAAGAATCAAAAACGCAATGCCATTTGTTGTGTGCATGCGAAGTAACACAAATATAACTCTTGTCACCTTTTACAGCATAACTTACAAGGCAGTTTAATGCTTCATCCGTATAACCTGTCTTACCGGCTGTAATTGTCACACCTTCAACCTCTGTTCCATACATGCGGCTGAACATAGTATTTGTAAGAAGTATTCCATCCGGATGCTGTGTTGTCTTTTCTGTTGTATACTGGAATGTCGATAAAACCTTTGCACATTCGGAATTATCCATTGCATACTTCATAATCATTGCCATCTCTGATGGTGTCGTATACTGCTCATCATCATATAAACCTGTCGAATTGACAAAATGTGTATTTTTCAATCCAAGTTCTTCACATTTTTTATTCATAAGAACCGCAAACTGTTCTTCTGAACCTGCAACTATCTCTGCAAGTGCCGCTGCTGCATCAGCTCCTGAAGGCAGAATCATTCCGTAAAAGAGGTCAGATACAGGCACAATCTCATTTGTTCCAAATCCAGCAACTGAAGCCTGTGCATTATAAAGCGGATATAAAAGTTTATTAGTAAACTGATACATCTTCGTCACATCTTTAACATTCTCAACTGCAACAATAAGTGACATTACTTTTGTCATCGATGCCGGATAAATACGTGATTCTGCTTCACGTCCTGCTATAATTTTATTATTATTTACATCAAGCAGTGCAACATAAGGCGTTCTTACTGCTGCATCTGTTATCTCTTTATAATCGCTGCTCTTTTGTGCATATACAAATTTTTTTTCATCTTTTTTATCAATATTATCATCATTTGCCGCATCAGCATTGGCATCTATGGCAACCTGCTGTGTCTCTTTGGGATTGAGACTGCTTCCGGATGCTGTATTATTCTTTCGCACAGCAGCCGTCAGCCCCAATGATGCCACAAGTATTGCTGCAGCTCCAGTAAAAAGCATAATTTTTCTTTTCAATATCTGACGTTTTCTTTTTTTCTTCATTGCCATGGCATGCTTTCTTCTTTTCTCAATATCACGCCTTGCATATATATCTTCACCAGAGTTATCATATAAACTTCCCATTATATTCCCCATTCATAACAAATAATCAGTCTGCATACTGTGTTGAAGCAGCAAGTTCTTTGGCTTTTTCTTCACTTATAAGCAGCTTTACTATCTCAAGTCCCAGGTCAACAGAAGTCCCCATTCCTCTTGAGGTTGTAATATTCCCATCAGTTACAACTCTCACAGGTGCTAAAAGTACCTGTGCTCCATCGAGATATTTTTCAAATCCAGGAAAACATGTTGCTTTCTTTCCTTTTAAAAGCCCTATTCTTCCGAGTATGCTTGGAGCTGCACATATCGCAGCAATCCTTTTTCCCTTTTTATCATGCTCCTTTAATGCATTAAGAAGTTTTTCATTTTCCATATATGATTTATGTCCAGGTCCTCCCGGAAGAAATAATAAATCTGACTCTTCAAGATTAACTTCATCAAAAAAATAATCTGCTTTTACAGGTATATTTTGTGCACTTATAACATTTTTATCACCTGTAATTGAAACTGTATCTGTATCTATTCCTGCACGCCTGCAAATATCTATAACAGCAAGTGCTTCAACTGTCTCAAATCCGTCTGTCAAAAAAGCTGTAACTTTCATACTAATCTCCATTCCGTGGTCATATAACACCACGTATTTATAGTACGCTAATAACGCAGATTTTTCAATATATTTTATGGTAAATGTTACATAAATGTTACGTTATTTTTAATAACATAATTTTTAAAAACATCTCTTGAATAAATTATATAATCCTGCTTTCCAGACATCATCGTCATGCCCGCTGCCTTCGACTTCAAAATAATCATGTTTTATTCCTTCTTCCGTAAGTTTCTGATGATAATATCTGGTAGAATCAAGACACCATGGGTCACGGCCGCCTACCATAAGTGACAGATAAACCGGCTTTGTCTCTTCACTTTTTATCTCAAAATCTTCAAGAATCGGCTTGTTCCAGAATGAGCCTGCATTAAACTGTGTCGGTATAACGCCCGGACATGGTGCAAGAGAGCTTATATATCCTATTTTATCCTGCATTATAAATCCTATTGCAAGGCACTCTGTTCCACCCTGTGATGTTCCTATTATTCCGGTATTTTCACGCCCTGTTTTTACAGAATATGTTCTTTCTATAAACGGCATCAAATCATTTTGCAAATCATTGACAAAATTATCATAAGCTGTTCTTGACTGTTCTCCTGTAGCTGTCTCCTTTGATGCAATTTCCGATGTATACATATCAACAGTGACTATTATCATAGGCTTTGCAGTACCGTCAACGAGCATATTTCCATAAACAATATCAAGATAACTGTCATCACGGCTCCAGTCAAAATGGTCTCCTCCAAATCCATGAAGCACATAAACAACCGGATATTTCTTTTTTTCATCATATCCTGCCGGCAAAAGCACGCCGCACATCTTGTCTTTTCCTATCGTTGAACTGTAATAAATAACCCTGTCATTCATGTATCCATAATCAACACCATCTCTTTTTTCATCAAATCCCTGAGGTCTTGAAAAATCCGTGTCACCATATGGATTTCTTGGAATATCATCATCCATGGCATCTGAATTTTGTGCTGTACCTTGTGCTGTATCTTGTTTTATATCAGTATTTCCTGACTTTTTTGATGCACATGACACAAGAAATGATAATATCATTACAGGCAGTAATATTTTTGCCGCTGCATTTTTTATTTTCATAATCAAAATCAGTCCTTTCAAATAAAAATTATAATTTTATTATTTACAATTTTTATTTTAAATTATGATATCTATTATGTCCAATACCTGTTCTTAATAGATATCTATAACAAAAAGGTACAGAACGCTTTTTCACGCCCTGTACCTCTTAAATTTTTATAAGTATGTGTATTTAATACAAAAATATTTTATCTGATTCCGAAAATGAGATATAACAGGTTGTAGTTGTAGAAAAGAACCGCTGCAACAAGTGAAACCGTTGACATAATCTTGATAAGAATATCAAGTGATGGTCCAACTGTATCTTTAAGCGGGTCACCTACCGTATCACCTACAACTGCCGCATCGTGTGCCGGAGAACCTTTGCCCTGTCCCTCAAAAGCACCTGATTCAATATACTTCTTTGCATTATCCCATGCACCACCTGCATTACCTGTAAATATTGCAAGCATAATAGCTGAAAGTGTTGCACCGATAAGAAGTCCGCCTACAAAGTAAGGTCCGAAAAGGAAACCTGAAATTACAGGGAAAATAATTGAAAGAATAGCCGGCATTCTCATCTCTTTTAAAGCTCCCTGTGAAGAAATCTCTATACATGTCTTATAATCAGGTTTTGCTTTACCTTCAAGAATTCCAGGAATTTCTTTAAACTGTCTTCTTACTTCATCAACCATCTTACGTGCCGCATTGGCAACAGCTTCAATAAGCATTCCTGAGAAAAGGAAAGGAAGTGCACCACCGATTAAGGCACCAGCAAGAATAAGCGGATTTGTAAAGTTAAGTTCAAGCTGTGAACCTTCAGGCTGGAATGCATAAAGGAAACTAACCATAAGTGAAAGTGCGGCAAATGAAGCAGAACCAATGGCAAAACCTTTGCCGATTGCTGCTGTTGTATTACCTACTGAATCAAGTTTATCTGTAATCTCACGAACCTCAGGCTCAAGTTCTGACATCTCAGCAATTCCGCCTGCATTATCTGAAATAGGTCCATATGTATCAACAGAAACTGTTGCGGATACAAATGAAAGCATGCCAACAGCCGCCATAGCAATACCAAACATTCCGGACACAGCATATGAAACGTATGTTGTTATACCAAGGATAATGAGTGGAAGCATACAAGACTTCATGCCCACTGCAAGACCCTGTGTAATTGTAAGTGCTGCTCCTTCTTTTGCACTCTCAGCAATCTTCTTAGTCGGATTATAATCATAACTTGTATAATATTCTGCTATTGCACCGATAATAACACCACTAATAACACCAAGTGATGCTGCTATCCAAGGTGATGTATATCCTGTCTTAAATCCTGCAACATCAAGTACCGCTTTAGTTTCAGGCTTAAACATAAAATATGTCGCAACAAAGCCGCCTATGATTGTGATTACGGCTGCACTCCATGTTGAAATATTCAAATCCCTGTGAGGACTATCTGAGCCTTTCTTAATAAGAACATATGCGATACCAAGACACGAAGCAATAAGGCCAATTGCCGCAAAAACAAGTGGAAAATACATCATCTTCATAAGAAGTGTATCTGAAACCGTAAGTTTATTTGCGATATTTGAAAGGAATAAGCTTACTGCAAGAATAATTGCAGATGATATAGCTCCTACAAACGATTCGAGCAGGTCTGAACCAAGTCCTGCAACATCACCTACATTATCACCTACGTTATCTGCTATTGTTGCCGGGTTACGAGGGTCATCTTCCGGAATGTGTGCTTCCGTCTTACCTACAAGGTCGGCACCCATATCTGCCGCCTTTGTATAAATACCACCACCGACACGATTAAACATAGCTACGATAGAACATCCCAATGCATAACATGAAAGACACTGTGTGAAAATGTGCTGTCCATCACGAAGTGCACTGATTGAAATCATATTAAGACCGTAACCGAAAATTATGTATACAAGGAATAAACCAAGAAGTGCGAAACCACCTACACATAATCCCATTACAGAACCACCCTTTAATGCTACCTTGAGTGTTGAACCGATATTCTTAGTCTTTCTTGCTGTATTAGATACTCTGACATTTGCATAAGTTGCAATCTTCATTCCTACCCATCCTGCTGATGCACTCATCACAACTCCGATGATGAAACATACTGATGGCTCCCAGCTGAATTTTCCATACTGGACTGAAAAAATTGCTGCAAATATAATTGCAATAATAACCACTACAATACCTATAATCTTATACTCATAAGTAATAAATGCGTTAGCTCCAACTCTGATAGCTTCCGCGATCTCTGACATACGATCTGTTCCTTCATCAAGCTTTTTGACGCCGATAAAGTTAAATGCCGCATATCCAAGTGCCAGCAGTGCTGCCACAATGACTAAAATTAATAAAGCTGCCATTAATCTTCTCCTCTTTTTTGTTTAATTAACAATCAGGCTTACACACATTGCACCGAATTATTTATATAAATTTTACTATTTTTTTATATATACGTCAATTATTTTATGCAATTTTACTTCAAATTGTTCATTTTTGCATACATCTATATTTTAACTTGCAATTCTCAGTGTTATGTCTTGTAGTTTTTAATACTATGTGATATATTAATATAAATATTTTATTGCGTTTTTATGCTCCGTAATAAACATTTAAAGTAACCACTCATAAAGGTAATAGAAAAAAATATTATAAGTAATAGAAAATGGAGATTTAATTTTATGTTTAAAATAATTACAGACACAGCATGCGATTTTCTTATGGATTATGCAGCTTCCGTAGATGTCACACTCATTCCGCTTTATATAACATTTGACGGTGAAACTTATTACAAAGACAGAACTGAGCTTTCAACTGATGAATTCTACAGACGCATAACAGAGGAAAAGATATATCCAAGAACATCTCTTCCAAGTGTCCAGGATTATATAGACGCATATCTTCCTGCCGTAAAGGAAAACATTCCAATTGTTACAATATGCCTTTCTACTGCTTTAAGTGGTGCAGTCAACTCTGCCAGAATGGCAGCACAGCAGGTTATGGAAGATTATCCGGATGCAAAAATCACAGTAATCAATTCTCAGTTCATATCTGCTGCCGAAGGTCTTTTAGTATATGAAGCAATCCGTATGAACCGCGATAACATTCCTTATGAAAAAGCAGTATCTATTCTTCAGAAAATGACAAACATCGGAACAGTTTACTTTACAATCGGCTCTCTTGATTACATCAAAAAGGGGGGCCGTCTTGGAAAACTCGCATCTATGGTAACAGGAATTTTAAATATCAGGCCAAGTCTTTTCCTTAAAAACGGTGAGGTAAACGTAAGCGGTCTCTGCCGTACACGCAAAAAATCGGTTGCAAATGTATTTGAAAGCTGCAAAAAATATTTCACAAGCAGAAACATTGACCCGAATACTTACGATATTTCGGTTGCATCGGCAACTACGCCGGACGAATGTGACGAGCTCCGCCGTCAGGTTGAAGAAGATTTCAAAATCAAATGTGTCGAGAGCCGTGAACGCTTTGACTTACGTGTAAGCTCAATAACAGGCGTACACACGGGTCCTACAACAATCGGAATCGGTATTATGCCTAAGTATGAGACGCTGATGTAGGAAATTATACAGTATTAAATTTACACTATGAAGTATGCATTATATATTTAACACATTATAAAATTAAAAAAACGGTATTTTTTGAATATTGACACGAAGTGTCTGAATCAAAAAATACCGTTTTTTACTTAGTGTTATTTTATCCTACTCTCTCAACTGTCCAGTTATAAATGTCCTCAAACACTTCCTGTGCGTTTATTTCACTGTGAAGCTCATGACGGCAGCCATCATATAACTTCAGTTCAACATCATCCATATGTTTTTTATATTTGTTATAAATACGCTCTACTGCCTTTCCATATTCTCCTACAGGATCCGCATTTCCAGATGCAATAAGAAGCGGAAGCTCCTTTGGTGTCTTTTCGATATTTGCATCATTAATTACATATCTGATGATTTTTAACATACCTTCATACGCATTAACCGTAAAAAGAAAACTGCATTTTTCATCATTTACATAGTTGTCAACTATATCGGGATTTCTTGTAAGCCAGTCGGAATCCGTCACGGGATTTTCTATACGGTTGTTGTATGTGCCGAACATCATCCTGTTAAGCGTTTCGCTTCTGTAATGGTCACCATGAAAAAGCTTTGTGAACTTTACAGCTAAAAGTCCTCCGTCAACCATAATCTTTGGCTGGTTGCCAGTTCCTAATATAACAGCCGCATCAAGTTCATTACCATACATCATAAGATAACGTCTTGTCATAAATGAGCCCATGCTGTGTCCTATAAGAATATATGGCAGTTCAGGAAAACGCTTTTTCATTATAATTGTCAGCTTGTGCATATCTTTAACAAGATAAAGTCCGCTGTTATTTCCTTTTGCAAAATATCCCCAGTCATTTTTATCATTAACTGAATCTCCATGTCCCAGATGGTCATTTCCAGCTACAACAAATCCACGTTCAGCAAGATATAATGCAAGTCCTTCAAATCTTTCTATATGGTCAATCATTCCATGTGCAATCTGAACCACACCTACAGGATTTTCATATTTTTCTTTATCAGGATACCATAGTACAGTATGTATATCACACACGCCGCTTGTTGATTTAAATAAATGTTCTTCTTTATTTATTTTTCCAGCTGATGTCTCTGTCATTGCTTCTCCATTCCGCCTGCGGCAGCTCCCCAATAAGCACCGCCAAGCTTTCCTTTATATTCTACAAATTTAACTTTATAAAAAGCTTCCTGTCCTATCTGTCCAACTGTGTCAGGAACACTTACAGTAAGATTGATGCATTGGCTGAAAGCTCCATATCCGATATTTTTTACACTTGACGGAATGCTTAATTCTGTAATACCTGTACATCCTGCAAATGCATAGGTTCCTATTTCTTCAAGTGATGAGCCCATATCAATCTTTGTAAGCTGTGTATTGCCATAAAATACACCCGAAGCTATTTTTCTAATACCATCAGGCAGCTTATATTCTGATGGTACATTCTGCACAGAAGAAAGAATGTTATTAATTATTACAGCTCCATACTGCTCATATTCATTCTTTTCCCATATTGTATTTTTTACAACATTAGTCCCAACCGACTCTATTGTTGAAGGAAAATTAATAGTTTCAAGATTATAACATCCTAAAAAGGCATTTTCACCTATCGTTTCAACACCTTCAGCAATCGAAATCTCTTTAATATTTGCACAATCCCTGAACGATTCTCTTGCAACTGATGTAACTTTAATACCATCAATTTCCGTTGGTATGATAAATGATGACTGCTCTTTTGCCGCATCTGTAAATCCGGTAATTTCTATTGTCGCATCATCTTTTTTCACATATGTAAACATCTGTGTTCCCGGCTTTTTTCCACAGCCTGCCAAAACAAGCCCACACATCATTACAAGGTAACACAAAACCGCAGTTGACATATTTCTTTTAAACATAACACATACTTTTCTGCCAACTTTACTTATAAATGTATACATTAATTTCCTCCATTTTACTTCTGCTTTGACCACATATAACAATATGCCTGGCTTCTCGCGGCAAATGGCTGGTTTTTAAGAAGTTCCCTTATCTGTTGTCTTGTATACCATGCTGCCTGTATTTCTTCAAGTGTTGATGAACTTGGTGCAAATCTTCCTTTTGCTTTTCCGATTACTACAACATTAGTTTCATTAGAAAAACCTATTGCACTGTAACTGTTAATAAGTTTGTCTTCAACCTTTACAAGTTCAAGTCCCGTCTCTTCTCTTAATTCCCTTGCCGCTGCCTGTTCCGGCGTCTCCCCTGCATCTACAAGCCCTGCCGGAAAATTGTATACATAATCATCAACAGCCATTCTGAATTCCCTGTTTAACAATATATGTTCGTCATCTTCATCAGTCATAATAATGACAACTCCGTCAGTCTTTGGATTTCTAATCTGATCTTCACTGTCAATATTGCGGTTTCTGCTTATCATCTCATATACTTTTTTCTTATTATCTTTTGTTGTATATGTAAGATTATACCTGTTTATAAATGCACCTTCATGCACCTTTTCTATTCCATTAAATTCCACATCTGCTACCTGCCTTATTTTTAGTATCAGCATACGATTTATTTGTGCATGCCAACCTTTGAAGCATCAAATTTATCAAGATTTTCATGAACTCCACGTGCATCAGCTGCCTGTATAAGCTTATCTCTGTCTTTCTTAAAGAACTGTTCATTCTTGTGTCTGCTCGGACCGCCTACGCATCCGCCCTCGCACATCATTCCCTCTATAAAATCAACATCAAGCTTTCCTGCTTTCATAAGAAGAAGTGCTTTCTTACATTCATCAGCTCCGGCACACTTTTCAATCTTGAAATCTGATGTATCAACTCCTGATTCTTCCATACTCTTTAAAACAGCTGCCGTAACACCTCCGCCGTTACCAAAACGCTTGCCATAAACACTTGACTGCTGTGCTGTATTTTCCTCAGGTTCAAAAACTATTTCTTTAGCACGCATCATTGCACGGAACTCACCTATTGTAAGAACATAATCTGCATTTCCTTCAATTGACTTATCCTTGATTTCATCTTTCTTGGCAATACAAGGTCCTACAAACACTGTGATGGCGTCAGGATATTTTTTCTTTATCATTCTTGATATTCCGCACATCGGCGAAACAGTATCTGATATACACTCAATAAGTTCAGGATAGCACTTTTTAATCATATTAACAAATGCCGGACAGCATGATGTAGTCTTTTTTCTGCCTTCATCATATGCTTCTGCCCACTCTGCTGCCTCAGATGCTGCTGTCATATCAGCTCCAAGTCCTACCTCATACATATCAGTAAAACCAAGTTTCTTACATGCTGTACGGATACTTGCCATCGTGATATCTGCTCCGAACTGTCCTTCCATAGCCGGTGCAAACATTGCAAATACCTGTTTTCCTGAAATAATAGATTTAATAACATCAACTATTGCTGTCTTTGAACCAATTGCACCGAATGGGCATCTATGTATACATTTACCGCAGCGGATGCACTTACTATCATCAATAAGACAGATTCCCGTCTCTTCATCCATAGTAATTGCACCCACAGGACAGGCTTTTTTACATGGTCTTATAAGGTCTGCAATCGCATTATATGGGCAGTTTCTTGCACACATTCCACATTCCTTACATTTATCAGGATCAATATATGCCCTGTCACGCCCCATCGAAATCGCACCAAATTTGCATGACTGCTGACATGCTCTTGCCATACATTTACGGCAGTTGTCAGTTACAATATAGTGTGAAAGCGGACAGTCTGCACAGGCAGATTCTATTACCTGAATTACATTATCTGATTCCTGCTGGCCATTATCGTTAGGACAAAGTCCTTCTGCAAGCCTTACTCTCTGTCGTACGATTTCTCTTTCCTTGTATACACAGCAGCGAAACTTAGGCTTCAGCCCAGGAATCATTTTATATGGTAAATCTTCTTTTTTGTCGTCAAACTCACCCGAATAAGCTAGTTTTGCTACTTCATATAATACTTCATGCTTGATTTTTAAAATTGTTGCGTCATTTGTCAGCATATTGTACTCCTGTCTGTCTGCTTGTTTCTTTACAGCATAAATGCCTCACAGACCTTTAGATTTATTTATTAAAATATACCATTTATACCTCCTCACTTCAACCTATTTATCAGTCTCGTAGAATTATTCTTTTGTAAAAAAATGATATTAAAAATTGTAAATCAGTTGCATATATAGTTATTTTGTAATATAATAAATATAGTTTATTTCGTGATTAATTTTAATTCGTCTTACGAAGTTCTTTCTGTAAGGCAGAACAGGGAAGGTACTGGGTTTATGCAATATGATACATTGACGGGTCTTCTTTCTAGCAAAGATTTCCATGATACATGCGAGAAATATATAAAAGAGGGTTCTAAAAAACTCGTTTTAATAGCCAGTGATGTGAGTAATTTCAAGTATATCAATGAGTTTTACGGACGCGATACAGGTGATGAATTTATAAAAACAATGGCTGATTACTTTTATAAAGAAAATCCACGTTGTCTTGCTGCCTGCCGCAAAGGAAGTGACCAATTTCGTGGGCTTTACGATCTGGGAAATTTTTCCCATGACAGGGAACTCGAACGGATTGTTGATATGAATACAGCCTTTGAAGATATGATGAATAAAAAGTATCCTAATGTATACATACATGTATATACAGGCGTTTACTTTATCTCCGATTCATCAGAAGATACTGACACTGCTCTTGACCGTGTTCATATTGCAAAAAAACAGGCAAAAGGGAAGTTTGATGTAAAGTTTCAGGTATATAACCAGAATGATATGACAACCATGCTCAATAACATGCGTATGTCTAACATGTTTATCCACGCTTGCAGACAAGGTCGTTTATTAATGTATCTGCAGCCCAAGTTTTCAATTTCCAAAAATAAAATCGTCGGTGCTGAAGCCCTTGTTCGTATTCTGGATGACCATAGTAATATTATTCCGCCCGCCCAGATTATCCCTGTGCTTGAAAGTACAGGTGTTATAGACACGCTTGATAACATAATGATTGAAAACGTCTTTGAACTTCAAAGACGTTGGATTAACGAAGGGCGGGAAGTCTTTACAATTTCAGTCAATGTATCACGGCAGCGTTTTACAAAAGGTGATTTCACTGATATGGCAATTGCTCTTCAGAAAAAATATAATATTCCACCATTCCTTATTGAATTTGAGATTGTTGAATCTGTTTTTATTGAAAATACCGACACTATTGTCAACACGACAAATCAGCTCCGTTCATATGGTTTTCTTGTAAGTGTCGATGATTTTGGATCCGGATATTCATCACTTAACCAGATTGCCAATATGCCTGCTGATACAATTAAACTTGATCATATATTTGCCAGCAAATCACTGTGCACTGACAAAGGCCGTATTTTAATCCGCACTTTAATCAATCTGCTTCACCAGATTGATTATAATGTTGTCTTTGAAGGCATAGAAACGCTTGAGCAAAAGCAGCTTGTCGAGTCATACGGATGTGACCTGATTCAGGGCTTTTATTACAGCCGCCCTATTCCTGTCAGTGATTTTGAAAATAAATATATGTGTCTGAATTAATCTTCTTTTCTGCCCGTATCAGACAGCCTTTCGTCAATATGGCAGTCAACAAGAAGCTTTATTCCTAATGAAAGAAGTAGATACATATTACATTTCATCAAAAAAGCAAATCCACCCAGCATTATTTTATATGATAATGCTGGTATTTTTTTTGTATATCTTAATGGATTTTTTAAATATTTTTTAGTCAAATCATATGATGCATACCTTTTTAAAAGATTTATTACAGCACTTATCTTTCCTGTACTGTACTCATACTCCATTTTTCCATCAAAAAAGGCAGCAAAATATATTGTCCATGCAACAATACTTTCATAATTTTCAATTTCATCTTGACTGTACTGTTTTTTTTCATAATTCAAGCTGTCAATTTTATCCTGCAGATCCTGTGCAATCCTCATCCAGTCTTTATCACCATCTTTGCGGTATGTATTGGAAACTGACTGTTCATTTCTCCTGTATACATAAATTTTTTTATCTATAAATGCATATCTTGCACCTGCAATATAGCAAAAATAATTGTATATCTTATCCTCAGCATATCTGTAATCACCAAATTCAATCTTATTGCTGTCAAGAAAGCTCTTTCTATACAACTTTGCCCATGCATACGACAATGTTCCTATTGAAAAAAATCCACCAAAAGTAAAATCCACTGAATTCATATCTAATCCTGCAAATCCACTGTTTTTTGAAGCATCCAGAAGCCTGTTCTTCCACAATCTCTGGTAGTTTCCAACTACTATATCCACATTCTCCATCTTTTTTGTAAGTTCAGATACAACACAATTATCAGTAAGATAATCATCGGCATCAACAAACATAACATAATCGCCATCCGCTTTACTCATTCCGTAATTTCTTGCAGCTCCTGCAGTACCACATTTATCATGATATACTTTTATATTGTCATATCTACGGGCATACTCCTTACATACATCCGGACTTTCATCATCCGAACCATCCTCCACAACGATAATTTCAATATTTTTATAATCCTGCAAAGCAACACTTTCAAGACATTTTCCGACATACTCAGCAGCATTGTATACAGGAACAATAATTGATACCTTTTCCATTTTTTCTCCATTCTTGCACATTTTTCAACATTATAATATAATAAAATGTAGTAATTTTAGTCCCCGGAGGGTTATCGTGAATAAATTATCTCTTTTAAATAATACACCTGTTGATTTAGTTTATAAATATATTGATTTGAGCGATCCGGCTCTTAACCGCACAGATTCAGTCCGCAAAGATTTTGACAATAACGAACTTCAGTATTCTATCCGCTCAGCATTGAAAAATATTCCATGGATTCGGTACATTTATATCATTATGCCTAATGAGCGTGTAAGTTTTCTAAAATCTGCCGATTTGATTTCACAGCGTATCAAATATATTAAAGACAATGATTTACTCGGATTTGACAGCTCGTCTTCGACAACTTTTGAATACAATCTCTGGCGTCTGAAAGACTTTGGCTGCTCAGAGCACATTATATACGCTAACGACGATAACTTTTTCGGAAATCCTCTGAAAAAAGAAGATTTTTTCTACGAAGATGCGGGAATCGTGTATCCTTATACATTATATAAGGACAAGACAGGCTCTGATATGCGTCATTCTATAATGACAAAATATTTTATCGCCGACAAATTTCTTAAAAAAGCAAATCCAAATACAATGTATGGTTTTTATTACAGGGTGCTTTCTGCCCACAGCATAACATGTGCGGCTTTACAAGAAAAAAAATTAACATTTCCGAAACGTCCTTTAAACACACTGCACAATGCAATTCCTTTGAAATTATCCGAGATAAAGACATGCTATAATATAGTAAAAAAATATTACCGATATGCAGATGTCTGTCTTTCTAGCACAACAAATGAGACAATACAGCCTTCTTTTCAGAATCTTTACGGCTTTTACTTTGTCAACGCAAAAAACAGAAAAATCAACAGTTCACTTTCATACGGAATTTCAAGTATACAAAGATGCACTGCCGAAATTGGAAATTATGATTTATTCTGCCTTAATACCGGTGCCGATGGCGGAAGCACCGAGGCCCGCCGCCATGAAATCAAAGTTATGGAATCACTCTTTCCTAATCCATGCCCATATGAAAAATAATAATTATCCAAGAACTACATCAAGTGTCATCATAATCGAAAATCCCACAGCAAATGCTATTGTTCCAATGTTTGAATGTTTACCCTCTGACATCTCCGGTATAAGTTCTTCAATCACAACATATATCATTGCTCCCGCGGCAAAGCTTAAAAGATAAGGCATCGCAGGAACTATGAATTTTGATAAAAGTATGGTAAAAGCTGCTGCCACCGGCTCTACTGCTCCTGAAAGTATACCGTACCAGCATGCTTTTCCTTTTTTCTCTCCCTGTGCATGAAGCGGCATTGAAATAATCGCTCCCTCTGGAAAATTCTGTATGGCTATTCCGATAGACAGTGCCAGTGCACCCATAAGCGTAATCTGCGAATTTCCCAAAAGATAACCTGCATATACTACGCCAACTGCCATTCCTTCAGGTATATTGTGTATAGTGACTGCAAGTACCATCATCTGTGTTTTCCCAAGACTGCTATTTGGTCCTTCTGATTTACTGCTGTTCATATGAAGATGCGGAACTGCATTATCAAGAAACAAAAGAAATAATATTCCAGTCCAGAATCCTATAAATGCCGGAAAGAATGACATTTTTCCCATTCCCTGTGATTGTGTCTGCTCCATTGCCGGAATTAACAGGCTCCATATTGATGCTGCAACCATAACTCCCGCAGCAAATCCTGTCAATGCTCTTGTTGTCATTTCCTTCATATTATTTTTCATAAAAAACACACATGCTGCACCGAGTGACGTTCCCACAAATGGTATCAGCAGGCCTATAGAACAATTCAAAAAATTATCACCCATATGTCAGCCTCACTTTTCCATATTATTTTTCACTAAATTATATATATTCATTGAACTGTTTTTTGATATTATATCTGACTGATTTTTTATCATTATATCTTTCTGCTTATCGTCACGAAACAATTTTATTCCCTGTTTTATAAGTCCGTCCGTTGTTTTTGCACTTATGCTCATGCCATTTTTCACAAAGAACCTGCTGTTTTGTGTCTCACATCCCGGAATAGGCTTTGTATGTATAATCGGAATATTGCAGACAGCCGCCTCTGTTGATGTAAGCCCTCCCGGCTTTGTATATATGACATCACATGCTTTCATATAAACAGGCATATTGTTAACCTGTCCTTTTATTATTACATGCGGTATATTTTCATCTATAAGCTGTTTATACAGTTTTTTATTAGTTCCACATATTACTATTATCCCCTCATCATCATTTAAAGCATATGAAAGTTTTTTTACAAGTTTTGAAATATCACCGGCACCCATGCTTCCGCCTGACACAAGTATATATTTTTTATTTTCGTCAAGCGAAAGGATATTTTTTGCCTCTTTTTTTTCTATATTATCATTACATGAAAGCGAAACCGGAATACCAAAACTTCTAAGCTTTTCTTTCTTAATTCCACGTTTTATAATCTCACCGTTCAAACTTTCATGCGGTGTTATGTAATAATCGCAGTTAGTCTCTTCCCAAAACGGAATACATGTATAATCTGTCATCACAGCTATTGTAAGCGGAAGCTTCATACCATGTCTTTTCATGTAAGTTATCGTCTCCGCCGGATACAGATGAGGCATAATAACTGCATCTGCAGGATTTTCTTTGAGATATTGTTTTATATATTTTGCCATAACTGAATTCACATAATAAACCGGAGACCTGTGGCATATTCTGCTGACTCCCATCCCGAGTTTATATACTGCACCAAAAAGTCCCGGAACATTTTTTACAGTTTCTATATATACATTTCCGACCGTCTTTGAAACTTTATTTCCCGCAAGGCAAAGATAATCAAGCACGACTGCTTCATCCCCGTTTTTTTCAAAAATCTCTTTAACTGCCCTGCCGGCAGCATTGTGACCCCCACCGGTATTACACGATAAAATCAAGATTCGCATACTTTCTCCTTTTCTGTACATATTACATGTTTATAAATTACAATAAAAGAAATTATTATTATTCCAAATATTACGCTTTTTTCTTTGACAAAAAATAAAGACAATGCTATTACACTTCCAAATGTTATAATAGTTCTTCTTGCATGACTCTTTATTCTTAATATCAAAGAAAAGAACAGATAACATGCAATAAGAATCGTAAGCGGCATTGTGTCAGGATAAAGCCCCAACATGACACCAAATGAAACCGCAATTGCCTTGCCGCCTGTATTTCCGTCTGCAAATACCCGTGGCATGTTTTTTCCTCTGTTAATATATTTCATGTGGAATTTCATATAAAAATAATAAACGCTGAATGCATGCCCCATAACGGGAGCTGCCATAATAAATGCAAACAAAACTGACTCTCTGCCAATATACTTTGCACTGAAAAATACAGGTATAAATCCTTTTAATAGTTCAGCAATAAGGACGCTTATACCACAGATAAATCCGCCGTATCTAAATGCGTTATATGTTCCGGGATTACCATCATCCGACAATTCGCATATGTTAATCTTTTTAAAAATACGCGGAATTTCGTATCCATAAAGAACACTTCCAAAACAATATCCGATGCATATTGCAAGCCAATAATATAAATTTTTCATACACTCCGTCCCTTCTCATATTTACGTAATTTGGGCAGATTCACCCTAAATGCATTTCTGCACCTGGACATTGTATTTTGCCAGCATAAATAAAAAACGTTTTCCACTATGTTTATATAATAATCATAACAGAAAACGTTTTTATTTTAAATATATTTTATTAATTTAACATTCTAATTAAGCCTGCTCTGTATTCTTCTTTGTTGTGAAGAGTTTCTTTAAGCAGCTGTATGCAACACATACGCCAAGTACCATAAGTGCTGCTGCAACGATGAGCTGTAAACCATCAACAAGGAATGTAGCTTTACCATTTACAACATTGCCTACAAGAGCGATTACTTTCTGAACAAGAGCTGTAAATGTTACCGCAAGCATGATGAACATAGGAGCATATAATGTCCAGCCTGTTCTTCCTGTTGTCTTTAAGAATACTGCTATAGCAATAAGAACCATAGCTGCAAGCAACTGGTTTGCAGAACCAAATAATGGCCATACATTGTTGTATCCACCAAGTGTTAAAAGGTAACCAAAGAACAATGTGATAACTGTTGCAAAATACTTATTTGTAAGAACTCTCTGTACAGGAGTCATTGTAGCTGGATCTGTGCTGTCTCCATAAAATAACTCCTGGAAAGACATACGTCCGATTCTTGCTACTGAGTCAAGTGATGTTAAAGCAAGAGCTGAAACACACATTGTCATAAATACTGTTGCTACATGAACAGGAACACCTAATTTTTCAAGGAATCCGGCAACACCTGTTGAGAAAATAGCAAATGGAGTACCAGCTGGTTTTGTACCATTAACAGCAACAGCACCAACTACTACAAGTGCAACGATACCAAGTAATGATTCAACAACCATTGCACCGTAACCAACCATAGGCATATCTTTCTCATTGCTGATTGTCTTTGATGATGTACCTGAAGATACAAGACTGTGGAAACCTGAAACAGCACCACATGCAATTGTTACAAATAATGTAGGGAAGAGCATCTGTTTTGAAGCACCGCTTCCTAATGTAAATCCGTTAAACGCATTTAAGTTCATGCTTGGATGTGCAACAACAACACCAAGCACAGCACCGATAATCATACCAAGAAGCATGAATGTTGTCATATAATCTCTAGGCTGCATTAATAACCACATTGGCATAACTGATGCAAGGAAAAGGTAAGCCATGATGATGTAAATCCATGCTGACTTTGTAGCATAAATTGGAAGTGCCATACCTACAGCGAACATAGCAACCAAAAGCACGATTGCAACGATAGCCTTAACCCATTCGTTCATTTTCTTGCCAGCTTTTGCAATTGACTTCTGAACAAGGCCAAATATAATAGCAACAACGATAAATAACATAGAAATTGAAGCAGCAGAAGCATCTGCATTAGCAGTCTTTTCTGTCATTCCTTCAACGCCCTTTGCTACGAATGTACCGGCAACCATATCTGTGAAAGCTGCAATAACAAGGAGTGTAAATAACCAGCAGAAAAGCATGAATAACTTTCTACCTGTCTTACCTATGTACTTCTCAATAATCATACCCATTGACTTGCCTTCATTCTTAACTGATGCATATAAAGCACCAAAATCCTGAACGGCACCGAAGAAAAGTCCGCCGACAATCAGCCAAAGTAAAACAGGCACCCAGCCGAATACCGAAGCAAGAATAGGACCTGTTACAGGACCTGCACCTGCGATAGATGAAAACTGATGTGAAAATACTGTAAACTTAGATGATGGAACATAATCCTCACCATCTTCATGAGTGAATGCAGGTGTCTTTGCTTTTGGGTCAAGTCCCCACTTATTAGCAAGCCAACGACCATATAAAAGATAACCTGCACCTAAACAAACGATTCCGATTAAAACAATAACTAAACCATTCATTTTGTTTCTCCTTCCCTGACGGAATATCTATAACCGTCTATGTATAAATGTTTATTCAGAAAGTTCTACGCAATTTCCTATTTATAAAAAAAAGCTTTCGTCTTAAAATATGCCTTACAGCATACTCAAAGACGAAAGCTAAAACTTCCGCGATACCACTTTGATTGCCACTTACGTGACCACTCTGCCTCATCTGACGGAGACTTTAAATCGTCCGTTTAATAAGCTTCTATATAACGGTAGAAAACCGGTGACACTTAATCTTAATCAATATTGACTAATTTCAGTGCACTGCTCGCAGATGATGTTATCCAAAATCACATATCATCTCACACCAACCGATGACTCTCTGCAATGCAAACATCCTGGATAAACTGTTCTGTTCACTGCATTTAACTTTCTGTTTACGTGTATTTATAGCACTCCGTTTATAAGATGTCAACACTTTTTTAATAAAAATTTTAATTTTTTGATTATTATCAAAAGTAATGCAGTGAACAAACTTATTTTAATTAATTATTTTTACATTTTTTCTTTTTTGATAAAAATAATGCCGCACCTGATACTGCAAGAAGCATAAGATACATGTAAAGGTTGAAATTATCACCTGTATTTACTGAATCGTCCGCTGTACTTCCCAAAACCGGCTCTTCTTTAACATCAATATTGGCATTGTTTCCATTATCTGTGTTATCTTTACTGCCCGCTTCAGAACCGCCAGATATTACTTCTTTAGCCTTATCTGTGTATACAATGGCATATGTTGAAAACATATCTGTTTTAAATGTAATAACGCCTGTTTTTTCATTAAACTGACACTTATCACTGTCCAAAACAGTAACTTCGCCATTATGCACTCTTATAATCTTATATGTTCTTTCGATATTGCTATCTTTATTAAGGAGCTTCTCAGGAACTGCAATCTGTAATGTCACTTCTTTATTAACCTGTGCACTTACTGCTTCACCATCACCAATCTTCTTAATAATGCTTATATCAAAAATCTGTCCGATATTACCATTTTCAACAAGTGATGAAAGATTCTTTTCTACAAGTTCTTTCTCTTCGGTCTTAACTTCATCATTAATAACAAGACTTACAGAAATATTGCTTCCTGCAGCAATTGCAGCTTTTTCTTCATCAGTAAGTTCAACTGATGCTTCAATTTCCTTTGCTGTATCCTCTGCATTATCAATCTTTGGTGCATCACCCTTGCTTTCAACATTACCTTCTGTCTTGCCCGGTTCAACCTGTTTTTCAAATGAGCATCCAATCTTGGAACCGTTTACTCCTGCTTCATAAATCCTG